>Ga0075708_108_pt1 | contig 14637 bp, 15 predicted proteins | sample RifGroA2_FD_67739 | JGI IMG/M metagenome (GOLD analysis project Ga0075708, IMG submission 67739) | Microgenomates bacterium GW2011_GWA2_47_8 | reverse complement strand
GTAAGTACGTGGCGCATGATCTTCTTGATATCCGGTGCCGGTTCTACGTCCATACTTGAATTTTCATAGGGCCAGGCCTTGAGTAATTGCTTTTTGCGTTTCCTCGAGCAAACTTACATTCGTCTCTCGGTATCCTACCATACCTATTGCTTCGTCAATACCCACCCACCTCGCGCTACGGATGCCTTCTTCTTTTTGTACGGTAGGTCGCGCACGTATCTTCGATTGAAACATGAAGTAATGAACGATCTTTTTAATCTTCCCATTGCGTTGGTAAAAATATTGGATGGGGGTGAGATGTGTCAGAAGTTTGAGCCCGGTAATTCCTACCTCCTCCTGAATTTCCCGAATGGCAGCATCCTCTGGTTTCTCAGCTTTTTCAATAAGTCCTTTGGGGAAGGTCCAGGTATCGTTCATGTCTTTGAGGAGAAGTACATACCACTGGGTTTTTCCTTTATAAACGACAACTCCGCCTGATGATATTTCTGTTTTCATGGAAAAGAGATTAGCACATGATGAAAAACAACGTGATCAACCCTTGATCATGAGGTGTTCATCATGTTCTTTCATCACGTGTTTATTATTTCTTCGTCACGAGGTATAGGAGATCGCCGACTTTGACCGGTTGGTCTACGCTCATCCCACAGCTTTCTCCGACGGGAACCTCTTTGACCTGCTTGTGTTCTATCTGAAGAGACGAAATCTTTTGGGTGAACTCCTTGTCATGGCCTGAAATTTTGACGGTATCTCCGAATTTGAGCGGCTGATTCTTGACCTCGACGACCGCCACAGCGATCTTGTCATAGAAATGTGTGACTTTACCGATTTGTATGTCCATTGTTATCACCACCAATCAAAACAAAATGTAAACTATAAACTTAAAGATTCGAACTTTTATGATAAGTTTAAAGTTTCAAGTTTTAATTTTGAAGTATTTCTTACCCTTTATCTTATCAGGTAACAGGCTCTCTGTCGTATACCGTTCATACCCTTTCCCGTATCCCAGGCCTTTCATGAGCTTGGTCGGGGCATTACGGATCATCAGGGGAATCGGGAGGTTGCCAAACTGTTTGACATCAGCCACTGCAGCAAAAAAAGCATCGTAGGCGCTCCGATCCTTTTTCGCCAGGGCAAGATACGCGACACCGTGGGCTAGGAGAATCTGTGCTTCCGGGTAACCAATTTTGTGACAGCCATCAAAGACCGCGTTGGCCACTACAAGCGCCGTGGGCTGGACGAGTCCTATGTCCTCGGATGCAAATATCACCATGCGCCGGGCGATAAACAATGGATCTTCACCGGCAACGACCATACGCGCGAGATAATAAAGCGCTGCGTCGACATGACTTGCCCGCATCGACTTAATAAATGCACTTATCGTATTATAATGCTCTTCACCAACTCGATCGTACTGCAGCATTTTCTTTTGCGCAGCTTCTTCAATATCTTGCACCTTTAAAGGTGCCACCTTTAAAGGGTCTAGACTAGCAGCGATTTCAAGAATAGTGAGAAGAGCCCTTGCGTCTCCATTGGCAACCTCAAGGAGAAACTGCATTGCGTCCTTGTCTATCGTCTTTTTTATATATGATAAGCCTCGCTTTGCAATGTTTTGAAGATTATCGTCCGATAATTCCTTGAGAACCAAAACACGACAACGAGACAAAAGAGGCGAAATGACTTCAAACGACGGATTTTCAGTCGTCGCGCCGATAAAAATAATCGTTCCTTTTTCTACGTGAGGCAAAAGTGCATCTTGTTGGGCTTTGTTAAACCGGTGAATCTCGTCAAGAAAAAGTACCGTACGTTTCCCTGAAGTATCAAGTCGTTCCTGTGCTTCTTTTACAACACGTCGGACGTCGTTTAATGCAGAAGTAACGGCTGAATGGGACTCAAAAAAGGAATTGGTTAAATTTGCAAGTAAGTACGCAAGCGTCGTCTTCCCGCATCCGGGTGGACCCCACAAAACCATGGAGGGAAGAAAGTTTGATGCGAGGAGTTTTCGTATGATTCCGTCTTTTCCAACGAGATGTTCTTGGCCTATCACTTCATCAAGTGTCTTTGGTCGCAAGATATCAGCAAGTGGACGGGAATCGCTCATCAGACCTTATTGTAGCACCGCTTCCCATGGGAATCCATCGCGGCCAAAGTGCCCGTACCGAGCGGTTTTTCGATATATCGGTCGTCGCAAATCAAGTCCCGTAAGAATCCCGGGCACAGAAAGATTAAGGAGCTTCCATGCATATGTTTGAACGAATCTGAGTGTCTTCTTTTCGGTCCCGAAACACTCGACAAATTTGGAAATGGGTTCCCGCTGCCCTATGACGTAGGCAACCCGCACCTCACACCGATCGGCTAACTTGGCTGCGACGATATTTTTTGCGATGTACCGACACGCATAGGCTGCGCTTCTGTCTACTTTTGTGGGATCCTTGCCCGAGAAACACCCGCCACCGTGGCGCGCAAATGCCCCGTAGGTGTCGACGATTATTTTCCTTCCCGTGACACCAGTGTCAGAGGCAGGCCCGCCGATTTCCCATTTGCCGGTGCCGTTGACGATAATATCGGCTGCCTTGGGAGTCTTAAATCCATACTGTGTAAGCACCGGCTTGATCACCCGGTTGACAAGCTGGTCCTTTACCTCTTTGTTAGATGCCTTGGGATCGTGCGGCACCGCAATAACGACCCGCTCAACCCCTACCGGCTTACCTTTTTCATACGATACTTTCACTTCGCTTTTGCCATCCGGACGAAGAAATGAGAGAGTTTTATCTTCCCGAATTTCATCCAGACGCTCAACGAGCCGGTGGGCGAGAATAATCGGCAGCGGCATGAGCTCCGGCGTCTCGAGGCAGGCGTAGCCAAACATCATCCCCTGGTCTCCCGCACCGCCGCTGTCTACCCCGACAGCGATATCCGGTGACTGTTCATGAATGTACACCGAAATAGGTGAGCGATCGGAAAAGTTATAGATCCCGTCTGTGTAACCCAAATCCTTAATGACATGACGAGCAATCTGCTCGTAGGGCAAAGGCTTTGGACACGTCACTTCACCGGCTAATACCACCCGATTCGTCGTCACTAATGTTTCTATCGCCACTCGCGACATCGGATCTATCGAAAGCGCGGCATCAACGATCGCATCAGAGATCTGATCACAGATCTTGTCTGGATGTCCACTTGCGACAGATTCAGAAGTAAAGTGTGTCAGCATGTTCCTCCATTCTACGAAAAATAAAAAAACCTCTCACAAAAAAGAGGCTTTTTCAATTTCCCAGTATATACAGGCCTATCATCTCCCTTTTTTGTGGGGCTCGTTGGGGCACCGTATCCCTCGACTAGCTGGGGGGGTCGGTTGCCGGACGGATCATCGTGCGAGTTCACTCTCCGCCTCTCTTGATATATTCACTTGTTGTCTTTAGTAAACACGGTGGATCTCGCATTGTCAAGAAGCAGACGAAGTGTCGCTATGACCGTACTCTGCCAAATGCGATGCGGTCCAGAACCTTTTGCTCGATAGCAAGCATGCGGCCAGGCGTCACCGTAAATTCTCCCCAACGGTTGGCGATGGCGTCTATCGCATCCGTCACCCTCCACTTGCGCTCGTCTGTGTTCCAGAGGGGAATCTGTCCAGTGCCTCGAGGGGTTAGGTTAAAGCTTGTCACTGCCATAATCCGTATGGGTTTACCGGGTGCCACTGCAAGAAGCGCGCGTGCGTGGGTCAAAAAATCACTATCGGCAAATAAAGATCCCTGGGTCCTCACATTTTTCACCCAATGGGAATAGTCGGTAAACAGAAGAGACACACTCATCCCATAGGCGACAAAACCCGCAGTTCGCAGTCTCCTGCCCATCTTAACGATAAGTTGGGCCATGATCTTTGCAATTTCCGGATCACTGGGAATGCGCGCGAGACCCAAGGCAAATGACTGGCCGTAGGTCTTCTGAGTTTCTTCAGGTTGGTTAAAATGTTTGTACATCACCCCGTCTTCCCAGCCGTGGAGGCGCTGCCACCAATCCCAACCGGTTTTGCTGCGAAGGGCGTTGACGAGCGCAATCGGTGAGGCTCGGCAGAGCTCAACCGGCGTCCTGATCGCGGCATACCGAAGCCTACCGGCGTTCCCTTCTTTGATGCCACATAAATCCTCAAGTCTTAGGGTTTGAAAAACTGATTCAATATTCTCCTCGGTGATCACATCCAATCCATCTGGCTTATGAAGTCCTGATGCCACCTTAGCCAAGTATCGGTTTGGCGCAATGCCGACGGAAACCGTAAGCCACTCACCGATTTCAGACTTAATACGTTGTTTTATTTCTTTGGCAATTATAAGCATTACATCCACGCGATTCCCGGAATCAAAGCTCCCCGATTCCGGGAATCGTTTTGCTTGTCTAAACATTGGCGTTCCTGCCAAATCCATCACCATCTCGTCAATGGACTCGACGGAGAGGTACGGCGTATACGAAGAGAGAAGCACCCGGAGTTTGCGGTTGACCCATCGGTATTTCTCCGGATCCGGGGGCAGGACGACGAGGCGTGGATAAAGATTTTTTCCTTCCCAAACCCGCATGCCGGTTTTAACCCCCAAGCGCTTGGCTTCGACCGATGACGCCAGGATGCAGCCGTTGCCGGTCGTGTATGCTGCAACCACCAATGGCTTGCCGCGAAGTAAAGGATTCGCCTGCTGTTCTACTGTGGCAAAGCAAGAGTTAAGATCGATATGCATAACCGTTGGCGGTTTCGGGTTAAAGGCCATCATGGGATGCTATCTCCAGAAGCTTCCAGTGGAGCGTCTCCGTGTTTAGCTCCAGTTTAAATGCCGTCGTTCCGTCTGTCGCGGAAAACACATGGAGCATCGTCCTGCCCTCTCTTGTAATGTGATGTAAACCAACGTTGCTAATCGTATACCGCCTCCCGCGCCAATAGAGAGAGGTAGGCGCCACGGACCGCTTGAGATGGTTAAATAAAAGATTTACCGAAACTTGCTCATCAATAGTCTCTGTCATAGTTAGCAAATCATGTGTTTATTACCAAAATATACCCGAATATCCTATCTGTCAATCCTATCAAACTCTATCATTTTTTCCCTTCTTCTCTTACGAAAAAAGAGACGGTAGAATGGGTGCATGAAAAGAAGACTGGGCTACTTAGAAGTCATTGCCGGTCCCATGTACTGCGGCAAGACCGAGGAGCTTATCCGTCAGGTCAAACGGGCAACGATCGGCAAAAAGAAAGTGCAGGTCTTCAAGCCCGCCATTGATTTACGCTATGGGAGGGATAAAAAGCTCTATTCCCATGCAGGTCATACCTTTGACTCCGAAATGGTGAAATCGGCGAAAGACATTCTTCCTTTGGTAGACAAAAAGACGGATATTATCGGCATCGATGAAGCCCAACACTTGGGCGAAGAGCTCGTCGAAGTCGTGGAAACACTGCTTTCCCGAGGTAAACAAGTGATTATCACCGGTCTTGCCCTCACCTTTGACCGAAAGCCGTTTACCCCTATTCCGACCCTTATGGCGATCGCTGACCGAGTGACCAAGCTCTCGGCTATCTGCATGCTCTGTGGAGAAGAAGCGGTGTATCACAAGCGCGTAGGTGCCGTCCACACCACGGCGAGCTCCCTCGAGCCTGACCCTGCCTTCATCGCCAAACTGGACGACGCCGTCTTTCAAGCCCGCTGCCGGAGGTGCTGGGAGAAATAAGCTTATTTTCAATATATATCTGCCCATATCTATATCACTCCATGATTATAGGAAAAGAAGCCATGCGTCAAGCGCGAGGGTTAGTAGTAAGAACAACGCTCGCGATATCTTTATTAGCTGCCAAACCCCTATCCGATCTTGACCACACGTCGCGCGTACTTGCGGCGGCAAGAGGCCAGGAAGTAAGTTGTTACGAGCCGATGTACCCGGAGCAGGACGTCTACCCCTACGATGCCATTGTAGTCCCTGGCTCAGGAGTACAAATGTCTCTCGAAGGGCATGTAGTACCAGACTATTTTGAACAGCTTAGGTTAGAAGCTGCAGCAATCGCAGTCATTCGAAAGAAGGCTCCTGGGGTAGTACTCCTTGACGGAGTAAGTAGTCCTCAAATCGACCCTTTCATAAATAGAACATACCTACAAAAGGAGATACAAAAGCTTTCAGAAGGAACCATCGTATTGCCAGACAATGCAGTCATCGTGGAGAACCATTCGATCAATACTGCCACAAACATGCAGAGGCTATCAGAATTAGCTGTCTTATATAATCTACGAACATTTCTTCTCATCACAAATGAATTTCAGATCAGGAGAGCAGAAATATTTGCGTGCGCCTACGGTAATAATGCGTATCCAGTTGCCGCAGAAGGTGTTATCGCAGATTTTGATCCTGAAAGAAGAGCCTATCTTGATGAGCTATACGCATCTCCTTCTATGAAACCAATCATGTTAAAAGAAGAAATCGGAATAGCGGTATCTCTGTATGATCCACAAGGATACATACCCACTTGGGTAAAGCAAGTCTTACCGAATCGATAAGTAAATTCTGCTTGGCTCCCCGTGCCAGAGTCCCGGCCACGTACTTTATGAGTTTCGCGCGTTTCGCTTTTATGGTAAACTTACCATGGTACCGATAGTTTGGTTTGTTACATGGCGCCATCGTCTAGTGGCCTAGGACAACGGGTTTTCAGCCCGTTTACACCGGTTCGAATCCGGTTGGCGCTACATACAGAAATACGAGGATAAATCGAGCGTTTTTCATATACCCTTAACGGACAAGAAGTTTGCCTTAAACGACCTTTATGGACGCTGGGGAAATATGAAGCATTATCCTTCAACTTCTTTTAGACAACTTGCACTTCCCAATATTTCTTCATTGGATGTTTTCCTTGGGGAAACATCCGCATAGACCTCTCCACCTCCACCTTGAGGACCGGAACATTCAAAACCAAAAAAACAACCGCTACAAGACTGATCCCTGATAACTGCGGGTTTTGTTCCCCGGGGAAAAAGAATACGACCATCTTGTAACGTGGGCGCTGGTTGATCTTGAGGCATAGTTGGAATATACGATACAAAATTGGAGAAGTCAATTTTTATAGGATTATTTTTACAACAGTGGATGTATATGTCAATATCGCTTGCCCACATACTAAACACACATATTGCCTGTTCTCCCTTGACATTTATGATCTAGTGAGTAGTATATAGGCACTGCTTTGATGCAGTGGGTAATTTCCTTATGACAACTCGATCGGAACTCAATGTCGTAGAAATGCTTGAGTCCACAGAACTAGAACCAGGCCTAGAGCGCCTCTGGGGGCATTTTGCCGATATTGCAAAAATTCCAAGAGACAGTGGACATGAAAATGAAATAGCCAGTCATATCATCCTTTTTGCCCAAGAACGGGAACTATCCCACGAGGTTGACGAGTATGGGAATATCCTTATTGAAATTCCTGGGACAAAAGGACATGAGTCTACCCCGGGCATCGTCCTTCAGGCGCATTTGGACATGGTGTGTTTAGGCAAGCCCGATCCCGGGATACACGGGGTTCGACCCCGAATCGATGGGTCCGGCGAATGGATGACTGCTGATACCACCCTTGGGGCTGATAACGGCATCGGCGTTGCTGCGATTTTGGCACTTATTGACGAGTCTATCCCCCACGGCCCTCTCGCGTTTATACTGACCCGAACTGAAGAAACTGGTTTGGTTGGGGCAAGACGCATGGCATTTGCCAATAAGCTCGATACATATAAGTATTTAGTGAATCTTGATTCAGAAGACGAAGGAGAATTAACTATAAGTAGCGCCGGTGCAGGAGATACCGCGTTGTTGCTACCTGTAGTTTTAGAGCCGATCAGCGATAAAAAGATTGTGTCGATACAGCTTCGCAATCTCATGGGTGGTCACTCCGGCGTCGTCATCGGAGAAGGGCGACTCAACGGGATAAAAGTCATGACCAGTGTTCTGCGGGATCTTTTGGATAAACAGGGTATTGGAAGCCTTATCTCAATCAACTCCGGCGAGAAACGAAATGCCATACCATCGAGCGCAGAAGCACTCCTCGCTTTGAAACCCCAAGATATAGAGACACTCCGGTCTGCTGTTCTTGATATCAGAGAAAACCTGCGAGGACAGGCACTCCATCCACAGGAAAAAGCCCTAGAGCTTACTATCTCTGATGTACACCCAACAGGCGATCACCAGGCGATGACCCGCGAGTCAGCAACACACATGCTTTCACTTCTTTCTTCCTTGCCGGACGGTCTCATGAAATGGAGCGAGGACGTTCCTGGTCTTCCCCAGACCTCAACGAATCTGGCGATCGTGAAGACCGCGGACCAAGGGGTCGAAATTGAGATGATGAGCCGAAGTTCGGTATTTGACGAGCTTGAAGCGCTGCGGGAAAAGATTGCCGCTGTTGCGACATCGCATGGCGCATCGGTTGAGCAGAGCGAAGCGTATTCCGGTTGGCCGGCAGATCCGAAAAACCCGCTCATTCGGATAACATCAGATGAATGGAAAACACTAACGGGTTGCGAAATAAAGATTGTCACGACACACGGCGGACTCGAGTGCGGCGTGATAACGGGAAAATACCCAGAGCTTCGAGCGATCTCCATAGGTCCAACGATTAAAAAAGCTCACGAAGAAGGTGAGATGGTGCACATCGCCTCCGTGACTCGATTTTATTCTTTGGTCAAGCAGATCGTTTCTCGTATGGGATCACCCTCATAGCGGGAGGGGTGATCTTTCCTCACGGAGAACGATTTCTCTCCTTGATTTTTCTGTCCTTTCTTCGCTATAGTCTATTGGTATGACCAACACCACGAATACGGATGTCATGGTTTCGGCCGACTCTCCCCCTTCAGAGGAAACGGACGCGACGGTACTCACGAGCCTTGAGTCGCTTATTAAAGAGCACATAAAAACCATTGATACAAATAGAAAAGAGCTCAAAAAGGTCCGCGAGATGCTCGCAAGCACACTGACAAACGACGAAACATACAAACTCCACGAAGAAGAGGCCAAAAAAGCGGCAAAAGTGAAAGCCGCGACCAAGCAGGAACTCCTGAAACTTGCCGAAAACCGCTTACTTGCCGACAAAGCACAGGAACTGACATCACAGATAAAAGAATCAGACGAAGCGTTGTCGGAATACCTGCGGGAATACCAGAGAATCTCCGGTTCCAACGAGTTTGAAACAGACGATGGAGAAGTGCGTGAGATCGTTTACGTCGCCAAGCTCGTCAAAAAATCCTCCTGGGCGCGCTAAAGCACATACAGATCCTGTCCGAAATCATTGACTCCGACCAAGCGTGCATTTCCAGCAATAATCATCTCTAGCGGTCGGCACGCACTGCAGCCGTCAGCATGTTTACACACAAATCTGCCCAGTTTCCTGGCCAGCGCTACGCGCCTGGCAACCTCCAATACCCGATTTTTGGCGCTTTGGGCATCCGGAAGGGGTAAAGCTGTGGGTACATCGTCCCGATCGACATACCAGTAACTGAGGCCGCTTACCTGCCGCGTCTGGCACGCACCGGCCAGAAGATAATAAATAGGAAGCTGTAGTGAGCCGGTATCTTCATCGAGTTTTCCAGTCTTAAAATCCAAAATACCCACACTGTCTGAATCTTCAATATACTCAAGCCAATCGATTTTCCCGCAAAGGATGATGTTGTCCTCCTCCGAGATCCAAAAGTAGGGAAGGTCCTGACGGAGTTTAACGGCCTTCCGAAGAAGCGGACCGGGATTATTTTGTACACGGCTAACCATCGCTACCCCTCGATTTTTATACTTCTCTTCTTCCTGGGTATCATGGAATCCGCCTAAATGGCCGGATACGCGCGCCCACGCGTGGTCAAATTTCTCGCGAAGCGATATGGCAAACCGATCCTCTACCGGCAAGATAGAGAGCGACTCTATGACCTCGTGAACTACCTGCCCCAGTGCCAAGGCAGGCTGCATGAGCGTCAGTTTGTGATTATTGCCCGGATCACGGTAGACATTTTTCAGGTAGTACGCACGTGGGCATTTCAGATAGTCACTCATCGAAGAATGAGACACCCACGTAGCGGTATATTTGTCTTTCATGAGAAACTCATTGTAGCACAAGGAGACGAGGAGGCTTTATGATATGGAGTAAATGCTATGACACAAAGAAAAAATGTCCTCATGGGTAAGATCGTGATACTTTTGTACGCGGTCATCTTGGTGGTCATGGGTATACTTCCGCTCGCACTCCTCAATACATTAAAACCTGCTGATCGGGGCTTCACGTGGCTCGAGGGTTGGAGTGAAGATTACATCGGCTATGTCTCCTATGTCAAAGAAGGCATGTATGGCAGAAATACCTTCGTCATCCGCTCGCTCCCCAAAGAAGGACAAAAGCCTACCACTGTGCATCTCGTCTATATCGCGCTTGGCAAACTTGGCCGGCTCTTTCATCTGAGCTCCCCCGCGGCATACCATATCGGAAGAATCGTCATAAGCGTCGCTCTCATATACATGGTCTATCGCATGCTTCTGTTTCTCCTCGGACCGACGCAATCCTCTCGTGCGGTCATTGCCACCATGTATGCCACAATTGCCACCTCGCCAAGCCTCTACGTGTTTCTGCAAGGACACTGGGAGTACAGGACACTGGGCTGGTTTGACTTTTCTTCACCTCTTCATCTTCGGATGTTCTCGCGTCCTCACTACGATCTGGGTGGCATCTTGTTTCTCGTTATTTCTTTTCTTTTGCTATCTCCCTATCTATCCTTACCGGTTAAAACAGTCCTGATCGTGGGTTTGAGTATTATGCTTGGAACGGTTCATCCGTCGCTTGCGTTGATACTGTGTATGACGACTGTGCTCATGAGTATCATTCTTGTCATAGTGAAATCATATACGAGGCTACGTCTCTTTATCACAACTTCCCTGGCTCTTGGCTTGGGTCTTGCACTCTCGTACTGGTCTATCCATCGATACCCCCTTACCGCGATACTGGCCATAGAACCGTTCCTCGCTGCAAGCCCCATAAGCTTCAGGCGGTTTTGGGAAGACTTCGTGGCGTTTGGGCCAATCTTGTGGTTTGGATATCCGGGACTCATACTCTCATTCGTCAGAACCAATCGTCATCGCTTTCAGACCACGTTTCTCCTCCTGTGGAGCACGGTGCAGTTTGCGCTCTTCTTTTATTTCTACGTCTTCCTCGTAACCCATTGGTATTCTCATGCTTTTGAGTATTCCAACCTATGTAAATAACTTTATCCAAAGTTTAGCCCCAACGCGCACAGATCCACAAAATTTTGATACATTCATCTTTCCGTCGCGTGCTATGATTTCTGCATATCAATTTCTTGAAACCCATACACCGCTAGAAAGTACGGTGTTGGCAGGATTTGAGGCCGCCAATAATATTCTTTTATACAGCCATAACTACGTCATCGGCAATAACCAAGGATGGCCCAAACCTGAAAGGGAAGTGATGGAGCGGGATCGCGACGACTTCTTTTTCAACCGGATGGATGAAGCTCGGATCCGGACGTTGCTCTCTGGGTACAAAATCGATTATGTCTATCTTGGATTTCAAGAAAGACGCAGTGACGTACTCATCTCGTACCCCAATTTGTTTCTTCCGATTTTTACCAATAAGGATGTTACGATCTATAAAGTACAAAAAAATTAATGGGGTGCCAGAATCTCCTCGTTTCTTGCGATAGTCCGCAAAGCACGAGCGTGCCGCAGAAGAAAGTATTCTGTCTGTGGCCGGTCATCAGTAATGGCAGGTGCGCCTTCTGCGAAGCGGGAGAGGAGTGCCTTGTCACCCAGATATAGACTTGCCAGGTTATCTCCCTGCCACTGCCCCCATTCGTTAAGATCGGCAAGCGCAGCCGGATGGGCCAGAAGTTTTTGCGCAAACACATTTTTATCAATGTTCATGGGTTCATCGGACCCCAATACATATATCCCAATTCCTCTGGGAGACTTAAGCGCCACCACATAGGGAAAAACATCGATAAAGCTCCGGATGAGCATCTGAAAGTCATCAACCCTCGTCCCATAAAAAAACCATTGGGAGACGATGCCGCCGGGTCGCAGGATTTGCTTACCCTGTTCATAAAATTCTTTCGCATAAAGGACCGTCGTCCCAGCGCTATTGACCGGAGGAGGGGGATCAATCGTAATAACGTCATAGCGTTTTTGGGTCATCCGTACGTAATTTCTTCCATCGTTTATGAGTACTCGACCCCGAGGATTTTGTCGCACGCCTTGGGCATCGGCAAAAAATACAGAAAAACTTTCAGGAACCGAGGGTACAAGTTCAACCGCATCGACGTTGACGTCGTAGGTCAACGCTGAGCGAAACGTCGTCCCCATCCCAAATGCGATGACGAGAATATCCTTTGGGTCGGGGTGGGCGAGAATAGGCAAATGGGCCATGAGCTTCGTCTCATCAACCAGGACGCTCATCCCGACGCCATCTACCAAGAGGCCATAATCCGTGCGATCTCTGTTGCTATACCCTAAGACAGATGCCGTTTCGTCTTCCTTATAAAAATAGCTATACTCTCCTGAGGCAAATTTCTTAAAGTAACCCCCTAACGTCCGCTCTGTGATGAAATTACTCCGATCAGAGGAAAAAAATAATACTACAAGCAAGAGGAAGCCAACGCCCGAGAGCACAACAGGCCGAAATCTCCACACACTCTTTTTCTCCTCAAGCAATAAGAGAAACATGCCGCAGGTGAGATTGACGACTGACAGATAGACTATTGCCCGTGTGGTACCAAACGCGACGATCAGAAAAAAGGCTGCAACGTACGGTCCTGCCATAGAGCCAATCGTATTGAACGCATAACTCGTACCGACAAAGGCACTCGTGACGCTTGCGTTTTTTGCAAGTCGGGAGACGAATGGAAACGTCATGCCCATACAGATCGTTCCCGGAAGAATAACCAAGGCCTGCGTCACGAAGGAGGAGAAAGAAAAGCGGTCACTTGCCAGAAGCACAGACAAAAGCGCACCGATACCAATCCCTAGCTCTGCATAGGCAAAGCCTGACATCGGCCCGACTTTTTTGTATACAACGTTTGTGATGATGCTCCCGATTGCGATGCCGAAAAGAAACAATGCAAGGATCAGTGCAAACGCATAGATGTAGGTACCGACTACCGGAGTAAGCATCCGCGTCCAAAGTATTTCATAGGACATGGACAAAAGCCCGGACAGACTAAAAACTACGAGTGCGATCCTCACCCGATCACGCGCGTAGGAGACATGATATCCTTCGCGGTCAACGACGGAAATTGTTGCACTAGGTGATTTATTTCTGTCTATTCGACTCACGACGTATACGAGGAGACCGATAAAAATATTAAGGAAACTTGCGACAACAAGTGAACCCGTAAGGCCAACAATTTCGATCAGCACATATGCCGTCGCAACAACTCCGACAAGTGCACCGAACGTATTGACCGCATAGAGTAAAGACACGGCTCTCCCGACGTCTTGGTGAAGCGTGTGGGTCACATACCGGACAAGTACGGGAAGAGTCGCACCCATAGCGATAGTAGCCGGTAAAAGGGAGAGGGAAATGAGCGAAAACTTGAGGACGAGAAGCGTCGCGCCATTGGGGATATTGGGAAATAGAGAAGCATAGATACCGGTCACAAGCGTAAAGACGAAAGGGGTCAATAGTGCGCTTATGCCGATCATGAGTTCTAGTGCTGCATACAAAACAAGAGGCTTGCGAAAGTAGAGAAATAGCTTGGGTACCAAGAAGCTCCCAAGCGCCAACCCCGCCATAAAAGCCGAAACTACTGCGACGACCGAGTTGGTCGTCGTTCCGAAGATAACAAGAAGCATCCGTGTCCAAACGATCTGGTAGACAAGCCCCGCTGCGCCGGAAAAGAAAAATATGATATAAAGGAGAGGGAGCATACAGTGCGTCAAGTAATCAATATACCTATCATATCATAGAAAAATTACGTAACCGATCAGTCGACATCACCTATGCACGTTACACCCATAAAGACCAACGCGATTAGTCCCCTAGATAGCTTAAACAACGTCTTTGACACGTACCTTCCGAAGCTCAAAGAACGGGATATCCTCGTCGTGACATCAAAAATCGTGAGCATCTGTGAAGGACGAGTGGTTACCAATGACGACGCCGTGGACAAGGATCATCTTATCGAAAGCGAGTCAGACTATTATCTGGATCCGTCCGTCTCCCGCTACCACGTGACCCTTACCATTAAAAACAATATGCTCGTCGCCAGTAGTGGTATCGACGAAAGCAATGGCAATGGTTCCTTCGTCCTCTGGCCAAAAAATGCTCACGAATCTGCTGACCTCATCTGGCAGTATCTTCGTACAAAACATATGCTCACCCACTTCGGAGTTCTCATAACCGACAGCAGAACCGTACCCTTAAAGTGGGGGACAATCGGTGCCGCTCTCTCTTGGTGCGGCTTTGTTCCCCTGAAAAATTATATCGACGAACCGGACATCTACGGAAAACGGCTACGCATGACCAAACAAAGTATTATTGAAAGCCTTGCCGCGTCAGCCGTCCTCACTATGGGCGAAGGCAATGAACAGACGCCGCTTGCCGTCATCTGCGACGTACCGTTCGTGGAATTTGTGGATCACCCG
>Ga0075708_103_pt2 | contig 15179 bp, 11 predicted proteins | sample RifGroA2_FD_67739 | JGI IMG/M metagenome (GOLD analysis project Ga0075708, IMG submission 67739) | Microgenomates bacterium GW2011_GWA2_47_8 | reverse complement strand
GTAATTTGTAATTCCTTTTTCACCGCAATTTCTTTTTACAAGCGGCGAAGCAGACGGTATTTACTCTCCCTGGTGGAGGGGTCAGCTGTATTTGATCGATTTGCCGCTACTGGTTGCCGGGTTCATATATCTCTTTCGGAAAAAAAACAGGGCGAATTGGTTTGTCGTTGGATCTATCCTTCTTGCCCCCATGCCTGCTGCGATTTCTTCGCAGGTTTACTCCATGAGGGGTTATTACTTCGTGTATTTTTATCCAATTATTATAGCGGCCGGGATTGGGGGTCTATGGAAGTGGACAGAGCGTTTTTCCTACACGGCTCGTTTCTCTATAGTCGCGCTTGGTGTTATTGTGTACGGATCTTTTGTGTTGAGTTACCTATACCAGTACCATTATCGATACAGTAACTACGGTGCAGAGCGCTGGTTTAAGGCAGAAAAAGACCTTGCTCTAGTCGTGGGCGCTCCCGCGTCGCGTTATCAGGAAAGGGTCATTGCACAAACTGGTGGTGTTGATGTTGTTTTACAGTACGCTTTCTACAACAGGCTTGACCCGAGGACCGTCCAAGAGGCGATTGCACAAGCGAGTAAAGATGAAATAGCGCTCCCTGGAGGCATACATTTTGTGAGGTTTTGTGCTTATGGTAATCGTCCGGTTGAGACATTTCTTACGTCAACCATGCTGTATATCACCAGAGATTCTTGTCAGGATACATCCAAGCCCACAGAGATAATTTACGCTCCTAAAAGCATTCGTATTTGGTGGAAGATTTATCGTGGTGATCTTATGCCTCGTCCTGACAAGACTGCCATAGATATGACCACGAGTAAAGACACTCCGGTAATTAACGCTCCGAGGAGAAATGACCTGGGGAGGTAGGTAAATGCAATGGTATGGTTTCCGGCCGGGACGAGGACAGCCCGGAGCGTCCAGTTGGCACGGATCATGCGGGCCGATGTGCCATCGATAGTGGCGCGCCAATTACCGTCATCGGAGTCTGAGAGATAGAGGAGTTGCGCTGAGGCAGTCTTTGTGTAAAATGTGACCCGCGTTGGTTCGTAGGCGAGGAGCCGTACTTCTTTTGTTGGGTCGGGGAAAAGGTTTGGGAGTTTTTCTTCCGCCGGTACCGCCACCGCTTGCGACGGGTCAAACCCCGGTGAAAAAAAGAGCGCTTCAAACTCTGCGGGAGTATGATATGGCTTGACATCATGAGTCAAAAAGTAACGAGGCGCGGATTTTGTATTTTTAAAGGCAGTCCAACCGTCTTGTTTCCATACAGTGGTAAACCTCTCTGGCGGGAACGTGATAGCCGTTGATAAATTTTCTACCCGATCGATGATGTAGCGTACGCCGAGGGCGTCAAGCATCCGAAGCCGCCATCCCACTTGTGGAAGGTCGTCTGTGCCATATCCCGGTGCAAGGGCGACGTCTGACCTTGTGTTTCGGGTAAACGATCGGGCAAGCTTGCCATTGCTGCTTCCCTGGAGGAGCTGGTTGTAGAACCCGAGATTCAATGGGTCAATGCCGTCTGGAGAAAATACGCGAAATGGTATTGACAGGTTAGAAAAAACAAATGCTGTGCCGTACCCCCAAAACCGATCGATGGTTTTTTGAGCGGTCATAAATCCCCACAATGGGTGGGGTGGGAAAGCAAATGATCTTGGGACAAACGGGTTAAACTTTATGAAGGAGAAAAGAAGTTCCATAGTGAGTACGACTGTTATCGCGGGTGCACGTATTTTTCTCGGCACGAGCGTTCCGGCAACAAGTCCCGCGATGAATACGAGAGAGGCGATAACCATTGCCCGTTGGGATGTAGGAATGTGCTCTGTGATCGCTCTTGCCCATCCGAGCGCAAGGAAGGCAGAGACTATAGCTCCCGCACGGAGAAACGCCTTGGGATCACGCAATACGGTGTCCCACCCGATCGCGGCAAGGACGGCGAGGCTCATCGCAAACATCGAGAGTATCCGCGTGGGTGATCCGGTGCTAAGAATCGGGATGGGGAATCGGTAAAAAAGTTCGCTCAGAGGTGTTTGTACGGTAAGAAGAAGAATAGCCGTCGCGGAAGAAAAAAAGAACGTTCGATGCCACGATCGGGTTTTTGACAGGATGACGGCGAGGGCAAGTGTCACGCCCATGAGACCAATCGAAAGCGGTTTATCGACATACGTATCCTCTAGAAAATACGTTTTTGTTGCCGGATTACCGAAAAAGTCAGCAACGAAAATTTTCATAAGCTGCCAGGGAGAAACGAGCATTTTGGTGATTATGAATTGATAATCATGGGCGACCCGTGCAGAGCGTCCAAACAGCTCAATGGTGGGCAGAAGTTGTATCGCTGCAAGCCCCAGGCCTCCGAGGAAGCCGAGAACGAGATTTGTTACGGCGGGTCTACTTAGAGACACCCTTTGCACAGCAATGGGTGGCCTTATGAAAATTCTGGCAATTGCATACACAACCGAGAACCCAAGGACGTAGATGAAATCCTGCGGGTGGCCGGCAGTCGCACTGCTGTAGATGGCACAAGCGCCCAGAAGCATGAACCTGCCGCCTCGAGCCGATTTTTGAAGAATTTTTTCGATGCACCAGAGAATAAGCGGGAGCCAGAGGATCGTGTGCCAGACGGTGTTAAACTCAAGCCACGTATTTGCAAAGCTCCCGTAATTGAAAGCGATAGCACCCAAGATGGCGCCCCAGGGGCTCACACCGATGGTTGTCGCAAAAAGATAAAAAAATGCCGATCCGAGGATGGGCTGTAGGAGTACTAATGCAGACCACGCAATGTCAAAGGGCAGAAAGAAGTACGCGACGTTTAGAGGATACAACGCCGCCGATTGGTAATTGGCGAGAAGCGGGGTGCCTGAAAAATTGTATGGATTCCAAAGCGGAAGTCGACCGTGTTTCACCTCGTCTATCACTAGCCACCTCCATGGATAGAGTTCACGCAACACATCAAAGTACTGAAATTTACTTGGGACTGCCCCTGGCGCATATCCGCCATATGATTCATGGCGCCACGGGTTGTATTCAGAGAGGAGGAGGTCTCCCGGGAACGGGAGAAGACCAGATATTACCGTTTTATGGAAAAAAATAAGCCCAATCGCCAATAGGAGAGCGTATGGCCAGAGATGAGTCTTACCGCGGATTGATTGCATAAACGATGTCGCCATCAGGCGTTGTAAGTTGCCTTGTAAGCTCCGGAAGATCGGAATCTGGTGCATATTGTTTTCGTTCTTCCTTGTCCATTTGCCATACATGGACGATGATGTGTGAAACTCCCTGTGACTGAAGGAAGCGTATGGATGAATCGTTTGGGAATGAGGAAAGGTCGTTGACTGCATCATGAAAACTCCGCGCAACGTAGCCGCTGTAGCCGTTCATGGTTTTTTTTTCGTGGAGGCCTGCAAAGTACACGCGGTAGGTTTCCGCAGCAAGCGGCGTAGCTTCTGTAATATTTTCATAAGGGAGCATGACTTGTTCTTGAATAGGCATTGTTCCTTCTTCGATGTTGCCTATCGGGAGCTCCACAATTGCCCGTACGTCAGGTCGGGAACGAAGCCACATATATACCAATGGAGCATGGTTATACGTGGGTATCGCGACCAATGACAATGGCTTTTGCCAAATTTCCATAAGGAAAAGGATGCTTATGAGGGCAGGTATCAGTATTCGCCGGAGTTTTGTTTTTGAGTTTACGAGAGCAACTATGCCGTATCCTGCGATCACACAGACTCCCAGAAGAAAGATAATAGAAAAGCGCGCCGGTACCCGAAGGATCTGGAGCAACGGGAAAAGCGTATAGAGGTATTTGTACGGGAGGGTAATATAGCCTGTTGATAGCTGACCGATGGAAAATGGGCGCTCCGGCCCGAATGACAGTATGAGACCGGTTAGAGCGACAGCAACGAACACAAGGATGGGAAACCGATGTCGCTTTTTCTTCCATTGGCCAAGTCCAAGTACGACCAGGAGAAGAAGAGCGACTGTCGGATAAAGCGTTCGTTCCCCCTCGTTGGTTTTAAGCAGTGGTGCTAGTAGGCTTACATTGGTTACGGAAGTGTAATCCTCCTGATAGGCAGCGCGCGCGGAAGATTCAGCAAGCGAACGGGTGATTTCCGGATGTTCTGCTTTGAGACGAATATACGGGTACATAAGAATAAGAGAGATAGCGCCGGTGAACACCAGGGGAAGAAATGCTACCTTAAGACGAACCCTTGAAGTGGCTAGCGTGTGACTATTCATCCAAGAGATTAAGAATGCACTAGTCATGACGAGAGAGACAATTATGGCAAATACGCCAAAATATACGGTGGAGCCAAGAAGCAGGAGAAAGGAGATAAGCGCGACAGCGAGATGGCGAAACTTTCCTTCTGTCAGAAACCAGTAAAGGCCATAGAAATAATACGGAAACCACTGACTACTTACCGCCGGCACGTGGCTGACCTGCCCGAAGCGGATGTAAGAAAATGCATACATTGCGCCGCTAAAGACGGCGGCCAACTCGTATTTCGTAAGAGATTTGACCAGGAGATACATACCTATTCCCGCTACGGGAAAGGTCAGGAGGACGTAAAGATTTTCGGCTAAAATCGGATTATGTGTCAGCCAGATAATCGGAGCGGCAAACAACGTTTGTGCGGCTAGGGTGTCGGAGAAGGCCAGCGTATTCGTTGTCGGATAGTATATGTTGGTATCAAGAAGGCCGGTAAATCCATGGGTGAGAGCGCGAGTGTTGTGCATGAAATTCCACGCATAAAACAACGGGTCTCCGGCATTGATGACATGATCCCGCGCAAGGCGGGCAAGCGGCCAGGTAAGGATGACGGCTAATCCTAAGTACAGAAGAAATATGAGGCTAACCCGCTTGATCATTTCCTGTTAATACTATCATGAGGTAGAATGAGAAGGATAGTATGCTTGGGATTGATACCGTCCTTTTGCTTGCGTTTAGTTTGCCTTGGCCACTTAAGTATCGGATCTTCCCCATGGAGGGGACGCCGTATATTTTTTTCGGTGTCTATTTCGCACTTCTTTTTGCGTATATAGCTTCCGATCACAGGTTGCGCCGGTGTTTGGTGTTCACGACATTATTCTCCAACTTGAGGCAGCGATGCGGTATCTCATCGACGGAATAAATCCGTATAGGGCTACCTATTTCGGTACCCACATGGAAGCGTGGCGCTATGCGGAGCTTGGTCGCGATGCCGTCAATCCGGCGCTTTACCACTTTGTCATGCCGCCGTGGTATCTTCTTTTTTCATTTTTCTTTTATCCCTTCGTAAAAATCTTCGGATTTTTTGATGGACGACTGCCGCTCCTGTTCACCTTTTTTGGGACGCTCACTCTTCTTGCAGTATGGATCAAAGACTATCAGAAAAAAATACTCGCGCTTATCATCGTAGCTTTTCATCCGGTGATGTTTGATTATCTTCTGGAAGGAAGAAGCGATCACTTTGCATTCTTTTGGTTGTTATTTGCCCTTTTCCTTTGGCAGCGGAAAAAAATCGTTTTAGCTGCGGCTGTGTATGCACTGGCTCTGCTCTCCAAGCAGACGATCTGGCTTTCGCTTCCTTTCGTTTTCCTTTATGTATGGAAGGATGTAATGAGGCAATCAGTTACAAGGATTGTCCTTGTCATAAGCGCGTTATTGGGGACGCTGGCTTTAGTCTTAGGACCGTTTCTCGTGTGGGACGCTCGGAGCTATTGGGAAAGCACCGTCGTTTTCCTACAAGGAACGACACCGGTGAGTTATCCGGTAGCGGGATATGGATGGGGGATGGTGTTGTATCAGTTGGGCGTTATCAAAGATATCCATGCCTACTACCCGTTTGTCTACTGGCAAGCGGCCATTGGCATCCCGACGCTATGGTTTCTCATCCGATGGTTTCAGGCAAAAATATCAGCAGGGAGACTCCTTATCTCGTATGGTGTTTTTCTTTTTGTGTTTTGGTATTTTTCGCGGTACTTCCATAACAGCCATTTGGGATACATTTCGCTCGTTTTGGGAACGGGATATTTGGTTGACGACGCGACATGAATATACACACAAGATATGCTCTTATTGCAATTGTCCTTTTGGCATTTTTTTTGCGGTTTTACCGCGTGACCCAGATACCGCCTGCTCTTTCTTGGGATGAGGTATCTATCGGATACAATGCGTATAGCATTTTGAAAACCGCTCGTGATGAGCACGGCAAGGTTTTGCCGGTTGCGGCTTTTGCCGCGTATGGCGACTATAAACCGCCTATTCCTATATACCTCACTGTACCGTTTGTGGCGCTTTTGGGACTGGGTGAATTATCCGTGCGACTTCCTTCTGTCCTTCTGGGAACACTTACTGTCGTCATGGCCTTTTTTCTTGTGAGGGAGCTTCGTCTGGTGAAGCTTAAGCATCTTCCTCTTTTGGCGACATTGATTTTGGCGATTTCCCCATGGCATATACAGCTATCTCGGGCAGGATTTGAGGCAAATATCGCAGTTTTTTTTATGGTCTTGGGTGTATGGTCGGTGCTTTCGGTAGAGAGAAATTACCGATTCCTCCTTGGGTGCTGGGTGCCGTTTGTGTTGGCTATGTATACATTTAATAGTGCGCGTTATGTCGCGCCACTTTTGGCTTTAGGATTATTCGTTTTTGTCCTTCGTCATGCGAAAATTCACAAGAGGGAATTGATAGCGGGAATTGCCATTGCAGTCTTTTTATTGTTGCCAATCGTCCCACACATAGTATCCCGAGAGGCCCGGCTCCGATTCGAAGAGGTCAATATTTTTACTGATCTTTCTGTCGTAACAACATCAAATGAGAGGATAGCCCTGGATCGGGCTGCCTGGTGGTCCAAGATGTTCCATAATCGTCGTGTGGGGTATGCGCGAAGCTATCTCATACACTTCTTTGACCATTTTCAGCCATGGTTTCTCTTTGTGCGCGGTGACGGGAATCCAAAATTTTCGATTCAGGATGTAGGACAGCTTTATTTCGTCGAGGGGCCGCTTCTTGTCATCGGTATTTTTTGGTTATTTTTTAAATATCCACGCGTGGCATGGCTTCTTGTGTATTGGGTTGTTGTCTCCATTATACCGGCGGCCACAGCTCGCGAGACGCCACATGCACTACGAATAGAAAATAGTCTTCCGGTATGGCAGATCATTGCGGGAGCGGGCATACTGGTGCTTATCTACGAAAAGAAAAAACACATATTCGGGCGATTGATCATTATGGGTGTCGTCTGCCTCTATGTATTTCAGTTTGGGTACTATTGGCATAATTACTATACGCACTACCCAGTTGAGTTCTCCCGAGATTGGCAGTTTGGCTATAAAGAAGCGGTAACGTATATAAAAACCATAGGCGACCGTTACGATACGATTGTGATTTCAGAATCGATCGGCAGGCCATACATGTACGTACTCTTCTATGAACGCTATGATCCGGATGCATTCAGGAAAACAGTTGATGGATCGTTTGATGCTGCCGGATTCTATAACGTCTACGGATTTGGGAAGTATCGGTTCACCCGGCAGGGGGTCGGGGACTATCCTGGGCGAGTCCTTTACGTACTTCCCGCAGATCATGTTCCGAAAAACGCGCACATTTACCAAAACATTCGACTTTTAAACGGAGAATCTACTCTTGTGATGTTTGACGTATGAAGCAAACGACGACATTATTTTTCCTATCTATACTTCTTGTCGCAAGTGTCCTTCGTTTGTGGCAACTGGGTATGACTCCCGTAAGTCCCGACTGGGATGAGGTGGCGCTTGGGTATAATGCCTACTCGATACTTAAGACCGGTCGCGATGAGTATGGCACAAAATTTCCCTTGTCGCTTCGATCCTATGATGACTATAAGCCACCACTTTATATGTATGTAACTATTCCGTTTGTTGCTCTGTTTGGTTTGGAGACATGGGCGGTAAGACTTCCGTCGGCGTTGGCTGGGATACTCGCCGTCTATGGGACGTACCTGTTAACGAAGGAACTTTTTTCAAGAAAAGACCTGGCACTGGTTGCGTCACTTCTCCTGGCATTGTCGCCGTGGCATATACAGTTTTCAAGAATTGCCTTTGAGGCAAATCTCGGCGTGGCACTTAATATTTTTGCAACGTACTGTTTCCTTAAGGGACTCATCAATAAACGTATGTTCCTTTTTTCGGCATTCTTGTTTGGCCTTTCTTTGTACGCTTATCATAGTGAGCGGATTTTTGTACCAATCCTTGTTGTCCTTCTTGTCGTTATCTACAGAAAGCACGTTTTGGTCATGCGGCGGCATTTTTTGTATTGCGGAATTGTCGGGATAGTCACTGCCCTTCCGCTGTTTTCTGTCTTTATGAATCAGTCGACTCTTACGAGGCTTCGCGGTACGAGTTCGCTTGCAGACCAGACAGGGCTTCTGGCAAGAACAGTGGCCAAGCTGGAAAAAGATGGTAAAGACGGAAATGCGTGGGGGTTGGTATTTGACAACAGAAGATTGGTTTGGTTTAAAACGCTTGTCGACGGGTACCTCGCCCATTATTCGATGAGATGGCTATTTTTGACTGGGGACAACCCTCGTCACCACGCACCGGACATGGGACTTTTATACATTATTGAGCTGCCGTTTTTCCTGTTTGGGATGTACCAGATAGGAAAACAAAAAAATAAGGCTAGGACACTGCTTTTTTCTTGGTTTCTCATTGCGCCGATTGCCGCATCTCCAACCACGGAACTCCCCCACGCAATACGGACACTTGTCTTTCTGCCGACATTTCAAATATTTAGCGCCGCGGGGGTTATAGCCTATATTTCCATCGTGAAGGAAAAATACTCAAAAGGTATTGGCGCATTGATTCTCTCGTTCACTCTTTTATGTTTTATGATTAATATTGTCTACTACCTCCATATGTACTTTGGTCACATGAATCACGAGTATTCAAAGTACTGGCAGTATGGGTATAAAGAGGCAGCGGCATACGCCCAGCAACATCGGCAGGACTATGATCGAATCGTTGTTTCGACCAGGCTCGAACAGCCGCACATGTTTTTTCTTTTTTTCCTTAAGTATGATCCCGTGCGCTATCTTGCAGAGGGTGGTACCGCATCCGGTGGATTTGCTGAGAGGAAAAATCGCTTTGATATATATGAGTTTCGGCCGATAGACTGGGATGGTGAAACGAAAAATGAAAAGACACTCTTTATCGGTACTCCTAAGGAAATTCCCCAAGCGACGCTTGCAACTATTTTTTATCTCAACGGCGATGAGGCGATCCGTATCGCGAGTCGATGACCGCATGAATAAGCTGATTAAAATAATACACCTTGAGCGCATGCTCCTTATTGTTCTGGTGAGTATATCCTTCGTGCCACTATTGGATTTATTCCACCCGGGCATACCGCTTGGTCATGACACTCCGGATCATGTGGCAAGGATAGCCAGTTTTTATGCGTCTCTCAGAGAAGGCATTTTGGTCCCTCGGTGGGCGGGGAACCTGAACTGGGGATATGGGCACCCGATCCTGATGTTTCTCTACCCGCTTCCTTCGTATGTCGCATCATTCTTTCATGCACTTGGGTTTTCATTCGTAGACAGCACGAAGCTCGTATTTGCGGTTTCGTATATTGCAAGCTTACTAGCGATGTATCTTTTTGCATCCACCGCCTGGGGAGCCCTACCGGGCTCACTCGCCGCCGTTCTTTATGGTTTTGCGCCATATCGGTTCGTTGATCTTTACGTGCGCGGCGCTATCGGCGAACATGTCGCATTCATATTTCCACCCCTTATCGCATGGGGGCTACTGAAGGAGTCATGGGGACGTCAGTCTGATGCCACAGCCGGGTTTGCGGTAGGGCTGGGTATTGCAGGACTTCTTTTGTCACACAACGCAGTGTCGCTTATGATGCTGCCGTTTTTACTACTGTACGGCGGATATTTGTTTTTCTTTGAAGCCAAGGATCGACTAGGTTTTTTTGTTCGCGGTTGGTGGTTTGCGGTGATTGGCTTTTTCGTTTCGGCATTCTTCTGGATGCCGGCATTTCTTGAAGGCAAATACACGCTTCGGGATATCGTGACGAAGGGTGATTTTGCTTCACGATTTGTTCCCTGGCAGTCATTTATATGGTCTCCGTGGAATTGGGGGGGAGGGAACGAATTCACGAAAGAAATCGGGATTTCTGGATTGCTTGTGGTAGGCTTGTCGATAGTATTGATAGTTCATCCTCGCACAGATACGCTCAGGAAAAAATTATTACTGGTTGTACTTGCAGTACTTTTTGGAATTTTACTCATGATGACGAGTGTCTCTTCGCCGTTGTGGAATGCCATAACCATCCTTCAGAAGTTCCAATTTCCCTGGCGTTTTTTGTCTGTTGCGGTATTTATTCTTTCGGTTTTGGGGGGTATAGCAGTATCATCGTTGCCCAAAAAATACACGCTTGGTTTTGTTGTTGTAATTCTTTTCGTGTCAATCGTCACGACCATTCCGATGTGGCATGCCAAGCAGTACAGCCCAAAAGATGAAAAGATATTTGACTTGCCGTATCCGGGTACTACCGATACGGGAGAGAGTAGCCCCATATGGTCAATCCGTTTCATGGAGCACTTTCCACGCGCGCCCGCGGAGGTGATTTCAGGTAACGCGAACATAGCTCCAGGGTCACGCAAAAGCACCCAGCACTCCTATGTCATCAACGCGAAAACAAAAACGAGAATTATGGAAAATACTCTCTATTTTCCCGGTTGGAACATAGACATAGACGGAAGTCGTCTCAATAGCACAGAGGTTCAATATCAGGATCCTGATTATCGAGGACTCATGACGTTTTGGATTGAACCCGGTCAACACAGCGTTATGGTGTCTTTTACGGATACCAAATTAAGAACACGCGCAAATCAAGTGAGTCTGGTGGGATTATTATTTTTTGTCCTCACCTGGTGCTGGGTCCGAATGTTCCCAAAGGTAATTGTCGGAGTAAAAAGGAGGAGGACGTGAAAACTATATCTGTGGCGATCGCAACATACAACGAAGAAGAAAATATAGCTCCCTGTCTTGTGAGCGTATCATCATGGGTAGACGAAATAATTCTCGTTGACGGCGGATCCCAGGACAAGACTGTCGGAATCGCGAAGCGTTTTGGTGCGCATGTCATCTCATCTCCCAATCCTCCGATTTTTCATCTGAATAAACAAAAAGCAGTTGAGGCGTGTAGCGGAAAATGGATTCTGCAGCTGGATGCTGACGAGATTGTATCGGGAGAGTTGCAGCGAGAAATATATTCAATTACCGTGGCGACAGAAAGAGCAACACGTGATGGATATTTTATACCCAGGAAAAATTTTTTCTGCGGGCATTGGCTGAGAAAAGGTGGTCAATTTCCGGATTACGTCATTCGGCTGTTTAAGCGCGGTAAAGGAGCGTTTCCCTGTAAGAGCGTTCATGAGCAGATACAAATCGCCGGTTCTGTCGGTTATCTTCATGAACCGCTCACTCACAATACCTATCGCTCAGTATCGGAGTATTGGAGAAAAGCAGATGCCTACACAAGTCTTGCTGCGCATGAGTTGTTGCAAAAGAACATTTTTGTGACAATGATGACGATTCTCGAGTACAATGTCATGTTGCCGATCGTGACATTTGTGAATCTTTTTGTCCGTCACAAAGGTTTTATCGACGGCTGGTACGGATTATTATTTGCACTTTTCTCCGCGCTCCATTATCCGATTGCATTTCAAAAATATCTACATATTCGTCACAAGGGTTCCAAGAAAATATTTCATGAAGCAGAACATTAAGATTCCCATTGCAGCCAGCGTATTCATTCTTTTTATGAGTCTTTGTACCCAGCGAGTTTACAGTGACTATGTATTGCCGTATCCCTCTTACATGCCTGGGAACCGATTCTATAGAATTTCGAAATTCGTGCGTTTGGCAAAGCGTTGGTGGTGCTGGGGAAATATAGCATCGTTAGGCTATTACCTCGATCTGACTGACTCTGAAATTGTGGAAGCCAAAACGCTCTATGAGTATAAACAGTATCTTCTAGCAACCGACGCCCTAAAAGAATCCAATAACGCGGTACAGCAGATTCCACTGTATCTGGGACAAGGAATAAAAGAAGGGAAAGACATGTCAGAGATTAAGGCAAGAGTTATCGAAGCAATGAAGAAGCATAGAGAAGTTCTTGAGTCTATCCAAAAGACGACACCCGTGGAATTTGATTGGACGCCAGAAAAAGGAAAACCGACAAAATTACGTATCGCAATAAATATCGAAGAGTCCATACAGATACGTCAGAATATACTACAACTTATAGAATGAATACCCATCGTTTATCCGGTCGAAGTTGGGCGAGGGGACTCATGTCTCTCGTCTTTACAGGATATATAGCGTATCGACTCGTCGTTATTATCGCACCAAATTATGCGTCGTATATATCTCCCTACTATACCGATTCGTATTATTCGTTTCTAGAGGATGCGTATTCAAGATCTCAGTATCGTCAAAAACAGCCTACGGCGCTTCTCCCTGATGAAACGATACTTGGCTACGCATCCGGAGCGTATATTCGCGGGACAGACCCGATTCTTATAAATTCAGAAATTACTCCCCTGGGGAAATATATAGTCGGACTTTCTATCGCACTGTTTAAAAACGACCGCATCGTCGCTATCCCTTTTGCGCTTTTTACGTTGGTTGCTGTTTGGCTCTTGGGACTCACAGTATTACGAGATCGCGTCGTTGCGCTTCTACCGGTTTTATTGATGGCGACGGAACCGCTTTTTGAAAATCAGCTAAAGGTGACTCCGCTTATGGATATTATTCAATTGCCTTTCATTCTCGTCACAATTTATGTATTCATACGAGAGTCTAAGAGAGGAAGGTTTTTCTGGACGTGTATACTTCTCGGGATTGTAATGGCAACAAAGTCGGTCATTCCCGCAATACTCCTTGTGGGTTGTTTTTCTATTTCTCTGCTCCTGTCTCAAGATGTTTGGCAAAAGACGCGGCGATTTGTGATGTTTTTACCTCTATCTCTCTTGGTCTTTTCTGTTACGTATCTCCGGACATTTCTGAGCGGGTATTCATTGTGGGACTTTTTTGGTTTTCAGAAATGGATATTGTTGTACCAACAAAGTAAACTCCAGTATCCGCTTTCTTCCTGGCGGCTTATATTTTTTAACGAGTGGCAGGCCTGGTGGGGAGACAGAAGTATTATCCATGCCGATGACTGGCGTTGGACATGGCCGGCTTTTACCATAGTTTGGATAGTCTTTGCGGTGGTTATTCTCATCCGAAAGCAACGACCAAGCTATGCGCATCTTGTATGTATTTTTTGGATCATCGTGTACAGTCTCTTTTTATCTGTCGGCGTCATATCTTCCCGATTCCTCTTGCCGTATCTCCCGGTCACATTCATTATCGGTGTTGCAGCGATAACCGCGGTAGTTACTAAGGTACTGTCTCGATAAGGTTTCTTGTTGCTATGACTATAATTTTTCATCTCCTCTACTTTGTCGTTCTTTGGCTCCTTGTGTTTGTGTCCTATGGTTTCGTCGACGCAAATTCTCCATTCCCTCGTTTTGGGGAAATATATCGGCTTGTTCAGTTTGCCCGCGTTTATCCGACAGCGTGGTACGTCGGTACGCTTATTGTGCTTTTTGTTTACCATCGATATCTGTTGGGTCTCGCTTCGGAAAAAAAAGTGTCTGCTCGTTTTGTTTGGAAGATTATTTTCCTGACTGTTCTAAGTTTGGTGTGTGCCTTTCCGGCTTTTTCTAATGATATTTTCAATTACATCGCGACCGCCAAGGTGACGTTCCTTTATAAGGAAAATCCGTACGTCGTGATGCCGATAGACATAAGAAACGAGCAAATGCTGTCATTTCTTCATGCGTCCAATAAGGTTGCTCTCTACGGTCCTGTCTGGATTGCCATGACGTTTATACCGTATCGGTTGGGTTTTGGTAATCTTTTGATTACGTTGTATGCATTTAAATCTTTGGTTGCAGGCTTCTATCTTTTTCTGTTGTGGTTTCTATGGAAACATTCTCAACAAAAACTCACAAACCTTATTTGGTTTGCCCTTAATCCTCTTGTCATCCTACAAACGCTTGTCGATGGTCATAACGATGTCGTAATGATGTTTCTTGCCTTGTTTGCGTTTGACTTATTGAAACGACGGCGCGTTTTGGCGTCGGCATTCATTTTCGTCTGTTCAATACTGATAAAGGGTGCCACAGTAGCACTCCTTCCGGTATTTGTTTGGATTGTGTGGCAACAAGCCAGAAAGAACGATATTTACTGGAACGCTGTGTGGAGATGGTCAGCCGTTAGTATGTTTGTAATTTTTTTGTTATCGCCCCTACGGGAGGAACTGTATCCATGGTATTTCATCTGGCCGATGACCTTTCTCGCATTAGTTCCGGGTCCAATTGTCGTTCTGGACGGCGCATATGTGTTGTCCCTGGGACTTTCACTACGGATCGTTCCCTTTTTATGGACTCGGGAATGGGGTGACATCACGCCAGTCGTGAAAAAAATAGTGACCGTAGTACCCCTGTTTCTTTCAGGTAGTATCTATGCCATTCTCAAAAAGCTTTAACGTGCTGTTGTTCATGTTGTTTTTCATTTTTTCCTGGTGGCTTATGGCAAAATCCTTCGGGTACGACGTACGCCTGCACCAATTTCGCGTCGCGCGACACGAGGTCGGAGATTTTGGTCTCCACATATCTCTTATTCGGTCGTTTTCATGGGGGAAAAATTATCTAAATCCCCAGTCGCCGTTTTTTCCGGGTAAAGGGCTGCTATATCACTACAGGGTTGACATGTTGACCGGATTTCTAGAAAAAGTCGGAGTGAGAATTGACATCGCATACAATGGAATAAGTGCTATAGCGTTTGCCATCCTTTTGTTTCTTCTTTATCTGTTCCCGCAGCGATTATTCGGGAAAAGTGTTCTGCTGGGTATGTTGTCCGTGTTGTTGTTCATTTTTCCGAGCACGCTATCGTTTATCGAGTTCTTCCGGACCAGACCAATTTCTTTTTTGCTCTTTCACGATCTGTGGTACCTTCCTGATTATATACATAAAGGGCCATTTGACGGATCTCTGATATCTATTTATTTTACTCTTGCGCCATATCTCAACCAGAGACATCTTATTGTTGGGTTGGCTCTGGCGTTGGGTATTCTGTATAGACTTGTGCCCAG
>Ga0075708_106_pt1 | contig 15739 bp, 13 predicted proteins | sample RifGroA2_FD_67739 | JGI IMG/M metagenome (GOLD analysis project Ga0075708, IMG submission 67739) | Microgenomates bacterium GW2011_GWA2_47_8 | reverse complement strand
CGCTTCTCGTCTATGGTCTTTTGACGTTTGCACTTTTTCGTCTCATTCCCGTGACACTGACGCTTCCGGGAATTGCTGGATTTATCCTCTCAATCGGTATGGCGGTTGACAGCAACATATTAATTTTTGAACGATATAAAGAGGAATTGCGTCTCGGGAGAGCGTGGAAAATCGCGATCGAACAGGCATTCGGGAAAGCCTGGGACAGTATACGCGATGCAAACATCACGACCATTCTCACGGCGATTATTCTCTACAACCCCGGTAATTGGCAGTTTCTTCCGAGTTCCGGTATGGTACGCGGGTTTGCCTTGACTCTTTTTATCGGCGTCGTCGTCAGCCTTTTTACAGGTATTGTCGTCACACGGACGTTTGTGAGAGTTTTATATAAGGAAAAAGGAAAACATTAACCTTTCTTATGATTCGATTTTCTAAATATCTTTGGCTATATGCACTTATATCTCTTTTTGTGCTCGTCCCCGGAGTGTATTCGCTTGTCCGATATGGTCTCCGGCCGGGAATCGATTTTACCGGAGGGACGCTTCTCGAGTTGTCTTTTGGTAAGACGCTCCCCGAGGAGACGATCCGCTCTTCACTGGAACGATCAGGGATACCATTTGTGGGTTTTCAGACATCGGGAACATCGGTTTTAGTCCGCATTAAACCCGAGGGGAGTGAGAGCGTTTTGCAATTTCAAAAAGAAATTGAACGGTCCGCAAGTGTTGCGGCAACTGTTGATCGCAACGAAACAGTGGGTCCAATTTTGGGGAGTGAGCTTTTGGTAAAAGCGACTTTTGCCGCGATTCTGGCTATTCTGGTAATACTTGCGTATGTAGCCTATGCATTCCGTAATATCAAATTTGGTATCAGTGCAGTGATTGCGCTTATTCATGATTTGCTCGTTGTGTTGGGAGTGTTTTCACTCCTGGGGCATATGTATGCCGTTGAAGTAGATACGTTATTTGTGACTGCGTTTTTGACGACTATGAGTTTTTCCGTACACGATACGATCGTCGTGTTTGATCGTATTCGAGAGTACCGGAAAAAAGATGACAAAACTTCTTTTGAACAGCTTTCTGACCGCGCACTCACCGAGACCATGGGAAGGTCATTGACCAACTCACTGACGATCATATTTATGTTACTTGCCCTTATACTTCTGGGCGGAGAGACCATCAAGTGGTTTATCGTGGCGCTTCTCGTGGGTACCGTATCGGGGACGTACTCATCGCCGTTTATTGCAACACCCGTGCTTCTGCTTTGGGACCGGTGGGAGAAGAGAAGAGTGAAGAGTGGAAAGTGAGGAGTGTAAAGTGGAGAAAAACCTCTGTTTTTTTGTCATCCTCGCGAAAGCGGGGATCTAGTTTTTCCTCTATCTTTCTTTACCCACTCTTACCTTCCCTAAGTTCGTAGATTTCAATTCGCGCATGCGCGTCAAGAGCGCCTCGCGTTGGTTGACTAGTTTTCCTTCTTCAACCTCAGCAAACAACTGGTCCAACACACCTCCGATTATCGGTCCGGGTTTCACCCCTAGCTCGGTCATCACGTCGTAGCCATTTACCTTGAGGTCGTGGACGGTGAATGGTTGCTTTTGTACTTCTAGGAGGCGCTTTTTGTAAAGCTCGAGCCGCCAGGACGTTTCCTGCGCGCCGCCACCTAAGCGGTCCCCAATACGAAGGGCGAGCATATCATTGAGATTGTCGCGGCCGACGCGGCGGATAAACCGGCGGATGGCACTATCGGTTTGCCGCTCATCGACACTAAACTGATGCCAACGGACGAGGGTATATATCTTTTCCGAATCTTTTTTGGACAATCGTAAATGAGCCGCTATGGCCTTTATCATACGCGCACCGACGACTTCGTGATTAAAAAACGTTATGAGGCCCGTGCTGTCTGTCCTGACGGTTTTGGGTTTGCCGATGTCATGGAGGAGCGTTGCCAGCCGGACGATTGGGTCTTTGCTCGGACAAAATTTGAGCGCCATCACCGAATGAGTACCGACGTCGTATATATGGTGGCGTTTCGGACTTTTCTGTCCGATGGTAAATGCGATTTCAAATTCCGGTAAAATGAATTGTAGGATCCCACTGTTTTTGAGAAGCAATATACCATCGGCTGGATACTCAGACGCGAGAATCCTCAAAAGTTCATTGGTAATCCGCTCAATTGAAATTTGTGACAGGAGGGATACGTTGGTTTTGATAGCAGAAAGCGTTGTCTCCTCAATCATGAAGCCTCGCTCTGTGGCTATGCGTACCGCTCGCATTATCCGAAGTGCATCTTCTTTGAATCGATCGTCGGCCGTGCCCACGGCTCTGATGATTTTTTCCTTAATATCGCCCTGGCCGTTGTAGGGGTCAAGAAGTCGTTTCCCGTCAAAGGCAATGGCATTTATGGTAAAGTCACGTCTGGATAAATCCTCCTCAATAGTTTTCCCCCAGGCGATGTGGTCCGGGTGTCGATGGTCCGTATATCCTTTTTCGCTCCGGTATGTCGTGACCTCATAAATATCAACAACTTCATCGTGATCTTCTCCGTTTTCCGTTTTCCTTTTACCTTTTTCCTTAACTTTTATCCCGACGGTTCCAAATTGGTTATCATAAAAGCTATCAGGAAAAATTTTGAGGATATCTTCTGGCGTGGCGTTTGTGGTAAAGTCCCATCCCTTTGTCGGTCTGTCCAAGAGAAGGTCTCGAACTGATCCGCCGACGGCATATGCCTCAAACCCGGCATTTTTCAGGGTATCGATAACATCCTGGGCTTTTTTGGGAAGGGTCATCATGGCCTTATGATATCATAGAGATCATGAAAAAATGGGATGTCCTAAAAAAGTTTAAAGTTCAAAGGTCTCCACCAAAGGCGGATCAGCCTCTGGCTGAAAAATTTAAAATCGGAGACATAGTAAACATTTTATTGGAGAACAGAGGGCTCAAAACCAAAAAAGACATTGAAACGTTTCTCAATCCTCCCCAACCTTCTTCCCTTACCCCGAAAGACGTTGGCATAGACAAAACATCACTCGCCAAAGCAGTCAAACGGATCCAAGAAGCCATCAGGGGTAAAGAGTCCGTCGTCGTCTACGCTGACTACGACGCAGACGGGATTACGGCTGGCGCTGTCATGTGGGAGACGCTTCACCTCCTTGGGGCCACCGTTATGCCCTACATCCCGCATCGGGTGGAGGAAGGGTATGGTTTGTCGATAAAGGGGATCGATGCGGTACGGGAACAATTCGATCCTTCCCTGATAATTACCGTCGATCATGGAATCACGGCATGGGAAAAGGTAGCCTACGCTAAGAAGTTTGGGATAGACGTTATCGTCACCGACCACCATGTCAAACCCGCGAAACTTCCGGACTCCGTTATCGTCCATACAACCAAGCTTTCCGGCGCCGGTGTCTCCTGGTTTCTGGCCAAGGAACTTCTAAAAACGTATCACGTATCACGTATCACGTATCACGATGAGCTTCTCGCCCTTGCTGCTATCGGCACGATTGCTGATATGGTGCCGCTGGTCGGCCCCAATCGTGCGATGGTCAAATACGGCCTTGCTGGGATCAATACCACGACGCGCGTTGGGCTCGAAGCGCTTATGGTCGATGCAGGACTCACGAAGGGAGCCCTTGACGTCTACGCCGTTTCTCACATGCTCGCCCCGCGCCTCAACGCCATGGGTCGCCTGGAACACGCCATGGATGCGCTCCGGCTCCTGTGCACGAAGCAAAAAGAGAAAGCAACGCTTCTCGCGCAAAAGTTAGGCATGACCAACCGCGACCGCCAAAAACTTACGGAAGAAACATTGATACATGCAGTAGGCGTTGTTAAAGGCCAGGCCTTAGCCTTGGAAGGCCTGGCCTTAAGTAAAGCGCGAAAGTTATTATTTGTTGTAGACTCTTCCTACAACCAAGGAGTCATCGGGCTTGTTGCCGGAAAACTTGTTGAAGCGTATTACCGTCCGGCGATTGTGGTATCCAAAGGGGAGGTCTATAGTAAGGCATCGGCGCGATCGATACATGGCTTCAACATTGTTGAAGCGATCAGGAGTTGTAGCGACATTCTGGTTGACGTCGGCGGACACCCGATGGCAGCCGGGTTTACCGTCGAGACCCGGCACCTTGATGAGCTTCAAGAGCGTCTGGAAAAACTTGCGGATAAGGAGCTTAGTGAGGATAAACTCACGCGGATGCTCACAATCGATGTTGAGATTCCGCTTGAACTCGTGACGCCAGAGCTCTATCAAACCATCCAGAAGCTCCAGCCCTTCGGCTTTGGTAACCCCGAACCGGTGTTTGTGACCAGAAGTGTCAAGGCAACCGAGGCTCGATTAGTTGGTGCGGACGGAAAACACCTCAAGCTTCGTTTTCACTCTTCACTCCACACTCCGCACTCTGCACTTACCATAGACGCCATCGCCTTCAATTTCGGTAGCCTCTACGGCAAACTCCAAGAAAAGCCCGATGTCGATATCGCCTACACCATCTCTCTGGACACCTGGAACGGATCCCAGCGATTGCAGCTTAAGGTTAAGGACATACACCTACAGTAACTCCGACAAAAAATCCTCGCTTTCTTTTGGCGCTATTTTTGCCATAGAAAACGGGGATCTCTTTAATTTATTTTTCACCTGCCTGTAATACTCAACGGTTAAGGATGTTAACCGCTGGGAAAAGCAGGCAGGTGTAGGGTTGGTTGAAAAAGAGAAAGAAAATTGGTGATTTGAGCATTCGAGCTCGTTGTTCTTTTTCTATTTTCTTAAACCCCCTAGAGAGGATTCTTTGTCCGAAGCTTCAGACAAAGTATCCCTAAATGGAGAGGTCCAGCGCCAGCGGCTGGTGGTTCGGCGCTGGACCTCAACGGATCAGCTGTTTTGTGTTTGTGCGGCTGCCGCTGCAACCGCGACCCAATGGTTTTGTTGAGGTCGGCGTTCCTTGATAGCCTTTTCCTCCTGGGTCTGAGGACCATTTTGGATTCTGTCGCATTTGCAGCAGAGACCTTGCTCTGCAGCGCGACCAGTAGCAGGTACTTGTCCATCTGAGCAACTCTTACATTTTATAGCCATGTCGCGGGATCCTTTCTCTGTTCTGTAGTTTTTTAGTTTAACTGAGTGGTGTGACTTAGTTTTTATATGTTTCCTCCTATGTGATTTTGGACGGGGAGAAGATGTGGTATCGTGTCCACAGCTCATCCCTGCCCAAAATCTATTAACTTTGTTAAAGTGCAGAGCAACTACTTACGGATATATCTCTCCGTTTAAAGGAAGCTCGATAATTTGAGCGTCTCCATCCACTTCAAGAAGAACGCTCACTCTTTTTCCATCTGATGAAAACTCATGTGATGGAAAATGCTGTAGTCCGGCACGCACATCTTTCATAGCACTTGTCCGTGCTGGGTCATGCTTACCGACGTGAGGATTAAGCAGTAGTTGCAGCGATGCTATTACTTGAGCTGCGGTTACTGATTCTTTTTGGATAGTTACGGACATATTTTCTCCATCGTCCGCCGCATCTTAGCACTCGCCTTACCTACAATTTCCTTCGACTCCGCTCAGGATAAACTCCGTGCGGCTCGTGCTGCGATTGCTGGCGGATTGATCGGCTCGTAAATTCGAGAATAATAATTCACTTATTAACGAGCCATCAAAAAACCTCCCGATCTTGGGAGGTTTGTGTGGTCAATGATGATACGCTATCTATGCATCCGCCACACAAACCTTCCTCGCGACGAGGAGGTTAATATTAAGGACAATAAATCGTGTATCGATTTGCATAAGATAAAGGTATTTATAGCATGCAAACTTGCTGCTTGTCAATATCCCAGTTACGGAGTATACTCTAACGGAAATATGCAAATGCGATGATGGCATAACAAGCCGTTTATCCTGAGCGAAGTCCTGAGTTTACCGAAGGACGGAGTCGAAGGAGAGCAGCCGGAAGAAATCCCGACGTACGTCGGGATAGTAGACCCGAGCCGGGTAAGCCCGTGACAGCAGGGAATAAGAGTTAAAAGTGTAAAATGAACTTTTAACTAAATAAAGGTGGTACCACGGAGAAAGCCGTCCTTTGATACAATAGTCAAGGACGGATTTTTTATGACAAGAACACTTGCGACAGAAACGACGACGAAAATCGGTGAAGAAGTTCTCCTTCAGGGATGGATTGATGCCCGGCGTGATCATGGAAAAATTACCTTTCTGGATCTGCGGGACCGGTCGGGGGTTGTCCAACTTGTGTTAAACACCTCCGATGTGAAAGGAATTCGCACATCGGAGGTGAGTTCGGTTCGACCCGAATACGTCATAGAAGTCATGGGTCTTGTAAAAGAACGTCCCGCCTCGATGGTCAATCCGAAATTGGATACAGGCACAGTAGAAGTAGAAGTTAAGGAACTTCGGATATTTTCCAAAGCCCGCGAGCTTCCGTTTCCCATCGATACTGACGGGTACGACATCAATGAAGAAATTCGTTTAAAATACCGCTATCTGGATCTGCGCCGAGCGAGACTTCAGAAAAATATTCGCCTACGGTCAAAATTTGTTGATCTAGTACGACAATACCTGTTCTCACTGGACTTTACGGAAATCGAGACGCCGATGCTTTCTAAATCGACTCCTGAGGGATCACGGGATTTTCTGGTGCCATCCAGGCTTCAACCGGGCAAATTCTATGCGTTACCTCAGTCGCCGCAGCAATACAAACAACTATTGATGGTTGCGGGGTTCGAACGGTATTTTCAGATCGCCCGTTGCATGCGCGACGAAGATCTGCGCGCGGACCGGGGTTTTGAACATTCACAAATTGACATAGAAATGAGTTTCGTGGATCGGGAGGCAGTCATGGCGATGGATGAGGGGATAATGATATCGGTCATGGAATCCTTGGGGTATACCATTAAGCAAAAGCCATTTCCCGTCATTTCATATTCGCAGGCGATGGAGCAGTACGGCGCTGATAAGTTTGATATGCGTTCCGAAAAAGACAAGAAAAATGGCATTCTTGCGTTTGCATGGGTCGTCGATTTCCCGTTTTTTGAGAAAACACAGGAAGGCGATTGGACCTTCACCCATAATCCTTTCTCATCTCCCAAACCGGAACACAAAGAGTGGCTTCTCAATAAGCAAAACATCGGCGAAATTTTAACGACCCAATATGATTTGGTATGTAATGGCTATGAGGTAGGCGGAGGAAGCATCCGAAGTCACGAACCGGCCCTCTTGGAGTCTGTTTTTGAAGTGATGGGGTATGAAAAGGAGAAAATCCATGAGCAGTTTGGCCACATGCTTGAAGCCTTTACCTACGGAGTCCCGCCGCACGGGGGATTGGCGCACGGCATCGAACGGCTTCTCATGACTATTACACGCGAACCCTACCTTCGTGAGGTTGTCGCGTTCCCGCAAAGCGCGGGTGGAAAGACGAGCGTCATGGACGCCCCAAGCGAGGCTACTCCCGAGCAGCTTCTCGAGCTTGGTATTTCCGTCACTGCAAAAAAAGGAAACGTATTTGATCGCATTATTCGGACGCTTGAAGCAGGGAAGGCGCAATATCACATGTTTGAGCACGAGCCAGTGCGGACCTCTGAAGATGCAGCGCGCGTCCGAAACACGCCTCTCCATAAGGGTGCCAAAGCATTGGTTCTTTACGGAGATAAAAAGCCATTGATGGTGGTTCTGCCTGCAGATTGTAAGCTGGACATGAAACTCATGAAGGATACATATGGGATCCGTGATCTCCGGATGGCCACACCCGATGAGGTGCAGCAGGTTACGGGCGTCACTATCGGAGCCGTGCCGCCGTTTGGCAACCTTTTTGATATTCCGGTCTATATGGATCGCGGCATGCGTGACAACGAGGAAATTTTCTTCAATGCAGGGCTCCACACTAAGTCTATTTCCATGCGTGAGACTGATTTCGAATCAGTGGTCAAACCTATTATCGGAGTCGTTGCGAAAACTTCTTAACTCATGCCCAAAGAAAAAGTTGTCTACCAGCATACAGCTTCGTGGATTCGTCGTTCATGGCATAAAATATTGTATTTGGTTATCCTTGCCGGATTTTTTCTCTGGTACCCGGGACAAAATATACTTACCCTTGCTCGCCAATCCGTCGCCGCGCCTCAGAGAAAAATAGATTACCCAGCGCCGACCCCGGCGCCATACCCCATGAACACGAGCGGTATATATCCGGGGAGTGAAGTTTCCGCAAGTGGAATCGTCATCCGGGATGTAGACTCCGGAGTCTATCTCTATAAGCGTAACGAAGAAGAGCTTTTTGCGCCGGCGTCAACGACGAAGATCCTGACGGCCCTGGTCGCCCTTGACCGGTATAAACTTGATGACGTGGTAACCGTCAAAACACTGGTCAACGCAGGGGCGACGATGAAGCTGGTACCCGGAGAGCGGATGACGGTGGAAAATCTTCTTTATGGGACACTTATCCAGTCGGGGAACGATGCCGCGTATGTCTTGGCAGAAAATTATCCGGGAGGAGTCGAAGCATTCGTATCTGCCATGAATTTAAAGGCTGCGTCGCTTCACCTGGTCCACAGTCATTTTGTCAACCCGGTCGGGTACGATGACCCTGATCATAAAATGACACCCACGGATCTTGCGATACTGGCCTCGTATGCTCTGACCAATACCACGATTGCCAAAATTGTCGCGATACCACAGATTACGATTTCCGACGTCACCCATACCTATTTTCATCCTCTGACGAACGTGAATCAGTTGTTGGGGAAAGTCCCCGGCGTTGGCGGTATAAAAACAGGTTGGACCGAGGAAGCTGGGGAAAATCTCGTAACGCTTGTTGAGCGAGAAGGACACAGAGTGATCTTGGTCGTCCTCCATAGCCGTGACCGGTTTAGTGATACGACGAGGCTTATTGACTGGATATTTTCAAACTATACATGGGAAATTATCGCTCCGAAAGACTAAAATTTTTCTAGGGCGCTTCTGTCCATTCGCCGGTGACTGCTCCCACAAACGCCATAAATCCGTAATCCCCTTCAAAGACATATATCGGTTGTAAATACGTTTGCGGATCAAAGCTGTCGTAATAGCCCAGGTATACTTGCCTGACGACCACGGTGGTCGAGTCGTTTGTCGGCGCGCGGGCGATATACCCATTGCCTTGCCCAAGTTCTTCCCATGCTTGTGTACTGGGTTTGAGAGCGTATGTGCCGGTTGTTTGGTAGTCGATGGGCCAGAACGTGTAGGCAAGTTGAAGTATTTTTTTCTTCGCATTTCTGGACCCGGAGTATACAAAGGAGACCGGACCTTCGTCGGGGTTGGGCGCAAATACCTTCATGGACCCGACGTTTTGCCGGAAAAAGTCCAGTCTCATGGCATCCGCCTGGGAGAGGCTCGTGGTTTTGACGAGTTTGTCTCCGACGAGCTTGAGAAATGTCGTTTTATTGGCCCCTTTTGCTATATCCGGAACATAGAGATTGTATGTTTGCATAAGACTTTTGGCCTCGGCGATTGCGGCCTCAACTGACGGGAAGTTGTGTTCGGTGAAAAATCCCGTGTCTTGCTCGAAACCATATCGCAGGATGAAGTTACCGGAGACGATGTCAAATCGTAGGCGACGAAGCGGGGCGATGGGGTCGTCAAAACGGTACAAATTTTTACTTTCTTGAATAGGCTTCGGGTCAAGACCCAGCCGTTTGGCAAATTCTTGTGTTCGAGAAAGTGCCAGGAGATTTGCCGGAGTTTTTGGCATGAAGTAGACGACGCCCGAAGATGATGCATTGGGCACCTTGCCCTCGATGGTTTCGAGGTTATAGGTAAATTGCGCGGACATGGAAGCCTCTTGGGGAAATTTTATCGCCGGCAGTTTTCCAAATTTGTAGTTTGGAGGGGGTGCCTGGGGAGGAAACCCCGCAAGCCACACCGCGACCAAAATAGTCCATGTGGTTCGAAGAATGACATACATGATAACCGCGAGTATTGCCCAGTTGATGGCGCGTCTCGTATAGTATGCAGTTTCCGTCAGGTTTCTCATATACTCTTTGAGTATACGGGCGGCTGGTGTTAGAATCAATCCATGGTCAGAACCCGCATCGCGCCGTCTCCTACCGGTCAGGATCTCCATATCGGTAACGCCTACACCGCTCTTGTAAACTACGTGGTCGCGAAAAAAAATGAAGGCAAATTTATCATTCGTATCGAAGACACCGACCGCACTCGATTCGTTGAGGGGTCGGAGGATCATATACTGGAATCGCTTGCGTGGCTTGGTATCACCCATAGCGAAGGCCCGGACACAGGAGGACCATATACGCCGTATCGACAATCCGAGCGCTTGAGCCTATACAAAAAATACGCAGAGGAGTTAGTCGTCCAGGGCAAAGCGTACTACTGCTTCTGTACGCCTGAGCGACTTGCCGAAATGAGGAAAGGACAAGAGAGCCGCCATGAGCCGCCGATGTACGACGGAATGTGCAAAGCCTTCAGTCGTCAGCAATCAGCTATCAGGGTGAAAAACGGAGAGCAGCACGTTATTCGATTGAGCCTTCCTGATGAAGGCGTCACTGTGTTTACAGATCTTATCCGTGGTGAGATTTCCTTTGAAAATAAACTGTTGGATGATCAAGTGCTTCTCAAATCCGACGGGTTTCCGACGTATCATCTCGGGGTAGTGGTTGATGACCATCTTATGGAGATTTCCCATATTATCCGCGGCGAGGAGTGGATTTCCTCGACTCCCAAACACGTACTTCTTTACCAATTTTTAGGATGGGGCTTGCCCCTTTACGCCCATATGCCGCTTCTGCGAAATCCCGACAAAAGTAAACTTTCAAAACGGAAAAATCCCGTGTGGGTGTCCTGGTATCGCGAGCAAGGATTTTTGCCAGAAGCACTCCTCAACTACTTGGCGACCATGGCGTGGGCGCACCCGGATGAAAAAGAGATATTTTCGATTGACGAGATGGTAGAGGTTTTTGATCTGAGCGATGTCCAGACAACCGCGCCAATCTTTGATATCGAAAAACTACGATGGATGAATGGGGAATACCTGAGGAAAACTCAAAACTCAAAACTCAAAACTCAAATTTATGATTTTTATAACGGAATTTATGACGAGGATACTATTGCAAAAACTCTCCCCCTCGTCGTTGAGCGCATGAAAACACTTGCAGAATACAGATCACTTGCAGGATTTTTTTTTGAGCGACCGAAGGAACACGAACCACCTTTAAAGGTGGCACCTTTAAAGGTGGGGGGAGAAGCACTTCGCTTAAGCGATTGGAATCATGATGCCATGGAACATGCAATACGGGAGGCCAGCGAAAAAGCCGGCATGAAAGCCAAGGACGTATTTATGGAACTTCGTGTCGCCGTCACTGGTAAGACCGTCGGTCCGCCGCTTTTGGAGTCTTTGGAAGTACTCGGTAAAGACGAGACATTACGACGCATTACCCTATGAAGTCCCGTGTTGTCGTCGTGGCGATTATTGAGAAAGACGGAGAGATTCTGCTTGGGAGAAAACTACCGGGTATTGGTCCCTATCCTGACACGTGGGTATTACCTGGTGGTGGAGTTAGACTGGATGAAGAATCGCTTGAAGAGGCGATGCGTCGGGAAATTCAGGAAGAAACTGGTATCTCAGGAGGGACACTTGAGAAAATTGCTTTTGACGAAGATATCGAGCCAGACAAGCATGGGGAGATGACTCGCTTCATTTTTTTAGTGTATCGACTGCTCTGTTGCAGGGATGAGGTGGCTCCTGGTGACGATATCCACAGGCTTCAGTGGACGGACAAAAAGGCTCTTGGGAACATACCGCTCGCCCGACCATCGGTTAAGCTCTTCAAAGAGCTTGGATGGCTATAGCGAGATATACATATCGGTCGACCTACATGCGCTCAATCCAGTGTTCGTCCGTCTCTACCGTAAGTTCCAAGTACACTTTTTTATTGGCCGCGGTTTCCAGTTCCTTTCTGGCTGCCATACTTATTTCTTTTATCATGGCACCCTTTTTGCCGATGATCATGGACTTGTACCGGTCAGCAGAAGTCAAAATTCTCCCCTTGATATAAAGGGCACCATTGGTACGCTCTGTGACCTCATCGACGACCGTCGTTAAGCTATAGGGCACTTCCCTCCGGAGAAATAAAAACGCTTTTTCCCGTATAATTTCGGCCAAAAATATACGGCTATCAATGTTGAGGCCCGGTTGTGGGAGGTGATCAGTGTCGACAAGCCTCTCTTTCTCCGGCAGGAGTTGGAAAATAGCATCCAAAAGTGTGGGAATATTTTTCCGTTGCAATGCAGACAATTCCACTACTTGGTCAAATTCATCCTCCATGAATTTGTATTGGACGATATGTGATGGACTTTTCACGTCAATCTTGTTGATGGCGAGTATTTTGGGAGCTTTGACTTTTCGCACGATCCCCAGAGTCTTATTCTCTTCTGTGTCCCTTGTCCGTGTGTGATCGACGAGATATACAACGACGTCTAATTCTTGGCTCAGCTGTTCTTGAGCTTTGGGATTTATCCGACGCGCAAGGGAGTCTACGACTTTTCCAAAAATTCCCGGCGTATCGACGAACACGATTTGTCCGCGCGTATCCTCATAGACAGCCTGAATATTATAGCGTGTCGTTTGCGGCTTGGGCGATGTAATAGATACTTTATGGCCGAGAATATTGTTGAGAAGCGTCGATTTTCCTGCATTTGGTCGACCGATAAGGCATACAATTCCAGCTTTCATGTTCGTATTGTACAATACTCGTCATGAAACTCGATAACGCACGCGTATACAGGTTCCGGAAGTATATCTTTTCTTGGTGGCGAACTCATCGACGAGATCTTCCCTGGAGGCATACGAACGATCCGTATAAAATCTTCGTTTCAGAAGTGATGCTTCAGCAGACCCAGGTGTCTCGAGTCGTCCCTAAGTACCGGGAGTTTCTCAATAGATTTCCTTCCTTGGCGGCGCTTGCCCAGGCGACTCCGGCCCAGGTACTCAGAGCATGGAAGGGGATGGGGTATAACCGACGCGCCTTATACCTCCAAAAGGCAGCAAAGGTTATCGTTGAGGAACATCAAGGAAATTTTCCGATAAGCGAGCAGGAGCTTATTGTTCTTCCGGGATTGGGTAAATACACTGCTCGAGCAATTTTAGTATTCGCATATCATCAGGAAGTACAATTGGTCGATACAAACATCCGCCAGATCATTACTCACTTCTTTTTCAAAGATCAGCCGCAGAAAGAGTCCGCCGTTGAGGAGGTTGCCCGGCAGTTAGTCCCGCCAGGTAAATCCTGGGAATGGCACCAGGCACTCATGGACTACAATGCCATCGCAATGTCAAAGTTCAAAACTCAAATGTTAAAAGTAAAGAAAAAAACCATTCCGTTTCGTGAGTCGAATAGATTCTTCCGCGGCCGCATCATCGACCGATTGCGGGAAGGGGATATACTCGAAAGTAAGCTTATACGAGAGCTTGAAAAGAAATATGCCAAGCCGGCAGTATTCCTTCGTTCCATTGTTGAGTCGCTGATAAGAGATGGCCTTATTCAACGGGCTCCTCGTGGTGTCCTGCGCCTTCCAGGTGTATAAACAGTGATATTTCCACAATATTTTGCAACTTCTAGCAACATCTTGCAATATTATGCAATATCGTGCAATATGGTGGTATGAAGTTTCCGCCGGTTTTCAGGAATACGCTGACGATCACCCGACTCCTGTATGATTTGGATGTTCTGAAGGCGGCTGCGGGATTGCGGCCGGTACCGCCATCACACATCCGGTTTCTCCGGGAGTCTTCTATCCTAAAAAGCTCGCTATTCTCCGCGCGCATTGAGGGTAACCCTATGACCATGGGTGACCTCCGGCGTACGGATATGAACGCGCAGAGTCAGGATAAACACGTCAGAGAGGTTACCAATCTTGTGACTGCCTACGAATCTGTCGGTGTCTGGAAAGGCATGCCGTTGTCGCGTGATTTGCTCAAGGAAATGCACAGGGCGGTCATGGTCGATCTTTCGCCTACGGCAGGCAGCCCGCGTATGGAAGAATCGGCGATTTTCAATGCTGCCGGTGTTGCCGTGTATCTCACACCTGCCCCGAAAGAAATATCACGACTTTTGGACGAGTTGATTGCGTGGGCGGGTGGCACCAATGATCCGCCTCCAGTGGTTGCCGCCGTTTCACACATATGGTTTGAAAAGATCCATCCGTTTGACGATGGCAACGGCCGGGTAGGTAGGCTCCTTTCAAGCCTTATTCTTGTCCGTGGGGATTACGGGTTTGGCGGCATTGTGCCGTTTGAAGAATACTTTGATGCTTATCGTCAGGACTACTACGACGCGCTTGGTAATGATCGGCAGGATGTAACGGAGTTTGTGGAGTTTTTTTTGGAAGCGATGGTGAGTCAGGTGAAGACGTCTCTTTCGTCGTTTGAAGATGCGCCGGTCTTCCGACATTCGGATCTAATGCCCCGCAGATCGGAGATCGTGGAGATCGTCCGGGAACATAAACTCGTTTCATTCGACTTTATCAGCCGCCGGTTTCGGCGGATCCCTCCCCGCACACTCCATTACGATCTTTCCCAACTCAAGAAGTTCGGCTACATCCGGCGCCTGGGCACGACCCGCGGCGCCCTTTTTGTGATGAATTCCGTGGGTTGGTAGGGAATGGCGGAAGAGGATTGAAGTAGGATATAATCACGTCGTTGGGGCTTGAGTTGGGAGGTCGTATAATGGTAGTCGCCTCATCGGCGACCCGCCGAAGATGCGGGTACGGCTGGATCTGAAAATGTATTATACATACGTTTTATTAAGCTCAATAAATAGCAAATTATATATAGGCAGTACAGATGATCTTAAACGAAGAATAGGGGAGCATAATGAAGGTAGGGGTGGAGCGTATACGAAACGAAATAAGCCGTTTAGACTAGTTTTTTTATGAAGCGTTTTTGTCCAAAAAGGACGCGATAAAGCAAGAGAGATTTTATAAATCGGGATACGGAAAGAAAGTATTGAAAGAAAAAATTGAAGATAGCCTGACGTTTTATTGGCAGCGCTGCGGGATCGTATAACGGTAGTACACATCCCTCTGGAGGATGGTATCTTGGTTCGAATCCAAGTCCCGCAGCACTGCTAATAAGGAAAACTGTAGTCTTGGTTTTCAGTCAAAATCTGATCCGCTTATTTTATAACTCTTATGAAAGCACTTCTTATTATTGATCTTCAGAAATATTTGATAAACGAAAATACAGAATCCCTACCTACTAAGATAGCGAACTTCATCGAAAAACATAAATTTGACTACACGTTATTTTTCCAGTTTTATAATAGTCCAAATTCTAACTTCGTCAAAATTCATAATTGGAATCATATGTTTGGCCCTCCTGAGACGGATATGGTTGATGAATTGTCCAAATACATAACGAGAAATAATCTTTTTAAGAAATATTCTTTTTCTGTCTTTGGAGTGGAAGGGTTTAATGAGTTTATGAAAAGTAATTTAATTAATGAATTATATCTATGTGGTATAGATACAGATGCATGTGTACTTCTATCTGAGATGGAGGCGTTTGGAAAAGGATACGACGCAAAAGTTATTGAAGACTTGTGTGCCTCCCACTGGGGTATAGAGTATCACCGGAGGGCTATTGACTTAATCAAACGTAATTTAGGTAAGCAGGCCATCATCAAAAGCAATTATTTCCGACCTAAATAGTAACGGCCATTGCATGCCTAGACTGGCCCGCTCAGCTATGGAAACG
>Ga0075708_121_pt1 | contig 16400 bp, 13 predicted proteins | sample RifGroA2_FD_67739 | JGI IMG/M metagenome (GOLD analysis project Ga0075708, IMG submission 67739) | Microgenomates bacterium GW2011_GWA2_47_8 | reverse complement strand
AAAGCTCAAAGGTGCCGACGTTACAAATCAACGCGAAATCGATCGCGTGCTTTGCGCCCTTGACGGGACAGAGGATAAGCACAGCCTTGGCGCCAACAGCATTTTGAGTGTATCGCTTGCCGCTTCCGCCTGTGCAAGCGCCCTCCAGCGAATACCACTCTATAAATACTTCAATACGATGATGAACGAGCGCATGCCCGTCCCTCTGCAACGGGTTCCGACACCCACGGTAAACGTCATCAATGGCGGCAAACACGGTGCTGGAAATTTAGATTTTCAGGAATTTCACATCGTTTCTGCCAGCGGAAAATCCTTTCATGACGCGCTTCGCTTGAGTGTTGAGATTTACCATTCATTGAAGGCAATATTAATCTACAGGAATGCCATCCATTCTGTGGGAGACGAAGGCGGGTTTGCTCCCAATCTGTTTACCAACCTGGATGCATTGGAGCTTTTACAAGAGGCGATCCGTGCCACTCCGTACCGCCTGGGCGTTGATGTTTTTTTTGGATTGGATATCGCGGCGAGCCACTTTAAAAATGATCGGGGATATCAAATCAAAGACAAACCTACGCCGCTAGCCCCCAAGGATTTTATCTCCTATATTGAGGACCTCCATAAATCGTATCGATTGCTAATGTTGGAGGACCCGCTTTATGAGGATGATTGGACGGGATGGCAGGAGATAACCCGTCGACTAGGCAGTGACGTCATGATCGTCGGAGATGATTTTTTGGCGACGAACAAAAAACGCCTGGAGCGGGCAATTGCCGATAAAGCCTGTACGGCTATCCTGGTCAAACCAAATCAGATCGGCACGTTATCTGAATTTTTGGACGTTGTTGCCTTGGCCAAAAAAAATAATGTGCAGGTCGTTGTTTCTCACAGAAGCGGTGAGACCAACGATACCATAATTGCGGACTTAGGTGTTGGGGTTCAGGCAGACTACGTGAAGTTCGGTGCACCTGCCAGAGGCGAAAGGGTAGCCAAGTACAATCGGCTATTGCAGATTGAGGCAGAACTATTTTCGCAGAAGTAAGAGTACTTGGTAAAAAATTCCAATAATCAAATGGTCAAACCATTAGTTCTTATCGTCCTTGACGGCTGGGGGCTTGCTCCCCCGGGACCTGGTAACGCCATATCCCAGGCCTCATTATCAAATATCCCGCACTATAGTATGAGTTATCCGCATACGGAACTTGCGGCCTCCGGAGAGGCCGTGGGCCTTCCGTATGGTGAAGACGGCAACACGGAGACCGGACACATCAATATCGGTGCCGGCCGCGTGGTTTACCAGGATCTCCCGCGCATAAATTTGTCGGTTGCAGACGGTAGTTTTTTTACCAATGATGCATTCCTTGCCGCCATCCGGTATGCGCAAAACCATCGGTCAAACTTGCACATGCTGGGTCTTATGAGCGATGCAGGCGTCCATGCTAACCGCGAACACCTCTACGCACTTTTGGACTTAGTGAGTCGTCAAAAGACCGGTGCCCCCCCGGTGTATCTTCATTTATTTACGGACGGACGCGATGCTCCGCCCAAATCGGCAATCAGGTTTCTGCGAGAAGTGGAGAACCACATACATCAGTCTCGCGTTGGCTCTATAGCAACCATCATGGGTCGATACTATGCCATGGATCGGGATCGCCGATGGGAGCGCACCCAACGCGCGTACCGGGCGCTGACAGAAGGCACAGGGAGGCAAGCTGTGTCGCCAGAGAAGGCAATCGACGATGCCTATACGACGGGCGTCACTGACGAATTTATCGAACCGACCATAATACTTGACAAAAACGGTAAGATGTTTCCTCGTATTTCTGATCGGTAAAGTACCATGCGAAACATCTAGTTGTAGAGGATACCCGAAAAAAACCCTTTGTGCGTACAGTCGTCCTCCAGAATCTCTTTTTCGTCACGATGACGGAGTATGAAAAAGATTTGCCTTGTACGGTCGCGTACCCGCCGGTTCGTGTACCTGTGCCACTGGGAAAAGTATTGACTGATGCCCATATCCGACAACTGCGCGTTGCGGAAACGGAAAAAGAGCGGTTTGTTGGATATTACTTCAACGGCATGCGAGAAGATCCCTATCCGGGTGAGGACCGGTTGATCGTCCCCTCGCCAAAAGTTGCGACGTATGACCTTAAGCCCGAGATGTCCTCTCTTGAGCTCACCGACAAAGTGATTGACCGGTTGTCTCTCGGAGTATACGGGTTTATGCTCATCAATTTCGCAAATCCCGACATGGTTGCCCACACCGGCAATATTGGGGCGGCGATCAAGGCGTGTGAGGCGACCGATGTATGCGTCGGTCGGATTATGGAGGAAATTTTGCGCGTTGACGGTGCTTGCATCATTACCGGTGATCATGGTAACGTGGAAGAGATGCTGGGAGCTGACGGAGGAATGGATACCGAGCATTCGACATTCCCAGTACCGTTTATGGTGATAGCCAAACGATTTCTGGGATATCCTCATCATCTCCCGAAAGGCAAGCTTGCCGATGTGGCGCCAACGCTCCTTTGTCTCCTCGGTCTTGCCGTACCACCAGAAATGACAGGGGTAAATTTATTGGCAGATTTTATACAAGGAGGGAAAACATGAAAACAACTCTTTCCATTATTAAAGCGGATACGGGATCAATCGGCGGGCATAATCGCCCAAGTGATGTCATGCTGGCTAAAGCTAAAGAGGCCATGGGGGTTGCAGTGAAATCTGGACTCCTGACAGACGCGCGAGTGACATTTACCGGCGATGACATTGCCCTTCTCATGATACACGACAAGGGTACAGACAATCCGGACATTCACAAACTCGCCTGGGATACGTTTGTGGCAACCACCGCCATTGCCAAATCCCAAGGGCTTTACGGCGCAGGACAAGACCTTCTCAAGGACGCGTTTTCCGGAAACGTCCGGGGTATGGGGCCGGGATCGGCAGAAATCGAACTCGAAGAACGACCGGCTGAACCGTTTGTTGTGTTTGCCGCAGATAAGTGCGGGCCGGGGGTATTTAATTATCCGTTCTTTTGTTCATTTGCCGATCCGTTTCATAATGCTGGTCTGCTTCTTGCCCCGGAGATGCGAGCATTGTGGAGAATGCAGGTGGACTTACTGCTGCAGTGGCCTCAACAAGCAGACTTCACAATATCGCCGGAAAGTATGTGGGCAAGGATGACCCGGTTGCTATTGTCCGAACCCAAAAATCCTTTCCCGATACGGGTGAAATAACGTCACCATGGGCCTTAGCGCATTACGTTTTAGGAAATAATCGCGGAAGTCACCATGTGGCGGTGATGCCGGTTAAACAAAATACTATTATTTCATATTTTGACGGACCGACAATCGTTACCGCAGCAGGCTATTGTGTTCATGAGGGAAAACTTACGGAAGCAGTTGATATATTTGACCAACCGTTCTGGGATATGATCCGAGAGAAAGCGTCGCAAAAGACTTTAGAAATGCGACGGCAGGGTTTTTTCAATCCCGCCATGGGTCCGCAAGATGAGATGGAGTACACCGGAGTGATGGAAAACTTAAAACGATTGGATGAAAAGTTTGTCGTGAGGAAGAAATAAGGATGAAATCCGACGTCTTCAATAAACCCGCTCGTCTGAAGAACCCTCCCAATCTTGGCGACTATGATGAGGTTTGTCGCTCATTTGATTGGAGGTCAGTGCGCAAAGAGCTTGACTGGTTTGATGGAACGAAAATCAACGCCGCCTATAATGCGATCGACCGCCACACCCAGACCTGGAGGAAGAATAAAGTGGCGTTGTATTGGGAAGATGAAGCTGGATCGACCCGTCAATACACATTTGAACAACTTTCGTTGTTGTCAAACAAGATGGGAAACATCCTCAAGGACTTTGGAGTGAGTCGAGGAGAAAGAGTGTTCATTTTTCTCCCCCGAGTACCGGAATTGTACATATCTTTCCTTGGAGCCCTAAAGATTGGTGCAATCGCAGGAACTTTGTTCAGTGCGTTTCAGGAGCAGGCCTTGGCTGATCGCCTAGGTAATAGCGATGCCGAAGTCGTCATCACCAATAAAGAATTAAAAGAGAGAATCGATAAAGTGCGAAAGAAATTACCAGCACTCAAGCACATCATAACGGTCGACAGTGAGGACTTCATCAAATCCTTTGAACACGTCAGTGACGAACTTCACATCGCCCACATGGATCCGGACGAGTATGCTTTCATGCTCTATACAAGCGGCACCACCGGCAAGCCAAAAGGGGTCGTCCACGTCCACCGCGCGATTCTCCAGGAACACATGACCGCCAAGTGGGTCTTGGACCTTCGCGATGATGATACCTACTGGTGCACAGCTGATCCGGGCTGGGTGACGGGAATCGCCTACGAAATTCTCGGGAGTTGGTCGTGTGGCGTCGCAGCGGTCGTCTACGCCGGACGCTTTGATCCAAAGCGATGGTATGAAATTCTTGCAAAATACAAAGTGTCCGTCTGGTACACGGCGCCCACCGCGATCCGCATGCTCATGGCAGCGGGGAGCAACCTCGTTCACGAGTATGATCTTTCCTCTCTTCGCCACATGTGCTCGGTAGGAGAGCCTCTCAATCCTGAAGCGATCACCTGGGCCATCAAAACATTTGACAAACCCTTTCACGACACCTGGTGGCAGACGGAGACCGGTGCTATCTGCATCGCCAATTATCCCGCGATGGACATAAAAATCGGCTCCATGGGCAAACCCGTCCCGGGCATTACCGCGGCAATCGTGGATGACCAAGGTCACAAAGTCCCCGATGGGAATGAAGGAAATATCGCTCTTAAACCCAAGTGGCCATCCATGATGCATACCATCTGGCGTCGTCCCCATAAATACGAGAGTTACTTTACCGGCGGATGGTACATAAGCGGAGATCGCGGCATGAGAGATAAAGATGGCTACTTTTGGTTCATTGGAAGGGCAGATGATGTCATCAAAACCGCGGGGGAGCGCGTGGGGCCATTTGAAGTGGAATCAGCCCTTGTGTCCCATCCTGCGGTCGTCGAGGCAGGAGTCATCGGCAAGCCGGACGCGATGCGCGGAGAGATCATCAAGGCATTCGTAGTGCTGGATAAAAAGTACCTCCGTAAAAGATTCCGGGAATCCGTTGGATTCCCGGAATCGGACAAGAAAGCCCTCAGGGAGGAGCTTTCTCAGTATGTAAAAAAGCATCTGGCTGGACATGCCTATCCGCGTGAGGTAGAATTCATCGACAAGCTTCCTAAAACCCGCTCCGGAAAAATAATGAGAAGGATTTTGAAAGCAAAAGAAATGGGTCTGCCTATTGGGGATACGAGTACGCTTGAGGAATATTAATGATTAAAACTGGCTATCAGGTTATTTACAAATGCGATGAGAATCCTCCCTGGAGATCTCCAGAAATTACGCTATTGCCAAGGGACGGAGAAGTAGTAGCTCGCTATTTTCCTCCACCAGAAGAAATTAGTAATGCTCATCACAGGGAGCATGATCCTGCGCATAGTATTCAAGTAGAACAGGCAATACCTATTAATGTATTTCCCGAAATTTCTGCGACGTAATCTGTTAATCAGTGCCTAAACGGAGTTTATAGACAAAAGGATCACAAATTCACCCTGTGGATTTTCAAATTTTTGAAGCGCCTCTGACGACTTACCCCGCCAGACTTCTTCGTGAACCTTCGTAAGTTCCCGTGCGATGACGATGGGGATGTCGCCCATGACGGTTTGCATGTCTGTCAGGGTTTGGTGTAGTTTGTGAGGAGCACAATAAAAAATAATCGTTGGATGGTTCGATGGTTTCATGGTTAAAAGACTTTGGAAAAGGTCAAATCTATGTTTTTCTTTTTCCGGCGGATAACCAAGAAAAAGAAATTGATTGGTGGGTAGGCCCGAGGAAGTAAGTGCGGCGATTGCAGCCGTCGGGCCGGGGATGCTTACCACCTGGATGCCGCGTTTAAGCGCTTCACTCACCAGTTTGTAGCCGGGATCGGAAATAAGTGGAGTTCCGGCGTCACTGACCAATGCGACGTTTTTTCCCTGTTGAAGGTATTCAATAAGAAGCGGTGTCTGGGACTGTTCTTGGCGGTCATCGAAACGAACAAGCTTTTGTGTAGAAAGTATATTACTATGTAGTGCTATACTTCCGTATCTCTTTTTAAGTTCTTGAAGAAGCATTCCGGTTCTCCTGGTATCCTCGCAAGCGATGATGTCGACAGAAAAAAGCGTTTTGATGGCGCGGATGGTGATATCCGCCAGGTTCCCGATCGGTGTTGACACTATGGAGAGTGTTCCCATACAATAATTATAGCGCATACGGCGCTTTTCTTTTTGAAAAACAGCATGTTTGATTTTTTCCTAAAACCGGAACTCCTCATTAGAACGGCCGGGCTGGTCGGCGTATTTGGCGTATTATTTGCCGAGTCCGGACTTTTTTTTGGGTTTTTCCTCCCCGGTGATAGTCTGCTTTTTACCGCGGGTGTCCTCTCGTCGCAGGGTTTACTAAGCTTTCCGCTTCTTCTTCTCGTCAGCTACGTGGGAGCAGTGCTCGGAGATAATGTGGGGTATTGGTTCGGCCACAAGGTGGGAAAAAAGTTGTTCCAAAAGGAAGACAGCCTGTTTTTCAAGAAACATCACCTCATTGACGCACAAAATTTTTATAATCAGCATGGTGCCAAGACCATCGTCCTTGCACGCTTCATGCCTTTTGTCCGAACATTTGCTCCGATTGTTGCCGGAACGGCTGATATGCACTACCCGACGTTTATGAAATATAACCTTCTGGGTGGGCTCCTGTGGGCGGTCGGAATTTCCTCACTCGGGTACTTTTTGGGGAATATCCCCCTCGTCAAGCATAACTACGAGCTCGTCATCCTCATTATCATTTTCGGATCGGTTTTGCCCATTGCTATCCATTTTCTCATAGACCAGGATAGGCGTGACGGGTTAAAAAAACGGGTAAAAAAAATCTTTCGGATGTCCTAATTTATGCGCTGTATCTTCGTATGAGGCCGACCACCCTCCCCTGAATCTTCACATGGGTGGTAAATATGGGCGACATTTGGGCATTTGCCGGCATGAGCTTAATGCGATCATTTTCAAAGTAGATGCGCTTGAGAGTCGCCAGACCATTGGGTAACAGCGCGACCACGATATCCCCGTTTTTGGCATCTTGCTGATGTTGAATGACGACGAAGTCTCCGTCCAGAATCCCGTCATCAATCATCGAGGTTCCCTTCACTTGTAATATATAATGTGGCTTGCCGGAAGCTATCATGCTGGGAGCTACCGATACGTAGTAATTGGGATCGGTATAGGGCTCAAGGGGGACCCCGGCTGCGATAAAACCCAGGACGGGTAGCTCAACGGCTCCTTCGTTTGCTCCGGACCGGAATGTATCTTTCACCACCTCAAGTCCTCGGGCAGTGCCGTCCAGTTTATTGATAAAGCCCTTGATTCTGAGCTTGTCGATGTGCTCATGGACCGTAGCCGGAGAATGAATGCCCATGGCAAGCCCGATTTCTTTGAGGGTAGGCGCATACCCGTACCGCTGGATGAATTGCGTGATAAAATCGAGAAGCTGTCGTTCTTTTGGGTATAGGATTGCTGGCATAATGTTCCTCTTGAATCCCATCTAAAAATAATGATAGGATGTTGCTAGTAAACTAAATTTAAACCGAATTGTCAACTACATTTTATACAATCAAACTATATCATTTCCCATAATAAAACGTAATATGAATCGATTTCGACTCACCACGCAATTTCTTCCGAGCGGAGACCAGCCGCAGGCGATCGAGAAGCTCGTATCCAATGTGGCCGCAGGTGACAAGGAGCAGGTTCTGCTCGGCGTGACCGGGAGCGGCAAGACCTTTACCATGGCAAGCGTCATAGAAAAAATACAAAAACCCACGCTAATTATTTCTCATAACAAAACCTTGGCAGCACAGCTATACCAGGAGTTCAGAGACTTTTTCCCCCAAAATGCCGTCAGCTACTTTGTCTCCTACTATGATTACTACCAACCGGAGGCATATATACCACAGACAGATACCTACATCGAAAAGGAGACGGAGATAAACGAAGAGATCGACAAGCTGCGTCTTGGGGCAACGACCAATCTCATGACGCGTCCGGATACGATCGTCGTCGCGTCCGTCTCCTGTATCTACAATATCGGTTCTCCCAAGGAATATGGGCACTTCGTCCTTGAGCTCTCTGTCGGGATGAAGGTATCGCGAGAAGGTATCCTTACGCGCCTTGTGCAACTGCAGTACGAACGAAGTGACTATAGTTTTCACCGGGGGACGTTTCGCGTACGGGGAGACACGATAGATCTTTTTCCTGCGTATGAAGATAGGGGACTTCGCTTTGTCACAAAAGCGGACAAACTGGCCAAATTAGAAAAATTTGATCCATTGACCGGCAAGATCATAGAGAATCTCTCTGGCACGTTGATCTATCCCGCCAAACACTACATGACCGACCCGCAAAAATACAAGGAAGTATTTCCCATAATACGACAGGATCTCGCACGGCATTCCCAGGCACTCAAAAATCAGGGAAAGCTCCTCGAAGCGCATCGGATTGAGCAACGCGTCACCTATGACCTTGAGATGATTGCAGAGTTGGGCTACGTCAACGGGATCGAAAACTACTCACGGTATTTTGACGGACGAAAAATCGGGGAGCCCCCGTATACACTCCTTGATTACTTTTCCCACGCGTCCCGGAACGACTGGCTCTTGTTTATCGATGAATCTCATATGACCATGCCGCAGATACGAGGCATGTATAACGGCGACCGGAGCCGAAAGCAGACACTTATAGACTTTGGTTTTCGGCTGCCGGCAGCTTTAGATAATCGACCCCTGCGGTTTGAGGAATTTCTGCGACGAATGCCCCAAACCATCTATGTCTCGGCCACGCCTGACGAGTGGGAGATCGCTCGCGTTCAGGAAAACGCGATCAACGGCAAAAGACAAAAGAAAAACGGTAAAAGGGCTGGCCAAAGAGACGGTATTGTGGAGCAACTCGTGCGACCGACCGGTTTAGTCGATCCAAAGGTGACAGTGCGCCCGATACAAGGTCAGATTGATGATTTAATGAAGGAAATGTCCACTATCTCCATTCAGACATCGTTACCCTAGATCGCTCAGATATCCTTGCCGATCTGCGTCGCGGGGCATACGATGTCATTGTCGGCATCAATCTTCTCCGCGAAGGCCTTGATCTTCCCGAAGTCTCCCTGGTTGCAATTCTTGATGCGGATAAGGAAGGATTCCTTCGAAGCCGCACAAGTCTCGTCCAAACAATGGGCAGAGCTGCCCGGCACGTGTCTGGGGAAGTAATCATGTATGCGGACCGCATGACGGATTCCATGAATGCGGCAATTGGTGAGGTAGGACGCCGCCGACACGTTCAACTTGCCTACAATAAAGTACACGGGATCATCCCCCAGGGAATCACCAAGCCCATCCGGGAACGTCTGGTTGAGAAAGAGGAGGAGGTCCAGGATAAGCCGCTCCTTGCTAGAGCCTCCCAAGAAGAGCTTGACCGCATGACGCCCGAGGATAAAAAGAAGTTTGTGACCCAGCTCACCCGCGCGATGCGCAGGGCCAGCCGCGACCTGGATTTTGAACAGGCGGCAAAGCTGAGAGACACGATCACGCAGATGTCTCTGAGTACAAACGCATGAAAACTTGTAAACCTTCAAAATTTGTAGGAATGCAGTGTCAACAAATTAATAGGTGCATTTTTCTCGATGACCCCAACAACTCTTTTTACATTTATCGATCAGCCCCGAAATATGCCGAGACACGCTAAAGAATTATGAAGAAGATCCCAGTGGTAGAGAAATAGAAGGGTGTGTCAAACAGGAAGAAGTCCTCACCATGCTTCGCGAACGCGCACGAGGGTAACGCAGTTTTATAATAGACAATCCAAGGTTGTTTAAATTTGTTTGTCCACCTGCCAGGTGACTTAGCTTGACACATCTCCTTTCCACATCTAAACTAATTACATGTCATCCAATAGAAACGTCGTATTGGCCACAGAAGAAATTTATCACATCTTTAATAGAGGAGTAGAACGCCGCGAGATTTTTACTGATAAATGGGAATATCGACGAGCTCTGGGCACTATGAATTACTATCGTTTTTTGGAACCTCCTATTCGTTATTCTAAATACATTATTCTAGAAGAAAAAAGACGTATTCAATTACTCAACGCACTTTTAACCAGCCAACTCCAGGTAGATATCCTAGCTTTTTGCCTCATGCCCAACCATTTTCACCTTTTACTCAAACAAACCGCCAATGCCGGTATTTCCCGCTTTGTCTCCAAATCTTGTGACAGTTACAGCAAATATTTCAATATTAAACATGATCGGGTCGGGCCTTTATTCCAAGGCCCATTTAAAGCCGTACGGGTAGAATCCGAAGAACAACTTATCCATCTATCCCGCTATATTCACCTGAATCCGATATCATCGTTCTTAATCAAAGAAGCAGAGCTCGATTCATACTCTTGGTCATCCCTGCCTGAATACTTAGCACCTCAAGGAAACACATTATCTAACCCTACGTTTATCGGGGGGTTATTTAAATCCCCGACCGGATATAGAGATTTTATACATAACCAAATTGACTACGCCCAAAAAATGGAATGTATAAAACACCTGGCATTTGAAGAAAAAGAATAGGTGCCAATGTAATCCATCTGGCAGGTGGTCGTTTCTTTCACTTCACCCACGTAACGCGCCGTGCCAGCAGCGACCTAGACTTTAAAACCGCCTCTAAACTCAGGCGTCTAATGATTCATATATCCCTAGCATAATTTGCCCTAAAGTTTCTAGATCAGGTAATTCATCCCCTGTTAAAATCTCTAAGGCACTTTTAGCCATTGCCGCTATTTCCTGTTTTGCAACACACTGAACATAGCTCGGATGCAAAAATGCCTTGACCCGTGCGTCTATAATCTGATCATAGGAGTGAAGAAGATATGTCTTTAAAGCGTAGTCAAATCCGGCTTCGGTCAATAGCTCAACAATCGGCTCGGAAGTACGTACATCTCCACCAGCAACCCACGCATCATTCAATGCATAAGCACAAATACCGTCACCCAATTTTGAACAAGTAAGACCACCAAATTGCCTTTCACAACCCTTCATTCTGCGATTATATCAGACCGGCATTTGAACGTTCGCACTCGGATAATCATGCTATAATACTTATGCCACGGTTAATCGGTGGTCATTTGTGTTATGGAAAAACTTATCATCAAAGGCGCACGCCAGCATAATCTCAAAAATATCACCCTTGAGCTGCCGAAAAATAAGCTCATTGTGTTTACCGGCCTCTCCGGATCGGGCAAAAGCTCACTTGCCTTTGACACGATCTACGCGGAGGGCCAGCGGCGGTACGTTGAATCACTTTCCTCCTACGCCAGACAGTTTTTAGGGATCATGGACAAGCCGGACGTGGACGCGATTATTGGCTTATCTCCGGCTATCTCGATTGACCAAAAATCTACCTCACATAACCCCCGTTCTACCGTCGGCACCGTCACGGAGATTTATGACTACCTCAGGCTTCTCTACGCCAGGATTGGTCACCCGCATTGCCCCAATTGCGGCAGAGAAGTGCAAAAACTGGATAAACAGCAGATTGTCATGATGATTTTTGATGCGGCCTCCCAGAGTATCGCAAACGAGGGGAAGAAGCTTTTTAAATGCGCGATCTTATCCCCCGTCGTACGCGACCGTAAGGGCGAGTTTACCGGACTTTTTGATACGATTCGCGCCAAGGGCTACCGCATGATGCGGGTGGATGGGCGCTTTCTAGAAGTTAATGAGGATATCCTGCTTATCAAAACCAACAAGCACTCTGTTGATGTCGTCGTTGACCGCCTGACGCTTGATCAAGAAACACTTTCGTTTCTCAAAAACAACAAGTCCAAAAGGGGCAGCCTTCCGGATGTAGCGATCAAAAGCCGCATCGCTGATGCTCTCGAGCAGGCACTGAACCTCTCTGGGGGACTTGTCATCGTTTCAGAGATACTCGACAAAGGGTTTAGCATCCCCGATAAGCCAAAAGAAACGAGAGACCACATATACTCGGAGCAGTTTTCCTGTCCGGTGTGCAATATCTCCATTGCGGAAATAGAGCCTCGGTCGTTTTCTTTCAACTCTCCCCATGGGGCCTGTGCGGTCTGCACGGGGCTTGGCAAAATTCTGACGGTCGATCCCGAGCGGGTCATCAATACGAACCTCTCAATTTCTGAGGGAGGAATACTACCCTTTGCCAAAATGTTTTTTCACGATACCTGGTTTTCTCGGGTCGTGACCACAGTAGCTGCCGAACATGGCATCGATCTTCGGGCACCATTGAGCCTCCTTACGAAAACCCAGCGCAGTGTCCTCCTCTACGGCACCGGGGACAGAAACTATCTCGTCCGCGGCCAAAACCGCTTCGGGGACCAGACGACCATTTCCGAGTGCTACCCGGGGCTCGTACATGAGCTCAAAAGACGCTTCAGCCAATCGGAGTCGGACTTTGTGCGGGAAGAGATCCAAAAGTATATGCGCGAGGAAGTGTGTCAGGACTGTGCGGGGACGAGGTTAAAAAAAGAATCCCTGACGGTCACGGTCAACGGTGTATCGATTTCTGAAGTAACCGCTATGTCGATTCAGTTGTGCCATGCGTGGATGGTGGACCTTGGCGCTACCCTGGTCACCATTTCCGACCGGACCATCGCAACCCCCATTATAAAAGAAATCCTCTCCCGCCTCCAATTCCTGGTAGCGGTGGGACTCGAGTATCTGACACTTTCCCGTACGGCAACCACCCTTTCAGGCGGCGAAGCGCAGCGCATACGTCTGGCTTCTCAGATCGGTTCGGGACTCTCGGGCGTTTTATACGTTTTAGATGAGCCCTCGATCGGCCTCCATCAGAGGGACAATACCAAGCTTATCCATACCCTGCAAAAACTTAGGGATTTGGGAAATACCGTCATTGTGGTCGAGCACGACCGGGAGACGATCGAAGAAGCAGACAGGATTGTGGACTTCGGACCGGGAGCAGGGGAGCACGGCGGCGCGATCGTCGCGGAAGGTACCGTCAGCGAAATAAAACTGAACAAACACTCTTTGACCGCCCAATACCTGACCGGTAAACGGACGATCGGACGTCCTCGTCAGGACCTCCATAATAACGATTCCCCTAACTCCCTCCCTCATGCACCGTCGCTCCTGACCATAAAAGGTGCCACACGCAATAATCTAAAAAATGTGGACACGAGCTTTCCCCTGGGTCAGTTAATTTGCGTGACCGGGGTGTCGGGCAGTGGGAAGTCGAGCTTGGTCGTTGAGACCTTGTATCCGGCACTTATCAATCACACCAATACTCTCAGCCATCTTGCGACGGGAGCATATGAAAGAATCGAAGGGCTTGAGCGTGTCGACAAGGCCATCTTGATTGACCAATCTCCCATAGGGCGTACCCCACGCAGTAATCCTGCAACATACACCGGCGCATTTACCTACATACGGGAGCTTTTTGCCTCGCTCTCTGAATCGCGGCTTCGCGGGTACCATCCGGGCCGTTTCTCGTTTAATGTTAAAGGTGGCAGGTGTGAGGCGTGTGAGGGTGAAGCGCAGAAAAAGATCGAAATGCAGTTTCTTTCCGATGTGTATGTTTCCTGCGAAGTGTGCCACGGAACCCGCTATGATACCGAGACCTTGGAAGTGACCTATCAGGGTAAATCCATTGCAGACGTCCTTGCAATGACGATTGAGGAAGCCCTGGCCCTTTTCCATAACCATCCCGGAATTGTGGGTAAACTTCAAACGATCGTTGACGTCGGCCTCTCCTATATCCGTCTCGGCCAGCCTGCACCCACTCTTTCAGGAGGGGAGGCGCAGCGGGTGAAACTGGCAAGCGAGCTCTCGCGCAGAGCCACCGGAAAGACCGTGTATATCCTGGACGAACCGACCACGGGGCTCCACTTTGCGGATTTAGAAAAGCTCCTTCATGTGCTCCATAGGTTGACGGCTCTGGGAAACACCGTCATCGTCATTGAGCACAACCTTGATATCATCAAGAATGCGGACTGGATTATCGACCTGGGTCCAGATGGCGGTGAGCGTGGTGGACTGGTTGTGGCGACCGGTACTCCCCGGGATGTTTCTCGTGTCTCTTCTTCCTACACAGGACAATACATAAAAAACATATTAGAATAAGGCAATGACGATTCACACTGCTTTTCGCTTCTCGTTTGCTGTTTGCTTTTTGTGTCTCTTGGCCTATTTTGGTCTCCCAGCAAAAGTTCTGGCAACGGGCGAATTTAAGGCGAGCTACGATGTCCAATATGCGGTTGCCCCTTCCGGCGTCACGATTGTGACTCAGAACGTGACCCTGGTCAATCAGTTTACCAATCTCTACCCAAAACAGTATCAGATTAGTATCGACTCCGAACGGATTCAAAACGTTATCGCCCGTGATGACGGAGGAGTCATAACGCCCGCAATTACCCAAAAAGACGGCAAAACAGACATTGTGCTCACGTTTAATCAGCAGATAGTCGGCATAGGGAAAAAACAGTCTTTTACCCTTCGCTACGAGCACCTCGACATTACGCAAAAAAACGGGAGTATTTGGGAAGTAACGATTCCCGGTATCGCCGATGATCCGGATATCGATGCGTATTATGTCACCCTAGAGGTCCCCCCAACGTTTGGGGCCAATGCCTTTACGTCTCCCATCCCCGCCGATGGGAGACGCTGGAATCGCGATCAAATGGCCCGGGGCGGCATAAGTGCTGCATATGGCTTACTGCAACATGCCAAGCTTCAGTTATCGTACTATTTGGAAAATCCCAAACTTACTCCCGCGTTTTCCGAAATAGCCCTGCCCCCGGATACTCCGTATCAAAAAATCACGATTGACGCAATCGATCCGAAGCCCACCTCAGTCCGTCGCGATGAAGACGGAAACTGGCTCGTGCGTTTTGACCTTGTCCCCGGGCAAAAACTTGAAGTAAAGGCACAGGTATCCGTGACCATGAGCCTGGAAAGCCGCACCGACCCCCCCGCGGAAGATATCCAGATAAGGGATTCGTATCTTCGCGCACTTCCGTACTGGGAAGCGGATAATGACAAGATTCTCGCGCTCGCTGCGACCTACACGACCCCCCGGCAAATCTATGACTACGTCGTTACCACCCTTGCCTATGACTACAATCGGGCCACGCAAAACCCTGTCAGGAAAGGAGCCGTCGCCGCACTTTTATCCCCAAAGGAATCCGTGTGCATGGAGTTCACCGATCTTTTTATTGCCATCGCCCGAGCCGCAGGTATTCCTGCCAGACAATTGGTCGGATACGCGCATACGACAAACCCAAAGCTCCGGCCATTGTCCCTTATTTCCGACGTTCTCCATGCATGGCCTGAGTATTTTGATAAAGACCGGAATGTATGGGTGCCGATTGACCCGACGTGGGGCAACACGACGAATGGAGTCAATTATTTTGACAAGTTGGATTTTAATCACATCGTCTTTGCGATAAACGGTATGTCCAGTAGTACGCCGTATCCAGCCGGTTTCTACCGGAAACCCGGACAAAAAGGAAAAGACGTACTCGTTGAGTTTATAGATGCCTCACCCGTACCTGCAACTCCCCCTGATTCTTTGGAAGTTTCCATACAATTTCCCCAAAAGGTAACGGCAGGTTTTACTGCCAACGGAACGGTGACGATCGAAAACAAGAGCGGTACAGCGGTCGAATCGGCAACCGTACTCATCCAGGCAACCCCACTCTCCTACTCTGTCACACAGACAGAACATGATATACCTCCTTTTACGAAAATCACGATACCGATTACGGTTTCGGTTCCGGGAAGTACCACCGGCAATAAAGGAAGGCTCGCCGTCACGGTCAACGGGCAACTCACGAACTACTTTTTCGACATTCAACCGCTGTACTGGTTATATCTGGCACTTTTTGGCATGGTGGGGAGTAGTTTATTTCTCTTGTCGTACGCTCTGACCCATGTCTCAACATGGAACATATTTCGAAAACATTCCTAACCCTTCCAAGGTCCCCGGGTGTCTATCTTTTTAAAGACAGCGCGGGTGTGATATTGTACGTCGGCAAGGCAAAAAATCTAGCCAATCGCGTCCGGCAATACTTCACGAGTGACGGGGCGATCGGGGGAAAAACCAGACGTCTGGTTCCGCAGATACGAGCCATAGAGGTGGTACAGACAGATACCGAATTTGACGCACTGATTCAAGAAGCAAAACTCATTCACGCATACCAACCCAAATACAACGCAATCGCCAAGGATGACAAAAGCCCTCTTTACATGGTCGTTACGCGCGGGGAGAGGCTCCCGAGAATATTTTTCAG
>Ga0075708_107_pt1 | contig 16434 bp, 16 predicted proteins | sample RifGroA2_FD_67739 | JGI IMG/M metagenome (GOLD analysis project Ga0075708, IMG submission 67739) | Microgenomates bacterium GW2011_GWA2_47_8 | reverse complement strand
TGTCGCTTTCGCACAAGGGAAACCCCAAAACACCGTCAACACATAAGAAATTCAAACAACCTCTACCAAGCGCTCCCACAGGCGGCGCAGAATTGATTACTTCCTCTTCGGGAGATTTTTGAAGAAGCGGCTGCGGATGTGTTTGGTCGTCTCCACACTTTGCTCCTGAAGCTTCTCGATCTGAGCAAGGGCGGTATCGAGCTTCTCTACCGCCGCCTCGCTTAAATCTTCCTTCTTCTCTTTGATCTCATCAATAACCTGCTCTTTAAGTTCTCCACCCTGCTTGACGAGCTCTCTCCCGCGATTTTCCATTTCCTCAAGCTTATCTTGAAGTTCTTCAAGGAGATCTTTTCCTTTATCTTCTAATGCCTTCCCTGTCTTTTTCCCCTCCCTGGTGCCCATGAAAAATAGAAGAATCGCCCCCAGGAGTCCCCCGAGAAAAAATCCAAACCAGAATTTATTATTGCGTTCTTCACTCATCGTGGCCTCCTTTTTTGCGAAACGAAGAAAACAGCGATAGTCCTGCTTTGATGCCGCCCATGAGTCCCGCCATACCGGCAAACCCTTCGCTTACCGTTCCCGTGACTTTCGTCGCGTCATCAAGCATTTTATTTACTTTCTGAAGTGACAACTTCATCTCTTTGAGGATATACCAAACCTGAACCCCGAGGAATATAAAGAGTCCCGTAAGGATGAAGCTTATGATGATAACAACTAGCTGTATGATGTCCATGGGCAGAAACGAACTGTCGACAAGAAGTACTAACGCGTCACTAGTATGCCGTAAAGAGATGAACCTGTCAATTACGGATTTTGCACGTCGAAGCGTACGGCGCGCGAAACGGTCGTAGCTTTCCCGTAACGACTGGTCGCGGTGATGATGATCGCGTTGTCTCCGGGCTCAAGCGTAATCTGATCAAAAAACTTCCCGTCACCTCGAACAAGCACGGATACGCCATTTACGATGACCGTAGCATCGGTATCCGTTTTTCCCAATACATCAACGCGACGCTCTGTAGTCGTCAACGCATCTTTGGGTGCTTGAACGGAAAGGGCTGGTGCGCTTTGGAGTTTTTGGTATTGAAACCCGAGATATACCACAAACACGCTGACGAGGGAGAGGAGAAGAATCGCAAGAAACCTGCCGGGAGTCAACCGAAGCCACGACACTTTAAGCGACTCATCCATACCCTTCGGGAGAAGGCTTGTTCTCGTCACCTCTTCGGTTTGTCTCCGAAAAAACGCAAGGGACTTACTGCTGCTTACTCCCAAAAAATCACTGTAATTTTTGATAAATCCTTTTGCGTAGGAGAGAGAAGGCAGCGTACTATAGTCGTCGCGTTCGATAGATTCAAGAAATTTTTCCCGGATTTTTGTCGCTTTCTCGACCTGTGCTAACGTGAGTCCCTTTTCTTCACGCGCATCTTTCAGGATCGAACCAACAGTTTTCATGTATTCGTTAATTGACTACTTGGTTTTATCTGGGATAACGGAGGAACGGATGAACCAACTAACCGTTCTGTTGTGCTTGAGTAGCAAGGTATTCTTCAGCGTTTTTGACGAGAACGTCACGGGGCTTACTGCCTTCACCGGGTCCGATAATACCTTCTTCCTCCAGTTGATCAAGAATACGGGCCGCTCGTGCGTATCCCACAGAAAGCCGTCTCTGGAGAAGTGACGCCGATGCTTTATCGTGTTGACAGATAAGCCGGAGCGCGTCTTCAAACAAAGTATCGCGACCATCCCCGCCGACAGCCTGTATACCGCCTTTCTTCCACCCAGTAAGCGGTTGAGTAGTCACTTCTTCGGTATATTGCACCGGGACGTTTTTCGTTTTGAGGAAATCCACAACCTTGCCCACTTCGTGCTCCGATACAAATGTCCCCTGGATGCGACTTGGCTTGGCCTGATCCGGTGGGATATAGAGCATGTCTCCCCGTCCCAAAAGCTTTTCAGCTCCCGGCATGTCGATAATGACGCGTGAATCAATCATGGAGGATACGTTAAACGCGATGCGGGTCGGCACATTGGCTTTGATAAGTCCGGTAATGACATCAACGGAGGGTCGCTGGGTCGAAAGCACGAGGTGAATACCCGTCGCACGCGCCATTTGGGCCAATCGGCAAATACTATCCTCAACTTCGACAGGTGCATAGGCCATAAGATCAGCAAGTTCATCAATCAAGATGATAATGTAGGGCATGGCTTGAAATCCGGAAAGCTCGTTGAAGCTGTCAATATTTCGAACACCAACTCCAGCAAACTGTTTATACCGGTTCTCCATTTCCGTCATGGCCCACCGGAGAGACGAGAGTATTTTATCCGGCTCAACAATCACCGGTGTTAAAAGGTGAGGAATACCATTGTACCCCGTAAGCTCGACGCGCTTGGGGTCAACCATGATAAGACGCACCTCTTGTGGTGTCGTACGGAACAAGAGCGAACAAATCCACGCGTTGATAAGCACTGATTTTCCAGACCCGGTAGTTCCCGCTACCAGCACATGGGGCATTTTGCCGATATCCGCAATGAGCGGATTACCGGATACATCAAGTCCCAATGCCACTGCAAGCTTGCTCTTGGATTTTCTCATGACATCGGAAGTGAGCATTTTCTTGAGAGTGACAAATTCAAGTCCACGGTTTGGTATCTCAATCCCCACAAGACTTCGTCCGGGAATCGGCGCTTCTATTCTCACTTGCCCGGTTGGCGCAGCAAGTGCCAGTGCTAAGTCGCTTGAGAGCGAGGTAATTTTAGACACTTTGGTGCCAAGGGAAATCTCGAGCGCGTACTGGGTCACTGCAGGGCCGGTATTGACTTCGGTGACTTTTGCGTTGATGCCAAATCCTTCAAGTGTCTTCTCGATAACGGATGCATTCTTTCGCATATCGCCGCGATCGGCTTTTTGTCCCGGTCCGTCAGAAAGGAGTGAAAGCGATGGGTACTCCCAAATCGCCGCGTCACCACCGGGAGGCTGACCCATGGGACTTTGGATTTTAAGTTCTGACTTTGTGGGAGATGTGGGTGTCTGCTTACCCCCCATTGGTGGTGGTGTTATAGGGAGCTTGACAAGCGATCTTTGGTCATCGATGCCTTTTATCTTGAGCATTGCTTTGTCTTTAGAAAAAAGCGGCACTTCCTTTTTCGTGACCGCCTGCTCCCACAGCCTCCCAACCGCATCCGCGAGCCCCTGTGCATTCACGAGGAAAAAATTCACCAGCCGGTCAAGCGATGTATTGAAAAGTATGATGAACCCGATGATGAGTATACCAAGAGACAAAAGGATCGTCCCTTCTGTCGATATGGCACTTGCTGCTAAATTCCAAATGAGTTCTCCGACACTACCCGCCTGTGCCAAGGAGATGAGCGCCAAAAGTATGAGTCCAAAACCAGCTGGCACGTTGGGTTTGCCAAGGTCAGACTTGAGTTTAAAAAAAAGAAAACTAAGGGACACGAAAAACGGCGGCAACAGGTACATGACCCACCCGATTTGACTATCGAGCTCCTCCCGAAGTCGCGCAAGGACCGCGCCCTCCCCAAAAAAAGAAAGCGTAATCGTCGCCGCAAAAAGCCATAGCCAGACTGCTCCGACGGTGTAGACTGTCTGTCTCTTGAGCCTCATACCGAAGGGCTGACCACGACGATGATACTGGCGTTTTCTTTTTGCTTTGAACATGGCAATAGAGATAGTATAGTGCGTGCGTGCGGTGTGTACAACCCCGATGAAGACACCGGAAGATATTACTGAGGATGATTCTACGTTTTATTGGAGATTTGGGAGTAATTTTTGACTAACGTGGAGGGAGTCTACCGGGGAGAACGCCTGTCTCACCTTAATAATCTGCAAAATGACCAGCCGTCCCATTACTTTCGTACGAGGAAGGGGAGGATGCGCGTGACTTTTGCATCATGATTGTCAGCAAGGTTTATCGTGACGGGGTATACGCCCATCTTTCTGGCAACGCCAAAGACGTAACAGGTAATCCGGGGTTTACCAAACAGTGCGCTCCAACAGAGCCCCTGCCCTATACCATCGGGAAGTCCGGCAATACTCATTGAAAGTCTGTCTCCCCGATCAGCGTCTCTTCCGTTCACGAGTGCTCCATAGAGCCTACCAACTCTTGCCGCAGGGAACACCCCAGTCATAATCTCCGGCGCGTGGTTGACTGGTGTTGGCGTCGGTGTGGGGGTGGGCGTGGGAGTCGGTGTCACCGTGATGGGCGGGGTCACCGGAATAGTCGGCGTTGGAGTCGGCGTTACATTAACCGGCGGGGTAACTGGCACGGTGGGTGTCGGTGTTGGAGTATTTGGAGGCGTAACCGGTGGCGTGACCGGGATAGGCACGAGCGCTGCCGATACCGGAATACCTGCCGTTAGTACTACAATAAGGAGTGGAATGACGAGAGAAAGCATAAAAAACGCCACTCTGCTTGTGTGAGAAGATAATGTGTTTTGCGACATAAAATAAAACTACAAGACAACATAGTGTCTTGTAGTCGTATCAGTGAAACAATAGCGTATCATAGCACAATGTATGGCAAATGTCAATACTTATAGGCTATTTCAATTTTATCTCGTTATTGGACTTTTTGTTCTTCCATTCGTGTATTGGCCATGGGCCGCCATCCCCTATGAGATTCCCCGTGTGTGGTTCGTGCAGCGATGGATCGAGGGATTGGGTATTCTGGGATGTATTATTAGTTTCAAACAAAGCAACACAAGACCGCTATCTCAAGCCTTTCTCCTTCTGATAGGAGGATTTTTAGCTTCCTTGGTTGCCTCGTCTATTCTCGGAGTAGACTGGCACAAGAGCCTCGTGGGAAACTATTATCGTGGGGACGGAATTTTTACGCTTACACACCTTCTGGCACTTGCGGTAGCCATGGCGCTTTTTTTTGATGAGCGCATGAAGTTACCGCTTTTGCAGGCAATCTCGTGGGGTTCGGTGATGACGAGCCTCTGGAGCGTCATATTGGCTGTGCGATACTACATAGGCCATGATACATCGGTATCCACCTGGCAGGGGGCCATAGGCGCAACATTTGGTCAACCGAAATTTTTGACCGGGTACCTCCTCATCACTTTACCTATCGTTGCGTACTTATTGGCGACGGCTACACGACACCGGACAAAAATATACTGGATCGGCGCACTGACCCTCCAAGTTCTCGCTATTGCGTTCACAAAATCGTGGGCAGGGCTCGCCGGTGTCTGTCTTTTTTTCCTCGGTTGGGCGCTGATCGGGAAAAACGTACGCATATCGCGCTACGTCTTTACCGCGAGTATTCTCGGACTTTTACTGGTAATTGCCGCTTGGGGATATTGGCAATACACCCATCAACTCCCCCTCTATATTCGGGCCGAGGGTCGGGAGCGGATCATCATCAAGGGAATCCTCGCTTTTACAAAACGACCGATCCTGGGGTGGGGGTGGGCGAATTTTGATCATGCATTTGCCGCGGTCGACTGGCCATACAAATTTAACGTGGACGCCTATGTCGACAAAGCACACAGTAGCTTCCTCGAAGTACTCGTGACCACGGGAATTATAGGATTTACGCTGTACGCGATACTTATCGGCAAGAGCATGCAGTCGTTATATGCGAGAAATGACCTCTGGTACAGATATCTCCTCTTCGCATTCGCCTTGTATCTTTTTCATGCACAAACCAATGTGCTTTCGATAGCAGAAGAGGTAATCTTTTGGACCATCATAGGGATTACCTGGAGCACAAAGAACAATAGGGATCCTACACCTCGATAATCACCGGAACGATGAGGGGATGGCGTCCGGTCTCTCGGGCAAGGAAGCCTTCGAGATTATCTCCTATTTGTTTTCTCACAAACTGCCAGTCCATGATCCGGCCTTGCCTGCCGGAAGGCTGGCCTTTTTTGAGCCGAAGAGACTGGATGATAACCCGTTTGGCTTGATCGATAAGCCCCCCGGACTCCTTCATGTAAATAAATCCCCGGGAAATGATATCCGGCTCAGCCGTCATACGACCGGTCGAACGATCCATAGGGATAACAACCACGACAATGCCCTCTGCGGCAATCGTCTGTCGATCCCGAAGCACGATATTGCCGACGTCGCCAACGCCAAGTCCGTCAACCATCACATTTTCCAGTGAAACTGTATCAACCACTCGTGGCGTCGCGTCAATTCTAAATTCTACGACCTGTCCTTCTTCCGGTACCAAAACATCCCGTTTATCGTAGCCTACATCTTGAGCAAGTCTCCGGTACTGCATGAGGTGCTTATAGGTGCCACCGATCGGAAGCATATAACGAGGACCAATAGCCGAAAGCATGAGCATAATGTCTCCTTGACTGCCGTGTCCCGAGACGTGGAGATCCTCCATGATATCGCTATAAGAGACGCGTGCGCCTTTGTGGTAAATCCGGTCAATCAAATGGTTGACGTCATTTTCATGTCCCGGTATGGGATCAGCTGATATCACCACAGTGTCTCCTTCGGCTAAACGGACATATTGATGGTCGTCATTGGATATCCGTGACAATGCAGACTCCGTCTGGCCCTGACTGCCTGCAACAACCAAAAATTGTTTTTGCGGTGGAAGCCGTTTGAGATCCCGGTCCCGGATAAGCGCTTCTCTGGGAAACCGCATGTAACCAATTTTGAGGGATGCTTCGACATTCTGATCAATACTTCTGCCTAAAAATGCTATCTGCCTGCCATGCTTGATCGCAAGTTCGATTGCAAGCTGTATGCGCGAGATATTGCTTGACTGTGTCGTAAAGAGAAGTTTCCCGGGGCAAAGCGAGAGCTCTTTTTCCAAGGTAAAACCAATAATTTGCTCTGAAGGGGTCATCCCCGGTCGCTCGCTGCCGAGGCAGTCAGACAGAAGGCATAACACGCCGCGCCTCCCGACCGCAGTAATTTTTCCAAGCTCTGAGAGCTTGTTATCAAGCGGCCGAAAGTCAAATTTAAAGTCGCTCCCGTGGTAAAAAATGCCTATCGGCGTTTCGATGATGAGGTTAGCCGCATCCGGTATGGAGTGCGTCACGCGCACGAATGATACACGAAATGGACCAATATCTAGGATTTTATCAAATTCGACCGGTGTCACCCGAACTCTCTGTTTAATCTCCCGCAGCTTTATGTTGGCAAATGCAGCAGTCAACGTCGTCCCCCACATTGGGATGTCACCGAGTTTGGGGTAAATATAGGGAATACCGCCGATGTGGTCATCATGTCCGTGGGTGAAAACGAGGCCACGGATCTTATCTCGTTTGTCCTGGAGATAGCGCACGTCGGGAATCACCAAGTCCACACCATACATCTCCGGATCCGGAAATCCTATGCCACAGTCGACAATCAAAATATCGCGTATTTTCCCGTCGTAGCGATATTCATACACGAACATGTTTTTGGTCACATTCCCTGTACCACCAAGAGGGATAATTCGCACCGAGTCTTTTCCAGAACTCGATGACCCTTGCAGTATGGTGGAGTGTTTCTTTTGATAGTGGAAAAATCTCATATGCGATTAGTACATCTCGATAAACTCTTTCATATTTTCAGCGGTAATGCGATATGATGTGCCTTTGCCATCAACGATCATATGGGCAACTTTCCTACACAGCGCATTCATTGTGCGCTCAAGACTTCTGATCCCTGCATCATATCCCAAAGGACGGACGAGTTTGGACCAAATTGCTTCGTCAATCGAAAGGTTATCCCCAGTAAGACCGGACTCACGCATGAGTTGAGGAAGTACATAGTCTTTGGCTATTTTTATCTTCTCATCATCAGTATAGGACGGCATGAGTATGGGCTCAAGACGATCAAGAACTGCCGTAGCGATATTCGTGGTGTTGTTGGCGGTTGCGACAAAGAGTACATCAGATAAATCAAACGGAAAATCCATATAATGATCAGTAAACGCGACGTTTTGCTCAGGATCCAGAAGTTCAACCAAGACTCCCATAATGTCCCCGCGGGTGCCTTCGGCCACCCGATCGATTTCGTCAAGGAGCATAACCGGATTTTTGCTGCCTGCAAAACGAAGACCTTTGAGAACAAGCCCGATCTCTGCATCGGGCCGCACCCGGGACTGTCCGCGAAGGTCCAAGGCATCGCTCATCCCTCCAAAGGGGATGCGGACAAAGCGCCTCCCCATCGATTCCGCGATCGACTTGGCAAGCGTAGTCTTCCCCGTCCCCACAAGTCCTACGAGACAAAGAATTGGTGCGCGGCGAGCGAGGATTGCATGAGAAAGTTTTGACTCGACATTAACTAATTCATGAGTTTGAAGGTCTTTTTGCTTCTCCTCCTCCCAACGCTTGCGATTAAGCTTAAGGATAGCAAGATATTCAAGGATTCTCTCCTTAACGGGCTCCAAGCCGTAATGGTGTTTGTTGAGGATTTCCCGCGCACGAGAAAGGTCCAGGACGTCTTCGGTGCGCGTATTCCAAGGTAAACTCACTACCCAATCCACATACCGCAGGATTTGTTCGATATGGACGCGGGAGGAAATGTCGTGTTCGAGTCTCACCACCTCGTCGAGGTTTCCGCTCACGCGAAGTTCGAGATCATGGGAAAGCTTCGCCTCGGTAACGCGTTTTTTCAGGAGTTCTACTTCATCAGAAAGCTTGGACATACATTCATAATACCCCAATGGCAACGTGTTGGTAAGAGAGTGGGGGTTCCTGCGTCTTAAAATCGGCGCCGGTTTCGGTCAAATGGACGACGAGGTCTGTCGCTTGGCTCCCGACGTTCCCGCGGCTGGGCCTTATTGGCATCTTCACCAAAGAGCATCGATAGGTTGATCCTGTGCTGATCGTCAATTTCGACAACGCGCACCTTAACTTTCTTTCCGAGGCTCACGACATCATTGGGGTCTCGGACGAATCCTGTGGCCATCTGAGACACGTGTACGAGCCCTTCTTTGCCCGGCAATATTTCAACAAATGCACCGAAGGGCAAAATTCGCTTCACTTCTCCTTCGTACTCTTCCCCCGGTTGCACGTCGCGGGTCAATCCCTGTACCCACACGACCGCCTTTTCTACTCCGTCGGGAGTACCGGATATGACGACCGACCCGTCGTCGTTGACGTCAACCGACGCGCCGGTGACGGCGATGATCTGCCTGATCATGCGACCTCCGGGGCCGATAACTTCTCCGATTTTTTCCGTCGGTACTTTCACGACCTGTACCTTGGGAGCGTATTGAGAAAGATTCTTTCTGGACGAAGGAAGAACCGATAACATCTTCTCGAGTATTTTCATTCGGGCTGTTTTTGCCCGACCCAGTGTCTCTTTGACAATTTCATCGGTCAACCCATCGATTTTGATATCAAGCTGGATAGCCGTAATGCCGTTTTTGGTACCCGCCACCTTAAAATCCATGTCGCCGGCAAAGTCCTCAATCCCCATGATATCGGTCAGAAGCACGAATTTTTTCTTATCCGTCATAAGACCGACAGATATACCGGCAACCGGTTCTTTAATGGGGACACCGGCGTCCATCAGTGCAAGTGTTGAGCCACATGTTGACGCCATAGACGTCGAACCATTACTCGACATGACCTCAGAAACCAAGCGGATGGTGTATGGAAAATCTTCTTCTGATGGAATAACGGAAAGAAGGGCGCGCTCGGCCAGGGCACCGTGGCCAATTTCTCGCCTACTGGGTGTTCCGACTCTCCCGGTCTCACCCACAGAGTACGGCGGCATGCTGTAGTGGTGGATGTAACGTTTGGATTCCTCGCCCATCGGGCTTTCGATGAGCTGCTCTAGGGACGGCGTACCAAGTGTCGCAACGGTCAGAACTTGCGTCTGACCCCTCTGAAATATAGCACTTCCGTGGGTCCTCGGGAGTATCCCCGTGTCAACCGTCAGTGGTCTGACCTCATCGACCTTCCGGCCGTCAAAGCGTTTCCCTTTTTCAAGCACATTCTCGCGCACTTGTTTTTTGAAAAGAGCGTCGAGCGCCTCTTCCACTGCTTTTACCGAGTAAAGGGCGTCGTATGCTTCCGCGATCGTTTTGGCAAGCGAGGCAACCTCATCACCTCCGAATTCTTTTTCCGCTTTTTTGACAAAAGCATCTGCCATCTCTTTTTTGTAATCGGCTGCAATCTTTTTTTTGAGCTCATCGGCGTCGCTTACGAGCAGTGCTGTTGTTTTGGGTTTACCGGCTACTTTGACCAGAGAATCGATAAGGTCGATAAGCCTGGCATTGACCTCTTTTGCTTTCTTGACTGCTTCAAAGACAATGTCCTCGGGCGTCTCACAAAATCCTCCTTCAAGCATCACGGTTTTTTCTCGGCTCGTTGCTACGACGAAATCAAAATCACTCATCGCTTGTTCAGTCGCCGTTGGATTTATGAGAAACGAACTGTTCCCGTTGTCTTTGACGTACCCAACGCGCACCCCGGCGATCGGTCCGTCCCACGGTATAGGAGACAGGGCAATTGCGGCTGATGTGGCAACCAGCCCTAAAACGTCAGGATCGTTTTCTCCATCCACAGAAAGCACGGTAATAATGACTTGAACATCGTGTTTGTATGCTTTTGGGAAAAGCGGCCGAATGGATCGATCGATGATCCGCCCGGATAACACTGCGTCATCAGACGGACGCCCCTCGCGCTTGACCCATCGACTGCCTTTGATCCGTCCACCGGCATAAAGGCGTTCCACGTACTCGACACTTAAGGGAAAGTAGTCAAGCGTCGTCTCGCGGCTTGATGCCGTCACGGTCGAAAGTACCATCGTATCGCCATATCGAGCTAAAACCGCACAAGAAGCCTGCTCGGCGAACCGGCCAACCTCAAGGGACAATTCTTTCCCGTTAATGTCTATAGATTTTTTGACAATCTTCATGCGGTTTATGCGGTAGAGCCAGAGGATAGAGAGTAGTGGTTGAGGATAGAAGATGGAGGATAGAGATGCGTTTCATGATCATCTACCTTCTACCGTCTACCACTATAATCTACCTTTATAATCTACCTTCTCTATTCTATCGTCTTTCCATTTATTTTCCAAGCCCTAGTTTTTGCCCGATCGACTGAAACCGTTGTTTATCTTTCTGTTCCAGGTAGTGGAGAAGTCGACGACGTTTGCTTACTATACCCAGAAGCCCCCGTCGTGAATGGTTGTCCGACGGATTCGTTTTTAAATGGGAAACCAATTTTTCTATCCGTTTCGTGAGAAGTGCCGCTTGAACCTCGGGACTGCCGGTATCTCCATCTTTAATCTGATACTGCTCGATAATTTGCTTTTTCTCTTCACTGGGTTCCGGAGCCACCCCGTGCGGCTCGGGTTTTGAAGCTTTCGCTTTGCGTGCCGGCGTATTTTTCACCGCACCGACCTTCACTGCTTTTTTCACCTCTTTTTTCTCTTTCGCGTGAACTTTTTTCGGTTGGGGAGCTTTTGCTTTTGGCATACCTATCCTTTGTGTATTTAGAAAATTGGAGCCATCCAGGGTGCTCCAATACCTTTATTGTACACGATCGGTGGGCAATGCACAAGAGTAAAGGCACCAAAAACATCTCCCCCAAGAAACAAAATGGCAGCGAGATCAGAGAAGGTTAGAACTCTTAACCGGGACCTCTTCCTGAACTTTGGGTTCCTGTATGTCCGAAAATCGCTTTCCGCCGGCCTTAATACAAACGCTCGCCACATCAAATGCGCTCGCGGTGATATTGGGTACCGTAAAGTTATTCGTCGCGCCGTATACAGCGTTTAAAAGGTTCGTCGCAATGTCCTGGGTCAATTTCACACCCAGAGCAGAAAGGAGTCTTGCCATGACCTCTGCAGTAGAAGACGCGACAGGATCGACAACATTGATCTGACCAAACTGCGTATTGTTGGGATGACGATCAACGTTTACTATGGGTTTACCGGCAAACAACTCTTTATCCTCTTCATAAAGCTTTTTGAGTCCGCCCAGATGAATCGTATCAACGATGAAAATGGCCTGAGCAGCAACTCCTGCGTACGCATAGTGCACTTTATCTTGTGAAAATGTGTCAAACCCGGGACGGGGCTCGATAACGAGATTAAATTTATTGCCTTCAATATTATAGCTGACTTTCTCGATCGACCCGTCGACATAGTCAAGCGAAATAACGAAGTTTTTCCGGGCAAGCTGGCTCACCACTTTATTGACACCGACAAAGCTTGATAGCGCAACCGTCATGGGGTCTGGACACGCAACGGTAACTTTTTTCCCAAGGCTTACGAGACCCAAAAGAAGTGCGAGCGTGCTCCCTGTGCTATCGGGAGAGGGTTGTTCGTGAGTAACGACCAATACATCCTGCGCTTTGGCCAGGAGCTCTTTTACTTTGGCAATTTCTGCTTGAAGATCCATACGTGACAAAAACGCTTATATTAGCCTGTAGTAATCGCGATTATAGCATCATTGATGGCAAAATCAACTGCGGGGTCAAGAAGCACTCCGCAGTCGCTCCCCACTTCGACTTTCGTGCTCGCTTCTTTGCCTCGTCGGATCGATTTTATCTTGGCCATTCCTATCTCTTTTTCTTGATCCTCCACTTTACGAAGAACACGCACCGTGTCACCTCGGGCTAGTCTCCCTGATAAAATTTTTGTACCCGCGATGCGTTGTTTTTCGAAAGGAAACTCGGCGATAATTGTTCCCCGACCCAGTTCTCGCTCCCTAATCAACACTTCCTTCATGCCAGACACTGCTTCCTTAAGTTCCCGGATAAGCTCATAAATGATAGTATAGGTACGCCAAATGACTTTTTCCGTTTGAGCAAGTTTGGTCGCGGAAGGAGTGCATTTGACGTTAAACCCAACCACAAAGGATGTACTGCTTTTTGCAAGCAAAACATCTGCTTCCGTAATATCGCCAATACTACTTTCTACAATAGTAACCTCGTCTCCCAGAGAAGCCAGAATGGCTTCAATTGAGCCCATGGAATCAGCCTTGAGAAGGATAGTAAGCTTCTGTTCCTTTTGCTGGGCAACGGGTTTCAGGAAATCAGGGATACTGTCCACTGGGGCGCTTATCGGGGTCTTGGTTACTGTCTGAGCCGCTTGGGGGGTCACTTCGACTGGTTGGGTCGTAAGTATCGATCCGATAGTGGGTAAATGGGAAAATCCGAGCACCTCGACCGGTTTACTGGGGACAGCCGCGGGGACGGCCACTCCATGCTCATCAAACATCGCTCGGACTCTACCGATATGTGTAACCCCGTCATACAGTGGTGACCCGGAAACGAGCGTTCCGCTTTTGACGATGACCACGGCAACCATGCCTTTCCCTTTGTCGATCATCGTCTCGACAACGATAGCCGCTGGAGGCGCCTTTGGATCGGCCGCCAGTTCCTTCATCTGTCCCAAAAGGAGGATGAGATCCAAAAGCTCAGCGATCCCGGTACCTTGCTTTGCAGAAATGGCAAGAAGCGGCACTTGACCACCGAATCCTTCTACCTGTACTCCTGCTCTTGCGAGGTCTTGCTTCACGCGGTCGACATTTGCCCCCGGAAGGTCAATCTTATTGACCGCAACAATCATGGGAATACCCGCGGCTTTAATCTGTTCGATGGACTCGACGGTCTGGGGCTTCACGCTGTCGTCTGCGGCGACAACCAAAATTACAATGTCTGCCGCTGCTGCGCCACGCGCGCGCATCGCAGCGAATGCCTCATGCCCGGGAGTATCGATGAAGGTAATAAACTGTTCTTCAGTTTTGAGTTTTGAGTTTTGAGTTTTGAGTTTAATCTGGTATGCTCCGATTTTTTGGGTAATCCCGCCGTGTTCACCTGCGACGACGTTAGTTTTTCTGATAGTATCAAGAAGCGTTGTTTTTCCGTGGTCAACGTGGCCTAGAACCGCTACAACCGGCGGTCGTGCATGAACAAGAGGACGGACTTTTGATTTTTTCTTGAGCTTGACCTGGCGTTCCCTTCTCACTCACTCCTGACTCTTCCTTTTTTTCCGCTGTCCCTTTCTCTTTAGGGACTTTTTTATCGTCTTTCCCGTGTGGCTCATTCTTATTGGTGCTTTGGTCGGACGCAGGTTGTCCCTTACCGCGAATATCAATTTTCCAGCCGGTAATCTTGGCGGCTAACCGGACATTTTGACCATCACGACCGATCGCAAGTGACAGCTGATCATCGGAAATGAGCACTTCTGCGGACTTTTTCTTCTCGTTTAGAATAACTTCCAGATCCTTTGCTGGTGCCAGAGCCGCGGTGATAAAATTCTTATAATCCTCACTCCACTGAATAATGTCGACCTTCTCACTCCCGCCAAGCTCGCCAATGACTGATTGAACGCGTACCCCCTTTTGACCCACACAGGAACCGACGGGATCAACACCCGATTGATTGGAATACACCGCAACTTTTGTCCGCCCACCGGCTTCTCGGGCAACTGCCCGAAGTTCAACGGCTCCCGAGGCTACTTCCGGCACTTCCCGTTTGAAAAGTCCCTCAACCAGGCCTTTGTGCGCACGGGAGACGATAATCTCATTGCCGCGCATGGTTTCCCGAATGCCTTCGATGTAAAAAGTAAGCCGCTGATTGAGATGATATCTCTCTCCTTGGCTCTGCTCTTGCAGCGGCATGACACCCTGTGCGCGACCGATATCAACGATAATGTTCGGCCCGTCAAACCGAAGCACCATGCCGGAGACAATTGACCCTATCTTTGTTTGATAATCGGCAAGAACTGCCTGTTTTTCCGCTTCCCGGATACGCTGAAGGATCACTTGTTTGGCGGTCTGGGCTGCAATGCGACCAAAGCCCGGAGGAGTTATGTCTTTGCCGTCTTTCTTAAGGTGCGCCTCACCGGTATCGGGATTGAGCTCGACGGTAAAAAGTTCCAGGTCTTCTGCACCGTAGTCTTTCCGGTACGCTGCAAGAATCGCGGCCTTTATCGTCTCAAGAACCACCGCAGGATCAATCCCCCGCTCGGTGGCAACCTGATTTAAGGCTAATGCAAACTCACTTCGTACGATTGCTGGCATACTAGAAACACTTAGCGAATTTTATGAGCTTAGTGTTTATGTACCCGCCGCTCACGCGCTCTTTACGGCGTGTACGAATAGTACTGAAAAGCCGTAAAGGAAGCGTAGGCGGGTCTTCCTTTATCAAAAAAGGTGGGCTACCCCACCTTTACCTCTTCAAACCTTCCTTATTATATACACTCTCACTTCCTTCCGTCAATGTCCGTAGCGCACCCCTCCGCTATCACATGATGCTCTCTTTGAAAGAGTGGTATAATTTCACCCCTTAATATCGTAGGCATTGCTATGGCCAAAGAACCGCTATATAGACTCGCAGATACAGCCTACACTGCTATTATCCGTGGCTGTTTACTCTCTCCGGATGCTCAAACAGACATCCCGTTTGGAGACTTAACGCTCTCTTTTGACACTCAGGAGGCACGACGTGATTTTTATGGGCTATCCGACAGGAAGAGAGTTGCAACAGTATTTCCTGACTATAGTGAATTCATGGACGCAGAGTCTCCCGAAACCATGACTCTCAAAGAAATCCTTTTGTATGATCGGCTTTGGGGAGAAGGGCATAAAAAGACCGGCTACTTTGGCATCCCATGGGAAACGCTCGTTGGAGAATTCGGCTGTGAAGTTGCACGCCGGTCATTTTTCGAAGCAAAACCATGGGAAATCGCCACATCTTTTGCCAGAACTCTTCGCCAGGAAGCAGTACGGCGCCGAAATATCAGTCCAAGTCATCCCCTTAGGTTGTTAGACGTATGTACAGGAACAGGAGTCACGGCACTCGCATTATCTGCGCCTACTGACGAATATACACCTGCTCATGTTGCAAGCCTAGAAAGTAACGGGGGAATTTGTAAATTTACTTGCCACAGTCTGGATAGCATGGGTGTAGCACGCGTCACTCCCTATTGGGTAAACGCACTCGACTTTCTTCCTTCTGCTGCTCGGGCTGAGATGCACTATGACGGCGCGTTTTTAGATCCTCCATGGGGCGGAGTATATGCGAGAACCGAAATGACCGTTGACGATTTGTGTCTTACCGATACAAATGGATATATTGTTTCAGGACCAGACCTAGTAGACCTTGCCTTGCAAGTGTCACCCGTCGTTGCAATACATGTTCCATCTAAAATATCTCCGGAATCGATGTATGCATCAGCGAAGCGTATCGGAGCACAAGTAACTATAACGGAGCATCACGCACATTCTGGTGGACGAAAACTTAAAGAAATTTTGGCGCTCTTTCATCGTTAGTCCTACTCTTTCTACGCGACCGTCACCTGCAGCACATATGCGAAAAACTCCCACTAACTGTAACATGCGATTATGCGGAATCTAACTCTTCCAGGAGTTCCCGCTGGCGGCGGGAAAGGTGGGTGGGAATGGTAAGCCGGATGCGCACATACTGATCGCCCCTCCCTGAACCTCGCACGTGCGGCACGCCTTTACCGCGCAGGCGGATAAGGGTGCCGGG
>Ga0075708_126_pt1 | contig 18465 bp, 15 predicted proteins | sample RifGroA2_FD_67739 | JGI IMG/M metagenome (GOLD analysis project Ga0075708, IMG submission 67739) | Microgenomates bacterium GW2011_GWA2_47_8 | reverse complement strand
GCCGGAACGCTGGCAGATACGTGGATAAACTTCCGCAACAGGGGCCGCTCACGATTCTGCGCGGCAGCAAAGTCGTCGCCCACCTCATCCCTCCGGTAGGAAAAAAATCAACTGTGAGTGCCGAAGAACGAATAAAAAAAGTGCGAGAGCTTGCGGGCGGCTTTAAACTTGGGATACATCTTTCTCCGGAACAGCTCAACGCGGAATACGACGAAATGTATGACGAAATGTTACCTCGATAGCAACATCCTCATTTACCTAAAAGACGAACACTCTGTCGGATTCATGCGAAGCCGTGAGCTCATAGAGAAATTGACATCACAAAATATCAGTTTTTATATCTCTCCACTGTGCCTAGACGAATTTCTCCATGAATTTGGCAAAGCGCTTCGTAAAAAAACTCCAGAAAAAGATTTCTTTACCGACCTTACGAGGGCACTCGCCTCAATCCTAGATCTTCCTCAACTTTTCATCGTCAATCCGCCAATTAACCCGAACAGTCACGTTGAAGTCGTGTCTCTCATGAAAACCTATTCTCTCCGTCCTCGCGACGCGTATCACCTGCTAACCATGCAAGTCAATAACATTGACGGATTTGCCACCTTTGATACAGACTTTGCCAGAGTGTTTGCCACAAAGCTCCTCCAAAAAGCGTGAGCTCATCAACATGCTTTTGCTTTCGTCCGTATTAGGACTCATCAGTACCAATTACTTTAAAGATTACTCTCAAAGATTTGGTAGAGCTAGCCTCCGGAAGATATATGCGCATAAACGCATGTATCCAGTAAATTCCGGAGGCAAAGTTTAGGCTTAGTTGCAGGTCAGTTCGTAATTTCCGACCTCGTAAATTTGATAAAGATCTAGGCTCCATTCATTCGTGGGATCCAGCGTATCAATGTTTGGACCAACTGCAACCCATCCGTAAATCGGCACGGGGATAGTTGAACCATCTTCAAAATACAACATTAATGCGCTGTAGAGCAGATGCCCATCGTTGTGGGCACGCACGAAGTCTCTGCCTTGAAGCGCGGCCACGCCCGGAACGGAGCTACACCACAAATCCCCGTCAACCCTTTCGGGTTGGTTGAAAACAACCAAGAGGCTTTGCCCCGTCGTGGGAAGCGTGTACTCTTCAACACCATGCAGTGCTTTCCATTCATCGTATGTGACAAACGGATCATCCCGGTTATATTCGCATAGATCAGGAACATATGCGTTTATCCAGATCCACTCAGTCTCTTTTATGATGCGGCACGCCTCTACTGCACTGAAATTGAACGGGTCGTCATCGTCGCTAACTCTCAACAACTCATCAACATAGTTGTCCACCTCGACCCTTACAGGCGTGAGGTCGAAAAGCGATCGAATGTTTGCGATGTATTGCGCGGCGTCAACAACTTCGCGGTCTTCTTTGGTTAGATCCTCGAAGTAATCGATCTCCTTTGCTACGGTAACGCGATACTGCCCGTCTACAATCTCGACCAGTAATTCCCCGTTTGTCTCTTCGCCCTCGCGGACGAAATTGAAGTCTTTACCGGTTAGGCCATTAACTCTAATGGGATGGCTAACTGTCCATGCTACCGCAGGGAAAGTTGTTTCCGTTTCGTCGGTCCGAATTGTAACGAATCGACCGTTAACGGAAACCGTCCCGACTGTTCCGTTGAGGCTCAACGGATCTATCGGAGTCGGTACTGGGGTGCTGGTCGGCCGCGGGGTAGCGCTAGGCATGATCGTGGCTGATGGCGCTACTGTTGCCGTAATAACTTGGGTTGCGCTCAGCGACGCGGTTGCGGATGCGCAGGCGGTCATGATAATGCTCACGACTAGCAGAATAACGATCAACGTGCTACTTTTCTTGTTCATTTTGGTTCTCCTTTTGAACCACTTACTAAATAGGGTCTTTCTTGATATTTATCGTAGGTACTGCTCTCCAGGGATATCTCAATACTCCCCGGGAAGCAGTACCTACGTGATTTTGGAGGGCCAAATGAACCAACTGAGCCTATGTTAATGTGCAAACTTCGCATCAAAACCCGCAATGGGGCAGATGCAAATGAATGAACACTTTTGTTAATTACCTACAACAATTTATGCTATAGGTGACGAGTACTTTACTATAGGTTTATAGCAATGTCAAATAAATCTGAGGCGTAAATACGCTTTTTTTAGTCTCTTTTAACAGCGTTGCACTCGACACCATCGTGAAGCTGATTGTCTCTTGACAAATGACTATTTATGTTATATACTTCTAACAAATATATGAAACGACCGCAGACTAATCCGAAAAACGTTGATGAACGCCTGGAGCTTCTGTTTCGTCATGCAGGACTTTCCGATAAGCAGGCCAAGCTGTATCGGCTGCTTCTGGCGGTTGGCGAAGAGCGCGTATCGGTACTCTCACATAGATCCGGTATCAAGCGCTGTAACACCTATACCCTTCTCTCTGATATGAAAGCACGGGGGCTCGTCACTGAATTTGAAAAAGAAAACGTACGATTTTTCCGTCCTGAGCGTCCGGAAAAGCTTGAATCTATCATTTCAGCCAGACAACGCGAATGTATGATTGCCACCTCGCTTGCGAAGGACTTGATGCCTGATCTTTCTACACAATGGAAAGAGGCGGTCAACAAGCCAACAATCCGTTATTATCAGGGACGAGAAGGAGTCCAAACAGTTCTCGAAGATATCTATAGTCAGGGAAAATCGGAAATAGTGGGGTGCGTCGGATTGGAAAAACCCGACGAGCAGCTTTTTGGAGAAATTATTCACACGTTTATGCCGCTGCGGATTCGCCGGAAGATATTTACACGGGCACTCAATAATGATTCAGAAAGGGCACGGGAGCTACAAAAAAACGCGCCCGATCGGTTAAGTGATATTTTCCTCGCTGACGGCACGCACTATCCCCTACCCGCAGAAATCGACGTATACGAAGATAAAATCGCATTTCTTTCCTTTGCGAAGAAAGACTTTATGGGGCTTATTGTCGAAAATAAAGATTTTGCAGTCACGTTAAAAAGTGTCTTTACACTCCTTTTTTCTCTCCTCCAGCAACAGCAGGAGAAACCAAAAAGCGCATTAGGTCCGACAATCCCCCCTCCCTCTGTCCATCAAGCTTAAAAATATACGTCGCCCGGGTGTTTGCTCCATCTTCTCCTATCCCTGCCAATACAAACGGCGCTTTATGGGCATCTGCAATTTTTGACTGCTCTTCTAAAAACGCTTGGTCCTGAAGTTTCCCCATCAACGTTTGAAATGCACGGGGATCATCAGTCGGCGATAAAAGCCTAAGCCCAACGAGCTTATGGAGAAATGCCATAATTGGGTACGGAAATATGATAGCCCCGACTTCTTCCTCTGGATTCGGAGAAAATCCCGCGTATCGTTTGATGAAATCAATGGCTCCAAACGGCTGTTCGGGAAATTTTGCATTGAATGCCTTCATCCGACCGAGGCGTTCGTTTAGATCCGCGATCGGCTCTGATGAGCCGGTTTCTACAATGAGAATTGCTCCATCCTTCATCACCCGAATGAGCTCTGTCACGTAGCGAATCTGTTCTGAAAAATTGCGCATATTATTAAGCACTGATCCATGTAGAACAACGACATCTGCGCTTTTTTCTTTGAACGGTAATTGTTCTATGGCAGCTTGGGAAAACGATGCGTCGTCATAACGGCTCGTTTGCGCGCGCAGATCCGATGCGATAATCTTCATCGTCGCACCATTGACTCCCAACGATCGTCGAAATTCATCAAGGGCAGGCCCTTCGACACGCGTTGCCGGACCACCTCCAAGAATAAGCACCGTGGAACCGACCGGAATATAACCTTCTTTTGATAGTGATAATAAGGCGCCTGCAAGTCGATGCACCTCTAGCTCTTGAGGTCCCGCATAGACCTGAGCGCCTTTGGCTTCATAAATTTCTTGCGACACGACATAGGACAAAAATGACCGCAACCACTTTCGCTCATCATCGATAGATATATCTTTTTGATTCACCATCGCCTTCATAAGCCAATCAAGATATCGCACGTCACTAGCAAGCTCCGCTGTTGGAAACAGGGCGCGCATAGCCTGAATTTCGTCCAATTCATGAGGGCTAAACGTTCCTTTCGTCTTGCTCTTCCGATATCCATAGAGCTCCTGCAAACGGAACATTATCCGGCTTAACGAATTAGCCGCGAATGCATGATGAACGACCGCATGCGCCATTTGATCAAAAGAGTCGGAGGCGCTTATGGTTTCGCATGCTTCCTTCGCAAGCATGCGGACGAAAGGGACAACAAAATTTATGCGTTCACCGATTTGGGCCGTGGAAATTTCAGAAGGGCTTGCCGAAAAGATCGCCATCTCCATTGAGAACGTTTCTAAATCAGCAAATTGCGAAATCATATGATGCACGAAATTCCGCTTCTCTTCAGTGTTCCAACCGTTCATTTTATTGTGTTCATTAAGAAATGCCTCAGTCCGCCGTTTTAATTTTTCTATGAGATCGCCGGAACCATCGAGTGCTTGAAATAATGCAACGGAATCTTTCTCGCCATACGTATCAATAAAATACTCTACTGCTTCTTGAGTTTTCGGGGGCGATCGCCTCATGAGGCGCCATAATGTATGCTTAAGTTCGAGAGGATATATATTGGGACTGGGAGACGGTGTAGGGTCGTAGTCATCAACCAACAGTCGTTTTTTGCGATACCAACGTTTCTTTCCCTGAAAAAACGCCGGTATCTCTCGTAAAAACTGCTGCCAATCATCCTTGTATGCATCATGACTCCTCCCGGTTCTTGCTTCCATAAGCCTGTCGGGCTGGATAAGATCTACATATTTAGGCTGGTCACTCCCATAATCAGTTGTCCCGGGGTGGACATCTATGCCACCAATTGGGGTACCATCCTCGTTATACACCATGCCAAATCCAAGCTCGAGTTCAACCCAATATTTTCTTTTCTTATTACTCAAACCGCGTACTCGAATTTCTTTGCCGTAATACTTTATCGTATCTCCCACCAGCTCTCTGCCGCCCACGTAAAGTGACGGATGCATCAGCACTGTGTCGACAACCTGCCTTTTGTGCGTATCGTGGATGGAGTAGTATGAAGCGAGAGACCCTTGAAGCGCGTCTTGTACCTGCGGTTGTTCCGAAGGATGAAAATGAAGCGGTGTCATATATGCATCGACAAGCCATGGCAGCTGGTTATAATTAAATACGTTGTGTCGCAGACCAGTCGTTAAAGCTTCAATCATCTGCCTGGTAACGACAGAGGTACCATCCGACCCAGCCGTATCTTCGATAGTCCAGGCAGCATTTGCTATCGCGTCTTCGACGGTTTCAGAAGGTGTGTCGTCTAGGCTTGGAACATGACCCCCAAAAAGCGCTCCCTCAACACGTCGCAGTATCGCAAGCTGTTCCCGAGTGCCCGGATAAGAACGAAGAAATCTTTGGTCTCCTAATGAAAGAAACGATTCTCCCTCGCCGCAGAAGACTGGTGCGTCACCTTTTGTTGCTATAGACGTCATACATCTACGTATAGTATAAAATAAAACGTATGTTTTTGTACGAACGCGTAACTTCTTGAGATATACTGATATAATTTCGTCTCTCGCGGGACAACTACTTCCAGTAATGGATCAATTTCCTCTTGTCCTCATCCCATAGTCTATGGTATAACGCCAACGATATGGCGCGCAAAGACAATGAAAAAAAATTACCTCCTATAAAAGCATCAGGGCGTTCACCGCATGGATATACGCAAGGCTCGTATCATTTCCCAAGCGCATCCTTCCGCGCCCAATGGTACTGCGCCTTCCTGAAATTCCGCGCCCGTCTTTTCCTCTCTCACGTATCCGTTCTCTCCCCCTTCCTGCGTTACCGTTGTACCCTGTCATCTACTTTTTCCTGGGCATCGTATTCACATTGTTATTTATATTCCTTCCTTACGCCGCCTACACATGGCTTCGGATGCTCCCAAACCCGAAGCTTCTCACTAACCGCGACATCGAAGTAACAACAAAAATATACGATCGCAACGGCATTCTGCTCTATGACATCTACGCTGACCAAAACCGCACCCCTCTCCCGCTTTCGGAAATTCCAGAACTTCTGAGATATGCAACGGTTGCCATAGAAGACAAAGATTTCTATAGTCACCAGGGGTTCTCACCGCGCGGGATTCTTCGCGCAGCTCGTGAATTTTTCCTCAATCACCAAGTCCAGGGTGGATCAACCATCACCCAACAACTTATTAAATCCGCGCTTTTGACGCCAGAGGTCACGGTCTCACGGAAAATAAAAGAGATTGTTCTGGCATTCTGGGCAGAACGGCTGTTTAGTAAAAATCAGATCCTGGAAATGTATTTAAATCAAGTGCCCTACGGCGGCACTGCCTGGGGAGCAGAAGCGGCAAGTCAGACGTACTTTGGGAAACCTGTCAAAAGCCTAAGCCTCGCTGAATCCGCGCTTCTGGCCGGGCTCCCTGCGGCTCCCACCGAATATTCACCATTCGGCAATCATCCCCAAAAAGCGTTTGAACGACAGGGGGAAGTGTTGCGTCGCATGGTAGAGGATGGGTATATCACGAGTACCCAAGCACAAGAGGCGCTCTCCCAAGAAATATCGTTTACCAAGCCTCATATCGGCATCCGTGCTCCGCATTTCGTCATGTACGTCAAGGAGCTACTGGAAAATCACTACGGCCCGAGACTCGTCGAGCGCGGGGGATTGCGCATCAAAACATCCCTCGATATTGACCTTGAGGAACGCCTCGAGGACGTGGTCAAAACACATATCAACGCACTCAAGCCCTTCCGTGTGGGTAACGGCGCCGCTCTCGTTACCAATCCCAAAACTGGTGAAATTCTGGCAATGGTCGGCAGTCATGACTATTTTGATGCTACCTATGAAGGAAACGTCAATGTCACGACCAGTCTGCGGCCTCCGGGATCCTCAATTAAAGTCGTCACCTACGCCGCAGCGCTCGAGCGGGGATTTACTGCTGCAACAATTCTCAACGACAGTCCCGTGGTCTATACCACTCCCGGCAGTCCGGCCTATGCGCCGGTAAATTACGACGGCAGATTCCATGGGCTCGTCCCGCTTCGCTATGCTCTCGGCAACTCATATAACATACCCGCAGTCAAAACCATCGCGGCGCTTGGCGTCCCCACGGTTATAGAGAAAGGGAAACGTATGGGTATTTCTTCGTGGATAGATGAAAGTCGGTACGGGCTCTCCCTGACGCTTGGCGGTGGAGAGATCACAATGCTCGATATGGCGCGCGTCTACGGCACGCTTGCCAATCTCGGTACAGAGGTAGAGCTTGCCCCGATCCTTGAAGTGACTGACTATCGGGGCCACGTGATTGAACGGAGTAAACCCAAAGGAACCCAGGGCGCGGTGAAGCCCGAGGTTGCCTGGATTATCGGCAACATCCTAAGCGACAACAATGCGCGAACTGCCGCCTTTGGACCAGGCTCACTTCTGGTCATCCCCGGCAAAACCGTCTCGGTCAAAACAGGAACAAGTAACGACAAAAGAGACAACTGGACTATCGGGTATACGCCCTCGTATGTGGCAGCGGTCTGGGTAGGCAACAACGACAATACGCCCATGGATCCGCTTCTGACCTCCGGAGTCACGGGAGCAGCCCCCATCTGGCACGACATCATGACGCTACTCCTCCAGAACAAACTCGATGAAGTACCCCCGAGACCTCCGGCAGTTATTGCAATCCCTTGTTATTTTGGTCGGGAGGAATTTTTCATCAAGGGCACTGAGCCCCCTGGTGGCCGTTGTGTCCCTTTACCTTCACCCACTGGCTCCTCGACACCCACGCCGTAAACAAAAAGTACGAGAGGTACGAAAAGTACAGGAGGTACAGGAAGGACACATCACTTTGCTTCTGATACGTTTCGTACATCCTGTACTTCCCCGTACGTTTTCCAGCTACTCCGTCACTACTACCGTTCCTGTATCGCTTGGCACCATGTGGTTATGATATTTCCATGTACCCACTTTGGTGAATGTGTACTCATACGTCCCGCCCTTTCCAACACTTTTGAGCTCGTCAAATCCAGGAAGGAGCTGGTGCGTCGGATGGAGTGCAGAGGCGACCCACATCGTGCCGCTTCCCTGATTCACCCAGCGGACCGTTGCCCCCCTTTTGACAGTAAGAGTCTTTGGAGCAAACCCTGCATCTGCGTATGTGACGGTCATTTGACCAGTCGTCGTTGCCGGAGACACACCGCCTTTGTCCGCTGCCCCTTCAGACCCCGTAGTCTTGAGAGAGGGCGAAAGCGTTTCCATTTCTGCACCCGTCGGAGACGGTGTTTCTGTCACTGATTGTTCTTCAGTTTTTGTTAATCCGTATTGACCTAATTTTCCACCCTGCATAAGATACCATCCTGCTCCAACGCCAACCAGAACTACAACTAGTCCTATCATTAATTTTGAATTCATGCGCATTCACCTCCCTTAGAAACGTTTGCCAATCCTGGAAGAAGAGGCTTAACGTTTGTTAGGCCCGCCTAAGGCCTCTCCGAGCCTTCCCGACGGACGCCGGGATAAAGCGAGGAGAAAGGCCAGAAGGGCAACTTTGTATTTTATCTCACCCATCATAGTACAGAGACTTATCTCTGACAAGGTTCACAATAATTTGACACTGGAAAAAACTGTGCTATACTAGCCTTTACAATTGAATATGGCGTTGAAGGAGAAAGCCCTGAGCTAGTCGAAGGGCCTCGAGCTCCTTTACCCTCAAAAAATTTCTTAAATTTTTGTAGGGCGAGCCAGGAATCGAAGAAATCTTTACCCTGAGCGTAGTCGAAGGGCCAAGGAAAGTAGATTCCAATAAATGAGCGAAACGCGCTCTTCCGTCAAGGCATGTCCTGAGTTTATCGAAGGGCTGATACGGAAGACTTTTTGTAGCGTTTCGGAAGAAGCGTGGCACCACGGGCAAAGTCCGTCGCTTCAGAGTTTTTTCGCCAATCGGCGAAGGGATTCTGAACCGGCGGATTTTTTGTTGCATAAAAAAATTTTCATTAAATATATAAGGAGAAAATATGTATAAACAACCAAATAAATCAAAAGACATTAATAAAAATAAAAAGAACAGTAAGACGTGTTTACTGCTCTATTCCGGCGGCGTGGATACATCGGTAAGCGTGTATCTCCTTAAGCATTATTACGGCTACAGAGTCTATACGTTTTCTGTGGACGTGTGTCAGGATATAACGTGGGCAAAAAATATGGCAAAAAAAGCCCTCACCATTGGAGCTACCAAAGCGTACGTCTATGACGGGAAACAAGAGTTTGCCAATACGTATCTTTCCTGCGTCATAAAGGCGAACGGTTATTATGACGATTATTACCCGATCGGCACGTCGATCGCCCGCCCATGGCAGGCAAAACTTGGTATTGATACAGCCAAGAAACTTCATGTGAATGCTATTGCGCATGGTAATAAAGGACGGGGAGCTGGAGCGTTCCAATTTAATATGGTGCTCAATTTTTTTGCACCAAAAAGTTTAAAACTCGAAGCGCCTATTACCGATTGGTGGCCATCCCGCTTAGATGAAATAGCGTTTGCCAAAAAACATGATATCCCGCTTCCTGTTGGCGCCAAAAACCCGTTTAGTTATGACGATAACATTATGTCCAATGCAATCAACTACGGCGATATTGATGATATCGGTAAATCTGTGCCCGAGGAAGCCTATAAGTGGACTGTGCCGGTAGAAAAAGCGCCGAATAAACCAGAATACATCGAATTAACCTTTTTACACGGACTTCCTGTAAAGATCAATAGTGAATCGATTGATCTTGCAGACTTGTTCTTGAAACTCAATACGATGGCCGGCCAGCATGGTATAGGACGGGTAGATATGCTTGAGAATGGCTTGTATGGTAATAAATTCAAATGGGTATACGAACTGCCAGCGGCAACGGCGATTATGTACGCGCATAAGGAATTAGAAAAGCTTGTATTGCCCAAAGAGACGCTTTGGTTTAAGCACACGGTTATTGATCCTAAATGGGCAAAGCTTGTGTACCACGCCCAAGTGTATAGTCCACTGGCTCAATCCCTTATGTCGTTTATCGATACGACACAAAAGTACGTGAATGGCACCATTACTCTAAAATTGTTCAAAGGTATGGTGACGGTTGTAAAACGGAAAGCGGTGGGGTCACTCGTGAATATTGACGCCACAAGCCTCAAGTTTCGCGAGGGGTTGGATGTAGTGCCCTATGGGTTTGAAGAATACAGCTTTGCCAGTGTGCATGCGGAAGTGTTTTCCAACCATCTAGGGAAGGCCGACGGTTCCATAAAGGAGTACGTATGAAGCTTACACCGATACATAAAATTCTTATTCACGAGGGCGTGGATGCTACTCATGTCGAAGAGGTAAAAGCGATGATGATGGGCGCCGGAGTGTTTACCGAGCCGATTGTTGTGGACAAACAGACGCTCATCGTGCTCGATGGTCACCATAGGCTTCAGAGTTGTAAAGAGCTAGGGGCTACAAAAATACCATGTATGCTCGTGGATTATCTTGGTAACGACACAATTACCGTGTATCCACGTCGAAAAAACATTCCGGTATCGAAAGAAAAAGTGGTTGCCATGGGGTTAAGCGACAAAACGTATCCTGTAAAAACGACGAAACATGTTATTCCACACAGGGAAACCGGATTATCCATTCAGCTCTCAGAACTTGGGATTCCATCGGATCAATCAGAGTCAACTGACGTGCCGTTTTGGAAAGACGCAAAAGATGCAACGCATGGAAGTATAGCGGTGAGTTATGCGGCCGGGGAAGATGTAATTCTGGACAAGCAATTTATTGCGTATGAATGCGAGGTTGACTTGGCGCACGTGTGTATGCTTGTAAAAACGCATCTTATTTCTCCTCAAATGGGCACATCTTTATTGGAAGGATTACGTTGGATACAGCGCCAGCATAAAAGGGGTGCATATGCTCTAAATCCTGCGCTTGAAGACGTACATAGCAATATCGAACAAACACTTATTTCCCGGCTAGGTATTGCAACAGGTGGCTATTTGCACTTAGGTATTGCCCGCAATGATCAAGTGTATGCGGATACGAGGATGTGGATGCGTGAGCATATATTGGGAATGTGTGATATGCTTCTTGTTTTGATTTCTGGATTGGTAGAAAAAGCTGCACTGCATACTAAAACCATCATGCCCGGATATACGCATTTACGCATTTCACAGCCTATTACTTTTGGTCACTGGTTAACCGCAAAGGCATACCACGTTATTGATGATATAAAAAATATTCTGAATATATTTGACATGGTTGATAAGTGCCCGCTTGGAATTTTTGAGATGGCCGGGACACATTTGCCGATTGACCGCCAGTACATCAATGAATGAGCTAATACTATTTTCCAGTCATGAGTTTCAATTGATTACACTCGGCACAGCCTACACTACGGGTGGCACTGCTCAACCGAATTTAACGAATCCCGATACACTTGAGGTTGTTCGTGCGAATATGGCCCGTATTCATGCAGCATCTTTGGAAACCGTTATGATAATGGATTCACTCCCATCTGGTTTTAATCGTGATACACAAGTTACTAAAAAAATATTATTTGACTCAGTTGAATTAATGGAATCGACGTTGCCGGTCGTCACCGGAATACTTATGACCATTGAGCCAAACACAAAACGCATGGAAGAACTTGCGAATATCCATTTTTCCACTTCCCCTGATATAACTATTCAGCTATCCGTGTGTGGAAAGATAAGCTTCCGTGAAGCGTACCAGGTGGTAAAAACAATCATCAAGAAGGGCGTGATTTCATCATTTATAGAATTAACGCCCCAGATGGTGAATGATACAGCTATGGAAGTATTAAAAAAACCGATTGTCGTTACCCAAGAACAAATCAATGAGGTAGCCACTGCCCGCGCATGCGTGAATGCGCATACAAGCTTCGGTGGGCCCGCGCCAGGACAAGTCAAAAATATGATCAAAAAGATCAAAAAACAGCTTCGGATATTACAAGGAAATGTATTACACAAAAAACAGAAGCTTTCAGATTCTCACACTCTGCTCCGGCGGACCGTAAATAAAACGATAAAAACAGTCAAATAAAGGTCATATATGAACAAACATCATTTTCTTTCCATCACCGATTTCACAGTTCCTGTCATGGAACGAATTTTTGAGGAGGCCCATGAGCTCAAAAAGGAAGTAAAAGCCGGAAAGCTTCGTAAGATCCTATCAGGGAAAACGCTCATCATGATCTTTGAAAAGCCCAGTCTCAGAACTCGCCTTTCTTTTGAGATCAGCATGACGCAGCTTGGCGGGCACGCCATTTATCTCGCGCCTAGTGATATCGGGTTAGGGGTGCGTGAATCAGTCTCCGATGTGGCCAAGGCCGCTTCCCGCATGGGAGACATCATCATGGCCCGGACGTTCAAGCATGAAACGGTCGTAGAACTTGCCCGCCACTCACACGTGCCGGTCATCAATGGACTGTCGGATATGGAGCATCCCTGCCAGATCCTTGCGGATCTTCTAACCATCGCGGAGTATAAAGAAAAGCTTGCTGGTCTCAAGCTTGCCTTCGTGGGCGATGGGGAAAATAACGTCACGCATTCTCTTGCATTGGCCTCCGGTTTGTTGGGTATCCATTTTTCCGTGGCTTCTCCTAAGGGCTACGCGATGCTACCCCAAGTCGCACAAGCTGCGACGAAACTTGCGAAAACATCAGGTGGTTCTATGATTCAAGTCACAAATCCCGTCCGCGCGGTAACGGACGCAGATGTCGTATACACGGATACATGGATAAGCATGGGCGATGAAGCGGAAAAAACCAAACGCCTCCAGATTTTTGCACCGTATCAAGTAACCCAAAAGCTTATGAAGCATGCTAAACCGGACGCTATTTTTATGCATGATCTCCCTGCGTATCGGGGTAATGAGGTGGCGGCCGAGGTGATCGATGGAGCCCAATCCGTTGTATTTGACCAAGCGGAAAATCGACTACATGCACAAAAAGCGCTGGTGGTGTATCTTTTAGGAGTTGTATGACAGTAAGCAATCTCAATCTCTCCAGCTACGACCACGACTTTCTGCGGACGTGGGATAAATCAGTAGACCATCTCAAGGCGACGCTCGCTGTGGCACAAACCTTACGCGACCTTCATAAACAAGGCATATCACCCAAAGTGTTCAACACAGGTATCGCCGTTTCCATCTTCCGGGACAAATCCACGCGCACGAAGTATAGCTATGCCGCAGCAGCCAACCTCTTGGGACTTGAGATAGAAGACCTCGACGAAAAAAAGTCCCAGATCACCCACGGTGAGACGATTATGGAGACGGTCAATATGCTCTCCTTCCTTACCCGCACAATCGGCATCCGCGATGATATATTTCTTGGGGTAGGCCACCAGTATATGGTCGAGGTCGCGAGTGCCGCCGACTGGGGATACAAAAACAGCGTGCTGAACCAACGGCCAAGCGTCATCAATCTCCAGTGTGACGAAGATCATCCCACGCAGTCACTCTCGGACATGCTCCATCTCGTCAACTATTTCGGCGGGATAGAAAAACTGCGTGATAAAAAGCTAACTATGAGCTGGGCATACTCCCCTTCCTACGGCAAACCCATGTCTGTGCCGCAAGGCGTGATCGCGCTCATGACGCGCTTTGGGATGAATGTGACCCTCGCCTACCCTAAGGGCTACAACCTGATTCCGGAAATTGAAGCGTATGCCGGCCGGGAGGCAAAAAAAAGCGGCGGGGCATTCCGGATTATGAACAATATGGAAGAAGCATTTGACGGCGCGGACATCGTCTACCCCAAATCGTGGGCATCCTACGGTGTCATGAAAAAACGTACGGAACTGCTCAAGAAAAAAGACGACAAAGAACTTTTGGCGCTTGAAAAAGAAGCCCTTGCCCAAAACGCCAAATACAGTAGTTGGACGTGTACCCAACACTTAATGAGACGGACTAAGCACGGGAAAGCCCTCTACATGCACTGCCTGCCGGCGGATATAAGCGGAGTGAGCTGTAAGCAAGGAGAAGTTGAAGCTTCAGTTTTTGATGGGTTTAAGAAGGAAACGTATGCCCAGGCCGGTTACAAGCCTTTCATCATCGCCGCAATGATCTTGCTCACCCAGTTTGGAGAAAAGACACCGGAAATCCTTTCTCGTATAGCAAAACGGAAGCTTCCTCTTGTTGCCGTCTAAGTATACCGATCTGCGATCTTGCTCGCGGCGTAACTTTCCGGTTTAATCTTCACCGCATACCCTGATCCGCGGACCATACCGACAATTTCCGTGATCATCTCGCGGGTCTTGCCAAACTGCCCGATGTCCACATGGATCTCCACATCATATTTGGTCACCCCGTCTTTATGAAGGAGGGCAACAACCGTCTCTGCCATTTCCAAGGACATGGTCGCTTCTTCATACATTCGTTGGCGTAACACATATCGCTTTTTATTGACGATCCGCTTCCAGAAGTAGATGCCGCCGTGACCGACGCAGTGAACGACAATAGTCGTCACAAAGTCAACTCCGGATCCATTGTGCGGTTGCGAATCGGTCCCGACGACCAGCTGATACTTCCGTTCTGGTTCTTCGGCGAGAAATGAAAGGATTCGCTCCCGTACCTGGGGAAGCTCGAGAGCGCCGTGCGTTGGACTGTGAAACATACGTCCCGTATGGTAGCAAAACAGCCGGGTATTGGCAAACAAAAACCCCGACATTTCTGTAATAGCTTTCTTCGTCTCTTCATCGGTTGCCATTTCGACAAATCCGAAGCCTCGTGACCGGCCGGAATACTTATCCGAGATCACTTTGGCAGACGTGACGGTACCGGCTTGTGCAAATAATTGCCCAAGACCGTCGCTGTCCATGGTGTAGGGAAGATTCCCAACAAACAAATTGGTAGCCATAGTATTGGTTTCCTTTCTCCTTAGGTCTTGAAGGGGACACTACGATGCCTAAAGAGAAAGCCAGAAGTGTATCTTCGAAGCCCTCACAGGACGCGGTCTCGCACTTTGTTCCCAGGTCGAGAGTGAGTATACCACATAACGGCGTTCCCTTGCTACTCTAACACCTCTTCCTCGTCTACAGGTTCCTCACCCGCGGCATTTTGCGACGAGCTTGGACCGGGGGCGCTCGACACTTTCTCCCCGGGGAGCGGAGCAAACTTAAAGCTATCTGTTATGGTTTTATGGACACCTGTCCAGTAATCACTATCATCAAGCGTTGCTTCAACGCTAAAGACGATCGCCTCCGACACCGTGCCGACGATAAGCATGCGCTTGGGAGAAGTGAGCATGATTTTTTTAGCCGGTTGGGATGCAAGCATCGTATCAAGGACCGGGGCATCGGTAAATCTCGTTTCACTCCGCACCCAGGCGCTTACATTGGGGGCGGTAGTATCTTTCGCCCAAACGATAAGTCCTCCGGGGTGAGTTTTACTCATAAACTCAATATGTGCGTAATTTTCGTTATCCTCATCGTGCTTGTTGACCGACAACCCATCTGGGTATTGAAACACAAATCCGGCTTGATCGTTCCATGTCGTAAGCTTTTGCGTCGGCGCGGGAGTTGACGACGTAGTCTCTGTCGGTAACCCCGATGCCCCCGGCGTGGTCCGACGTACCTGCCAAAGGTATGCAATACTAAGCGTACTGCCGAGGATAATCCCGATGACGATGGGCCACGTATATTTATTCATAGTGATATTATCGCTAATAAGACTCCCCTGATGCAAGGAGTACACTCCTCCCGTTTCCCACGTATGACCTGTGATATACTTATTATATTATATGCTGTCCCGGAGTGTTTTTGTCGTCGGTCTTCTTGTATTTTTGTCCCTCGTCGGTCGCCCGGCTGAAGCGGCAAAGCTGCGCGTTCGAGGAAAAGTATCGTCTCTTGCTCCCGTAGGCATCTCCTACTCGAGCGCTAGGCTTTCCCGTCCAACACATAGCGTCCTTGTGACGTTTACAAACCTGGGAACAGTCAGTAAAGCAAGCTATACGTTAAGTTATACTGCAAATGGCATACCGCAGGGAGTTGTAGGAACACTTTCTCCAAGCGGCAGGTTAAGCGATACGCGCGACCTTTACTTCGGAACGTGCAGCAAGGGTGTCTGCACGCCCCATACCAACATTACGGATGCATCCCTCACCATCGCAACGACGCTCAAAAACGGTAGGATGAACACCAAGCGCTACATTATTAAGCCCAAGTGGTAGTGTAAGGACGGGGACCGACACCATTGACAAACGTCCGTAGCGTATTCATACAATGGGAGAAGATACCATTTTGTTATGAATTGGAAAATCCCGGTAATTTTACTTTTACTCTTTGGCCTCGTCGGCGCAACGGGCTACGCTCTATACGCGTATATTCTTGCACCGAACAAACAAGCTGCACAAACCGAAAAACAAAGCGCTCCGTCATCGTTTCAGAATCCGTTCGCAGAAAAACCCCAGTCCTCATTTAACGAAACGAGCGGGTCAGCGGAGGCATCAACCCCGATAAATCCATTTGCAGAACCTACTCCTACCCCGTATCAAAACCCGTTTTCGGTAACACCAACAGGATCAAAGGAGTATCAGAATCCATTTGAGGCACTGAGATAACTATACAAACTTTAAACTTAAAAATGAAAACTTTAAACTTCTTAAAACTCTTTGTTTTTCTTTTCGTATTTATCATCTTTAATTTTAAAGTTTTAAGTTTTAATGTACCCTCTGTCTCCGCCCAATCACTCCTGAGCTACCCGATCCCCGATCTGGGCTACTGCAGAGATGCAAAAGAGTGCTATTTGTATTGCGAGATTCCTGAAAACAAAGCTGCCTGTTGGTCGTATGGGAACTATGTCGTCGGCGAGAAGGTCTTAGGTCTGTCTACTCCTTCTGAGGATGAAAAGCGCGTGATGGAGGTAAAAGCAAAAAGCTTTGGCATCACCTTCCCGATTGCGGAACTCGGAAACTGTGCAAGCGCCCTCGAGTGTAAATCCTACTGCGACAGTAGTGACCATCAAGACGCCTGTATTGCGTTTGCCAAAAAGAAAGGATTCCATAAAGAGATCGAGCCTTCTCCTGAGGACGAAACCAAGAGAGAAGAACTGGTAAATCAGGCACAAACCGAACTCGGCTGCACATCGCTTGACAGCTGTCATACGTTGTGCGAGCAAAATCCCGTCAAATGCCAAGAGTTTGCTCGTCGCCACAGACCACAGCGAAAACCCGAAGAAGAAGCAGTTGACCCGGAAAAACAAGCGCTTATCGAAAAAGCAAAAACCGAGCTTGGCTGTGATTCCATGGAATCCTGTCGACAAAAATGCGAGGAAAACAAAGATGTGTGCATGGCATTTACGCGCAAATATCGACCAACAAGAGGACCATCCGACGCAACACGAGAGTCTTCCCGAGGCGGCACGCTGCGATCTCTCGCCCGACCGGGCGGCTGCACTGACGAGGAAAGCTGCCGAAACTACTGTGTACAACACCCCAATGAATGCCCGGGGTACCAAAAAACTCTCGAAATGAGAAACCAATTACCCAATACTGCATCGGGTACACCCGGATTTTTAGGACCCAGCGGATGTCGCAATGAACAAGAATGCCGACAGTGGTGCCAACAGTACCCAGAAAAATGCCCGGGGTTCCAAAAGGCACTCGAATACACCAAAGAAAATCAAAACCGCCTCCTGGAGCTCCGGAAAACTCAGGAAATGCAGAAAAACGAAATGATGAAAAATCGATATGAACTCGCTCCCACGGGATCTCTCAATAGTCAAAAAAACGTTGAATCTCGTGAAACTCCAAGAATGTATCAATATTCAAACAGTGGATCAGGGAAATCGCAACCGCCCACAACCCCGGAACCCACCCACGCAGAAGGACCATAACGCTTCCCATCCTTGAATTGATCGATCTGCTGTGTTACAAACGACATCATACCTTTGTAACGTATGACACAGAAGTCAACCCCATCATCTGACCGGAAAAAGAAACGGAAAAAAATTGCAGCTGCGCTTCTTCGGTTCCATAAAAACCTCAAACACACCTGTGGCCAATTCGTAAAAGCAAACGAATGGTACGGGTACCTGAAAAACCATCTTGAACCGATCCTCAATGAGTATGGTGACGATATGCCACCGGAAACCTTGAAAAAGATCAAAAAAGCGCTCAAACTGACCGATGAATCCAAGGAGGGCATCGACCAGGCGTGTCAAGCGCTTAAGGGAGATATCGCAAGCCTCGCAAAACAATTCGCGGGTCGAGGATTGCTCGGGAACACCATCTTGGGCACATTTCTCATTGGCACACTTGCTCTCGGTGGACTCGTGGCCTACCTCAAACTCGCGGCGGTCACCCTGACCCTCACCAACAACGGTTGTGATACGATGACCCTCTCCGGCAATATCCCGATCAACCTCCCTGGCCTCTCCAT
>Ga0075708_105_pt2 | contig 19749 bp, 15 predicted proteins | sample RifGroA2_FD_67739 | JGI IMG/M metagenome (GOLD analysis project Ga0075708, IMG submission 67739) | Microgenomates bacterium GW2011_GWA2_47_8 | reverse complement strand
CGGGTCCAGTAGTATGCACGAAGGAAGTATTTTTTCGCTATCGGCCAAAAACTCTCAAACTCGTGGTGCACCCTGACGTTCGGGGCAAAAATTATGGCGTAGCGACGGGCGATCCTGTAGGTAAGCTCGATATCCTCAACCAAAGGGGCCGGATACGTCTCGTCAAACCCGCCGAGCCGGAGAAACACGCTTTTTTTGATCGAGGCAATCCGCGTTGAAAACAAAAAGTAATACCCGCTCTTGTCGCGCTCGTTTATCCAGTACGACCAATCTCTCAATGCTTTGTAATTTGGGAAAAACTCGTGCGACCGCTGCTCTTTGACCCACACACCGGTGACGGCCACGACGTCGGGATCGTCGCGGTAAATCGCGGCCAGGTTGTGAAGCGTATCGGGAAAGAGCTCGACATCGCTATCGAGGAACACGACAAACTTCCCCCGCGCCACTTTGACCCCCCTGTTTCTGGCAACCGCCGGCCCCATATTGCGGGGAAGACGGATGACACGGAGCGTGAAGCGTGAAGCGTGAAGCGTGAAGAAAAATACTTTACGCTTTCCTGCTTTCCTGCTTTCCTGCTGAAACGGGTTAGTCGATCCATCATCCACGACGATCACCTCAAGGGCAGGGGCACGCTTGGACCGCTCAAGTGACACCAGGAGCCGCCCGATCGTCGAGGATGAATTGTGATAGGGAATGATGATGCTAAAGAAAGGCTTCATTTTCTCACGAGTAGTCCCGCAATCTCGGGATGAGGCAGGTAATGCGCGAGTACATATGCTTGATCTTGCCTAAGGAGCGTACTAGTTCGCTTCAAGTCTCCTTCAAAAATATACTTCGTCTGTGTTTTTTCCAACGCTTCCGAAAGCGATGGGACAGGATGGGAAAGATACGGCGCAAACTGACCAAACGGCAGGCAACAAACGGGATACGGATGTCGATAATACGTGGTCCGGCCGTCAAGGTCAAGGATATACTCGGACACTGGAATGGTAGTAAAAAGCTTTTCCATGCCGACAAGCGTTTCCTTGTTGGTCCATGCAAGTTTTGGCGTTTCTATCTCCTGATTCACCGCAAAAAGATAGATGAGCCCGGCTAGATATATCGCGACAAAAAGAGTTGTTCCGATCTGCGTCTTTCTCATCCTGGTCCAGAGGATATACACACTATCCGCCGCAAACCACGCAACAAAAACTGCGATGGGGATGAGGTATTGCGCGTGTTTGAGTGGCACGATCATTATATAAAACATTATGTGAACAATAAATGTACCTGATATTAGGATTTCTTCCCAAAATCCGGCTCTCCCCTTTTCCATAAACGGTGTCACGAATCGGTAAATGCCGACAAAAATAGCAAGCACCCACAGCGCATGATTAACGAGAAGTCCCCTTACCCACCCACCGGCCCCATAAAATATAGAGTTCGGATAAAAAAACAGGTCCGGCATCATAATGAACTGTTGGCTGATCTTATTGGCCTCAACCGGAAGCTTAGTGAGGGAATAAACGACCTGATCGAGATTCCCGAGCTTCAGCGCCCACAAACCGAAAACAAAAAGAGGGAGCCCCAGTCCAACGAGGAACGGAAAAGAAATGTATTTGTCGTTGTCACCGACGCGCCATAGCCGCTTTGGCGACGGAGCGCGGTCGCCGCGATATTTACAATTCTTTTTCCAGACGGCAAAGGACACAAAAACGATGGCCGCCACGACGACCTGCGGCAGCGTCTTGGGAAGTACGAAAAGCGATAATCCATACAGGAAACCCGCAATGGAGAGGAAATGCCACCTCCGGTGTGACAAATCGTGGCCTTGTGTAATTTTTTGCATCCATATAATCTGGCATACCATCCCCCCTATCGCAAGTAATGTCGCAAGCGTATCCGGCCGGATTTCCAAAAATTTATCATACGGGAGCGGCAAAAAAGCGAGAATTATTCCGGCAATAACGGCTGTCCACGAACGGCGGACTATCCAGAATAGGTATACGGTCATCGCGACAAGAAGGACAAAGAGTAAAAATGCTACGAATCGCCCGGCAAGAAGCGGCCCAGTACCGGCCCAAAACCAAAACAGCGGGGAGAGAAACCAGTGAAATCCCGGAGGAAAAAACAGGAGAAACTCGACGTACGGCCTTCTGCCGGAAACCAACTGGTAGGCCCACGAGAGGTGCGCAAACTCATCGACGTCAATATACCGCCGCATACCAAGCCGATAGTGCCACCAGAGGAAAACAAAAAGGAGGGTGCACGAAACAAAAAGGAGCAATAACGGAAAAAAATTCTTTTGGACAAATGAAAGATACTCTCCACCGCGGCGAGGGGTACCAGGTCTTTGATTCATAGTAATTGATGGATGACTCGTCTTCTGAAAAACTCCCTCACCCAGCCTGCGACGTAGCGAGCCTCCCCGTCCAATAGGCACCGGGTAATGGATTGCGGTCGCTATGCCATGCTTGGCAAGAAACGTCTTTAGGCTATCCCTATATGTTGTTCGAATGACAAAAAGGTGATAGCTCCCCCTGCCCTCTGGGTACCCTTGGCTGTCCAGACAGTCTGCACTCATAACTGCCAGATCCCCCACACCGGTCAATTGCTGTTCGTAGTAGCGCGCTATCTGGCGCCTGCGCTCATTCCACTCATCAAGATACCGGAGTTTCACGCGCAGGATCGCCGCCTGAAGCTCGTCCAAGCGAGAGACACCAGAAACCTCATCGCTTTCATACCGCGCTTGTTCGCCGTACATCCGTAGTCCCTGTAATCGGCGGGCGACGACGGCATCGCTTGTCACGACCATCCCGCCATCGCCGTACGCTCCAAGATTTTTTGTGGGATAAAATGAGAAACACCCGATGTCCCCGATCGATCCGACTTTTTGCAATATAGTGTTTGCCTCATCTTCCTTGCCACCTGTCCCCTGTCGCGTGCTAGAGATCCGTGCCCCATGCGCCTGTGCCGCATCTTCGACCAAAAAAATCTTCTGTTTGGACAAAACGATCGATCGGCATATCGAAACAATATCTCCTACATTGCCATACAGATACACGACGACGACTGCACGTGTTTTTTTTGTAATAGCGGTTTTCAGTGCTTCGGGATCCAGGGTGCCGTCGGTCTTTTTACAGTCAACAAGCTTGATCTCTACCCCAGAAAGGGCGACCCCGAAGGCTGTGGGGTATGCGTTGGCAGGAAGTATGACCTCATCTCCCGGCCCAACCCCCAGGGCGGCAAGCCCCAAGGTCAATGCATCCGTTCCGCTTGCTACCCCCACGCCATACCGCGTACCGATGTAGGAGGCAAATGCTTTTTCAAACGCGCCGACCTCTGCCCCGAGCGTAAAAATTCCACGCGCAAATACGCGACTGATCGCACGGTCAAGCTCTTTTTTAAGTTTTTTATGCTGTCGTGTCAGATCAAAAAACCCAATGTTCATAAGACAAGTTTCTCACCTCATGCCACGAGATGCCACTACCGACTTTCTCCATTCACTTTGTACACGACGGTATTACCGCTCTGAAACACACGTGTCAGTGACGGATAGGAAAGATCGCGCGCGCTCGGGGAAAGGGCGCGCTCCTGGTCACCGAAATATACATACGCGATCTTGTTTTGCCGGAGGAAAATCATAGCCCGCTCACTCGACATGTTCTGCCGGTAAAATAAGTCAAGGGGTATGACGATTGACGAGAGTTCCGGTACGCCGATAAGCTCTACCCACCAACTGGTATACACACGGTTACCGGCAAAAGCCGGAATGAGCATGCCGCCGAACGTGTCCACCAGGACCGTATCTTTCTCACCCGTATGGTCCCGCAGCCAAAAGACGGCGTCCATCACTTCCCGCTTGGGATAGGCGTAATCATATCCGGGTTTCAAACAGAAACACGCCTCGCTGTAGGTTCTACTCAGCCGATACGTCCCGATACCCGATACCAAAATGACTCCGACGGAAAGGATATAAAAATTCTTCATCGATAGTACGCCTGGAAACTTCCGGAGACGTTGGGCTATGGCCCAGAGCCCAACGGTAGCCAGTATCCCAAAGGCCAAAGCGTAGATGCTTTGGAATACGCGGATCTGGTTAAACCCGAAAAGTGGCGCAAGGACAAACACACCCACCGGGTGAACGATGGTGTATGCTCCCAGAATCCCCAAGAAGCTCGTCCCAATCCTCTCTTTGATCACGCGAAGAGCCCCGACCAGAGCCAGCGGATAGACCATTCCGACCGCGACCAGATACTCAAAAACACTAAGGTGCACAGGAAAAAGTTTTTCCGTGTTCACAAATGTATTCCAATCGTAAAACTGTGCGGCGTAACGAATGTAAAAAACGGGTAACACCGAAATACCGAGGTAGAGGATGAGTGGGCCGATCCGCCAGAAGAATCCGCGTAGCTTTCCTCTGCCGTAGGCGACCCACGACAACACGATAAACAGAAGTATCGCTATATACATGACGACCATACCAGGTAAAAATACCCAGCTCGAAACAAACCCGGTAGCACCCGCCGCTACACCTAACGAGAGCTTTCGTGTATCAACCGCTCTCCCCAAGAGCCACAGCGAAAGGAGAAGCGTTATCTGCCCGATCAGGTAATGCGGCATGGCCGAGGTCATTCGCTGAAACACCATGGAGTCGCTCATTATCCGCCACCAAATATCACGGGAGTCGAGAAACACCGATATGCCGGTCGCAAAAAATGTGAGTATGAGGGCGACCAGCCCTAGGCGCGTGTCGGTAAATAGTTGACGGGTCAAAAAAACTGTCAAAGAAATGAGGGTTAGGGACAACAGGAATGTCGCAAGGTAAAAGGCGACGAGCGGATTAAGTCTCGTGACACGCGCGATTTGTCCGATCAGAATGTACTCCATCTTAAGCGCCACTGGTTTGGATGGTATGACGCTTGTGTAGTGGGAATAGCGCATCCAGTGGCCGTTATATCCTTCTCGAATAATCGATAGATTGCCAACCGTATCGATTGGATAATTGACCGCACCCCAGTAATATCGGTCAGGAGGGGCCACACGGAAATTGCTGACAATGCGGCTATACGAAAGCCCGTACAGTATAACGATGAGAAGGACTATCACGAAATACTGGCTACCGAATCGTAATTTCATGGGACGTATTCAAGAACTGTGAGGTATTGTATTATCTACGTATGTTTTCCGCTAGTCTCAGGCGAAGACTACCGCTTGTTTTCGTCCTTATCGGTATAGGAATAACGACGTTTTTTATCGCGCGCACACTCATCCCCCGTGCCGCGGTTCTTTGGGACGAAGCAGTGTTTCTCCTCTGGTCGTATAAAATATATGAGGCAATCCGTGCGTTTAACCTTGCCTCTTTGGGTCAGATTGCCTACGGTCAAGTCGAGTATCCTCCGCTCCAATCGCTACTGCTGGGCATACCGCTTTCGTTTATCGGATTTTCTATTGAAAAAGCCAGACTCGTGGGATTGGGTTGGTTTATCGCGGCGGGCATCCTCGTCTATATTCTGGCATGTCGTGTCGCAGGCAAGCATAAATCGACCACCGGCCTCCTTGCGACGTTTCTTTTTCTCACATCGCCACTTATCCTCTATCACGCATCGGTTGCCATGAAAGAAATGATGGGTGCTGCACTTTCTCTTTTCACGATCCTCCTCTACATTACCGCGACCAAACGCAACCGACCGATTTTTTATATGCTCACTTCCATCGGCCTGGTCGCCCTCTTTTTGACGAAATATCACTATAGCGCTTTCATCGGCATCGGAATACTCATTGAGTTTTGTATTTCATTGCTTTTGGTAAAACACAAATCCGCCTCACTCCGCGGTCACGCGCTCATATTTGTGCCGCTTCTCGTCGTTATCCTCCTTTGGATATATATCCCGGTTGACCGAAGTGCAAAAATCATGGAAATCATTGCCAATAAAACCCTTTCCTACACCGGCGATATGGTTGATCCGATGACGTATGTGCTTTTTTACCCGAGGTCTGTCGTGTACTTCTATGCCATATCTCCGGCTGTCGGCATTCTACTGATCACGGCCATCGGCATGACGATAAAGAACCTAAAGAATTCTTCCATCCGGCTTCTTTGGATCGTCGTCATCGTCAATATGATACTCGTCGGGACACACGTAGAAAACATTCAAGACCGCTACATCTTTACCACCATGCCGTTCCTGTTCATCCTCGCCGCACTCGGTATCACGGAAACAGTCGATCGCCTGCTACGGATACAAAAACCCCGAGTCCGCGTGGCTTTTGCCCTCGCCGCCATCCTTTTCTTGTATCATCTCTCTGTCCATCTCGTCCGGTTACCGTCTCAGGTCTACGGGGCCAGTGCACAAAGCCTCCACGGCTTAACCTTTGACCAAACCGACTATACGGATCATTGGTTTTTCTACGACACCAGCCGCTGGCCTAAAAAACTCCCCGGACCCAACGACGAGCGAGCCCGAGATGTGCTCGATTTTATCGTCCGAAACGTCGAGGCAACCAAACCCATCCAGGTGGCAGGTGTTGCCAATGCGTTTTCGCCCGATTATGTCAACCTGAAGTTTGCCCTAACACGCGAACACACGAGCTCTGAAATCCTTTACCCTTCGTATGTCGTCACAGTTGAAGTCTTGCCTTCCTCACGCCACAATAATCTTGATTTTCAAAAAATGGTCGCGTGGCACATAAGCGAAATCCGCGCCATTGAGCGGGACCCGACGCTTATCCGAATGAGCGGAAAGCTCTTTAACGAACTGGGCGTATACGTCACGATTTATACCAAAAAGTCATGAAACAGCAACGCAACCAAACCAATAATCATGCCTTTGATCTTGATATAGATACGTTTGGGAGTTATCAATACACGCAAAATATCTACTCCGCCAGAATCGCCACAAAAAAACAGTCAGAGGAAATCCTGACGCTTCTCCGAACGCACTTTCCCGGGGCTATCCGGATACTGGACATTGGCTGTGGGGACGGGACATATACCATTGAGCTTGCCAAACAACTGAAGCCTTTGTCCGTCACCGGATTTGATATATCAGCCCACGCAATCGCCCGCGCCAGAAAAAATGTACCCCCAGGGCTATCGGGGAAAATTCTCTTTCGTACGGGCGATATATATGCTCTTGATTCGCTCTGTCGCTCTCGTGAGTTTGACGTCGCAGTCATGCGGGGAGTCCTCCATCATCTCGCCCGCCCTCAACTGGCAATAAAAAAGTGCAGCGCGGTCCTCGGGCATATCGTCATTCTTGAACCCAACGGGTACAATCCGATCTTGAAGCTTATCGAACATTACTCCTACTATCATCGAACTCACGGGGAACGGTCATACTGGCCGCCCACTCTCAACTCGTGGATACGGGATGCGGGGTACTGCATAACCCAACAAAAATTTTCCTGCATCACGCCGTATTTTTGTAACACCACGCTCACAAAAATTCTCAAATCCGTTGAGCCGTTTTTTGAGTCTCTCCCGCTTGTCCACCGTTTTTACTGCGGAGCCAATGTCATTCTGTGCGAAAAACGCACATAATAGTAAAATTGCTATGGGCAGGCAAAACACTGCGGAAGCGCGTTAGGATCGGCGGGTAATATAATAGTCGCCTAAAATCAACACATCGATCGACCCCGTCAAAAAAGTCTCAATCGCTTCCTCGGGTGTCCTCACAATAGGCTCTTCATGGATGTTGTAGCTCGTGTTGATCAGAATCCGTAGCCCGCTTAAACGCGCGTATTGGGTGAGGACGTCGTAGATAAACGGCTCGACCCCGCGCGTGACCACCTGCGGACGCGCAGAGCCGTCAACGTGGACAATAGCCGGCGCCTCCCGCTTGCATCGTGCGTTACAGGAAAGCGTCACGGTCATAAACGGCAAACTGGACATAACTTTTTCCGATCCTTTAAAGTACCGACCGAGATCTCCTTGCCGCAGAATCGGTGCAAACGGCATAAACTCGCTCCGTCGCAAGCGGCGGTTGAGCCAATCATTGACGCGTGGGTCTGTCGCCCGGACCAGGAGAGAACGGTGTCCAAGTGCGCGGGGCCCGTACTCCATACGGCCCCGGACAATCGCCACGACATGTCCATGGTGAAGAGCCCGGGCTATCCTACCGGACAAATCTTTCGGTTTTGCCACACGAATTCGCTTTTTGTATACGCCGATCACGGCTCGTATATCTCTCTCGCTCGGACTGTCGCCAAGATAGACGTCTGAAATGCGCTTGGGCCGAAGCCCGGATATTGCGGCAAGAGAGAATGCGGCCCCAGCCGCAAGGCCGCCGTCGCCCATATGCGGATATACATAAAGCTCGCGTACCTGGGGGAGTGACGCGAGAGACCCGTTGAGCTTGACGTTGGCAAACACACCGCCTGCGACTGCAAGGTTCACGGGGGTTCGAGCCGCATAGTCCTTAATCATGTCGACAATGTATTTCATCATCATCTCCGAAAGGTGCTTCTGCACGCCAGACGCGATATCTTCGCGCGAAATCCCGAACAATCGGAGTTTCAATCTGTCTATCTCTCGCTTGCGATATAGCGCATGATTGACATAGCGCTTATGGTCGCTGTCATAATGCATTTCCGAAAGAAATATCGGGTACGTTTTATCCGGATTTCCGGAAGCTGCCAAACCCGTCACTTTCCCCTCTCTTCCCAGCTTAAATCCCAACATAAAGGTGACGTATTCATAGTAGTGGCCGGGCGAATGAAAAAACGGCACCGCATGCACCTCTCGTAGTCTCCCACCCTCCCCGACGAATACCTTGCTGCACCACCCGTCGCCGGAGGCATCCTGAGTGATAACCAGAGATGATTTCCAACCGGATGTGTAGTACGCTGCTGTAGCGTGTGCGGTGTGATGATCAACGAACGTGATGCGGGGGTTCTCTATACCATACCCAGAAACCCATGTGCGTATACGGTGTTCCCGCTCAGGACGCTCAAAAAGCGCAGCACATCTCAGGATCGACGGTCCCACGCTGGTGCCGCCGAGCAGGCGATCTAAACCAGTCAAGGAAAACAGTCGCTCCACTATTTCATATTTCGTATCTAAATGGTACCAGTCACCCAAGTTACTTCCTACATGAAACCGCGAAGCTACCGCAATTTCTTTGGGGATACTCTTCCCTTGTTTTCTGCGCTGGGTAAGGAGCCAATCCAATGAACGGCCGGGAAGTCCTCTGTGAAACTTTACCCTGCTGTACCGCTCTTCGTTGGAGGCAAGGACGATCCTCCCTTCTTCAATAAGGGCAACGCCGGCATCGTGCTCCTCAGATATTCCCAAAATCGCTTCACCGTATCCCATAATTATTTTATACGAATCAACAAAGTGTATCCAAACACCGACGACTTCGCAAGGGCAGGGTGTGAAGAGTATAATCGACACGGTCAAACAGAGAACCATTTCAAAACCCGTGACGACAGAGAAAAACGCATGGGTGACGCGCGACGGGGAGCCCCATCGCCACCCACGGAGGGGACCCCGGCGATGGGGCTGTCGCGCGGCAGGACCCGAAGAGATAAAGTCTAATGAGGTCTGATGAGCTTTTTATGCGAGCGACGAAACGCACCATATCGATCGTCATGCCGTGTCTCAATGAAGAACGGACGGTGGGGCGGTGTATCCTCCAGGCAAAACTGAGCCTCAAGAAACTCGGTCGCCAGGGTTTTTCCGGAGAAATTATCCTCGCCGATAACGGCTCTACAGATAAATCGGTAGAGATCGCGAGAAATGCGGGAGCAACAATAGTCCTTGTCCCAACCCGAGGGTATGGCGCCGTCTACCAGGCAGGTATTGCGGCATCCCGAGGGTCGTATATCATGATCGCCGATAGCGACGGGACCTATGACCTGGGCAATATTGGTGCGTTCATTGATCGACTGGAGCGGGGTTTTGACCTCGTCCTGGGATCCAGATTTAGCGGGAATATTAAACCCGGCGCCATGCCATTCCTCCATCGATATGTGGGTAATCCGATCCTAACAGGACTCCTCAACTTTACCTATGGCACGCGCGTCACCGACGCACACACCGGCATGCGCGCGTTCACACGAAAATCCTGGAATACCATGAATCTCGTTAGCCGCGGCATGGAGTTTGCCTCAGAGATGCTTATGAAAGCAAAGCTTCACAATTTGCGCATCACGGAAATTCCTATTGTCTACTCCAGGCGAACAGGCACATCCAAGCTCATACCGCTTAAAGACGCCTGGCGACACGTCAAATGCATGATTCTCTATGCACCGACATTTGCCCTGATCGTACCGGGGATACTCCTCACGTTACTCGGGTTTTCTCTGAGTATCATCCTTTTACCCGGAAAATTCGCAATCGGCGGCGTGTATTTGGACATTCACACCATGACGGTCGGGACACTTATCGCAAATCTCGGCATCACGGTAACACTCCTTGGGATTCTTTCCCGGCTGTATACGCAAAAGGTTTTGGGTGTTCCGGGAGGTGCCTTGGGCAACGCGATACTCTCTCGCGTCACCGTTGAGCGGTTGCTCTTTGCGGGACTCGTCCTTGTCGCGGGAGGCCTCGGTCTTATTAGCGTCGTCCTGGTCGCCTGGATCGGAAGCGGATTGGGCGAACTCTCGGCAATTCGTGAGGTTATCGTTGGCATCGCGCTTGTGATAACGGGCTCTCAACTAGCGTTTTCTTCCTTTGCGTTTGGTTTATTGGAACCGATGTAAACTCCACAGCATATTTTTCTATGCGAAAAAAATTTGCTCCTTTTTTTGAAAGTTTACTCATGATGTACCGATATATCCAATATCTCCTCTATGCTTTTGGAACAATAGGAAGTATTGTCGTTTTAAAATCTGCGAAATATAAAAATCATGCACTGCTCATAGGGTTAATTATCTTTACACAACTTACGACAAACATGTTCTATGGCAGTGGAGAATTTGGCCGGTTACTCGCTCCCGGATTACCGATCATCTATTTATTTGATGCACAAATCCTTGCAGCAATATTTTCAAAATTCATTTGAACCAAGCCAAGGCGTCTATCTCTCTCGCCTCAAGGATCCTATCCCGTGATACACTGTCAGCATGTGGACCCCGGTCATCAGCTTGAGCGTAATCCTTACAGTACTCAATCAGCTTCCCTTTTTTTACGGCGTCCTCAATAAATCGTCTGATATGGTGTATCTGGGGACGGTCCATTATTATGAAGACTATTTTTTTTATATTAATCACTTTTTCCAAGGGGCTCACGGTGCGTGGCTCACGGTAAATAGATACACGAGCGAACCGACAAACCCCAGCATCATCTACTGGTTTAACATACTCCTCGGCAAAATCGGAGGCGCAATTTCACTTTCTCCGATACTCACCTATAACATCGCGGTCATCCTCCTGTCTGTGATTGCACTCACCTTAACCTTTTATCTCATCTCCACCATACTTCCCGATTCCACGATGGCACTATCGGCATTTATCTATGCAACATTCTCTACGTCAGTATTAAATAGCGTCACTCTAGGTAATGGTCAAAGGGGGTGGTGGCCGGTTGAACTGTGGAAAACCCCGCACTTCCTGTTTGATCGGCTAAGTAGCGTACCGCACCAGATCATGCAAACCATACTTTTCTCCCTTGCGATGCTCTTTATTTTTACCAAACCGTCTCATCACCACATGAATCGCGTGTATACGATCGGATCCGTGATATCGGTCGGACTCCTTGCCACCATCAATCCAATGATTGCAATCATTCTGGTCGCCCTCCTTTGGCCTGCTCATATAGCAACGATTATGACCAACAGATCCCGTATTGCATCCGGTCAATGGATAAAACTTATAAGCGTTACGACGGTCGCGATTATTCTGTTCCTCTTCATGAATCACGAGCTGTCTCAACCGGCTCATAGCTTTTCCAAGTACTGGGACAGTATGCAGCAGACCCAGTCGACACTACCGTTTCTTATTCTTTCTATCGGCCCGATCGTTCCATTTGCCGTAATCGGCGTCATCAGTAAATTCAAAACGCTTGATGCGCTTGGGTGGTTTGGACTCCTCCTTATCGTCGGCTGTTACAGCATTTTTCTCTCGCCCATCCCAAAATATCTCGGTGTTGCCAATGTGCGCATCCTTTTTCCGGGTATGTATGTCTTCTGGGGAGTGTATGCAGCTCATGGGTCGTTGGCAATCGCGCGTTTTGTCGGGAAATACCTACCAGTCAAACCTCAACGCATGATCATCGTTTGTCTCGTCGTGTTCATGGTCATCGTATCGCCAACCGCCGTATGGGAGACAGCAAGAAAGATTTCCTCAAAAGATCAAACAATGAGCCCCCTCGTGTACCTTCCGCGTGATATGTATGATGGGTTTGTCTCCCTGTCAACACTTCTTCCGTATGACGATATCGTCATCGCCAATCACACGACACATATGGATCTTTTTGTCCCCGCACTCTCCGGACATACGAGCTACTCAGGGCATCCGCTCACCACAATCCAGGCGGATAGAAAAAATCAGGAAATCATGAAGATATTCTCGCTTGTACAAAATCCCGAGGATACCAAAACGTGGCTTGGTCAAAATCATATCCGCTATATTTTTGTAACGAGCCTTGACGGAAGTATCGAGCAATTTCAGACGTACTATCCGTTCCTCCGTGTCATTCGGAAAACCAGTGGGGCTGCCATACTAGAAGTACCATGAAGCGATTTACAGACTATTTCTCTCGCGAACGGATTTTCATAGGATCCGTTGCCATTGCGGTCGCGATCCTAAACCAGCTCCATGTCATCATCCAGTGGGTCGCAAACCGCCCCGGGTTCGTCTTCACCGGCATCGCACATTATTTTGCGGACTACTTCCTCTATGTTGCCCAAATGGTAGAAGGGGCACGCGGCAGCCTCCTCTATTATCACCGATTCACGAACGAACCCGTGGCGCCGACGTGGATCTACTGGTTCAACGCACTACTCGGAAGGCTCGGGTACCTCGTTGGTATCTCGCCGTTTGCCACATACAACATCGCCCTTTTTGTCCTCGTCATGGTGTCAATGCTCCTAACCTATGCCCTCATCCGGCGCGTATTCCCCACAAATCGATATCATCGGTATACAGCGCTCCTTATCTCGATCACCGCCTCACCGTTTCTTGATTTCCAGGTACTCTTGAGGGAAAAAGCGCTCCGGCTTCCGGATCTTCTCTGGTTCTCACCAAACCCGGCGTTTAACCGCTACGGAGGCGTCCCGCACCAAGTCTTCCAGACCATCCTCTACCTCGCTCTCTGTATCATCTACGGAGGTACGCTTGAGAATACAAAACAGGCGCATGTCAGAGATTTTATCGCGAAAAATTATTGGCGATATCTGAGCCTTATATCGCTTACAGTCCTAGGAACCACCGCGTCCCCGGTCCAAATGCTCGTCTTTTTAATCGGAGCGACGTCGACCACGCTTTTTGCGATCGTATATCAAAAAAAATTGGATTGGTCCCACCTCCTAACACTCGTGGTGATGGGTCTCGTCGCACTTCCCGCCGCGTGGCTGACCAACAGAGAGTTCTCCGAAACCGTCTTTGCGGTAGGAAAAATCTGGGAGCTTTCCCAGTATGTCGACACCAGTGCTGTACATTTCCTGATCGCCCTTGGGATAAGCGGGGTATATATCCCTTTTGGGATAATCCCAATCCTGAGGAAGGGCAAACCGCTGCCAATCCTCCTTTTTTTCTACGCAATAAGCTCGATCCTCCTCTTCTTTTCGCCGATTCCAAAACTCCTGGGCACAACACCAGTGCGCTACCTTCACCCTGCCTCCTACACCGGACTTTGGATTCTGGCAACAACCGGAATGATAGTACTCACCCAAAAAATAAAACACGTGTTTGGCAAAGCGGTTTCATCTCGATTGGTATGTATATCTCTTCTGGGTCTGTATATCCTCTTTACCCTCCCCTCCTATATCATCCAGATTCAAGCCCGTATTGACCCCAAAACGAACCCCAACCTCCTCATGGATACCCGGTACAATCATGTTCCCAAAACGGTCAGCGACACGCTTTTAGCACTAGGGGGTCTACCAACAAATCCAAACTATCCGGTGGTTTTGGTGGACAGCACGGACCGTATTGAGATTCTCGTGCCGGTTTTTGCCGATAAAATTGTTTTTACCGGCCACCCCGTCCACACGCTCTATAGCGATACCAAGGAACTACTCCGTTCACAGTTTTTCTCAGGCGCAATCTATGGGGAAGAAGCGGTCACGTTTCTCAATGCCCACCGTATCGGATTTATCCTCCTCGGCACCCAAAACCACGCAGTTTCCCTACCCCAGTCTTTATTTACTAAGGTCTTTACCAACGAGGAGTTCACGATCTACGAGCGAGAGCGCTGACCTTCCCTCTGACCTGCCGCAGGTAGAGAAGCGTCACGATATACTCATTGACCGTTTGGACAATCGAGAGCTTACTGCCCCCCTGTTTTGTCCCGTAATCATAGACGAACGGGATTTCGCCGATTCGGGCGCCGACGAGGGCCAGCTTGACGAGGAGTTCGGCATTTGCGACAAACCCCTTTGACTGGATAAGTCCGAATCGACCATACACTTCCCCGGCGCGCTTAAGAATCCCCACGCGATAGCCCCGAAAAAAGATTGTATAGTCGGCGACTTTGGGCAATGGGAAAAACAATCGCATGAGGATATTTGCACTGTAGCTAAAAAGGCGCCTGCCCAGGGGAAAGTTGCCGTATCCCCCACCCGGACAATACCTGGATGCGATGACGACATCAAAGCCCGATCCTACCCGCGCGGACAGTTGACGGATCGTACTCGTCGTACTCGTCTGGTCGCTTTCCATGATGATAAGGATATCCTCACCACTTTTGGAGACCCCAAGGACATACGAAATTCCGACACTAAACACAGCACCAATGCCCATATTTACCGGAGTCCGCAGCGTAACAACGTCTTTCTTCTTCTCGGTAAGGTCTTTTAGGATATGCGGTGTCCGGTCCGTACTCCCGTCGTCAAGGGCTATAATCCGATACCGATACCCCCAAAGAGCTCGTCGAATCTCTTCTATGACATGGGCGATACTTGCTGCCTCATTATAGATCGGCAGCATGAGATAGATGGTCGTGCTTGACGAAGATAACTTTCTCATGCGTGAGTAACGTGGTGTTTCCAGTCGGAAAACGCGCTTCCTGTTTTATAGTGCCAGATATTGGTGAAAAACTCGATAAATGTCCGCCAGCTCCTGGTCGATGTACCGCCAACCCGGGGAAGCGTACGCATGGGAATTTCTTTGATGTTCCAGCCCAAGACCCGTGCTTTTGCGGCAAATTCCGCGTCGATAAAAGAATCACGATATCCCAGATCAAGAACGGGAACATATTTCCGCAGAAATATTCGCGGGCTCCCATTGATATCGGTGACACTCGTATGAAACAGGGTTCGGACGATCGCAGAAAATAACGACGAACATGCGCTGCGGGAAAGGGACTCCCGCGTAGCTCTTTGTATCTTCACGAGTTGCCATTTCCTTGATGTTGCCAGTTGCCAAAGTATCGGAAATACTCCCAGATCAATCTGTCCGTCTGAAGGCATGTAGGAGACATATACCCCGCGAGAAACCCCGAGTCCCCTTAGTACCGCGCTTCCGTACCCCTTTGGCGCAGTATAGACGCGTGTATGAGGATACGATCGGGCAAGGGTGGTAAGGACCCCAAGCGTAGCATCGGAAGACCCGTTTTCGACAAGAATACACTCGTAGGAAATCTTTAAGCGATCCAGCATATGGACAATATCCCGATAAACAGGTGCGATGATTTTTTCCTGATTATGAACCGGGAGAATGAGTGAAAGGTCCGGGTTTTTCATGATAGAGAGAGGAAACGGCGAATTTTTAGGGCGATCCCTTCCGGTGAAAGTCCGATTTTCTCCCGAACATAGACGTGGCTCCCGCTATAGTATACGAAGGTATCCCCGACGCCAATCCGCAGGAGTCCTCCCGTCGCTTTTTCCTCTGACAAACACTCTGCCACCGCTGCCCCCAATCCGCCGATCACAAAATGCTCCTCAACCGTCACCAGGGGGATGTGTTTTCTTGCAAGCGATCGGATGAGCCCGCCGTCGATGGGTTTAATGGTGTGCATGCTGACGACCGTTGCGTCAATATGATGTTTTTTCAGAAGTTCACTCGCCCCAAGTACCGCACTTGTGATACTGCCGGTCGCCAGTATCGCGCAATCTCTTCCGCGACTGATAACGCTTCCCTTCCCTAATTGAAACCGGGGAAGGGGTTTGGAGTAGAGCGTCGGCTCTCCGCTTTTGCCTAAACGTAAATAGACGGGAGCCCCAAGGGACAACGCTATCTTGGTCGCCCACTTCGTCTCCACCGGATCTGCCGGCGAAAGAACGGTTAAACCTGGTAGAACACGCATGAGTGCGATATCCTCAAGCGCATGGTGGGTAAACAACGCATCGCTATATGCTACCCCTCCGCCCACGCCGACCACAACCACCGGCAGCCGGTGACGGGCAATGTCGTTTCGTATTTGTTCAAACGGACGCGTCGTCGCAAATGTCGCGATACTGAATGCAACGGGGATCCGTCCGGTAAGGGCCAGTCCGGCGGCAATCCCCATGAGGTTTTGCTCGGCAACGCCGACGTTTATAAACCTATCCGGAAACTTGTCCCGAAACGGTTCGAGCACAGTAAACCCCAAGTCTCCCGTGAGAAGTATAATTCTGGGATCGACCCAAGCCCTTTCGATGAGTGTTTGGACAAAAGCCTGACGCATAAGATTATTTCTTTTTCATGGCCATCATGGCCTCCTTGTATTGAGACTCGTTCATCGGCCAGTAGTGCCATGCAAATGAGTCTTGCATAAACGGCACACCGCTGCCTCCGAGAGTTTTTGCAACGACGACCGACGGGCGCCCGGGGGACGCAGGAATATCCGACAAAATGCGTGACAGGTGACGAACGTTGTTTCCCTCTACTATCCGGACATTCCACCCAAACGCACGCCACTTCTGGGCAATCGGCTGGATATTGAGAACATCCCGTGTTCGTCCGAATGCCTGCAGCCCGTTGTCATCGACAATCGCAACCAAATTATCAAGTTTATGGTGGAATGCAAACATGATTGCCTCCCATGTACTGCCTTCGTCCAGTTCCGAATCCGAAACCAGAACGAACACCCGCGGTGGCGCGTCTTTTTTGGTCGCGAGCCTCCTAAGTCCCAGCGCCATGCCGACTCCGACAGAAAGCCCATGCCCGAGGCTGCCCGTTGAAAGCTCTATGCCATGCCGTAGCGCGTATTCAGGGTGCGTCCCGAGTACACCGCCATCTTTACAATACCCTGATAGAACGCTTTTGGGGATAAACCCCCGACTTGCAAGCGTCGCGTAGAGCGCAAGAGCCGCGTGACCTTTGCTTAAAATGAACCGGTCCCGTCGGGGGTTGGTCGGCGCGTCGGGGAATATGCGTAAAACGCGGTGGTAGAGCACAACTAAAATATCAACAATCGAAAGCGCCGATGCGATATGTCCGACGTGGGCCTCATACGCTACATCCAACACAGTTTGACGGACGGACACTGCGAGCTTTTCAAGCTCACGAGTAGAAACTGTCTTAGTCTTTTTCATAAAGAGACGAGTGGGTCTGGAACCATTGAAATGTTTTTGATAGACCGCGCTCAAGCGTATACGCAGGCTTCCATCCCAAAAGTCGAGCCGCACGCGATATATCTGCGACCCAGTGGGATGTATCCCAGGATCTGGCAGGAAATCCGCCTTTTTCTACCTCGACGGTTTGCCCGGCTACAGTGAACAGTGTCCGGACAACCTCGTCATTGGTCGACTGGGTACCGGTCCCGATATTGATAACGTGTCCCCCAATAGCAGCGGCATGCTCTATGGCTTTAAGGTAGGCGGCAACCACATCGTCGACATAGACAAAATCGCGTCTCTGGTGCCCGGGAGTCAGTCGTATATTCTTTTTATGACGTATCGCCTCAATTGCCGTAGGGATGAGCCTTTCCCCCTCCTCGTACGACCCGTACACGGAAAATGGCCGGAGTACCACAATAGGCTTATGAAACGTTTTGGCCGCCATCTGGCACAGGTGCGTCGCTGTTGCTTTTGTAATCGCGTAGTAGCTGACCGGTGCCAGTACATCCGATTCTTTCATGGGATGATCTTTAAATCCGTACTCCGAGGACGAACCGGTATGGACCAATACCCTATACGGCAGGTCAACGGTTGATTCGAGGAGATGCCGGGTTCCCCGGATATTAACTTCCTCCATCTTCGCGCAATCAGTCTGTTGTGCGTATGCACCAAAGGACGCAAGATGAAATATAAAGTCTGGAGCAAGTTTTTTTACCAATCGCCTGAGCGATCGTTTATCCAGAAGGTCAGTCGCATGAAACGTCAGGTAACCAGAGCAATGCCATTCATAAACCAAGCCAATGAGGACGTTTATATAGAGAAATGCGCTCGATTGCCTATGGTACAATACCGTCTATGAAAAGGGTAGTGTGTATTTCCTGTGGTAAAAAAGAGCGCATCCATACCGTCTACAACGCTACCTTTGTCGCAGGCGACCTTACCGACCAAACGTACTCTGCGCGCCGTCGCCCGGACCGGATACACTACAAAATAGTAGAATGTAGGCGCTGCGGACTCATATTTTCTTCTCCGGTACTTGATGATAACACCATTGTCTCTCTGTACCAGAAAAGCGTATGCTCCTATGAGCACCTCATCCCATACACCACAAAGACGTACCTTGGACTTTTTGGACGCATACAAAATTCTTTACCCGCCCGTCCCAAAGTACTCGAGGTAGGCTGCGGCAATGGATTTTTTCTCTCTGCACTCGTCGCATCCGGCATCAAAAATGTTTGGGGTGTGGAACCCGGAAAAAAAATGGTGGACGAGGTTCCGGGGTCTCTACGAGGCAAAATCAAGGCGGACATTTTTAAACCCGGACAATTTCGCCCCACATCGTTTGACCTCGTATGCTGCTTTCATACCCTGGATCATATGAGTGATCCCATCGGGTTTGCCAAAGAAGCGTTCCGGATTCTTGCACGGGGAGGCTTTGTCATCGTGGTCGTCCATGACGTAGAAGGGATATCGGTGAAGCTGTTCGGAGAGCGCTCTCCTATCTTTGACATCGAGCACACATACTTTTTCAGTAAAAAGACTATCTCACAGCTACTGCGTAATGAAGGGTTTACGATTAGGGACGTCTCTGATTTGGCTAATACCTACCCACTAAGCTACTGGCTCTCTATGAGTAGCATCCCGGGGTTCCTCAAAGATATTGGGGTAGGATTCCTCGCTCGTGCACCTGTACTTGACAGAGCACTCACCATGTCCGGCGGCAATATGTATATCATCGCGCAAAAGCAATATTGATGTTGCTATGAAACGGATCCTCTTCTTTTCTGCCATACTCATCCTCCTACACCTCGTCATCATCAACCATTACTCCATCAACTGGGACTTCCATCATGTGTTTTTTGCTGGTCTCTACCACCACCGCCAACCGGTGACGCCGGAGATGGAAAACCACCTTCCGTTTACCGAACCGGATCCCCGTCGCATGGTCAAAACCCCATTTGGTCCTTTACAGTCGTATGTTCCCGTATCTTCGTACCTGTGGTTGTATGAAAAGTGGAAGCTCCTGCCATTTGACAGCGCATACAATCTACCGACCGTGGTCGTGGGCGTCATCGGAATATTCATCCTTTACGCCTTCCTCGCCCAAGCTGTCGGACGCACTCCT
>Ga0075708_114_pt1 | contig 20018 bp, 33 predicted proteins | sample RifGroA2_FD_67739 | JGI IMG/M metagenome (GOLD analysis project Ga0075708, IMG submission 67739) | Microgenomates bacterium GW2011_GWA2_47_8 | reverse complement strand
ACATCCTCAAGGATGCGCTGGTATGTATTTCGCATAAAGTGATAATGAGGCTCTAAGTAGGTCACCCATGACTTGAATACTATCATGGTTTTGAGTGACGCAAGAAATGCCGGCGGTACTTTGACGTGTAAGAGTGATCCTGACGAAACGATGTCAAAGCATAACTGCGAGAAGTTTTCCTCTTCGTCAAACGCACCAAACTCATCCCGTTTGGTTTCCAAAATGGATTGGTATTTTTCTGTGATCATCCGGGTTAGTGATTGTCGATTGTGGGAAAAATAGTCATCGAACGTGTCTGCTGCTTCCAAAAAATCGGCCGCTCCCCACTCGAGAAACGATCTTCCGATTTTTGCCATATCCATGTCACTGGCCTTTTTGGAAAACGCGGAAACGAGTTCATAATACAGGAGTGCATTCTCCGGAGCTGACCCGACAATGCCAAAATCTATATACGCATACCGATTATCCGGCAACAACTTGATGTTTCCCGGATGCGGATCCGCATAAAAAATCCCCCGGTTCAATCCTTGGAGAGCAATATCGTAGGCGATCGTCGGAAAAAGGTAAAAAATATCCGTATGATAATGATCTTGCAGCCACTGCCGATAGACACCCGGATAGCGGCTATTATGCCGGATCAGGTCGGTGACAGCCACGCCCCCGACGTACTCCTGTACCAGGATATCCCGCGTACAAAGCTCAAGATACGTCCTTGGAATATACAACCGGGGGGTTAAAAAATTTTGTTAACACGCCAAGGACGAAAAAATCGTACGTTAACTTCCCTACCAAATGAGGGCGTTTGACTTTTATGACTACGTCGGAGCCATCTGTGAGCCGCGCCCTATACACTTGCCCGAACGTCCCTGAAGCAAACGGGTTGGGATCTATGGATGTAAATTGTTTGGCTTTCTCCTGCCCTAACGCGCGTGTCACAGTCGCATGAATATCGATATCTACTACCGGCGCGTTGTCATAAAAGCTTAAAAATCGGAGCTTGTCCTCCGGTGAGAAGACATTCGTCCGAAGGCAAATAAATTGAATGAGCTTGATGTATACTCCGCCGAAATCCGAAACCGCGGTAAAGATAATTTCCGATATTGGCCTGCCGGCGATTTTACTCATCACTATTTTCATGAAATAGAAAATAAGTTTGATAAGCCTCATTTATTCCTCCAAAATCCGATGAGAAACATGATCACGGAAAATACGATCGCGGCAATATACAACTCATAGGTAAGCGCGCTCCTCCCCATTGTAATGGCCACACTATCAACGACCACCCACACGAAGACTACAGAGAGAAATACAGATGGATACTTCATAAGAAACTCAAACCTAGACCATTCTAACGCAAAAACGAGCGGAAGTGTAAGAGGGGGAGGTAAGGGTGATAGGTGAATTACCGCTTCGGGCTTTGCTTTCTTGCTCTCGCTTTCCCTGCAAAACCCGCTTTGCGGCGCTCTTTGGCCCGAGGGTCTCGTTTCATAAACCCGCGCTTTTTGAGAATCGGGCGGAATTTTTCGCGGTCTACTTTTTCCAAAGCACGAGACATCCCATGGACTACTGCCCCCAGTTGTCCCGAAAGCCCGCCTCCTGCTACCCGCACGCTTGTCGCAAATCGCGATAATGTATTGGTGGTCCGAAATGGCTCAAGATACATCTTTTTATATACTTCACCGGGGAAATATTGCTCAACTGGCCGACCGTTTACCGTGATATTTCCTTTTACAAAAGAAACCCCGTTGACCACTTCTTCTGATTCTTTTACGACGTAAAGTCTCACACGGGCGGTTGCCACTTTTCTACGCCCCACGGCTTCATAATATGAAACTTCTGCGACTCCCGGAGGAGTAGGTTGCTCGACATTTTGATCGCTCGGAGTTTTTTCTTTTGGCATAGCGTTTAAAGGAATCGATTTTTGTATGGATGATCCTCATCGGGATAAATATACAGACGAGTAATCAGTCTATCGCGCAACGCGTTTTTTGGCAACATACCAAAGACAGCGCTTCGCACTATTTCTTTGGGCTTCTCTATACGCAATTTCCATAAGGGTTTTTGCTTGAGGCCACCCGGGAATCCGGAATAATGGCTATACAGCTTCTCTTTCTCCTTTTTGCCGGTTACCGCTACGTGTCTCGCGTTAATGACCACCACATGATCGCCACAATCCAGATGACGGACAAAAGAGGGCTTGTATTTCCCCATGAGTTTTTGCGCGATCTCGGTAGACACGCGCCCGAGCACTTTATCTTTTACGTCCACGAGATGCCACGTGCGTACTATATCTCTTGCCCTGGTAGATTTTGTCAACTGTTTCATACGCTCTTTTTGGGACGACCACGCTTTTTGGCCATCGCGGAAGATTTCTCTCTCGGTTGGGAAAGAATCTTCTTCTCTTCGGCAACTGCCTTCCGGGGGGTCAGTTGTTCCACTCGTACCTCTTCGTCGACGAATTCAAGAAACACGGTCTCTGTATTGTCCCCCAGACGTGATCCGAGTTTGACAATTCTGGTGTACCCACTGGTCCGTTTGGCAAACCGCGTCGCCGCCTGATCAAGAAGACTTTTCACCACTTTCTTATCGGGGATAATGCGCTCGATCCTCCGTGCCGCACCTGCGCCTTTTTTAGCTTTCGTTATGAGTTTCTCAATAAGCGGCTGCACGGCCTTTGCCTTTGCCTTAGTCGTCTCGATCTTCCCACGAAGAACCAGATCTCGCAGGAGACCCCAAAAGAGCCGACGGCGCTCATTTTTCGTTCGTGATAGTTTCCGGCCGAATACAGAATGACGCATAATTCAAATCTCAATCCACAAATCTCAATGTCCAACGTTTTCAAAACCCAGATCTCAACACTCAATGTCCAAAAAAACGATGACGTTATTGGTCATTGGGGTTTGTGATTTGAGATTTTGTTTTCGTTGGTCATTGTGATTTATACAGTTAGGGCAACTCCTTTTTCTTTAAGCTTCTCCTCAACTAATGCCAGTGACTTCGCGCCTAAATTCTTGATCTTCATAAGCTCTGCTCTGACCGTACCGAGGAGCTGACCGATAGTTTCGATGCCACCATTACCTAGCGCATTGACGATACGCGTCGGTATATCGAGCTCTTCGATACGCATCTTCAAAACCTCATCAGAGATTGCCGGAGACAATAAAACCGCCTCCTCCCTCCCCTGGACTTTCGGTTCATATACCTGCAGAAAATACGACATTAATATTTTTGCCGCCTGACGAAGCGCCTCGATTGGTGCAATCGTACCATCTGTCCAAATTTCCATAACGAGCTTATCGAGGTTGGTCATCCGGCCAACGCGCGTTGCTTCCACTCGATAGTTCACCCGCGTCACCGGAGAAAAAAGCGCAGACACTGGAATCCTTCCGATTTCTTCGGATCGCCTTTCTTCCCCTGCAACGTACCCATATCCCTTCTCTGCAGTCATCTCCATCTCAAGCGATGTTTTTTTATCGGCAAGCGTACCCAAAACCATATCGGGGTTTACAATGGTAACTCCCGCCGTTACCTCTATATCTCCTGCGGTTACTTCGCCCGGACCCTTTTTGGCAAGCGTCAGCGTTACCGCGTCACTACCCTCTATGATCAACCGGACTTTTTTGAGATTTAATGTAAGTTCTACAACGTCTTCTTTAAGTCCGGGAATAGTAGAAAACTGGTGTTTCACCCCTTCGACTTTTGCCGACGTAATTGCTGCACCCTGAAGGGAGGAAAGAAGGACACGACGGATACTGTTGCCGAGAGTTTGACCATACCCTTGCTCGAGCGGCTCAATGCTAAACATTCCATAGTCAGACTTGTCCACTTCCGTGTTTATTTTAAAATTTGGGTCTACCATACATCTATAAGTAGCCTAGTAGTTACAACGCTTAGTATCCTCGGCATCCCCCGGAGTCACAACTAAACATCCAAAACTCTAGACTTCTCCTCCTTAACGCGAATAATATTCCACTATAAGCTGCTCATTGATGTCATCACGCACATCGGTTCTCTCCGGCATGCGAACGACTTTCCCGACTGGGCCTTTGCGCTCGAGCCATCCGGGAATTCCCCCGCTCTCCCCTTCTAGCATTTTCTTGACGGAGGGGATTTCAAGAATTTTTGGTTTGAGGCTTACTACATCTTCGGGGCGAACCAGATACGATGGGATTGAAACCTTTTTCCCATTTACAAAAACGTGCCCATGAGAGACAAATTGCCGTGCGGCCCTCCTGGTCGGCGCCAGTGCCATACGATACAGCGTATTATCAAGACGCTGCTCAAGAAACACGATGAGTTTTTCCCCAGTGTTCCCTTTCCATTTTTTTGCTCGTTCAAATACCTTTCGGAATTGCCTCTCGAGGGTGCCATACATCCGTTTCACCTTTTGCTTTTCCCGTAGCTGTTCGCCAAATCCAGAAAGTTTGCGTCTTCCCTTTGATCCGTGCGCCCCAGGAGGAACATTCAGGCGCTTTAAAAGCATCGCGTGCGCTTTGGTCCCCACGGTTTTAAATCCGAGGTCAACGCCTTCTCGACGGCTTATTCTGTTTGTTGGTCCTGTATATCTAGCCATAATATAAATTAACTACACTCGTCTTTTTTTCTTCGGCCTTACGCCATTGTGCGGTATCGGCGTCACATCTGCGATAAGCGTTATATGAAGTCCTACGGCACGCAGTGCCCGAAGCGCTGCGTCTCTCCCTGACCCGGGACCCTTGATATATACTTCAACTTCCCGAAGCCCCATATCTTGAGCTTTTCTCGCAACCGCTTCTACCGCAGTGGTTGCGGCATACGGAGTGGATTTTCGAGCGCCCTTAAATCCTGCCATACCCGAGGAGCCCCAGGAAATTGTATCTCCTCGGACGTCGGTAATCGTAACGATCGTATTGTTGAACGTCGCGGTAATGTACACTTTTCCTTTTTCGACAATACGTTTGGACTTTTGAGTTGCCATAGCCTTTGATTATTTCTCCGCTACCGGCGCGGGCTTATCCTGCTTTACCCGATCATCTTTTTTCATAGCTCCGATAGTCACCCGTTTTCCTCGCTTGGTTCTTGCGTTTGATCGTGTACGCTGGCCTCTGGCCGGAAGCTTTTTCGCATGACGCATGCCCCGGTACGACCCGATGTCCCGCAGACGCTTAATATTTTCTGCTACTTGGCGCCTGAGATCCCCTTCAACAAGGAAATTTTTTTCGATTATCTTTGCTACTCTACTGGCTTCTTCGTCTGTCAGCGTATTCACGCGCTTCCCAGCCTCGATCCCCGCTTTCTCAAGGATCGTAACGACGTTTGACCGACCCACACCATAAATATAGGTAAGCGCAATATCAAGACGTTTTTCATTTGGTAAATCAACTCCAACTATACGAACCATAAGGACCTACTTCATTAAAGTATCTTAGCCTTGCCTCTGCTTATGCTTGGGATTATCACAAATGACGTACACGCGACCCCGGCGACGAACGAGCTTACAATTTTTACACATGGGCTTGACACTTGCGCGGACCTTCATAATCAAATCTCAAATCACAAATCCCAATATCCAACATTTCCAAAACCCAAATCTTAAAACTCAATGTCCAAAAAGACCGATTGTTTTATTGGTCATTGTGCATTGTTCATTGTGATTTACTTTATACGGTATGTGATTCTTCCCTTTGTTGCATCATACGGCGTCATCTCTATCTTCACGCGATCGCCCGGCATGATACGAATAAAATTTATGCGCATCTTACCAGAAAGGTGACACAGTACGATACGTCCATTAAATAGCTTGACTCGGAATAACGTATTTGGCAGACATTCGGTAACCTCTCCCTCAACCTCGATACTTCCCTGATGGGTCATACTAAAAAACAACAAAAAATCCTCATCACGCCCATGAGGCTTACTATTACGCTACATTCTACCTCATATCACGGGTGCGGGTCAATACCATCGGTCGGTCACGGGTTACGACGACGGAATGCTCAAAAACAGCGGTAAGAGAGCCGTCGCGACTGGCAATCGACCAGCCATCATCATTGGCATAGACCACTGCACCACTCCCCATAGCATAAATGACCTCAATCGCAATCGTCATGTCAGGAACAAGCTCGGGAGTGGATTCGATGGACGTTTTGAGAATCCCGGGTATCTGTGGTTCTTCATGAAGCTCCCGACCCACGCCGTGACCGACCAGCGTCCGGACGATACCATACCCTGCCCCTTGGACGATCCTCTGGATCACTTGAGATATATGCCCAACCCGATTACCCACCCGGGCTACATCTATTGCACTCCACAACGCCTCTTCTCCAATTTTTAAAAATCGTTCTTTCTCGTTTTGCTTGTCTTGCTTTTGACTTCTGACTATTTTGGTCCACGCAGTATCGGTATGGAATCCCTGGTACAGAATCCCGACGTCAATAGTCAACATATCTCCTTCTTTAAGCTGGTAATCCGTCGGAATCCCGTGAACGACCACATCATTGACACACAAGCACGTCGCCCACCGGTAGTCTTTCACTGTTTGAAATGACGCCTCTCCTTCTGCTTCTTTTATCAATCTCTGTGCGAGCTTTTCGACTTCAATGAGGGATACTCCCGGTTGAGCCGCATGGAGAAGCTGCCCAAGAATGACACCGAGTTTAGTACCTCCTTCTTGCATATAAGCTATTTTATTTTGTGTATCCGCGCTCATCGTTGTTCACCTCTACCTAAACGACTCATGATGTCTGCGTGTACTTTGATAACCGAACGCTGGGCATCTACCTCCTCAAAGACACCGAATGAACGAAAATACTCTGATATAACGCCCAAGTGTGCATAAAACGTCAAAAATCGCCTATGGATGGCCTCGGGAGTTTCGTCAGGGCGCTCTTTCGCAGATTTTCTCGTCATAAGGCGCTTGCGCGCTTCTGCTTCTGAAACGATAAGCAAAAACACTTTATCAAAGGAGACGTGATGTATCGCTTGAAATTGTTTGAACGCTTCGAGCTGATCGTAGGTACGAACGAGATTGTCTACCACAAACCCACTCCGGTGTGACAGAAGCCATGTTCCGACAATCTGCACGTACAACCTAGCGGGGATTGCTTCACCTTTGATCATGTAGGATTCAGCTTCAATTCCTTCCGGAGATTGCTCGGCAACCAGACGACGGATGCGCGCCCCTACGGACAGACGGGGCATATGAAGCGTGTGTTCCAGTAGTTCCCCCTGGGTACCTTTGCCTGACCCAGGGGCTCCCAATAAAATAATGTTCATGTCTTTCCACGAATGATGGCTTGAATGATTTCCCGATTGACATCATGTATCGTCTTCCTCCCGTTACCATCTATCTCCACTAGTAAATTGTCTTTCCTAAAATACTCCTTTACCAGCGGAAGCTCTCTCTTGTATCCTTCGCGAATACGTATCTTTAATATGTATGGACTATCATCATAGCGCGCTGCTCCTCGTTTAGAATTTGTGGTCCACCGCTTAAGTATGCGACGAATGGATATCTTTTCGGTAACATCAATGAGAATAACTCTATCTATCGATGACCGTGTACGTAGAATATGTTCTTTCAATGCTTCCAGGTCCTCCCTTGTACGGGGAAAATCGTCGAGAACATATCCCTTCTTAGACTCATTCATCTTTTTTTCCAGCAGTCCGAATTTCAAACTGATGGGAGCGTTTACTCCTTTACTACCGTATCGTTCCCACCATTCTACCCCGGCGGGTAAACCATGCTTATACGCCTCCCGAAGAAGTTCTCCTACAGATATCCACGGAAGGTTAAACTGTTGGGAAAGTAATTTGCCCTGTGTGCTTTTTCCAGCTCCAGGTGGCCCCAAGAGAATGACGCGCATCTGATTCTTTTTTAAAAGCGCAACCAGAGAAACGGTCTTTTCTCCTAATGCAGCTACTGAGGTATCATTTATAATCTCAAAGTCCCGCATCTCCCAACATTTAGCCGCCTGCTGTCCGTTTTGCCTTTGTCCCTTTCCCCGTTCCCTCGATTCAAAACGAACAAATTCTACAAATGATGTGGACTGTCTGCCTTGCACATTTTGCAAACGCTTGTACCTCGCCTTTACATCGGAAGTAATACCAACGATAAAGCATGTGCTGTTCTTCTTTAGATACTCTATCTCCCCTACATTTCGTATCCCGTCTATGACCAGGAGGGAGGCGTGATTCCGAACGGCCAACTCCAGTGCTCTTTTCGTCAAAATATCAGCGCCATATTGTTTTCGTAGCGAATTTCCTACGTCCTGAAGAATTTTTCGTTTGTTATCTCCCTGAATATTTTTCTTTTTGATTTCTTCTTCAATAAATTGTGAAAGTCGCACGCTGGAAAACCCTTGCTCTTCAATAATTTTCGTCAGGGTTGACTTCCCGCTCCCAAATGGTCCGACGAGACCGATGGTCAACAAACTTTCCCTTTTCTTCATAATTTACTCGTAATCTCCTTGTGCACGACTTCAATGGACTGATCGGCGTTTACCTCGACTAGTACACCCTTTTTGCGGTAATACTCGAGTACCGCCCGCTCTCCGCTTTTATAGATTTCAAGCCGCTGCTTGATCCGATCGGGCGAATCGTGAAGCTCACTGCTTCCCTCGTGAAGCGGCCTGCCCCGCTTGATGAGCCTCCTGTACGACTCTTCTTCGCTTAAGTTGAGATAGTAAACCTTATCGACCTTGTAGCCGTACTTATCCAGTTTGTCATCCAAAAACTTCGCCTGCTCCACATTTCTCGGGAACCCGTCCATGATCCAATTGTCTTGCGCGTCCTCCTCTTTGAGCCGCCACTTCCACAGCACAAACATCTCGCTGTCGGCCACATACTTACCCTCAGAAAGCGCCTGCCGACAAACTTCACCAATAATGCCACGATCATTGGTCGCCGCGTCACGAACCAGATCTCCGGAGGTGAGTATGGGAAGCTTTCGTGCTTCGCTTAATAACAAGACCGATTGTTTTATTGGTCATTGGAGCTTGTGATTTAAGATTTGTTTTTGTTGGTCATTGTGATTTGGTCATTGGGATTTACTCTTTAAGAAATCCATCATAATTTCTCATGACCAGCTGGGCCTCAAGTGCTTTCACTGTTTCCAGTACGACTGATACGACGATCAAGACTGACGTACCACCGATAAGGAGCGTTGAGACACCGGTAGTCCCGCGTGCAAATGAAGGCAAAAGCGCGATAACGCCTAAAAACAACGCGCCTGCCAGCGTAATCCGAGTCAGGATGTAATTGAGGTAATTGGCGGTGGGATTGCCCGGACGGATGCCAGGGATAAACCCGCCATGCTTTTGTATTTCACCCGCGATTTTGGTCGGATTAAAGGTAATGGCAGTATAAAAATAGGTAAATCCGATAACGAGGAAAAAATAGATTGCGCTGTAAGAAATACTATTGGGATTAAAAACTGTCGTGAGGAGGCGTCCGATAGTGACAAAAACAGGCTGACGAAGTTGCTCCAAAAATCCCCCGACAAGCGACGGGAGAAGAACCATAGATACCGCAAAAATTATTGGAATAACTCCTGCCTGATTCACGCGGAGCGGAAGATAGGACGCCCCGCCGCCATAGACTTTATTTCCACGAATGCGCCGCGCATACTGGACCGTGATGCGTCTGACCGCTTCATTTACATACACAGTTCCGGCAATCACCATAACCGCAAGCACCGCAAAAACTCCGATACTAGTCACAAGCTGGGGTGTAATGGTCGTAAACGTCTGCCCCAATGCTACCGGGATCCTCCCAACGATGCCGGCAAATATGAGAAGCGAAATGCCATTCCCAATCCCGTAGGTTGTAATAAGTTCCCCAAACCACATGACAAGAATTGTCCCTCCCACCATGGTCACGATAAGTGACAGAAGTGTGAATGGGTCTGCCACGGTGACGATCCCTTGATTTCTAAGAAGTGCAAACATCCCGATCGATTGTACGGCAGCAAGCGGTACAGTAAGAAGTCTCGTATATTGGTTGATCTTTTCACGCCCATATTCACCTTCCTTGGAAAGCTCTTCGAGTTTGGGAAAAACGATCGTCAAAAGCTGCAAGATGATCGACGCATTAATATAGGGATTAAGCCCCAGCGCCATGACAGAAAAATTGACCAGTGTTCCCCCGGAAAATACGTCTAAAAGACCCAAGAACTGATTCTGGGAGAAAAGGACTGCGAGTTTTTTCGTGTCGACTCCGGGAATAGGGAGGTGGGCAAAAATCCGGAAGATAATAAAAAGCAACCCCGTAATAATGATTTTTCGCCGGAGTTCCGGCGTCTTCCAACTATTGATGATAGGAGAGAGCAGCTTATCCATGAGTGACCGTTCCCCCTGCGTTGGTTATGGCAATAGCGGCCCCCCGAGAACAGGGAACAACGACAGATAAAGATACGGTAAGTGATCCTTTTCCTAAAATTTTGACGCGACGGACGCGCGCATCAATCATACGATACTTTTTGAGATTGTCCAATGAAACAATCGTGCCCTTGGGAAGCGCATTAAGGAGGGAGACGTCAACCGGCGTCGCTTTATCATGTCGACCACTATTACGCCCTTTACCACGCAGGTAGGGAAGCCGCTTGGTGAGCGGCGATTGACCTCCTTCAAAATCACGCCGGATTTTCCCTCGCGCCTTTTGTCCCTTCGTCCCACGGCCGGCGGTTTTCCCTTTTCCGGAACCGTGACCCCGACCTGTACGCTTTTTTGATCTCTCGACTATTGACAACAACGCGCTCGTCGTACCGCTAGTAGGTTTCATATTAATGATGAAATGATTTTAACTCTTTCAGGGCTTCCATGGTCGCGTAGACATTGGACGCCTGATTTTTGCTCCCCAGTATTTTTGAAACAATATCTCTGATTCCAGCTGCTTCTACCACGGCTCTCACCGCGCCCCCCGCGATAACACCCGTACCAGGAGGAGCTGGCTTTATGAGTACTATCGCCGCACCGCGCTTCTTGCGAACTTCGTGAGGAATCGTCTTTCCTTTCATGGGGACGATGATCAGGTGTTTTTTTGCATAACTCACTGCTTTTCGCACTGCCGAGGATACATCTGGCGCGCCACCTAGCCCCACGCCTACCTTGCCCTTCTTGTCTCCGACAACAACGAGCACGGAAAAGCCAATTTTGTTGCCCCCTTTTGTTTTTTTGGATACGCGGTTCACCTGAACAATTTTTTCCTCATATTCACTCTGCACCGCGTGTGATCCGTGTCGTTCGTATCTCATAGTGTATATATTAACCTGAAACCCGGTAGAGAGAAGCGACGTGTGGTCCTTTTACTTTTCCTCCACGCACTTGACTATACCGTTTTCCAAATCTAAAATTGAAGTCCTCCTTCTCGTGCTGCATCTGCCAAAACCTTGATGACTCCGTGATATCGATTGCCGCCTCGATCAAACACGACGTGCGATATGCGTTTTTCCTTGGCGGCTTTTGCTATGCGAACCCCAAGTTTTTGTGCGGCGACCGTATTTTTCCCCTCTGTGCTTCTTTGTGAGACGATCGTCTCTCCCCGTTCGTCGTCAATAATCTGCGCCAGAAGCATTGTATTTGACCGATAGACGGCAAGTCGTGGCCGCGCGCTCGTCCCAGTCAGTCGAGCACGAATTCTCGCCTTTCTTTTCTTTATCATTTCTTTTTTCGTTTTCATAGCTACTTTGCTCCCGGTGCTCCTCCAACCGCTTTTGCAGACTTTCCTGCTTTCTTGCGAATATACTCTCCGGCATATTTTATGCCTTTCCCTTTATACGGTTCTGGCTTTTTGACTTCTCGGACCTTTGAGGCAACCTGACCTACCTCTTGCTTATTTATACCAGATACGATTATTTTTCCCTCGGTAACGGCAAAAGCAATGCCTTGCGGAGGAATAACAGTGACTGGATGCGAAAACCCTACGGTGAGGACAAGGTGTGTTCCTTGCATTGTAGCTCGGAATCCTACTCCCGACAATTCAAGGGTTTTGGTCCACCCTTCCTTGACTCCGACTATCGCGTTTGCGATTTCTGCACGAACAAGACCGTGGAGCGCACGGGTCGGTCGATCCTCATGTGCGCGAGATACCGTAACCACTTCGTGGTCGACATTGACCGCGACTCCTTCGGGCAAAGCAATACGTAGCTCCCCCTTTGTACCTTTGATAACCACGGCGTTCCCCTCACGGGTCACGGTGACACTCTCTGGTATTTTGACTGGTGCATTGCCTATACGAGACATACGATCTGCTTCACCATACTTCGCACAAAAGTTCTCCCCCTATTTTTAATTTTTTTGCCTCTCTCCCGGTCATGATACCCTTTGAAGTCGATAAAATTGCAACTCCCATACCACCAACCACCATCGGAATGCTTCCCGCGCCCACGTAGACCCTGAGCCCGGGCTTACTTTTCCGTTTAAGATCGGTAAGCGCCGGTTCCGAATTGTTGTATACGAGATGAAGTTCCAGGTCATGTTTCGGATCTTCTCCGTTCACATGGATATCCGAAAGATACCCTTCGGCTTTAAGTATCTTGGCTAAGTACTCCTTCATCTTTGAATGTGGGAGAATAACCGTTTTTTTCCGCGCTAAGTACGCGTTTTTAATCTGGATGAGCATGTCGCCGATCGGATCAGTAACCATAGTTTTATTACCAGGATGCTTTTACGACACCGGGTAGTTCTCCTTTGTGAGCAAGCTCACGAAAACACAACCGACAAATCCCGAATTTGCCCATATAGGCTCTGGACCTGCCGCACAAACTGCAGCGATTTTTATGCCGTACGGCAAATTTTTGTTTATGATGAAATTTGACGATATCAGATGTTTTGGCCATACCAGGTAGTGAAATTTCGACCGTTGATTTTTACGCTGTCAAAATCTCGACATCCTTTCTTTCATAAATTTTGTCTATACGACCAGATAGTACTGCAAATAGGCAACGACAAAAGCGTGTCGAAATTCTACTACCTGGCATGGTTATTTTTCAAACGGCATGCCGAGAAGCGCAAGCAGCTTCCCTGCGCGCTCGTCATCCCCTGCGCTGGTTACGAATGTTATCTCAAAACCTCTGGTTTTATCTACCAGAGAGTACTCAAGCTCTGGAAAAATTGTCTGCTCTTCCAACCCGATCGTATAATTTCCATGCCCGTCAAAACCAGATTTAGGAACGCCCCGAAAATCGCGAACCCGAGGGAGAGCAAGGGACACAAATTTGGTGAAAAAATCGTACATTCTTCTCCCTCGTAGCGTCACTTTTAATCCAATCGGATCTCCGGCGCGCAGTTTAAATGACGAAATGGCCCGTTTCGCGCGGGTCACGCTGGGTCGTTGTCCGGTAATGATCGACAACTGCTGCGTCATCCGTTCAATCACCTTTTTATCAGTCAACGCTTCTCCCAATCCGCAATTGACGACAATTTTCGTAAGCTTCGGGGTTGCCATAGGGTTCGTTATGGCAAACTCACGCATAAGCGTTGGTATTATTTCTTGTTTATATTTTTCGTATAGTGTCTGCATACGTCGTGTATCTATCAAGACGCTTTTTAGATTTTCTGCTCACATTTCCTACAGATACGATCTTTCTCTTCCTTGACGACCACGTGTCCAATCCGAGTAGGCTTTCCGCATTTCGGACACAAGAGTACAAGCTTGGATAGTGCGATCGGTCGAGCAATCTCTACTATCCCCGCAGGCGATTTTTCATCCCTCTTCTTCATGTGTCTCTTATACACATTCACGCCAGGAACGAGAACGGTGCTGTTTTTGGGGAAAACCTTCTCTATCTTTCCCTTTTTTCCTTTGTCCTTTCCCGTCGTAACGATAATTTGATCTCCTTTTTTAACTTTCATATCAATAAACCTCGGGAGCCATGCTCACAATTTTATTGAATCCGCGATCGCGTAGCTCGCGCGCGACCGGACCAAAAATCCGCGTTCCTCGTGGATTTTTGTCTTCCGGATTATCGATGACGACTCCTGCATTATCGTCAAAACGAATGTAAGACCCGTCAGTTCTGCGAAGTTCCTTTCTCGTTCGGACAAGCACAACTTTCACTAGTTCGTCGTCTTTCACAATTCCTTGCGGATCGGCTTTCTTGACGACACACTGGACGATGTCCCCGATATAGGCAAATTTCCTTTTTGAAGCACCATAGATATGAATTACCACCATTTCCTGGGCGCCTGAATTATCCGCAACGGTAAGACTCGTTCTTCGTTGAATCATAGCTTAGAAACAATAATAAAATGTTTTGTTTTGCTCATTGGTTTTATTTGGGCAATCTGTACCTTGTCCCCCTGGGCAATGTCGGGGAGTTCGTTGTGCACGGCATATCGCTTGGTCTTTCTCGTTGCTTTCTTATAAATAGGATGCCGAAACGTCGTAACGACTTCTACGACGACCGTTTTGCCCATTTTTGTCGACCGGACAACACCAACGAGTGTCTTTCTTTTCTTTATATGCTCAACATGAGTTATTTGTGAGTTATGTTTCATAGGGTAGGCTCCCCATTATACGTGAGACCGGCGTTCATGCAACATGGTCTTGATAACGGCGATTGCTACTCGCCTCTGACGCACCAATCGAGTATTTTTGATTTGCTTTGTAAAACGAGTCAGCTTCCCTTGCGAAATCTCAGACTCAAACTCACGTACTTTTTTCGTGAGCTCGTCGGGCGACATAGTTCGTAATGATTCTTTTTCTCGTTTTTTCATACGTTAGTCCTTTTGGACAAATCTGGTGCGAATTGGCAATTTGGCTCCTGCCAGCCGCATAGCTTCCTTTGCTTGATCTTTTTCAACTCCCCCCATTTCAAACATTATTCGACCGGGCTGTGAGCGCTCGTCGGGCTGCCTCTATCTGGCGGCTTCCTACCCAACCGACGGTCAGCGCTTTCAGGCCATACGCACCAAAGGATATCTCACTGCCGCGTACCGCCTTCCCGCCGCGCTTCCCACGGAATGATTTACGATATTTTGCTCTTTTTGGTGCAAGCATAAAAAAGTCAGAAGTGTATAGTGGAAAGTGTAAAGTGAAAACCAGAATTCACTCTACACTCCTCGCTTTACACTGTCTTTCTACAAATCCACACTTTCACGCCAATATAGCCAGATTTCGTAAGAGAAGGCACAGCCGCAAAATCAATTTCTTCTCGAATGGTTGAAAGCGGTACGCTTCCTGACTGAAATTTTTCTCTCCTTGCTATCTCCGCCCCCCGTATACGACCAGAAAGCTTGATTCGTATACCTTTGGCTCCCGCCGACATAACCCGGTCGACCGCTTGATTGCACACGCGTTTGTGCGGCAGCCGCTTGGTAAGCTGATCCGCAATAGTTGAGGCTACAAGGTATGCGTTCAGATTAGGCTCCTTGACCGGCTCAACTGTTACCTCAACCTTTATTCGGTTTTCTTCCGCTATACCCGTTCCTGCCGCTTTTTTCTTTATCCCCATCCCACCTAAAGGTTTTTTCGTGATGAAGCTTTCTATAAATTTCTTAATTATCTCCATGCCGCTCCCGCCTCTTCCTATGACCACACCTGGTCGGGAAACATGAAGGGTAACTTTTACTTTGTTAATCGACCGATCAATGTCTACCTGTGCAAGCCCAGCGCTTTTTAGCTTGTTATATAGCTCCCGACGCATTGTCACGTCTTCAAGAAGCAACGCCTTGTATCGGTAATCATCTGCATACCATCGGGATGACCATGTATAGACTGGTCCGAGCCGAAATCCTCTTGGATGTATTTTTTGTCCCATATTTCTTCAAATCTCAAATAACAAATCCCAATATCCAACGTAGTGTGAAGATTTTTATAAAACTCTTCACTCAATGTTGGTCATTGTGTATTGGTTATTGTGATTTTTCATCCGTTAACGTAACCCGTATGTGCGTCATTCTCTTTTTATACGCGTGTGCTTGGCCTCGCGAGACCGCATGCCAGCGCTTCATAGAGGGGCCTCCCATAATTTCTATAGATTGAACGCGAAGCGCCGAGAGCGGTATCTGCTTCTCTTTGGCGTTTGCAATTGCTGACGCCAGCACATTCATGACAGGACGGGCTGCGCGCTTTGGAAGCTCTGCGAGTTGCGCGAGAGCCTGTTCGGGTGTAAGCATCTTCCTCTTGATCGCATCAGTAACGAGCCGCACTTTGCGCGGACTCATTCTGATATATTTGGCTGTTGCTTGGTACTCCATAATTTTATGAAATCTCAATTCACAAATCCGAAATGTCCAACGTGGAGCGAAGATTTTTATAAAACTCTTGATACTACGTTGGTCATTGTGATTTGGTTATTGTGATTTTTTACGTCTTATCCATCGTCCTCTTGGTCACCTGGCCGTGCCCGCGAAATACCCGCGTCGGTGAAAATTCACCCAATCGATGACCGACCATCGCCTCGGTAATAAAAACCTCGAGAAATGTTCTGCCGTTGTGAACAGCTATACGGGATCCGACGAATTCCGGCGGGATCTGAGACGCTCGTGCCCATGTTTTGATAGGTAATCGGTCGCCACCAGCTTTTTGCTTATTTACCTTTATGATGAGTCTTGGGTCAATGTATGGACCTTTTTTGCTAGAACGAGCCATAATTATTTTCTCCTCTGTAAAATGAGCTTGTCGCTATATTTTCTGCGTTTGCGCGTTCTCTTTCCGAGTGTCCGCTTGCCCCACGGGCTCTTAGGAGAGGGGAGGCCGATGCCGCTTCGCCCTTCGCCACCGCCATGGGGGTGTGAGCGAGGGTTTTGTGCAACACCGCGAACGCCTGGTCGTATACCGCGCCGCCTATTGCGTCCTGCCGTCCCGATAACCTGGTTTTTCCAATCACTATTACCAACCTGGCCAACGGTCGCTTGGCAATCAGCTTTGAATATTCGTATTTCCCCGGAAGGAAGCTTGAGCTGTACGTTGTCTCCTTCTTTTGCCAGTACCATTGCTGTCCCACCGGCACTACGAATAAGCTGTGCGCCTTTCCCTGGACGAATTTCGACGTTATGGACAAACGTCCCAACCGGCATATTGCGTAACTTCAGAGCATTCCCTATTTTCACTTCCGCAGTAGCTCCCGACAATAATTGATCATTCACGAGAAGTTTTTCCGGTGCCAAAATATAGCGCTTTTCACCATCTGTATATTGAAGAAGCGCAATACGAGCCGGGCGATTGGGATCATATTCAATGGAAACCACCCGTGCGGGCACACCGTCTTTATCGCGTCGCCAGTCAACGATACGATAAAAACGCTTTTGCCGGCCTCCCTGATGACGCACCGATACATGTCCCTGGACGTCCCTACCGGAATTTTTGGGAAGAATTTCTTTCAAATGTTTTATCTTTTGTATGTTCATACGTGTCTACGGTTTTTTTTCTCTCTCCCCGGTAACTTCAAATGCATCTATCTTTTGTCCGGCAGCTACATGGACCAATGCTTTTTTCCAATCTTCTCGTTGTGTCTGTTTCATTTTCTTCCCCACACGTCGTCCCTTTCCGGCAATTATGAATGACCGGACGCCGGTGACCGTGACGTTATACAATGTGCTAATCGCTTTTGCGATTTCTGATTTGTTGCGTGAGGCAGCAACGGAAAATGTGTACCAACCTCTGTTGGCAACAGCCAAGCTCTTCTCCGTTATGATTGGGCGCATTACTATTTGTTTCATAGGTCTTTTGATCACTGTTTTGTAGCAAATGTTCGTCTCAACACCGGCAATGCTTCTTTCATAAAGACAAGTTTCTGGTTTGTCAGGACGCTATATGTATGCAACTCCTGCGCCGGTACAATGTCTAGTATTTGAATATTTCTGGCCGCGCGTACCACGCCTGGGACGCTACCTGGGGTAACCAAAAGTGTCTTTTTTACAGCTCCGATTGCCGAAAGCGTTTTTGCCATATATTTCGTTTTTGGCTCAAGGTCTGATAATCCACTAACGACGATCACGTCTCCGCTGCCAAGTTTACTCGTCAATGCAGATCCTAATGCACGACGCTTCATCTTTTTAGGAAAATCTAAATGAAAGTCGTGTGGCCTTGGACCAAACACTATGCCGCCTCCCACGAAAATCGGTGCACGGATGGCCCCGTGACGCGCACGACCAGTCCCTTTCTGCCGATATATTTTCCTCGTAGATCCTTCCACTTCACCACGCGTTTTCGTCGCCGCTCCCCTTTCGCGTTGATTAGCCAAATAGACCCGAACCGCCTGAGCCATAAGCTGTTGGTTTATCGTTGCCGCAAAAAGCTCTCTCGGTAGCGATACCTTTCCCGATGTGGCTCCATGAACGTCAACGACCGACACGGGAACTCCAGCGCCCTCAGGAGGCGCGTCTTTGGCGGCTAAAACCTGTTTTTTCACCGGAAGCGTACGGAGCTTTGTCACCGCGCGAGTCGGCGCCGGCTTTGACTTTGCGACTGGCTTCTTTGGGGTCTTTGTTGTTACTGACTTTGTTAATCGGGCTTTTGGCATAGGAATAGTAGTCTTTCCATGACTCTATAATCTAAAGGACTTTAGCCTCTGCTTTGCCTTCCTTTTGAATGATAAGGAGCCCGCTTGGGGCTCCGGGAACTAATCCTTTAATCGTCATCGTGTTGGTATCCGGATTAATGGCTACAACTTTTAACCCTCGCTGGGTCACGCGCTCTCCCCCCATCCGGCCTGCCATACGTTTGCCTCGGTAAACGCGACCCGGTGTCGTGGTCTGCCCGATTGATCCCGGAGCGCGTTCACGGTCTGATTGGCCGTGAGTCCGTGGGCCGCCGGCAAAACCATGTCGTTTGACGACTCCGGCAAATCCTTTGCCTTTGGACGTGCCGGTGACACGGATGGCATCTCCGATGGCAAACACGTCACCGACCTTTATCTCGGTTCCCGGCTTTACGTCACCTAGGTCACCTACGGGGCTTACGTGAAACGAGCGTAAAAAACGGAGCTTTGTTGTGAGCCCCGCTTTTTTTATGTGTCCTTCTTCTGCTTTAGAAATGTGTCGCGTGTTACCGAATCCAAGTTGAATACTTTTATACATCGGCATATCTTCTACCTTGGTCACCCAACACGGACCAGCTTCGACAACCGTGACGGGAATACGCTTCCCATCTGCAGTGAAGGCCTGAGACTGTCCTTTTTTGATACCGAGTAAACTAGGGATCATAGTATTGATAATCCGCCGTCGCTTTCCTCTCGCCTTCAGGTACTATGTCCGCCAGAGGCGGACAGGCAGTACACGGCTCGAGGAGCGCTCCTGGCGGATTGATCGGCTGCTAAATTCTCCCGCTGAGCGGGATCATTAAGCAGCCATCAAAAAAACGACCTCGGTTGAGGTCGTATAAACTCTCATCCGAGACTTTTGGTTGTATCTATACTGATATGATGGGCCAAACCGTCATATCTGTGCAATAGAGTATACCAGAGTATCTCCCTTTATTCAAATCCCAAACTTCAAATCACAATGACCAATTTGGGCATTGAGATTTATGATTTGAGATTTTTACATTTTAATTTCCACATCCACTCCCGCCGGCAAATCCAAATGCATGAGCTGATCGATCGTTTTATCTGTCGGTTCCAAAATATCGACAATACGTTTGTGTGTTTTTATCATGAAGTCTTCACGACTATTCCTGTCGATAAACGGACCTCGAGCGACGTTATAGTGCTGTCTGTCCGTCGGAAGTGGTACGGGTCCCACAACCTGAGCACCCGTCCGTACGGCGGTGTCCAGAATCTTTTGACAGCAGTCATCAATGATCCTACTGTCATACGCTTTTAAACGTACGCGAATTCTTCCCTTTGGCATAAAAGAGCAAAACAAGTCAAAAGCAAAACGAGCAAAACAAGAAACATCAAACGCTCTTTTGGATCAACGAGTTAAGCATTACAAGTATTTCAGTATAATCTTGGGCAAGCGTCTGATACGTCTCTTTATCAATCTCCCCTATCTCAAAAAGCACAAGCACCCAATAATCGATCTCGCCTGTTTCTCCTCTGGCTATTTCTAATTTTGAGACGAATGTTTTACCTCTATGACTATGATAACCTTCTGCAA
>Ga0075708_113_pt1 | contig 20624 bp, 23 predicted proteins | sample RifGroA2_FD_67739 | JGI IMG/M metagenome (GOLD analysis project Ga0075708, IMG submission 67739) | Microgenomates bacterium GW2011_GWA2_47_8 | reverse complement strand
ATAAAAAGGAGAAGTTGCTCGACGGATGTCCGTTTATCCTGTTCGTACCAGTGCTCCAGGAGAAATATTACCTCAACAAGCGTTATGTGCAGAACCAACGCCTTACATGATCCTTCTTCTGCCTTTTGAAACCATCTCTTCGCGCGCAAAGCGAGGGAAGCGACGTCGTTTGTTAAGTATCGAAGTATAACATTGGTATCAACATATACCATTTTCATAAACCACGACGCCGCGCACCTAAGTACCGGACGAAGCTTCTGCGCATCGCGCGAATATTCATCTTCTTTTTTGTTTTTACCGATCCCATAAGAGAAAAAAAGTCAGGTGCTGGTTTTATACGCGCGCTGTCAGCGTCCTTGGTGATCACGACGCGCTGCCGCGGCTGCAACCCGAGTATCGCCCGAATCGGCGCCGGTATCGTCACCTGCCCTTTCTGTGTGATCGTCGAATAACCAATCATAGTATTACTACTATATAAAATGTAATACCTTTTGTCAATATGTATTACCTTTAAGGAACGCTATTACGGCCGATTTCGTGTTTGATTGGTTCAGGAAGTCGAACTTGTCTTCGGGCATATCGTGCCACTTCCCGTAATGATCAACACAATGAATAGTTTTCATGGTTTTTTAGAAAAACTAGATACCCAAACGAGATCACTTCGTCCTGGACGTCGAACTTCCTCTCTCCAAGTATAAATCTCCTCACTTATAAAACCTGCTTTCTCCAAAAGACCTGTTAATTCCTCAGGCGTAAAATAGACAAAATGGCGAGACAACCCAGAAGAAAGTGACTCAGTGATATCTGCTTCTCCTTGTCCTTCTTTGACTAAGATAAAGAGAGTTCCATCTGGTTTTAGAAGTTGGAAAAAAATTTGTAAAACCTGGGGCGCTTCTGTTCTTTTTAAGTGATGAAGAGATGCGCACGCCCAAATACCATGAAAGAAACTTGGTGAAAAATTCAACGAACGCAAATCTTGTTTATAAAAACTCGCTTGAGGAACTCTTTGTTTCGCTATGTCCAATAACTTATCCGATAAATCTACGCCAACAACCTCAAATCCTTGTTTAATAAAATNNNGCAATCTGATCATACACTGCTATCGTTTTTGCCACATGATCATCATTCATGATTTTATCATATGGATATGATTCAATAACTCCTCAATAGTTGGGTGCCATTCATTAAATATAAAGTACAAACTCTCTGTCTCTTTTTGTTCTCCAACAATAATACATTTCTTTCCCATCCCATACGCTGCACCGGCTTCCATGTGTGCAGACTTACCAGCTGGCAAAAGCATGATGAGAGTTTCTGAATCTCGAAGCGCATTCATATCGCCATCAAACATCGCCTTGACCGCAGGGTTGTTGCGCCAATCGACAATTGTCTCGAATTTTTTCATCTCTTCTTCTGGATCTTCATTCGGATCATTCAAACTTTGTTCTTCGTCGATGAAGCAGTAGACGCTGAAGCCTTTCTCACGAAGTTTTTTCGAAAGAAGCCTCACGTTATCCCTGTTTCTCCACCGAGAAGCAATGAAGTAATGATATTTCATACAAGTATCGGCACAACATCTGAAAGCTGTTGCACCTGTCTCCAGCACGCTTTCACCAATGCTTCATTTCCTTTCCCGATGAGTATTCCACGTTTGGTATATAAAAACGCTTCGAGGTCATTGGCTGAATGACCTATGTAGACAATTTCTTCCGGCCGCAGACGTTTCTTTTTACAAAAATCCTTGAGGAATTGTTGCTTAACGATTGCATCTTCTGCGCGATACTTGATGTCTATTATTTTGTCAGTTCGGTCGTAGACGAAAGTGTAATTTGCGTAGTACGTTTCTATGGAAAGTTGTTTTGCCACTTCCCCTACAAATATATTGGGTGTGCTCGATAGGAGAGCAAGCGAATAATGCTGTCGAAGCATCGCGACAGTAACTTTGGCTTGAGGCAAAAAATGTACATCTCTTAAAACTGCTTCAATATCACGTCTTAATATGCCACTATTTTTATAGCGTTTAATGACGACATCCGCCCACTGCGCAAATGTCCATCGTTTATTGTAGTACTTCGTAAACCATTGCAGTCCTTCTTGGTCAGAAATACCAACCAGATGATGTAATCGCAACCAAATCCCCTCCTGGGTCAACGTACCTTCGATATCAAGCGCAACGAGTTTAATACCGCTCATCATGCCCGTAGTATAGCAAAAAGAATGGCTTGTTCATTGTTACCATATTTCGAAACATAGTAACATGATTATCGGCGCAACCAGTACCAACTCACGAGCAACAGATAAAACCAAAGATGGATGATGGTCGTAATGGTTATATAACCTCCAAGGATAAGCCAACTGAATAGTAATCCCATGGGGATGCTCACGAGGAAAAAAAACCATCCTGAAGGAACAAAAAATATGTTGAAAAGGTGGAGGAAACCTACGATACCCGTAAACCACCACATGCGTGAAACGGTAGACATCGGTACGAGTACCTCAAAGAAGAGATGGGCAAACATTGTTTGCTGAAAGAGCACTTCACAAAACTTAAGAAAAAACGTCTTGGGCTCAGCGCGCAGAATATACCATTTGGGATTATCTCCTAAGATTTTCACTGGGTAAGCGCCGATGCGACGTAGTATCCACGGCGCAGCAAACCATATCGCCACGGTTATCCCGAAAACGACTATGTGAAGTGGCGATACGTTGATAAAAAGATTTGGCGTTTGGAGAATGAGAAACGCGGATAAAACTAAAAACCATATCGCCATCAGAAGTGCTAGCCCCGTCGAAATAGACGCTAACCCGTCGGGCCGCAATCGTTGAATTGTTTTATAGGGAAGATAGCCCATGAGGACAATGACGAAGAGATGAGCGAGTTTCCCCCATTCCATACTATTCCCCTATTCTCGCCTTATGCGTCAGGATGTTGCTCCAGGTAAGAACTGTATCCGCCCAGCGAAGTCTTTCCTCACTTGTATGAGGTGATTGTGTGCGAAGCGTATTAAATGCTTGCTCAAAACGAGTGAGCGCTTCTTGCGTCGATTTAGGGTATGCTGTTATATCGATACCACGTAAGTAGCTGTTGGTCTGCTCAAGAAATATTGTAATCCGCTTCTGTTTCCCGTCAAAATCATCGGCTGCCCAATTGCCGATACGAGACAGGTTCATTGCGATATCCATAATCTTTACGTCCCTCATAATCCAAATAATTCTCCAACGATACTATCTATTTGTTCTCTTATTTCCTGCGACAACACATCTCGACTGGGATTATCTTGCGACGGCCGAAGGTTAATCATGGAATTGTAATCGACTTCTTTGGTTTCCCAATCTATGCCACCACCCCAAAGATTCTCCTGCTTCGAGCCAACCTCCAATAACTTCTGTTCTCCATCAACATGACGTTCTCCCCCACCTGCCAATATCTTTTTTGACACATCAATGACAAATTTAATATATCCATGGTAATCTTGCGCCATTACCGCAATTTGCTCCGTGGTTGCTTTATTATCAAGGACAATAATCATGCCCGTAGTATACCAAAAGCCCCTCTTTCGAGGAGCTTTCAGTTTAAAGTTTACAGTTTTAAATTTAAAGTGGTTTTAATAGTCCATTCCTCCCATACCACCCATTCCCCCCATACCGCCGGGTGGCATACCTGCCCCTGCTTCTTTCTTCTCAGGAACGTCGCAAATAAGCGCTTCGGTCGTCAACACCATCATCCCTACTGATACGGCATTTTGGACTGCCGTACGCGTGACTTTGGCCGGATCCAAAATTCCTGCGGCAAGCATCGAGCCGAATTGCATCGTCATGGCGTTAAAACCATAGTCGGCAACTTTGGATTCTTCGATGGTCTTAAGGACCCATCCGTCATCTGCTCCTGCGTTTTTGGCAATCCAGCGAACGGGTTCACCAAGAGCGCGGTAGAGAATATCGACACCAACTTTTTCATCCGCGTCAGTCAAACTATCTTTTAACTTCGGGAGTACCAACCGTGCACGAAGGAGCGATACGCCGCCCCCGGCGATAATACCTTCCTCAAGCGCGGCCTTTGTAGCTGCAACCGCATCATTGACGCGCTCTTTCTTATCTTTAAGCTCAATTTCTGTTGCTGCTCCGACGTTTATGACCGCAACGCCACCTGAGAGTTTGGCAAGCCGCTCCTGGAGCTTCTCGCGGTCAAAGTCAGATGTAGATGCATCCATTTCGCGTCTGATCTGGGCGATCCGCGCCTGAAGCGCCGACTTTGTTCCTTTGCCACCGATGATCCGGCAGTTATCTTTGTCTGCCCAAATTTTATCAGCGCGACCGCAGTCTTCGATTTTAACGTTCTCAAGCTTCCTACCTGTGTCTTCGCTAATTACTGTTCCTCCTGTGAGAGTTGCGATATCGTCAAGCATTGCTTTTCTCCGGTCACCAAAACCTGGTGCTTTGACAGCTAGAACATTGAAAGTACCCCGAAGCTTGTTGACGACCAATGTCGCAAGTGCTTCACCGTCTATCTCATCAGCGATGATCACTAAGTTCTTGGAAACTTTTATAAATCCTTCTAAAAATGGAAGGAGATCGCCGATCGCCGAAATTTTCTTATCGGTTATCAGGACATATGCATCGCTAATCTCCGCTTCCATTTTTTCGGCTATGGTGACGAAATAGGGGCTCGCGTATCCTTTATCAAACTCCATGCCTTCTTTGTACTCTATCTCCATCGTCAATCCCTTACCTTCTTCTACCGTTACAACCCCGTCTTTGCCCACGCGGGTTAAGGCTTCCGCGATCAGATTACCGATCTTATCGTCTTGTGCGGAAATGGTCGCGACCTTGGCAACATCAGCATCTTTGACTGTCTTGCTCATCTTTTTAATCTCGCCGACCACAGCCTCTACTGCCTTTTCCATGCCGACTTTAAGCATCATGGGGTTAGCGCCAGCAGTGACATTTTTAAACCCTGCGTTTACGATAGCTTGGGTAAGAAGTGTTGATGTTGTCGTCCCGTCACCAGCCACATCATTGGTTTTGCTCGCTGCTTCTTTCACAAGCTGCGCGCCCATGTTTTCAAACGGATCCTCAAGCTCAATCTCTTTGGCAACCGTGACGCCGTCGTGAACCACGTTTGGTGCTCCCCATTTTTTATCGAGAGCAACATTTCGTCCTTTGGGACCAAGCGTAGTAACTACCGCTTTAGCTAAGATATTGACACCACGAATAAGTGCTTGTCGTGCATCTTCAGAAAATTTAAGTTGTTTTGCCATACCAGGTAGTGAAATTTCGACCTTTGCGTTTTACGCTGGCGAAACCTCAATCTCCTTTCTTTAAACTAAATTTTTTCTATACATCCAGGTGGTCTAATGTGACGCGCAAAGAACTAAAGCGTGTCGAAATTCTACTACCTGGCTCCTTTACTCAACAATTGCCAATATATCTTTTTGTTCAACAAGCATCCATTCTTCCCCGTTTACTTTGACCTCATTGCCACCCCATTTTTTGTACATGACTTTTTGACCGACTTTCACAACCATCTTGACGGGATTACCCTTGTCATCAGTAGATCCGGGACCAACTGCCATGATAAGGCCGGTTTGCGGTTTTTCTTTAGCGCTGTCTGGAAGGACGATGCCAGAGGGTAACATTTCTTCTGCCTGAAGCGGTTTGACCAATACATTATCAAATAACGGTTGTAAATTTATTTTTGCCATAGCCTACCTCCTTATGAAAAATAATTATTGAAAACTACTAAGCGTAATATCTTGGCAGTCTTTAGAAGTGACTGCTATTTTAGCTGGCATAAAAAATCTTGTCAAGGGGGATATTGTATTTCCTCAAGCGACTCGCGAGTTTTAGCTTAATCCACACGCGCGCGTCGACCGGATGGAAACGGATAACGGTATCTGATATCACCTCTGTTGATCGTCTCTTTTCCATATACCAAAGTTGCCCAATTTTTGCCGGGCGTTCAAACCATCTCAAAACGCAACTCTCAAAACGCAAAACCAAATCTAATAACCTTGAAGCGAAAAAAGTCTTACGACGTGCGTGGTAGCTTTTCGGCCAGAGGCTGATCCGCCCTTGGCGGAGAGTTTTGTCCGCCAGCTGGCGCATTGAATTTTGAGTTTTTTTTCCCCATGCATGTGGCAAATATTTTTTTACCCATCGGTTGGCGTGTATAAATCGCGAAAAGGTATTGTGTCTGTCCCAAAGGAGCTGCATCTGTAAGACTTCATGCGCCGTAAATAAATCCCGTTCGTGAAAGGGAACAGAAAGTGTGCGCTCTGACATAAACATATTGAGACAAATACGGTCTTGCACGTCGGTATCTCCTGGACGACGCCGAAACCCGCACGCATCTAAAATGAGGGTTGAAAAAAACCGTGTCACCCAAAGCGTACCTTTGGAAGCTATGACGAGAAAATCAATGTCATCAGCCTGATCTGCATTCTTCCATGCGACTCCTCCGGTTACTCCAACGCACACGATCGACGGGATCCACCGAAGTAGCCTCGCGGCAGTAGTCGCCTGTTGCCACTTTTCCCTAAAGCAGATTTCCCGTCGTCGACGCCGAGCTATAAGCCTCGTTCTCCCCCGAAGCGCCCAATACGTCGTTTCTCCGATCGTCTGTGTTTGGCACAAGCCAGAAAAATCTGCGCGTCTCAATCGACCGAGTATTCGTCGTGGTGCCCAATAGACTACCTCTTCCTTTGTGAGAGGAAAATCGAAAATGTCAGCGTAACAAAGAGCTGAAAGCCACGCATCACGAACAGAAATTTTCATTGGTTTCTTAGGGTTTGGGAGCAGGAGGAGCGGCACCAGTTGTCAAACCGTAGGTCGTCAAAACCTGACGAAACCCAGATGCTGCAGTTTGGAGCACTGCAGACGGGGCTGATCCTTGCGATAACCCGTTGATCGCATCTTCCATATACTTGATCATCTTGTCGTTTATCCCGTTGTCAAACGTCCGGGACGCGAGCGGAAACGATTTTGCGGTTTTCGCCTGTTGGACGAAAGCCCCGACATAAGGATCGTTCTCGACTGAATTTGCCAAATCCACCCGCGCGTAGATTTCTCCGAATAACCTGGTTTTTGCTGCTTCTGTATAAAATTTCGTGAGCACTTCTCGACTGCTCAGGTATTGCAAAAATTTCCATGCGGCTTCCTGATTTTTGCTTTTGGCGGAAACTCCCTCTACCCAATACGAACCCCAGGTAACGGTACTCCCCGGCAGCTGTGGGATGGGAACAATTTTAAATCGCAGGTCCGGGTTCATCTGTTTTATATCAAACGCCCTCCATGAAGGCGCGATGGTCATCGCAACTTTCCCTATGGCAAAGGCGTATACAGAATTATCCAGCGTATCGTTCCATGTGTACATGGGGTCAGTCGGGTCTGCAAACTTCCGGTAGAAAACAAGCGTCTCTTCTGCTTCTTTGGTTACCGGGTTTGAAAGATTTGCGCCGTTTTGCATCATCATCGTTGCCAGAATGTCACTCCAATTTTCTACGTTTCCCGTGGTGCCTAGGGCAATCGCTGATGTCGTAATCGTCGCGTCTGACTTGACCGTCAACTTTGGTACGATATTGAGGACATCCTCCCACGTCGCCGGAACCGCAACGCCTGCCTTTGCAAAAAGATCTTCGTTTATATAAAGGCCCAATCCTTCAATCATGAGTGGGATGCCGTAAATCGTGGCATCTGCTACTAAATCGTTTGTTGCGATCGGATAAAACGTTGAGGAAAACTCCGATGGTGTCATGACGGTCTTGGGAACAGGAGCCAGCGCATCACGAAGCATGGGGACCCATGTATTGTGAAAACGGAACAGATCAGGACCTTCTCCGCGGCTTATCGCTGCCGTCAACCGCTCTCGATATTGCCGGGGAGATTGTTTTATGTAAGATATTTTTATTTTGGGATTTGCTGACTCAAATGCAGCGATGACGCTTCTGACTGTCGTGTCGTTTTCCCAGAGTCCCCAGTAAGAAAGTGCCACTTCTTTGGACCCGAAGAAAATCCCCAGCAGTACCCGCCCGCCAAAAAACAAACCGACAGCCAGGAATAAAAACACCACAACCATGAGGAGACGCCTCGGGAGTGCACTTCCACCGTGATGCGGTGGCGACCCACCAGGGGCAGTCGGCACCACAACTTGCGGGATAAAGGGGTTATCGGGTGTGGGAGACGGAGTCGATTCGGGAGGAGGCGGCGGCGGCACGGGGGGCTCGTTTCCCCGATCACTTCCTGAACCGATATCAAAACTAATTCCCCCTCCAGGCGGCATGCTCGATGGCACAATAATGGTTTCCTGCATGGGCTGGGACGGCTTTGGCATATTTGGAGGCACGGACAAAGTGCCTTGCACTAGTGGCTCGAGGGGTATTCCTTGAGACTGCTGATCATCCATATTGTACAATTATCATACCATGCATGAGACAAAGAACAATACGATGACGCAACACACAAAAAAAGCATTGAGGCAACTCGTTACCGATGTATGCATCGCAGGCAGCATCGCTTCGTTTCTGATCGTCTTGGCAAGTATATTTTTCCTCTATTGGTACGAAAAATCATACGAGGGACGCATTTACCCAGGTGTCAGGGTGCAAGGACAATCCGTAGGAGGCAAAAAGCCTATCGACATCGAGACGTATTGGAAATCCAAAAATGTGCCGTTTGAAAAAGCAACATTTACGTTGGTGTTTGAAGACCACATTGCAACGCTCTCTGGCGTTGAACTGGAAGTAGGATACGACGCAACGCTGTCCGGCCGGCAAGCGTATTTAGTGGGAAGATCCGGTCATTTTTTTACCGACATACTCACGAAGTTCGGCGTCCAACAGGTAAACCTCACTCCCTACTTTCGATGGAACGAGGAACTCTTCGATGAGTCGCTGGCTCGTCTGACTGAAAGCATCAATATCCCGGTCCAAGACGCGCTCTTTCAATTTCGAGATGGCAAAGTCACACAATTTCGACCATCCAAGGATGGACGGGAACTGGACGTGGCAAGTGCCAAAGAACGATTCACCGAGTCCTTAACGACACTCCCGAATGCAACAGACTATACCGTTCGTATCGCACTTCCGGTCAACCCCGTCATGCCGTCGCTTTCTACCGATCGTGTCAATACTTTTGGCATCAAAGAGCTTATCGGCCGAGGATACTCGGAGTTTGCCCACTCAATCCCGGGAAGGATCCACAATGTCGCTCTGGCCGCGGCCAAAATTCATGGAATTCTGATTAAACCCGGGGAAACGTTTTCGTTTAACGACGCACTGGGCGATGTATCCGCCGCTACAGGATTTCAACCCGCGTATATTATAAAGGAAGGCAGGACGGTCCTGGGAGATGGTGGCGGTGTGTGCCAGGTTTCGACAACGCTGTTTCGCGCCGCGCTAAGCGCGGGACTTCCTATTGTAGAGCGCCGGGCGCACGCGTACCGCGTCGCCTACTACGAACAAGGGGGGTACAAAGCGGGATTGGATGCCACCGTCTTCGCCCCATCGGTGGACCTAAAAATCAAAAACGATACCCCAGGCTATATCCTCATCCAAGCCAAAACAGACATAATAAACTTGACGCTTGCTTTTGAGCTGTATGGCACAAGCGACGGAAGAAAAGCAGAGATTTACAACCATGTCGTGGGCGGCATCACCCCGCCACCACAGGAACTTTATCAGGACGATCCGACCCTTCCCGTCGGTGTCGTCAAACAGGTGGACTTTGCCGCTTGGGGAGCCAAAGCAAGCTTTCAGTATAAAGTCACGCGCGGCGCTGAAGTGTTGCAGGATACCAGTTTTGCTTCTAACTTTCGCCCCTGGCAGGCCGTGTATCTGCGCGGGACGAAGCAATAGTAATCTACAAATCTACGAATGGTATATGAGATGATAAATCGGCGCTGCTCGGAATAAAATTTCCGAAGATCGCTTCCCGAGCTAGAACAACGAGAATATTACATAAAGAAGCCCATCAAAGTACAAGACATATAAGAGGCAAAAATATACTAGCGAGCAGCGGAGCAAGAAAATTTTGTTCCGAGCATAAGCGCCACAAGAAAATGAAAAAAATAGTTTTAGTCGGTGGTTGTTTTGATCTACTTCACTACGGCCATGTCCGATTTCTTGAAGAAGCAAAAACCTCTGATGAATCCCCATCAAGAGTATTACGATCTTGTAGTCCGCGTACATCCTCAAATTATCGCCATCACTGGAGGCGATCCTCTGGAAAGCAACAAGCGCGAACAAGCCGCCAATGCCGACGCTCAACTCGTCGTCATCCCCAAGATCCCCACCCCTTCCACCTCACAACTGGCTAAACTCCTGGGACTCGAGTAAAATTGCGATCATGAAAGCTTGGCAGAAATCATGGCTTATTATTGGCATCACGTGGTCATCGCTCCATTTGATTCGTGATATATCACAAGATCTTGGCATAAAAAATTTGCTTTCAACGCCATTTGTCAAACCCATAAATGGCGCGCCTTGGTGGTACTTGTACGTCTTTAATACCTATGTATATGAAATCATCGTTGGGATACTCTGTTTCTATGCCTTAAAGAAAAATTCGTTCCATCCAAAAGGAACAGCATCTCTTTTCTTAACAGCAGTTATTTTTTCTTCTTGGCTCATTTACTGGTTCATACTATGAAAATCCTGGCGATTGAAACCTCCTGTGATGAAACCGCGGTGGCGGTTGTGGAGGATGGGACAAAGATTATCAGTAACGTCATCGCATCATCCAAGGACATGCATGAGAAGTATGGTGGCGTGGTGCCGGAAGTGGCCGCCCGTGAGCAGCTCAAGTGCATCATCCCTGTCATTACCGAAGCGGTTGCCGTCTTTGACGGCGGTGTCAGTGAGTCAATGAGTCAACGTATCAATCAACATATTGATGCAATCGCGGTAACGGTCGGGCCGGGACTCATCGGATCGCTCCTCGTGGGCGTAGAAACCGCCAAAACGCTTGCCTACACGACTGGCAAATCCATCATCCCTGTCAATCATGTACTGGCACATATGTATACAAATTTTATCCCGAGCGAAGTCGAGGGAGAAAATTCTTCCCGAGCGAAGTCGAGGGACAACCTTATTGAGTTTCCCGCCATTTCCTTGGTAGTCTCCGGCGGTCATACGGAACTGTATCTCATGAAGTCAGTCAAGAATCTCATGTGGCTTGGGGGGACGCTCGACGATGCGGCCGGAGAATGCTTTGACAAAACCGCGAGACTTCTGGGCTTCGGCCACGGCGGCGGCCCTGCTATCCAAAACGCAGCTGAAAAGTTTAAAGTTTCGAGGTTAAAGCTTAAAGTAAGTCTCCCCCGCCCGATGATCAATGATGAATCATTCAACTTCTCATTCAGTGGATTAAAAACGGCAGTGATGCGGGAATGGAAAAAACAATTATCCGACCCATCCCTCATCCCTCATCCCTCATCCCTCACATCAACATTCGCCCACGAAATCCAGGAGTCTATTACTGACGTTCTCGTAAAAAAAACCCTCCGCGCGGCAAAATACTATGGAGCAAAATCTATTCTTCTCAGTGGCGGCGTCGCCGCAAATACTCGACTTAGAGAAAAATTTCTCTCTGCACTTTCCACTTTACACTCTCCACTTTTTTTCACGCCTCCGGCACATTTATGTACCGACAACGCCGTTATGATCGGGGCTGCCGCCTACTTCCTGGGCTCCTTTACCCTGAGCTTCGAAGGGCTTTACCCTGAGCTTCGAAGGGCCGCCGACTGGCACGAAGTTACTGCTATTCCCAATCTAAGCGTGGAAACATAAACTCCTTCTTCTCCAGAGCATTATAGTAAGATATTCAAGGACCGTCCCTAAATTTAAATTGTAATTGCTAATAAAAGGGAATCTATAGTATTATCCACGGCAGACTATTATCCTCATTTCTATGGCGTCTGTTGGCGAAATACTACGCATCCTTCTCGGTACACCAGACCCTAATCATCCCATCGAACAAGACTGGGAAGAGGTTAAACCAAAACTCGAAGAACTTGACCGCCAACAAGCACGAGCCAATGCTTCTCAAACAGCGGCTCGTAAAGCATTTGGTCGTAAGGATCAAAGAGGCTGGGTGAGTGGAAGACCACACGATGGTCAGATGATTCAGGAGGGAGCACTTGATGAATCCACCGGAAGACCAATCCCCGCCCGTAGACCGTAACAGATTCGCTTGGCTTTTTGACAGAACGCCTATCAGTGCATATAATCACACAGGATAGATGAAAAGCGCCAGAGTCTTGCCAGTCACAAGACAAGCTGCTGACTGAACACGTAATATTATAGAAAAGTAAGGAAGCCGGGAGAGCCCGTAATCGCTCCGAATGAGAAGCCCGTTCTTCGCTAAAGCTGCGAAGGACGCGGTAAAGTAAGGTGGTACCACGAACGTCCGTTCGTCCTTATAATGGAGGAGGACGGATTTTTTATGGACAAAACGTATAATCCTCAAGCGGTTGAAGGACCAATCTACCAGATGTGGGAATCGGGTGGCTATTTTATCCCAAAGAAAGACCCGAAGAAGGAGCCCTTCTCTATCCTCCTCCCTCCGCCCAATGCCAATGCAGATCTCCATGTAGGACACGCAATGTACGTGATTGAGGACATCATGATCCGCTACCACCGGATGAGGGGCGACCCTACGCTCTGGCTCCCAGGGGCCGACCACGCAGGCTTTGAAACGCAGTACGTCTATGAGAAACATCTGGCTAAAGAAGGGAAGAGCCGCTTCGACTTTGATCGCGAAATGCTCTACCGAAATATTTGGGATTTCGTCCATACCAATCGCGGTACCATGGAAAATCAACTGCGCCGTCTCGGATTTTCACTCGATTGGAGCCGCAACGTATTCACCCTCGATCCGGCAGTCATTACCACAGTATATGCATCATTCAAACAACTTTTTGATGAGGGCCTCGTCTATCGGGATAGGAGGTTAGTCAACTATTGCACCAAAGATGGCACTGGGTTTTCCGACCTCGAAGTACTCTACGTGGAGCGCAACGATCCGCTCTACTACATGAAGTATGGGCCTTTTACCATAGCCACCGCGAGGCCGGAAACCAAGTTCAGAGACACGGCGCTTGCGGTCAATCCCAAAGATACGCGGTACAAAAAGTACATCGGACAAACGTTGGAAATCATGGGATTACTTGGACCCATTACCATGACGGTCATCCCTGATCCTCATGTAGACCCAAAGTTTGGGACCGGAATTATGAAAGTAACCCCGGCTCATGACCCGCATGATTTCGAGCTTGGTAAACAGTTTAATCTCGCCGTGACTCCCATCATCGACTTCCGGGGAAAAATGGATTTCTCGTGGTTCCTTAACCAACGGTCGATTCCCGGAATTAAAGACGCTCCAATTCCGGGAATCGACCCAAAGTATATAGCTCGCGCGGAAAAGTATCACGGCAAAAAAGTAGCGGCGGCGCGGGAGCTCATGGTGTCGGACCTCAAGGCAGACGGTCTTCTCGTCAAAGTAGACGAAGCCTATACCCACCGGATCGGAACCTGTTGGAAATGCGGCACCGTCATAGAACCGCTTCCGCTTGAGCAGTGGTACATAAAAGTCCAACCACTTGCTAAAAAAGCAACTGATGCGATACGTAAGAAGCAAGTAACTTTCGTACCCAAACGGTTTGAAAAAACAGCCAAGCAGTGGTTTACCAACTTTCACGACTGGAATATCAGCCGACAAAACGTCTGGGGCATCCGGATACCGGCGTGGAGATGCCATCAGTGCGCTCAAACTCAAAACTCAAAACTCAAAACTCAAAACGAAACACCAAGGGGATGGGTCGTGACAACCGGAGAAAAACCGGAAAAATGTCCTGTGTGCGGCGGGACTGACCTCGAGCAGGATACCGATACCTTTGATACCTGGTTTTCTTCAGGACAATGGCCGTTCGCCACGCTTCTGCGTGGCTCAAATTCAAAATTCAAAATTCAAAATTCAAAATTCAAAGACGAAGATAAAGATTCTGATTATAACTATTTCTATCCCACCTCCGTCATGGAAACCGGCTATGACATCCTCCCCTGGTGGGTCTGCCGGATGCTCATGCTCGGCATCCATTTGACCAATAGTGTGCCGTTTAAAACCGTCTATCTTCATGGACTCGTCCGTGACGGGCAGGGCCAAAAAATGAGTAAATCCAAGGGCAACGTCATCAATCCGCTCAAAATGATAGACCAGTACGGTGCAGACGCGCTTAGGATGGCCCTTGTTTTTGGTACAGGAGCCGGCAACGATCAGTCGCTGTCGGAGGATAAAATCCGCGGCATGAGAAACTTTGCTAATAAATTATGGAACATTGGCAGATTCATCTGTATGAATCTCGAATCAGCCGGTAAAGATTCCGGGAATCCAACGGATTCCCGGAATCAAACAGAAAATGGAGGGATTCCTTATTATGACGAAGCAATGCATAAAAAGCTCAAAAACCCTCTCGATAAACGCATCGTCTCAGAACTCAATACGTTGGTTGCAGCCGTTACCAAAAACATTGACCAGTATCGCTTTTCTGATGCTGCACAAAAAATCTATGACTTTACCTGGCATACCTTGGCCGACCTCCATCTGGAAAAAAACAAAGAGCGGTTTAAAGAGGGAGATGCCCAGGCGCTCGCAGTTCTTCGGCACGTATTTCTCAATATCATCAAACTCCTCCACCCATTCATGCCGTTTGTGACAGAAGAAATCTGGGGGAAGCTTCCGAGGAAGACAATTGATCCCCTCATCGTCTCGCCTTGGCCGCAAAGCGAAAAATAAATTCCTACCTGCTGGCAGGCGCTACCACAATCTTTCCCTCTCGTACTTCCCGTACCTTTCGTACTTTTTCTTACGGTGTCGGGCTTGCGGTTGCTGATTTTGTCGGAGAAAGGATGGGGATCAACGTGGGGGTCACCGAAATCTGCGGAAAGCGCGTAACCACGAGCGACTGGATGACGTTATCAAAAATTGCATCGTCTTTCGTAAAATCTGCACTCACCCCCGACGGGGTAAAGTGATTCATCTCAAGCGTCATCCCTTCATCAATCTCAATCATCAAGCCCCGCATTTGGGAAAATGTATACCCACCTACCGTGGTACCGCTAAAAAAGCCCGAGTATTCCAGAGCCTTCCGGCCACCGACAAGCGTTATTTGCTTAGTCGCGAATGGTTTCCCCGACGAATCCGTGACCACGACGTTACCACGCGCATCAGCCAATAGTTGTCCTTTACCGCGGGCGGCAACGGTGAACCGCGAGCCGTTGAGAAAGTATGTCCCCTGAGACGCACAGCTTGCCCCGTCACAAATCGGAGAAAGGACATCGGTCGGGAGTTTGAAGCTTACTCCGGAAACCGGCTGTTTCGTCTGACCGCTTAGCACTTCGTACGATTTCCAGCCGGAAAACGGATCAAGAGCAGCTAGGGGGGTTGGTGTCTGGGTCGCGAGTGAGGTCGAGGTAGTTGGCTTTTTTCCGGGCGTTGCAGTTGGAGATACCAAGTTCGAAGCAGGAACTGACGGAGTCACATATTGTCGGATTACCATGCTAATGCCTACTCCGACAGCAAACAAAACGATAAAAAGGATGCTGTTGCCGAGAATCCCCAATAAGCTCCTGGAAGAGGAAGATTTTGGAGACATCGGAACACCTTGGCCCGGACCAAAGGAGTGTCCTGGTGTAATCGGCTCAATAACGGGTGTCTCTTCGTACCGGAGCGGTGCGGTGCCCGCCAAAGGAGCTTCTGGGGGTGCCGGCTCTCCTCCCGGGGATTCCCGTGGCGGCCCAGATGGCTGTCCGGAGGGGGCATCCGCGGTTGGTACTTGGTCGTCCATATCCCTATTGTTCCATCAGATTCACACTTCTGTCAATGCTTGCTATCGGATGCTTACATGGGGTACCGGTATCCGCTTTATCAAACATGCAGTCACATTGTCTGTACTTCTGTACTGTTGCGCTTTTTTCAAAAGCTCGACCGTTGCCTCCGTCATGCTCTCTGAAGTGTCACCAATATGGGACATGATTTCCCCAATGTCAGGGACGGGCACATATCGGGTAAGGCCATCGGTCGCAAGGAGCAATATATCACCGATACCGAAGTCTCCTGTCGAAATACCCGGAGTCATCCCATAGCGCAGTGTTCCTACAGACTTTGTAAGTCTTCCCTGCGTATCAACGTCATCCTGAGTTATCTTGGTGAGTGTATCTTCGTGAAAAACAAACGCACTGCTATCTCCAGCGTTTCCTATCCAATAGGTATGTGTGCCGACGATACAAACCAACAATGTCGTCGCAAGACCCTGTTCAAACCCGGATTCCCGGCGTTTTTGCCAAACGCGGATATTTGTCGAACGAAATATGCGCTTGAGGAACATTCTTTTGTCCATCCAGTAGTACCGTCGGAGGCGTACGAGTTTGTACGCCCAAATCGCCGTCTCACACGCAAGCTGAGAGGCGACTTCTCCGTTGGGTATACCGCCGACGCCATCGGCTACGACAAAACACTCGTCGTTAAAGTTCGTAAAGTAATCTTCCTGTGTCTTTCGGGAGCCTTGAAGTTGGCTTGCGGCAAAAATGTACGTGTCTTGGGGTTTATGAAGGGAACGCGCAAATGGATCAGCAAACTTCATGAGACCAATATCGCCTGGTACTTACCAGGAGTGTTTGCTTATGTTAGCGCATTCGTATATCGTCGCGCAACTTCTTCCCAATTGACCACATGCCACCATGCCTTGATGTAGTCGGCGCGCATATTTTGATACTTGAGGTAGTAGGCGTGCTCCCAAACGTCAAGACCGAGGATGGGCGTCTTCCTATCCATCAATGGATTATCCTGATTGGGCGTATCCACAATGACAAGCTTCCCGGCATCGACAACCAACCATACCCATCCGCTACCAAACCGACCCATCGCAGCGGTGGCAAACTGCTCCTGAAACTTTACAAAATCCCCAAACGCAACATCCATTGCCTTGGCAAATTCTCCTCCTGGCATCCTTGCTACTCCCTTTGGTCCGCCGGCTGGCGGAGCCGTCATCACCGTCCAAAATAAACTATGATTAGAGTGCCCGCCACCGTTGTTTCGCACTTTCGTACGGACAGATTCAGGCACTTGACTTAAGTCCTTAAGTAAATCCTCAATAGATATCGTGAGAAGTCTTTCATTGCCTGAAAGGGCGTCGTTGAGGTTTTTGACGTATGCCCCGTGATGCTTATCGTGATGGATCTGCATCGTGCGTTCGTCGATATATGGCTCAAGTGCATTGTAGGCGTATGGGAGTTCAGGAAGAGTAAACATATTTGTATTTTATCGTACACTATTTATATCACACAAACGATTATTTTACAATACCCCGTACAGCTTGACGAATCGCCTTGACGAGGAACTCTCTCGGTACATCCTCATGGATAGTGCCTTTATGGACGACAGCCCGGCACGACACGTCCACACCGGCCAGACACGAACACGAGTCGCATGATGTGTGCCGTACGCTCGTCTGGGGCAAATAGCGCTCAAGCGGCACACTGTTGAGAAGAATTGTGTTTGACTCGTCAATATGCTCCTTTGAAAGTTTTTTTTCCCGATACACGAGATCTATTCCTTTCTCAAACAACTCCTGTTTGAGTTCTGCAGTCATCTGACGGACATTCTCGCCGGTTTTCCCACACCGATTGCACGTTTCTCCGTCTTTATCATAGTGTTTCCATATGACAGTCAATATTTTCATACCTTCGCCATACGCGCTGCTCGCAGTAAACAACTATCAATGACGCTTTTCATGGCTATCAACGTCTCCTTCTTTGGTTTGCAATAAAGAAACTTCCCGTTCTTCTTGCACTCGATAAGACCCCAGCTTACTAGATCGTTTATGTAGCTTGACGCGGTGGATTGAGGGATTTTAAGTTCCCTCATGATGCCGGTCACACAGTTGCCGGCGTAGCCCTGTTGGCTCTCCAGATCGCAATCGCAGCCTTCCCTTGCGATATTCATAAATATGGCAAAGCGCAAGGGATTACCCAACATGTCAAATGCCTGCTGGACTGACCTGAAGGTCTGTTGTTTATTCATAATATGATTCTGTGATGTATTATATATCATATTTTTGTGATATGTCAAGCGTCTTCAATATTCCTTTCCTTTTTCCTTCCGGACCAAGTGTCATATAATAGGGATCATGTCTAAAAGGGAAGCACCGAAAAGGAGCACAAAACGAGAGCCATCGGCAAACACTGACGATGCGGACCGCGCGTTAAGTGAGGCGTATCCTGGTCAAGAGAAATCCGGAGAGCCTGCGAGTCGTCTACGATTACTCCGTTTGCGACTCAAAGCCATTGCTACCAATAAAATCGCATTCTACCTTTTCTGGCTCTTGCCTCTGGGGCTGGTCGTACTCTCCTATCTCTTTATCATCAAAGATCTCCCTTCACCTGCTAAACTGGGCAACTATGACGTCCCGCTTGCGACAAAAATATACGATAGAAACGGAAAACTGCTCTTCGACGTATTCGCTGAACAAAATAGGACACCGGTTGCACTCAAGGACATTCCCAAATACCTCCAACAGGCAACGATCGCGATAGAAGATAAAGACTTCTATCATCATGGAGGGATAAGTCCGATTGGCGGAATGGTTCGGGCGATTTTCGCAACCGCAACCGGCCGGAAGCTCCAAGGCGGCTCAACCATCACCCAGCAGCTCGTCAAATCCGCACTTCTGACGCCGGAGCGCACGGTCACGAGAAAAATTCGCGAGATCATCCTGGCCTTCTGGGTTGAACTCCTCTACCCGAAAGACAAAATTCTTGAGCTCTATCTCAATCAAGTGCCCTATGGAGGGACTGCGTGGGGGATTGAAACTGCATCGGAAAAGTACTTTAGCAAATCCGTTAAAGACCTGACTCTTGGGGAAGCTGCTCTCCTTGCCGGCCTGCCACAAGCACCCACACTCTACTCTCCGTTTGGCGCTTACCCGGAGCTGTCGCGCGCACGCCAAAAAGAAGTGGTACGTCGGATGGTCGAGGATCGCTACATCTCACAAGAACCTGGTTGAACGCGGCGGGCTGAAAGTCACGACGACGCTCGACCTTGACTTGGAGGAATATGTACAGGCAACTGTTGCAGCTGAGGTCGGGAAGCTCAAAAATCTCCGCGTTGGCAACGGCGCTGCGCTCGTTACCAAACCGGCTACCGGAGAAATTCTCGCCATGGTCGGGTCGACCAACTACTTTGCCTCCCCGTCCGGCAATTTTAATGTCGCAACCGCTCTGCGCCAACCCGGCTCGTCGATAAAGCCCATTAACTACGCCATCGGCATCGAAAAAAAGATTGTGACACCGGCAACCATGTTTCTCGATGTCCCGACGTGCTTTGCCAACGTGAACCAGCCCAACTACTGCCCGAAAAACTACGATGGCAAATTCCATGGCCCCGTGCAGCTTCGGTTTGCTTTAGGCAGCTCGTACAACATTCCGGCAGTCAAGATGCTCTACTTAAATACGGTTCGTGACATGGTCGCCTCGGCAAGCGCATTTGGCCTGGACACTATTACCGATCCGGACCGTTACGGGCTTTCCCTAACGTTGGGTGGCGGCGAGGTACGGATGACGGACATGGCAGAAGCATTTAGTGTATTTGCCAACAGCGGCACCCGACACGACCTAGTATCAATCATCAGGGTCGTTGATAAAAACGGAAAAGTCCTCGAAGAATATAAAGACCCCAATCTCGGCAAGGAAATCCCCTCACAGCTCCTACTTAAAGGCACTCGCGTCGTATCAAATGAAACGGCGTTTCTCATATCACATATACTCCTCGACAATAACGCCAGAAGTGCTGCGTTCGGCCCAAGCTCAGCACTCGTCATCCCCAACCACGCAGTGTCCGTCAAAACCGGAACAACCGATGATCTTCGCGATAACTGGACCGTGGGGTTCACGCCGCAGTTTCTCGCGATCACCTGGGTAGGCAACAACGACAATACGCCCATGAATCAATCCCTGGTCTCCGGCGTCACGGGAGCAGCCCCCATCTGGAATAAAATAATGACGAAAGTACTTCAGGGCAAACCCGATATCTGGCCCAAACAGCCCGACGGTATCGTGGGCTCCCACATTTGTACGACGACCGGGCTCTATCCACCCAATCCCGAAGCAGACGACAAGGGGTGTCCGACCCGCTTTGAGTATTTCATCAAAGATACTGTCCCGAACCAACGAGAAAATCTTAAGCGTCAAGTCACGATCGACAAATCCACGGGAGACCTTGCGCTACCCAACCAAACGGATAATGTGGAAACCCAGGAGCACCAAATCGTCTCTGACGGAGTCTCCTTCTACTGCCTGGATTGCCCGCACCCAGAGGGAAAAACCAACCTCGTGAAGTAATCATCTTATCATAACGATCACTATATTGATCACTCTACTCATTGACACACTACACACTGTATAGTAAAATGATATCTATGCCACACACCATTTTCCTTGATGATATTAACCAGCACCTAGTCTCACTCACGGATTTTCGCCGGAACGCTGGCAGATACGTGGATAAACTTCCGCAACAGGGGCCGCTCACGATTCTGCGCGGCAGCAAAGTCGTCGCCCACCTCATCCCTCCGGTAG
>Ga0075708_109_pt1 | contig 21052 bp, 23 predicted proteins | sample RifGroA2_FD_67739 | JGI IMG/M metagenome (GOLD analysis project Ga0075708, IMG submission 67739) | Microgenomates bacterium GW2011_GWA2_47_8 | reverse complement strand
AATATCGTCTACCCAAACTTGCAAAAGATTCTGTAGAGATTCCTGTGTATACCAAGCCATCGCTGGTAATGCCCATACATTACCTTTATACGAAGAGAGCTCTTTAGCATTGTCTCCTTCGAACGCATATCCTGCTAGTGCTCCACTTGCCACTTTTTTGAGAATATAGTTTTCTGGAAGAAGTACTTTTACTCTATTGATACCTACAATGATTGCAGTTGGTCGAAGAGTATCAATAAGTTTTTTGGTTATGATGATCCGCGTCTCATCGTTTTCTACAAGAGCAGGCATGAGGACATCGCTGTTGAGAAAAAGTTCTGAGAGTTCAGTGTGTTGGAATCTCTCGTCTCTTGATTTTCTCGATCAGTATATGACGTTCATACCTATGCCTTGTGCAATTTCTGCCATACGATTCCCAATTCTTCCGAGACCGAGTATTCCAATAGTTTTTCCCTTCAGCAACATTGGCTTAACGTTCCAGTCAATTTTTCCGTCGTTTTTGACGTGAATTGGTAAGCGACGAGCAGCCTCTATCGCCATGCATATGGCATACTCGGCTACAGAATCCGCCGAGAATCCCGGGCAGTTGCAAGCGACAACACCTTTCTTTTTTAATTCTTTTGGTTTGATCCAATCGTAAGACGTGGACTGCGTGATGACTGCCTTGACCTTGGGGATATTTTGCAGAGCTTCAAGATCTAGCTCCCAGTCAAAAGAAGTTGGGTCTAAGGCAAGAATTTTGTCGCTGGGATCTTGTGTCAGTTTATGAATCTCACCCAGTTTTCCTTTGTGCGAAATAGTAATAACTTCCCCAAAACTTTGAAGTTTTTTCAATTGTTGTTCGGATAGCCCAGAGGTTTTTCCGGAAACGATAAGGTAGATGTTCATGGTTATTAGATGTATTTTATCAACTCTACAATTTTTGTCACTCCGTCTTTTTCTGTAAAGTGTTCGGCGCGGGTTTGACGATGATGAAGCCTGCGCGTTTGAAATGCTGGTCAAACGTGGCATTACGCGGTAGATGGTTATCGTTGGGCTGCCAGCATTGATCATGTCGCGTAGCTTTATGGCGGATTGCAGATTTCTTTTGACTCGAAGCAACGTTAATGTCTCGTCAATGATATAGTTGGTCGTTACCAACTGTGTTTTTTGCTCGTTGAGCAAGGAGAAAATATCTTTAGCTTCTTTATGAAAATCATCAAAGTCATCGATCAATGCTTTGAAGTAGCTTGAATTGAGGAATACCTGGTTCATACGGAATAAATGGCTTCGTCTTCTTTAGACCAACCCATGGGCTTTCCTTTTGTCTTTTGATTGATAATAGCCCACATGGCAGCATACTTGTCTTCAGTTTTTTGAGGTTTTCCAAATAATTGTTTGTAGACTGAGACGGCTCGCGTCGTATAGTTTAAATACTCATTGACACTCATGCCTGCCTCTGCAGCAGCGATTTTTACCTGTATCCACTCGTGTTGTGGCATGCGGACATTGGTGATGATCATTCGTTGTTTCATATAGTATATATCATACTATAGTATGATTAGTATGTCAATGGGCAGATTTTTTGAGTTCTCCCATGAACCAGGCGGCGTATTTTTGGGACATGTGGAGGATGGAGATGGCAAAGATAGCAGGATTGCTGTAAGAGTGGATTTTGAGAACTTCTTTTTCAACTTCTTTGTAATACTTCTCGATGGTTTTACAAAGGAGGATCGTTTCATCAGACTCTTCAATGTAATCCTTTCCGGGTGGCCAGAAGTATAGGGAGTGCATGCTGGGAATAATATTGATACACCCCGCGAGGCGCTTTTTTAGGAGATGCCTTCCGATATCCTCGGCCTGCTCTCGAGACTCGCAGGTGATGTAGACCAGGATCATGGTGGACATACTATCTAGTCGGCCAAGACATATCGAAACCGTTCAAAGCGTTTGTTCTTTGGATATTGCGGGAGTTTCGTAAAGAAATCTGCTGAGGCGCGAGCGTGGTCTACCGTGTATTGAGAAGAATGAGCGGCATGTGCTTTGATTCTGGTTTCGATATGATCGGTCACGTCGATATATACAAGATCCGGATGATCGTAGTAATCAACGAGGAGAAACTCTGTCGTTGCGTGCGATGCAGCCCGGGGATCCTCAAAGTGTTTCGGGAAAAATAAGAGATCCCGACTATAGGGATATGCTGCGTCGATCGTGCTTTTTGCGGTATTTCTATGGTCCCGATGGTTTACCCAATTAACGTCTTTATCAAATCGGATAAACACGTCTTCGGGATTATGCGTGATAATGAGGTCTGGTCTAAAGAGTCGAATTTGTTTCGCGATGATTCCTATTGTCTCCAATAGTAACTTTTTCTTGTCGAGAGCCGCGATTACCACTCGTTACTTTTACAATGCGGACAGTTTTTCCGTCTTGGGTGAGTCGCGCAATGGTGCCCCCGGCGTAGAGCTCCGCGTCATCGGGGTGAGCAAAGACCGCGAGGACACGTTTCTTTTTAGAAAATATTTTTTGGTATGAGTCCGTTGGGTTCATCGGAATAATTCTATAGCTTCTGGATGGCATTTGCCAGTTTTGGAGAGAATCCTTCTTTTTGATAATCGGTAATCCAGTGTTTCGTCGCTTGAAAAAGTCTCGTTTTTTGTCCGTTGAGCGCCAAAAGCGCAAGCATTTCTTCGAGGGCTGATGCGATCTGAGCTTGATTGTCTTTAAGGTCAGGGAACGTACAAAGAATATAAGTTCTGTACGAAGCAACTACAAGTGCAGCGGCAAGTTTATCAATCGGTTTCATGGTATCGATAAATGCAAAATCATTAAGGTTTTTGAGTACTTGATTGACGCGCTGGCGAGTCTTTGGAGAATCTGTTTTCATATCTTCCATAATGTCGCGTATTGTTGGTAGGCGGCGCCCCCGAAGCGTGTGTTTTAAATCATCAGCATTAATGCATGGGACTCCGGGTGGCTTGCCTATTGGTTTTTCCTGGACATATCTCTGAAAGAGATATATAGCTTGATCGAGCTCCTCAAGAAACAGTTGAAGCATCCGAGGATTTGTATTGTAAAAGTTAACGACCGGTAATACCGTAGGGTGCTTCGATAGGCGCGCCTGCGCGAGGTTAAAAAAAGTATCTTTATTCATCAGATATTTTGTGCTGTTTCGGATCAAATTTAGGTGTGTTGGCCATGAAAAGAGTAAGATTTCCTTCCCACGCATATGTTTCTCTTTTATCCAAAAAGACCAGATCGCCCACCTGTATTGGCTTTTTTTGATTCGGAGTAATGATGTGGCCGTTGCCGGAAATGACGAAGACAAGTTCTTTGGAAACTCTATTTACGGCAAAGCCTTTTTCTGGATACCTATCTTTGATTGCTGCAATAGCACCGCTGATTGATTTTTCCTCCATAGTAAACTCCCAGATGCTAGTGGTGGGAGAGGCCTGGACCTTGTTAGTTTGTGATGATTGGATAATAATCATACAATTATTGTAGTCGAATGCGGGCGAGTTCTGTAGTGTAAAGTGACGGGTATTGGTTTTCTTTCCGCAGGATGACTTTTTTGACTTTCATGGTGATGGGCATTTGGTGTTTCTCAAGGAGTTGAAAGACCCGATGCGGGTCGCGGAGTTTCGTTTTGTATCGGGCAACGGTCGTATGGATGAAGGTATTTTCTCTTGTCGTTTCACCGGGGAAAGGGAGCCTTTCTTTAAAAGTCGCGCGTAACTTTTGCATTTCATCATGTTCGTCAACAGCACACCAGATGATGGCAGAGGCCATAGGGATGAGTTTGACAAATGAAATGGTAAAAGAAGGAAGCCCATTGTCGAGGTTTTGGAACTTGGCGAGAAAATCTTTTTTTATCGCCGTCCACGTTTCGTCGTATCCAAGATTGTATGTATCACCCCAATAGACGACTTGATTGAAACTGATGTGTTGAAACGGCCGAGGAGTAAGGAGGAGCGCTTCCGGTTCGAGCTTGGACAGTTTTTCTTGTAGGTTACATACTGCACCACGGACTTCTTCGGAGAGATCAATCTGGAGCGTGACGCCTTTGATGGGTTTACCCCACATGGCATCAGACTCAATATCATTGGCAAGGAATTTGTCACGATGTTCAGTGGCCATCATGTCGTATATTTCGGTGAGTCTTTGATTCATATCATCGTGTTATCATGTTTCGAAACATAGTAACATGGATTATTTGATCACTTTGTAGTGCAGTTGGACGGTTTGGCTGTTTGATAAGGTTTTTACCTCGAGGAGTGTGAGGTGGGGCGCGAAGTCACCGTCGGCAAAAAGCGGGATGCCGCGGCCGAGGATGAGCGGTTCGATGTCGATATACATTTCATCGATCAGGCCTTCTTTGAGAAACGCGCTATTGAGGATCCCACCGCCACAGACGAGCGCTTCTCTATATCCTTTCTCCTGAAGCATGGCAAGAACATCTCGTGGCTGTTTGTCAGTGAAGATAGTGTGGGTGGATCGTTTGGCAAGAAGCGTAGCTTCGCGAGTAAGGACGACGGTGAGGATGTCTCCCAGTTGCGTGCCTTCTTTTTTGACCATTTCATACGTTTTTCTGCCGATAATGGCGTTGCCTACTTTTTTACACATCCCCAAAAACCCTGCCCAATCTTCTTTGCTCGTCCAGCTTGTATCATTGTCGATACCGGCAATCTTGCCATTTACCGTCATAGCCATGTAAAGAATGGTTTTCATGCGTTAGTTTTGACATTTAGGATACTGATTATTTTCAGCAACTCCTCTCCAACAGCATTGCCCACATTGACCTTCGCATTGATAATCAATTGCATCGCAGATGGTATTTGGAGGACACGTAGGTTTGATTAATTTACCTATACATGTACATTCGATGCTTCCTCCCGTATTCCATCCGCCGCAAGAAACAGGATTGACGCTTGGGGGATCCACAAACCTAAATGTGGACAGGATTTGGTCGAATAATTCTTGTCCGGTTTTGACACTTTCTTCGGTGACTTGGGGATCGGCAAGAGTGCTACTGCCGGTATCCAGCTCGATGGTATAGATAGTTTTTTTGTCTTTTGAGAAAAATACAATCGCATTCTTATTTTCACTTCCTGCACGAGGCAGTATCCGTCCTCCTTGCTGTCCGTCTATCGTAAGTGTTTCAAGTATATTAGGAGGCGGTCCGATAAATTCTTCTAATGTTGTATAGGGCTTTCCGGTTATCTGACTATAATTCCCTTGTGTAAAAAGTGTTAGCAAGTATAGCCCTTCTTTGTCTTTGATTTCTTGCGTGAATCCACTGCCGCGAATAAGTATGGGTTTTTCGGCCCAGCTGTTTGGATGCTTAAATGATCCGTCACTAAAGCTGTATGTTTTCCAATTTGCAGTAGCTGTGGAGCCAGTTGATTCGACGCTTTGGTCGGGTGGGAGAAGATTTTGTTTTTCCTCATCGGTCAACGGTTGGGTGAAACGCTTTCCATTTGCGGTGATACAGGTAGCAGGGTAACTTTCCTGAAGAATACTATTCTTGGCTTCTAAACATTGCTCATAGGAAGAAATAGACTGTTTGGGAGTGAAGGGATTTTTTAAAGTTTTTCCCAAAAACAAACCGACAGTAATTCCTATGCCCAAGATAGTCAATCCTGCCATGATCCATATGAAGATATGATTTTTTGGTTTTGAGTTTGTAACTAAAGGAGTTGATGGTGGAGAGAAATCTGGTTGTACGGATGGGTTTGGTGCTGTCGGAGTGCCTGTTGATTGCTGGTCCATAACGATCATTATACAGCTATTGGAGGTATTTCTTCTCAAGAATGGCGAGATCATATTTAGTGACAATGGAGAGGGGAAGTTTTTTAGCCTCCGCGAGGGAAAACCAACCAATGGCATCGCATTTTTCTGACTCGAGAATTTTAGGTGTTCCCTTCGTTATCCGACAGATGTACGTCGGAGAGATCCAGTGCTGGTGTTCGTCGGGGATGAGGTGATCACAGACGTCGAGAAGCTCAATGACTTCGATGTCAACACCATGTTCCTCTTTGATTTCCCGTTTGAGCGCATCTTCGAGTATTTCCCCAAACTCTACGCTTCCTCCGGGGATTTCCCATGTTTCCCGTTCGTTTTTCGCTTTCTTGCCCCGAAGGGTGAGAAAGAGCTTCCCTTCGCTATTGAAAATAGCGGCTCCGACGCCGACACCGATGTAATCTATACCGCGTTGCATAGTTATTTCAATAGAATAATCCCAATAAGCATAAGAATTCCAGCCAGGATTTTTTTAGTCATGAAGGTTTTTTCATGAAGGAGGAAGATGCCAGCAAGGACGATTACCGTGCCGGAAGAGGAGGTAATCGGGATGACTTTAGAAGCTTCAGCAAGTGAAAGCGCTTTAATTTGAGCGACATACCCCGTCACGTTCATAAGTCCCAGGAGGGCGACTTTCCAGCCGCCGATCACTGCCTCTTTTTTAAGCTGTTTTATGGTGGGGAGGGGAAATGCGATGACTGCAAGGGGTGCCGTCCACAGGATAAACGAGTAAAACGTTGGCGGAAATCCGAAAGAAGCAGGTTTGTCTACCATCCATGCAAGCCCAAGAGCCGTGGCGCTGACCAGGGCAGCAAAAAACGGTCGCGAAAAGGAAAGCTGGGGATTTTTATGAATGACGATAAAAGACGCCATGAGGATAAGCCCTGTACCCAAAAGTTTTTCCCAGGTGAGCGACTCATGGAACAGAGCAAGCGAGCCGGCAAAAGCGATAACCGGTGCGAGACGGAAGATGACGCTCATTGTTGATGCATCGATATGCTTGCGGGCGGAGAAATGAAAGCGTTCATAGATGCCATAAAAGAGGATTGCCAGGAGGATAAATAGTACTTGTACGGGCGTTATGGCGGCGGGTAACGCGATGTGAGGCAGTTGCGGGAGGAAAAGGATGAGGGCAAACAATCCACCCCATGCGTTGAAGACCACCGAAAACGTACGCGGATCTTCACTCTTGACGGCCAAGACGCGCATGAGGAGGTTGACGGCGGTGAAGAGGATAACAGAGGCAATAGATAGCCAGAACCACAACATATGCGCATCGTAGCATATCATGTATAATTTGTGCTATGAAATCATCCGATGTGCGCAGGAAATACATCGAATTTTTTAAATCGCGGGGGCATGTGGAGGTGCCGTCCTCACCTTTGGTTCCAGAAAATGACCCGACGACCTTGTTTATATCCGCTGGAATGCAGCCCCTTATCCATAATATACTCGGTGAACCCCATCCGGCCGGAAAGCGGTTAGTGAACAGTCAAAAAGCTGTTCGTATGCAAGATATTGACGAAGTCGGGGATAACCGGCACACGACATTCTTTGAAATGCTTGGTAATTGGTCATTTGGGGATTATTTCAAGAAAGAACAGCTGCCGTGGATTTTTGAGTTTTTGACGAAAGAATTGGGATTGGATCCGAAGCGATTATCAGTGTCCGTTTTTGAAGGGACAAAAGAGGTACCGCGCGACGGGGAATCAGTACAAATCTGGAAAAAATTAGGAATCCCCGAGGATAAAATCTTTTATTACGGCACAGATAAAAATTGGTGGAGTAGAGCTGGCGGGCCGGAAAAAATGCCAGCGGGCGAGCCGGGAGGGCCGGATAGTGAAGTATTCTATGAGTTTACCCAAGTTAAGCATGATCCTAAGTTTGGTAAACAATGTCATCCGAACTGTGACTGTGGAAGATTTATGGAAGTTGCCAACTCCGTGTTTATGCAATATAGAAAGAAAGAAGATGGAGGTCTCGAGGAGCTTTTTAAAAAGAGTGTTGATTTTGGTGGGGGACTGGAGCGAATGGCAGCGGTGACAGAAGAAACACCGGATGTTTTTGGCACGGATTTATTTTTTTCGATCATACAGACCATCGAGACATTATCGAAAAAATCGTATACCGATCATGCTCGAGAGATGCGAATCGTTGCAGATCATATAAAAGCCTCTGTTTTTATGGTTGATGCAGGAGTTGAACCTGGCAATAAAGAGAGGGGATATGTGCTTCGTCGTTTAATTAGGAGATCCGTAGTGAAGATGCTTCAATTGGATGTTATCCCTTTAAAAATTCTCCCATTAATTATCAAAGAGGTTTTTGGGATTTATGAGGGTCAATATCTTTCTCACAGCCAACCGGTTATGAGTAGTACCGTTATCGGAGCGGAAATAGATAAATTTCAAAAAACTCTTGATAAGGGAGTAAAAAAATTACAAACCAGTATTAAAGTTGATGGCGATTTACTCTTTGACTTGAAGCAGAGTTACGGATTCCCCCCCGAGGTTGCATTAGAGTTACTCGCTCAATGGGGAAGGACATATAATCGAGATGAACTCTTTGAAGCATTAAAGATTCATGAGCAGAAACACCAAGAGCTTTCTCGTACCGCGGCCAAGGGGATGTTTAAGGGTGGGCTTGCAGATAGAAGCGAAGAAACGACCAAACTCCATTCCGTGACGCATCTTCTTCATGCGGCACTCCGCACGATACTTGGAGATCACGTGCAGCAGAAGGGCAGTAATATCACTGCCGAGCGGCTGAGATTTGATTTTTCGCACCCCACTAAACTTACGAAAGAGGAATTAGAGGGAGTAGAAGGATTAGTGAATGAGAAAATCAAAGAAAACCTTCCTGTATCCTTGGCTAGTATGGATACCCAAGAGGCGCTCAAAAGCGGCGCACTGGCATTTTTCGGTGAGCGCTATGGCGAGAAAGTAAACGTTTACTCTATGGGTGCGTTTAGTCGGGAGATCTGCGGTGGGCCCCACGTATCCTTTACAGGGAGCTTGGGTCACTTTACAATAGTTAAAGAAGAGTCAGCAGGCGCCGGAGTGCGGCGTATCTATGCAACCGTTGCCCCATATGAAGCTGCCCGAGGTATTTCAGCAGTTCCTCAATCGAAAACCTGAAAAAAAGGAGATGTTCCTCTCGCTTCTCCTGGATGTTCGTTTTGTACAGGCAGCGCTATGGGATATTGAGAAGAGCGGCAAAGCACGCGTTGGTCACGTCTCCACTGAGGCGGTTGTTGAGGATAGCTGGGAATCTCGAGGAGAATCATGCGACCGGGCGATCGCAGTCGTGGCACAACAAGAACAAGCAGACGTCATCGAAAAAGTCGTGTTAGGGTTTCCGTCGCACTACTTGTCAAGCTCGGATGATATTGACGCCTCCATACGGCCAAAAGCGAAAAAGCTTACCGAAGAGCTTGAGCTGACGCCCATAGGATTTGTTCCCCTCCATCAGGCAATTCTTCATATGTTGAAGGTGGACGAAGGAGTGCCCCCTAGTGTCATACTGGTCGGCGTCTCTGAGCCGACTGCATCAGTCGTACTCTATAAAGTTGGGAATAACCAAGGACAAAAAACTATTGAGAAAGAAAATATCGCAGTCAACCTTGAAGTAGTTCTCAAGAGCTTTAAGGAGCTTGAGGTTTTGCCGTCACGAATACTCCTGTGGGGATTTGACGGGAAATCGCTTGAAACAGTCAAGCAAGAGCTTCTCAAGCACCCATGGCCCACGCGCGCAAATTTTCTGCATTACCCCAAAATAGACATTTTACCGACACACCTATTGGGAACTGCAGTATCCCTTGCGGGGGCAAGTGAGCTTGCCATGACCATACAAGATGAACCAGAAGAGCAGTCACAGAGTGATGTGGGAGAAGGAGGGGAGACGGCACGGAGCGTCCATAAAGACCAAGGGGTGACCAGTGAGGAAATACCGGTAGAAGATACGCAAGGACAGAAGGAGGGTATACAACCTCGCGAATCGTTTATCACCGAAGAGATTGATGAAAACATCGCGCTGGTTGAACCGGAGTCCCTCGGATTTAAAAGAGATGTCGATGTGTTAGAAGAATCCGAAGAGAAAGAAACCATTGGGACAACCGAAGAGATATCCGATCGCGGCCAACATCACACCCCCGAAGAGAACCCTCTCGGTAAGAAGCAGCCACGATTTATCATACGAAACCAATTAGCGTCTTTTTTTCGCGCTATGCGCGTTCCCGCTGCTGTGCCTATCTTTTTATCTGGGGGTTTTCCTCGATTGGCTCTTCCGCTTATAGGACTAGTACTCCTGTGTGGTATTGTTGCTTTTTCGTTGGTGTGGTTTTTTCCTCACGCAACAATCATTCTTTACGAGGTGCCGTATTCAATACAGGAAGCCGGGACTGTTGCGATTAGTCCGACCGCGACTGTCGTTGATTCTCAGTCGAAGACTATCCCTGGGAAAAAGCAGGAGCGATCTGTCAGCGGCGAGAAAACAATCGCGGTATCCGGAAAGAAGGCAATTGGTGATCCCTCCAAGGGAACTGCAGTCATTTATAACAAGTCGCTGTCGAGTAAAACGTTTAAGAAGGGTACGATCCTTACTGTCGGATCGCTTCAGTTTACTCTTGATACCGATGTCTCAGTTGCGTCGGCGAGCGAGAGCATTGGGTCGATTACATTTGGGAAAGCACCGGTTGCCGTCACCGCGTTTCAGATAGGAAGTCAAAGTAACCTCCCGGCAGGCACAGAATTTGCGTTTAAAGATACGGGTACTGCCCTTGCGGTTGCGAGAAATGATCAGCCTCTCACCGGAGGCACAAGTAAACAGGTGACGGTCGTATCCCGTGCAGACTACGACGCGCTGGTGAAATCTTTGACGGAGGACCTGGTCATAAAAGCCAAAACAGAACTTGCCGGAAGCGTAAGCGGGAGCGAACGGCTTATTGACGACACGATTAAAACGACGGTTACCGAGAAGCAATTCAGTCAAGAGTTAGATCAAGAAGCAACAGAGCTTCATGGAAAACTTACCGTGAATGTTTCTGGTATTTCGTATAACGATACAGACGTCGGTCAGCTTTTTCAAGAGCTTATTGGTACGAAGGTCCCGACGGGCTATGTATTGAGTGAGAAATCTGGAGGGGTAACTGCTTCCAATATTCAGGTAAAAAAAGATGGGTCGATCGGCGCTGTGGTTTCGTATCGAGGGATTGCGCTGCCGACCCTTGATATGCCGGTTATCAAAAAAGCTCTTGTCGGTAAACGCGTACCTGGGGCGGTTGATTATGCGAAAGGGGTGACCGGCGTTGGTGGTATATCGATTCGTATTACAAGGTCACTGTGGAAAGATAAAATTCCTTCAAATGCTCGGAATATTACGATAGCCGCCGAGCTCCTCGAGTGAGCTCGGGGGTAAGCCCCTTATGTCAATGTATCAGTTTGTCAAGTCAAAGCCCCAAATGCGCACATTTGAAGCCGGTCGCGGGGATCCTTTGGACGATGTACCTTGTGATGTTCCTCCGGAGCCTCACGCGAGTCCTCCCCACCCTTTACTCGGGCAAAAGCAATCCCGAAGTATTTATTCGTACGCATTGATCGGATTAGGAATGATGATTCTTGTATGGGTTTTTTGGCCAATTGTGTCATTTTCATTGTTTACTTCCCCAGTGCTTTCTGCTGTCGTTTCACCGGTACAAAATGACGAGAATTCAGGAGATCAATCTCGATTATTTTCTTCTCTGGGTGCTCTCGCGATCGGCATAGGAGCAGAAGACGAAAGCACTCTGGAAACAACGAATGCAAATACGTGGTTTCCCACCAAGCCGCAAAAAAAGATCGTTACTTCAGTTACTGCGTACACATTGTCGATCCCAAAACTTGGTATTAGAGATGCAGCCGTCATTATCGGGGGCGACGATCTGCAAAAAAGTCTTATTCACTATGGTGGCACAGGTCTCCCGGGGGAGTACGGGACGGCAGTTGTCTTCGGCCATTCTGTGCTCCCGCAGTTTTTTAGTGGGACGAATTACAAATCAATTTTTTCTACGTTACCGTCGATGAAAATTGGGGATGATATATACGTTACCTACGATGGGGTACGATACCGCTATAAAGTATTTGACATGATTGTGACAAAACCCACAGATCTCTCTCCCCTGGAGCAGCGGTTTGATGATTCGTATATCACGCTTGTGACTTGTGTGCCTCCGGGTACGCTGTGGGAACGCCTGAACGTCAAGGCGCGTCTCGTAAAACCTGAAAATTCCTAATGCAAACAAACGATATATCTATCGATATGGCAGAAGAACGTCAACAGCTAGCGATTGAAGCAATAAAGAAAAAGCTTATCGGCAAGTCGCTCTCATATCCGGAAATATTTGCCATAATGGATGAGATTGCGAACGAACGACTTGGCCCCGTGTTGACGACATATTTTGCTGCTGCCGGATTTAAAGAGGGTTTCTCCGATGAAGAGCTTTATTTTTTGACGAGCGCAATGGTTGCGACCGGGCCGCGTCTCCATTTTTCGGGCATTGTCGCAGATAAACATTCTACTGGTGGGGTGGCAGGGACGAGGACGACCATGATTCTGGTCCCCATTGTAGCGGCCGCGGGTTTTCAGATTCCGAAAAATTCTTCCCGGGCCATCACGTCTCCAGCAGGAACTGCAGATACCATGGAGGTCGTTGCTCCTGTGACATTTTCTCCTCGGCAGATCGAACGAATCGTTGCGAAGGTCGGTGGGTGCATTGTTTGGGGAGGACACCTGGGTCTTGCGCCTGCTGACGACATCATCATTCAGATCGAACAACCACTTGCGTTTGAATCATTTGATAAGATTATTGTTTCAATCATGGCAAAAAAGATTGCATCCGGTTCGACACACATCGTACTTGATATACCCGTTGGCCCCACCATGAAGATACATCATTTTCATGACGCCGATGTCATTGTGCGCAAATTTTCTTTTCTTGCACACAAATTTGGTATACGAGTCGAAAAGCACTCCGGTTGGCTGGTAAACTCCTCTCCCTGTGTTTTGCCGATAGCCCAGACAATACACTCCGAAATGGAGAAGACATTGCGAGAGAAATACTTATAAGCGGCAAAGCACTTGCAAAGATGAAAGAGATTGTTCGTATGCAAGGTGGAGATCCGGACATTGATCATAATCGACTTATGCCCGGAAAGTTCAGTTTCGATATGAAGTCTTCTCAAAAAGGACGAATCAGTCATTTACACAACGCACAGATCACCGTGATATGTCGCATACTCGGTTGTCCCACAGATAAAAAGGCAGGGATGTTTTTAGTGCGAAAACTCGAGGACGTGGTGGACAAAGGTGATATACTATGTACGCTCTATAGTTCCGATCAATGGAGGTTAAAAGAGGCGGTCGCGACTCTCAAAAGCGTGCCGGTGTACACAGTAGAATAATAAATAACTTAAAAATTCAAACTTTAAACTTAAAACTTTCCCAAAACATTTTAAAGTTTACATTTTAAAGTTTAAAGTTCATCGTATGTTTAAAAATATCATTGCTCCAGTACAGGCTTGGCTATTATCTCAAGGGAAGTGCGTGGGGTGCGGAAGGGCGCTTGAGGGAAAGAATAATAAAGGACTTGCGCGGGTGACGTGCCACTGTGGTCGTGTCTATATGTATGACAGCGATGCTCGGGTGTTTCGTCGCGCACGACTAGATGAAGTCAAATAACTCATTCGTACTACGGTTTACTCTACTGCTCCTCGTCATAGGGATAGGTATCGGTGGGGGAATCCTCTGGTGGCAAGACGCAGTAGCTCCGGTTGACACCCGTGATCCTAGTCCCCGTATCTTTGTCGTTCATCGAGGAGAAGGAGTCAAAAGCATTGCGGCGAGACTTTCACAGGAGCGCTTCATACGAAGTTCTACGGGATTTTTTTTACTCGTCAAGTTTATGCGGATCGAGCGAGATCTTGAGGCAGGAGACTTCAGATTAAATTCCGCGATGGATGCTCGCGCCATCGCAAAAGAGTTGACACACGGCATTCTTGACGTCTGGGTGACCACTCTCGAAGGATGGCGAGTCGAGGAAATAGCATCAAAATTGGCAAAAGACCTGAATATTCCTGAGACTGAATTTCTCAAATATGCGCGCGAAGGATACATGTTTCCTGATACGTATTTTGACGAAGTTATCGTGTTGGCTTCGATTGTTGAGCGAGAGGGGAGGACAGATGAAGACAGGCCAGTGATTGCGGGGATTCTCCTCAAGCGACTTAAGGCCGATTGGCCACTTCAGACAGACGCCACACTTCAATACGCACTCGGATATCAGGTGTATGAAAAAACATGGTGGAAAAAGGTTTTGACCAATGACGACAAAAAAATTGCATCACCATATAACACATATCTCCATCCGAACCTTCCTCCTAAACCGATCGCCAATCCCGGCCTTGCCTCTATCAAAGCGGTTATTTATCCCGAAGATAGTAATTACTGGTATTACCTTCATGACCCTCGTGGCAGCGCGCATTATGCAAGGACGATTGAAGAGCACGAACAAAACATCGCGTCCTATCTTCGTTGACCAGGAGCTCATTTTTATTGCAATACGCAAAAGAAGCTCCCAACGGCTGTCAATTCCTGGAGAAAAAATCCCTCGCTATACCAGGCCGAAGCAGAGCCTCCGTCGAGGTTTATGGCGTCACGTACCTCCTGTGTCGTTTGTTTTTGCCACTGGGTAAGGAGAAACGGGACTTCAGAAAGGAGCGGTCCCTGGTAAGGATTTTCTCGGTCATACAGGACAAAAAAAAGAACAGCGTTGGTTACCGTTGTCGCAACCACACTGCGGCGAGCAAATTCATCTTCTATGAGACGAAGTTTCTGAGGGTAGCCGTTTCGAAAAAGTACCGGTCCGGTCTGAAGCGCAATCCGGAGTGATTCTTTTGGCGGCTCAGAGGTAATACTCACTTGTCCTTGGGTGGTTATTGAAAAAATACCGTTTAGGAGAGTGTTCGGTTGAAATACTTCCTCGGTTTCTCCATGTGTTACGAATAAACCCGTTGGTTTTTTTTCTTGTGTATAAAATCCTCCGTTCACAAGATCCAGGCAGTGCGATGTTTCCAATGCTGCTCGTGACGTATTCTGTTCACGAAAATTCGGGATGAGGGAGATGGTGTCCGGGTTTTGTACGGTAAACCATGCAATTCGAAACGATCGGTTGTCTTGCGTTATATCGAAAAATTGTTTCGGGTTTATGACTGTGTGAATAGTACTCGGCGTTGGACTTATTTGTGGCGGGGTGCTCCTACTATAGAGTGTGACCCTCGTATACATATACATGAGCCCAAAGAAGGTTCCGCATGCGACAGCGACGCTTATGGCAAGAAGAAATCTCTTCATGGTAACGATTGTACGACAATAAGGGATGAAGATGTTCTCTTGACAGGAGCATTTGACCAGAGAGGCTTCTGGTGATAGACTCGGGCTATACTTTGGATTGTCAGGGCTGCATTTTATGACTTTGGAAGGTGAAAAAATACGAGAGGTAGAAACCATCCAACGCCCCTACGAATGGCTTCGATTCATCGACGAACAGAGTACACCCACGAAAGAAGATCTGTCTCTCCTTGGCGGCAAAGGGTACTATTTGGCCCGCATGCATGAGGCGGGTTTGCCTATCCCAAAGGGGTTTACTTTGACGACCCGAGCGTGTACGGACCGCGTCGTGGGAGGCGGTGAGCTTGAGTTGGCCGTAGCCCGTGAGCTTGGCCGTGCAACCCATGAACTTGGCGCAAAAACTGACAGCGCCTTAGGAGATCCTCATCGTCCTCTCATTGTATCGGTGCGCTCCGGGGCTCCTGTTTCTATGCCTGGGATGATGGAGACAGTCCTTAACGTCGGTATCACCGATGCCACATTGCCCTCTGTCAGTGAGCGCATCGGCAGAAGCGGAGCTATCCTATCATATATTCGACTTATAGAAATGTACGGCGTTGCTGTCGATGGGGTACCGCATCACCACTTTAAACGCGTGCGTCAGTTAGAATGTTGCCAAAGAAAAACAGCTGACGGAAAGTGTTAAAGCAGTTTTTCGTTCCTGGATGAATCCATCAGCCATCCAGTACCGTTCTATGCACGGCATCCCTGGGGAGGTGGGTACTGCAGTGACGGTCCAGGAAATGGTGTTTGGCAATGGTACCGGGCAGTCCGGTACGGCGGTTATCTACACGCGTCACACTGATCCGGCGCGACACCACGAGTGGGAAGGGTACTTTATGCCAAACGCTCAAGGAGAACAAATCGTCGCTGGTGCCGAATCGGGGGCGCTGTCTGTCGAGGTGTTACCCAACAATATCCGGAAGCAACTTTCCCGACACATGGCGACTATCGAAGATATTGTCGGATGGGTCGGCGACATAGAAGTGACCTGGGAAAATGGGCGGCTTTCCTTTCTCCAGGCGCGTAAAGCCAAACTCCCCTCCTACGCGACGCTTGCATATGCTGAAGCGTTTCATCGTGAAGGACGACTGGAGCTTAGCGAAGCGCTCTCAAGGATACGCCCCATGGATATTGAAGCGGTCGTCCGGCAGTCGTTTGATTCGGAGGCTAAGGACCAGGCCCGCGCGAGCGGTCGTTTGCTCACAACCGGACTCCCAACCAGTACCGGTGTGGCGACGGGGAGACTGGTTTTTTCCGTGGAAGCAGCGCGATCGGCCGTAGGACGCGGAGAGAAAGTGATCCTCTTGTGTGAACACTTTAATCCTAATGATGTGGATGTCATCGGTGGACTTGGAGGGCTTGTGACGACCACAGGGACGCCATCGAGTCACATTGCTCTCGTTGCGCGGGCACTCAACGTCCCGTGTATCATGGGATGTCTTGAGACCGTTCCTCCGGGCACGGGGCCCAGTCGGACAGCGATTTTTTCTGCCACGGCGGTCGAGGAAGGGGCAATGGTGTCGATTGATAGCGCGCACGGCGAACTTTTCCTCGGTATGCTTGCCTTGGGTAAATCACAGGAAATACCCTCTGGAATCGGCGCGCTTCTTGAGGCATGGCGGGAGCGAAACGGTACAGATAATGCCTGGGCCATGTTTGTGTTGAGCAAGGACTCCCGCGCACGGGAAGATATGCTTCGTCAGTGTCATGAAGCTATCGCCAAAGCCGACCATTATGATACCGTGAAAGCACGGGATGCTGCATTTATCAACCATGCGTTTCCGACCGCCATCAGTATTCCCACGGCGATTGTTCCCCTTCGGGGGAGGGACCGAGATGACGTCAAAAGAGACGTACAGACACTGGTGGAAGCATTGCGCCGAAAAGGTCACGGCGTTTGGCCGAGGAGTGCGTATGGAAGCATCTCCGGTGGTGAGCCGGACGCACTCAATTCGCCGTATGGAAGTGTTGACGTGGGTCAGGGGGATCCGGATGGCGCACGACTCACCGACTGGTTGACCAACCCATCCTCTTCCGTTTCGAAATGGGGCGGTCTTGACTCATGGTATGTGTTCACCGACACGGCCGGCGAGCACACCCTGGGAGAGCTCCTCATCCCTGCTGATCCTCCCGATAAACTTGCCAAACCAGTGGTAGGGGAGCACTTTGTTTTTTCACTGCGGGCTACACCGGAGGGAATCGTTGTAGACATGAATGATCACACCTGTCACGTCCGGTCGCTTGCCTCTATCAAGCAAGAAGATCTTATGCAGATTGTCGCTCACGGGGGTTCTGATGATGCGAGTCTCGTTGGCTCTTTGACGTATCGGTTTGGGAAGCATCATCTAGACAGCGATAAACTGACCAGTCTGGTTGGACGTTTGGCGGATACTTCAGGCAAAGATACGGTTGCCAAGTTTAAACGGAAGCTTATCAGCGTATTTGGTGAGGGAGCCGTCCAATCAACGACCACAGAGACACTTTCTTCTATGGTTGATACCCTGGGGAAGCAGGGCCTCCTAGGGGATGCCGATTATGCGCTCATAATGAGCGATCGTTCCCTTGAGGTCGCGCATGCGATACGCAAAACCGTGTTTTCCGATTGGTGGAGCGCGCATGCATTACCACTTCGCATGTGGGCGATCCAGCATGCGACCGGAGAGTCACAGCTTGAATGTCAGGGAAGACTTTCTACAGACGCCAAGAATAATTGGATGCTGATATACGGTTTGAAAGGCGGTGTGGAATCAACAATTGCTATCAGGCGGTAGTAGACTGGTTTATCATTTTTTGTATTTTTTGGGGAGAGAGGATGGCAAGGAATAGAGGAGTTGCGGTAAATACGATGAGGTTTACTCCCAACACTATCCCCAAACTCCGGACGAGCGCTTGGATGACAAAGACGATCCTCACTAGAAGCTTCTCTGTCGGTTGGTTGTCTAAGGGCTTGACAGGAGCATGAATATATATATAATAGAGCATACATTTATAAGCCCGAAGGAGGCGAACGTTCATTGTTCGCTTCTTTTTGTCGTTTACTACGATTTATATTGAGGTTATTCCATAAGGATTTATTGAATGGTTAAGGACAATAAACCCTCCATTAAGACTTTATCGTGGGGAAAGGAATACAGTCATCTTCCCGCCATTGATCTCACACTCGTTCAACGGGAGTCCTATCAGTGGTTTCTTGAGAAAGGCATCCACGATCTTCTTGCAGAGGTAAACCCCATTTCTGATTTTACCGGGAAAAATTGGGAACTGACGTTCGGGGGACATCCCCGCCATGACCGCCAACGGTACGTTTATTATCAACGGTATAGAACGGTGTGTGGTAAACCAACTCGTCCGGTCCCCGGGGATTTATTTTACCGGTCAGGTAGATCCGACGACGGGTCGAACACTCTATGTTGCCGAAATCCGTCCCATGCACGGGAGCTGGCTTGAGTTTACCGTGACAAGAAATGATTGTCTTATGGTGCGGATTGATCGACGTCGTAAATTTGTCGCGACGACATTTCTGCGCGCGATTGGGCTTTCTGATACAGAAGAGATCATAAAAACATTCGTTGACAGTAAAGATGGCCCGGATCGTAAGTTTATAGAGGCGACGATCGCCAAAGACCAAACGACGACGCAGGTAGAAGCGACTCTTGAGTTATACCGGAAGCTTCGTCCTGGTGAGCCAGTTGTTCTTGATAACGCACAGGAGCTTCTGCGAACGATGTTTTTTGACTATCGGCGCTACAGTCTTGAGCGTGTCGGCCGGTACAAAATGAACAAAAAATTGGGCGTGGGCGTTCCCAATACCAAAGAAAACTGTCGTTGCGACCAACGCATTTCGTGTAGGACTCCTGAGGCTCGAACGATCCGTCCGAGAAAAGATGAGTCTGGCCGGTCCTGCAGCAGCTGATCTGACTCCTTCGCAGCTTGTCAACGCAAGACCCATCATTGCAGCAATCAATGACTTTTTTCGAACCAGCCAACTTTCCACCATATTAGATCAAACCAATCCCTTGGCAGAAATAGATAACTTGCGACGACTTACTGTCATGGGTGTTGGTGGTATATCGCGAGAGCGGGCATCGTTTTCAATTCGAGATATCAACGCGAGTCAGTATGGACGGATTTGTCCCATCAGAAGTCCCGAAGGGCCCAATATTGGACTCGTTACATATATGGCTCTCTACGCGCGCATCAACGAGTATGGATTTTTGGAAACCCCTTATAGAAGAGTCGAAAAAGCCACTCACGGTGGCCGTTCGGTCATGCGTGTGACGAGCGACATTGTCTATTTGGCCTCCGATGACGAACAACAGCATTATGTCACCCATGCGGGGATTCGCCTCGATCATGACGGGACACTCCTGGATACGCGTGTTCCAGTGCGGTACAAAGGAGAGTTCCTCGAAGCGGATGTCTCTGTTGTTGAATATATAGACATCGTTCCGCGTCAAGTGGTAGGCGCTCCTGCTTCTCTTATCCCATTTTTGGCTCATGACGAAGCCAATAGGGCCCTTATGGGAACGCACATGCAATGCCAAGCGGTGCCCCTTCTTGCCCCTCAGTCACCGGTCGTCGGGACAGGTATGGAAGCGCCCATTGCATCCTCCATGGGTCGAGTCATACGTGCGACAGCGGAGGGTACGGTCGCGTTTGCGGATGCGACAACGGTTGTTGTCGAGACCAAAGACGGAACGACTACCCATGCTGTAGAAAAATTTAAACGGTCAGCACAGTCTACATGCTATAACCAACGGGTGCTCGTGCAAGCTCATGATAAAGTAAAAGTTGGCGATGTATTAATAGATGGCCCGGCCTGTGATGGCGGAGAATTGGCTCTGGGAACCAATGTGACGATCGCCTACATGAGTTACGATGGTTTGGGATACGAAGACGCCATCGTCATCTCCGATCGTTTGGTAAGAGAAGACCTTCTGACATCTGTAAACATCGAAGAGTATGAAGCGAGCGTCGTAGACACCAAGCTCGGTCCGGAAGAAACGACACGAGACATCCCCAATGTTGGTGAAGAAGCACTTCGTAACCTTGACGAAGACGGGATCGTCGTGGTCGGTGCAGAAGTTGGACCAAACGATATTTTAGTTGGCAAGATTGCCCCGAAGGGAGAAACCGAGCTTACCGCAGAGGAGAGACTCCTTCGGGCAATTTTCGGCGAGAAAGCGCGGGAAGTTCGCGATACAAGCCTACGGATGCCGCACGGCGAGCGGGGAACGGTCGTTGAGGTAAAAATTTTGGACAAAGAGCATGGCGATGAGCTTGAACCAGGGACAAACAGGAAAATTGTGGTGAAAGTTGCTCAAATACGAAAAGTCGTCGTTGGCGATAAACTCGCAGGTCGGCACGGCAATAAAGGAGTCATCAGTAAGATCGTCCCTGAGTCAGATATGCCGTACTTAGTCGATGGTACAACGGTTGACCTCATCATATCGCCGCTTTCGGTATTGGCCCGTATGAATTTAGGACAGTTACTCGAAGCCCATTTAGGTTTGGCGGCGCAAAAGCTCAATATCAAGGTGTCAATGCCGGTATTTGAGCAGGTTATTGAGGAGAATATTGTCAAGAAACTCGAAGAGTCAGGTCTTCCCGTAAGCGGGAAGAGTGTCCTTTATGATGGTCGAACTGGTGAACCGTTCACAGAGCCGGTTGCTGTAGGAATTGGCTATATCATGAAGCTTATTCACATGGTGGAGGATAAGACACACGCTCGTTCGACGGGTCCATATTCGCTGGTGACACAGCAACCGCTGGGCGGTAAAGCTCAGATGGGAGGACAAAGACTGGGCGAAATGGAAGTTTGGGCGCTCGAAGCACATCGAGCTGCCCACATTCT
>Ga0075708_115_pt1 | contig 21068 bp, 17 predicted proteins | sample RifGroA2_FD_67739 | JGI IMG/M metagenome (GOLD analysis project Ga0075708, IMG submission 67739) | Microgenomates bacterium GW2011_GWA2_47_8 | reverse complement strand
CCTCGATAATCGTATTGACATCTTCCGTACGGTAATCCTCCTCTGTAAGGACAATGAGGTCCGCATATCGTGCTGATGCTTTTCCCATAAACGGCCGTTTAGTCCGGTCTCGGAGTGCCGCGCTACCAAACACATGGATGAGGCGCTTTTTACTCGCAAGGCGGACGGTTTTCAGTGCTTGCTCGATGGCGTTCGGTGTGTGGGCAAAGTCTACAATCACTCGGAACGGTTTCTCAACCACTACCTCCATCCTGCCTTTTACGCCCCGAAACACCGAAATAGCCTTTTGGGCACTCCGAAATGGCACACCGAGCGCCTCCGTTGCCGCAATGGCCGCAAGACAATTATACCGATTAAACGTTCCAACGAGCGTTGTCTTAAACGGGTGAGTCTTGGGGCTCACGTGCGCGTCGCGACGGATGCCGTAGGTAATGACGCGTTTTTTCCGAAAAAGACCTCCTGCTTTATTGTACACCTCGGCCTCATCGCGATTGAGGACCGCAACCCGTGCACGGGAAAGAAGCGAGAGCTTGGTCTTCATGTATGCGCCAAATGTTTTATGCCAATCGAGGTGCTCGTGCGTCACGTTCGTCAAGACCCCTACGGCAAACCGGACGAAATCCACGCGATGCTGTGAGAGGCCATGGGAAGTAACTTCAAGGACAACATGCGTATCCCCGTGACTCAAGGCTTGTCGAAGATATTTCTGAACCTCAAAACCACGTGGGTTCGTCACATGGAAGCCGGTATCGTAAGTTTTTCCCGCCACGACGGCGCAAACGGAAGTTATCATGGAGACTTTAAGCCCGGCAGCTTTAAGGATTTCGTAAATAAGCGTGGTGGTCGTGGTTTTGCCGTCCGTGCCGGTCACCCCGATCACCGTGAGTTTGTGGCTGGGAAAACCAAACCAGAGAGCAGCGGCGAAGGCTTCGAGCCAATGGTAGAGCCCTTTCAAGCGTCGGACCATGCTTTATATTATACCATTCTACTGTGGCCCGATGCCGTAATAGGCAAAAATATCCCTGGCTATGGAAAAAAACAGAGGTGCCGCGGTTTCTGACCCCCACGGAGAGCTCGTCGGCTCTCGGAGTGTGACAAGCATCACAAATCGCGGATTGTCGCTCGGAGCAAACCCCACAAACGAGGCGATAGTCTTCTTGTCGTCGTAATGCCCGGCAACCGGGATCTGTGCAGTTCCCGTTTTCCCGGCAATGCGATAGCCTTTAGGCTTTGCCCATTTTGCCTCGCCGCTATCCACTGCATTCACCATCATCTCTGTAATAGCTTGTGCTGCTGCACTTGAGACAACCTGTCGAATTTTTTTGGGTCGTATGGATATCAGCCGACCATCTCCGTCTCGTATGTCCTTGACCACGTGGGGCTCCATGAGCCATCCATCGTTTGCAAGCGCCCCCACCGCTCGAACCATTTGAAGCGGCGTGACGGCGATTCCCTGACCAAAGGAAGCGGTTGCTAAATCAATTTCCTTCCAATCGCGGTCATCTCGCAAAGACGGAGACGTTTCGTCCTGGAGGTCAACATTCGTCTGTTCGCCAAATCCAAACCGATGGATGGTATCGATGAATGCATCATTCCCGAGTTTTTTCTGAACAGAGACCATGCCCACGTTCGAAGAGTGTTCCAGCACTTGGGTCATCGTAAGGGTGCCGTGATATTTATTGTCCCACGTTCGTATATAGTACTCGCCGACTTTTACCGGGCCGCTCTCATCGACCTGAGTTAGGGGCGTTATAACATTCTTATCCAGGGCACTACTCATGACCATCACCTTAAACGTTGACCCGGGTTCGTAGGAATCACCTACGACGGGATTCTTGTAGAGTGCTCGATCAGACTCTGCATAAATCCTCTGGTCGTATCCGGGGAAAGACGCCATGGCCAAAATCCCACCGGTTTTGGGGTCCATGATCACCACTGAGCCCTCTTTTGCTCCGTATTTGGTAATACCGTCAAGGAGCTTTTGCTCGACCGCATACTGTATCGTGCGATCAAGCCACAGCACCAAGCTCCTTCCGTCTTGGGACTCGATACGCTTAGCGATACCGATAGCGATGGGGTTACCCTTGGCGTCTTTCTCAATCTCAAGCATACCGTCTTTCCCACCCAGCTCCTGATTGTAGTACCCCTCAAGTCCAAAATATCCCGTATCTTTCCCGTTATCATCAGAACCGACAAATCCCACCACCCGCGCTGCCATCGAAGCCTCTGGATAAAACCGTTTTGGCTCTTTTTCAAATCCCAAACCAGATAACCCCAATAATTTAAGCGCATCCGCCTTCTCTGACTCCACTTTATGTGCCAGCGGCACCCAGACGCGCCCGGGGCGGGTAATAGAATCAAAGATAGACTCTTTCGTACCCCCCAACACTCCTGAAATCCGTTCTGAAAAAAGAAGCGCGTTGTCGATACTCTTGGGAGAGGCAAACACAAGATAGGCCGGTTGATTGATAACAAGTGGACTTTTATCAGAAGCGTATATGCTTCCCCGCTGTGCGGGAAGCGGCAACTGGATATAGTATTGTGATGCGGCCTCCAGTCGAAGCCGGTCGGAGGCGATGACTTGCCAGTAAAAGAGACGACATACGATACCAACGTAACCAAGAATGAGTACGAGACAAACAATCCGAATTCTCCACATAGAAACCGCAGCAACCTGCCATCTACCGAAGTTCGTGAAGGGCGACTTGTTCACTCCCTATCGAAACATAGGAAGGGACACGGGTAAAACCAAGCTCTCTTGCGCGCACCTCGATTGCTCCGAGTGCCGATACCGAAGCCACCTTTTGTTCCAACATAACGTTCTCCTCGCCAACTGCCTCTATGGCACGGTCAAGCTCGACTACCTGTCGACCAGATCCGACAAATGTATTCGTGGCAAATAATGCAATCAGAATGGAAAAGAAAGCAAGGACAGGGGTAGTCGCCAATAGAAATCGTAGCCATCGAATCATCATAGTTTTACTGCTGTTCGCAGTTTCGCGCTTCTCGCCCGGGGATTTTGTTGTATCTCGGCGGGCGTTGGGCGAATCGGTTGTTTTGTCCGTTCATAAAAATTCTTATTTCTCATATATAGTTTCACTATGCGATCTTCTAGTGAGTGATAGCTGATAACGACAAGTCTCCCTCCGCCTACCAGAAGCTTTTCTGCTCCCGACAATCCGTCTTTGAGACTGCCCAGTTCATCATTCACCACAATACGAAACGCCTGAAATACCCGTGACAGTGCTCCGAAACGGATCTTTTGGTCCTTGTATACTTCTGAAACTATCCTCACCACGTCTCCGGTTGTTTCTATGGGCCTTAGACGACGGGCGACAGTAAAAGCATGAGCAATTGCCCGAGCACACTCCTCCTCACCATATCGCGCCAAAATTTCATAGATTTCCTCCTCGCCTAAACGCGCCAACTGATCTTTTGCAGACACGCCACTTTTTTGATTCATCCGAAGATCAAATACCTTCTCGCCAAATCGATAACTAAATCCCCGCTCTCCTTCGTCTAACTGATGGCTTGAAACACCCAAGTCAAACAGGATCCCGTCCGCATCATCATACCCATTTTCCTTGGCAATCTTTTCAATGTCTCGAAAATTCCCCTGTACGATCTTCCAATCCGCGTCTTTTAATTTGAGATTTGAGATTTGAGATTTGAGATTTTGCTTCGCAAACTCCAATGCTTCACGATCCTGATCTATCCCCAACAATCTCCCGCCTCTCTTGACAATCTCCATCCCGTGTCCTCCGCCTCCCAGTGTCGCATCGATATATTTCTTCCCCTCTTGTATATCTAATCCTTTTATTACCTCTTCTGACATTACCGGGATGTGAAATCTGATATCGTTTGACATAGTGATTCCCGGTATCGAGGCTAGAGATTCTTGGCGTACTCTTCCCAACGAGCACGATCCCAAATCTCAAAATGGTCGCCGGCGCCGATCACCATAATCTCTCGAGAAATGGAAGCATACTCCTTGAGCTGGGCAGGCAGTAGAATACGACCAAGTTTATCTATTTCCGCCTTTTGTGCTCCGGCGAACATGTAACGCCGAATTTTTCTTCCTCCTTCATCGGTCACCGGCGTGTCAAGGTGCTTGGCTGCTTCCCGCTCCCAGCTTTCACGGTCAAACCCGAAAATGCACGGCTCAAATCCTTTCGCAAGTACCAATTCCCGGTCGTCTATCTCTTGCCTGATCTTGCGCGGGAGCGTCACTCTACCCCGATCGTCTAAGCTATGGTCGTATTCCCCAAGGAATAACTTCATGTCCAAATCTTACCACTTCTTCCCATTTATATCCATACTCTCCCATTTTTCACGGCATGTCAAGTGGTGAGTTTTCACAATACCTTCACACGGAGAGTGAGACGCAATAGGAGAAATATCTCTAACTACGGGATAAACAGGAACGGGCGTAACCGTCAATGAGTGACTCTAGCCACCTATATTACAGATCGTAGTCTTTGGTGAACTGGCTTTTTTTGCCTGAGGCGTTCGTAAACTCGAGTACCACAGAGACAGATTTAATGCCAAGATCTGGCTTGCAAACATTTCGAGAACACGTACCTAAGTATACCTCTCGACTGAAGCTCGCCTGACCGATAACGTCGATGGGCTTGCTGCCTGAATTGACGCCCTTGATAAGCCCTTGACTTTCATAGGTAAGCTCGTATGCAATCGCACTCACTTTTGCACCCAATCCGGTGGCCGACAGGACCTTATACACCACAAACCCAGTCGCTCCTAACAAAAGGCCCAAGACGATACAGACACCAACGAGTTTGTATTTCATATATTTCCTCCTTTACGCTCATCCGCTAAGCTTCTTTTCAATATACGAGAGAAGATGACTTACGCCGACGCGCTCCTGCTTCGTCGTATCCCGATCTCGCACCGTCACCGTATCCGTTTCCAGAGTATCATAATCAACCGTCACACACCAAGGGGTTCCTATTTCATCCTGAGCAAGGTAGCGCTTCCCGATGTTTCCGCGGTCATCCCACGCGGTGACGAAGCGCTTTTTGAGAAGTGTATAGACGGCTCGTGCCTTCTCGACGATATCTGGTTTATTAGAAACGAGTGGAAATACGGCAACCTTCACCGGTGATAATGTCGGATGCAACCGCAATACAATCCGCTTTTCTTCTTCCGCGTACGCGTCAACAAGGAGAGCCAAAAATAACCGCGACACTCCAACTGATGGCTCGATCACATACGGGATAAATGTTTCCTTGGTTTCTTGATTCGTGTAGGAAAGGTCTCTGCCTGACCATTTCCCGTGAGTCTTTAGGTCGTAATCCGTGCGGTTGGCGATTCCTTCAAGTTCTTTCCATCCCCACTCGGGGTAATCATACTCTATATCCCATGAATCGGCAGCGTAATGCGCGCGCTCGGTCGATTCATGTTGTCGAAAACGTAAATGGCTCTCCCGAAGTCCGAGTGAGCGGTGCCAACGCATCCGCTCATCTTTCCAATAGGCAAACTGCCTATCCGCCTCTCGTGGGTGCACAAAAAATTCAAGCTCCATCTGCTCGAACTCACGTACGCGAAAAAGGTACTTCCCCGGCGTCACTTCGTTACGAAACGCTTTTCCGATCTGGGCTATCCCAAACGGAATCTTCACCCGCATGGAAGAAACGATATTGGGAAAGTTCACATAAATCCCCTGGCACGTTTCTCCGCGAAGATACGCAAGACTCGTGGCGTCTTCCACTGGTCCCACAAACGTACGAAACAGGAGATTAAACTGTCGGGGTTCCGTCCAGGCTACACCCCGATCTCCTTTAGCGTTATGCATGGATTCGTGAGATGCAATCTCGTCCGATTGGTCTGCCCGGAACCGTTGGTGGCAGACCTTACACTCTGTGAGAGGGTCCGTAAACGATGCGACATGTCCGGATGCCTCCCATACTTTCGGATTCATGATTATGCTTGCATCAAGTCCCACGATATCTTCTCGATCGTAAACCATCGCCTTCCACCATGCGCGCTTAATGTTATTTGCTAGCTCCACCCCAAGCGGTCCGTAGTCCCAGAACCCGGCAATTCCCCCGTATATTTCACTTCCGGGGTAGATAAATCCACGACGTTTGGCAAGTGCAACTATTTTATCCATAAAAAAGCCCTACCACATCTCTTCTGTGGTAGGGATCCCTCGATAAACTCAGGACGGTTCCACCCTACTTCCTCACCCTCCCTTGCAATTATGCAAAAAAGAGTTCGACACCTTCATTTCTCTTCAGCAAATAGCTCCCTCATGCCCTTGAGATCATCGCCTATACTAAAGTGTACCCTCATGCGAGAAGCTTTGTCAAGAGTCGTGGAGTTTTCAAACGCTTCTCTATAATTCGTTCTATGTAATCGTCCACGGCATCAATTCGAGAGCTATCCTCCGGAAGATACCCCAAGCGTCCCAGCAAACACAGTGCAAAAATTTCTGTCATCCGTAAAAAATGAATCTCTTCGCTTTTGTTAAGCTCGGCAAGCGTACGGGCGAGCAAATGGAAAATATCTGGATGCTGGAGATGGTCGGGCAACAACGTATCGGCGAGTTCACAGATATAGTAGGCGGCGTTCACTTTTCGTAAGTTGACGCGTATGCCGGAAAATGCAACCTCTGGGGTGACTTCCGTCAACTGATCCATAGTCTTCCCACGGCGGATCATTGCACGGACGTGACTAAAAATCTCTATATGCCCAGCCCGCCTGCTTTGAATCTTCCGAACGCCCTTGGCGATACAGCGAATTTTCCCGAATTCTTTGGTAAAAAGCGTCAGGTGACGATCTGCCTCACCAACGTTTTTCCGCTTGATGATAATTGCCTCAACGCTATAGAGTCTTCCCGGTGACATGATTTAAAGCACGAGTTCTGTATCTGTCTGGAGGGGAAACTTCTTCCGTTCCCTGCCGTTAAGCTTGATCGTGTACTCCTCCTTATCTGTACCCGGCTGTTTTTGGATAAGAAGTCGATATTTGCGATCCGAGGATGAAATCTTGGATGTGTACGTCAGATCCAACCGAGCCGTTCCAAGCGGATTGACAATCATAAACCCCTCAAATACTGTTTTCCCCAGGCTCTCATAGGTGTCCATCGACACGGGCTTGCCGTCTTTTGGTGAAGCGACGCCTTTACTCTCAACAAGCGTGGATTGGACGGGTACGTAGACGCGAACCCAGTTTCGAAGCGGAGCATTCAGGCACAACCCGCCGCTCTCGAGACCACAATCACTCCCTGGATAGGGATTTTTGTATTCAATCGTCAGCTTCGTTGTCAACACGCCATCGCCACCAACCGTCACGTCTTTGGTTACCTTGCTATTCACGAACATGTTTGCTTTAGCACCCGCCATATTACTATTGTTGACGTGAAGGTAGTCCCATCCTTGCCCTTCTTGATATGTTAGGAGTGTCGCGGTTTCCGATGCCGTCATGATGCGCCCTGCGAGGTTAAAGCTTTCGGCCGCTTTCTGAGCATCGGGATCGTGAAAGTACGCGATTACATGCTTTTCGTTAATTTCAGCAATAACCATCTGGAACAATCGTCCCCAATACTGTGACGGAGACACGCCAAGGGCTTTTTGAAGAATCGACTGAAGGAGAACGCCAATAATGTCCTTTCGCGCTTCTCGTACGTAGCCCACGGGTCGCGTGGAGTAATCCTCGAGCTCATAGACTGCCTTGGGACAATCGCACCTTTTATCAATATCTGCGCTAAATTCTCTCCCGTAAACATTCATGGAACCCAAAATTCTTAGCGCTTCAACCAAGACGTGTGTATCCACAGCCCAAATACCATCAATGGGTTCTGCGCCGCTTGCCGACTCGTAAAGCGATTCAAATGTACGCATCGACTCTTTGAAGTCTGGTGAAAGATTGGAGTCTCTTATATTAAAGTTGTAGACTCCTTTGTGGAAGGTCAGTATTTCCCGAGGTGCAGGAGTAGTTTTTTTCCTTGATGCATCAAGTGCGTAAATGTCATCTGCCTTTTCTAATATCGCTTTGCCCCGGACAAAACGAAACTGCGCATATGCCGTGATGAATCCTCCCGTAGCCCGCAGTTCCTTATCGTTTTGGAATAAAACGAGGTAACGCTTTTCCTTCGGATCTCCGAGAAGCTTTGGCAGATTAATAAGGAGAGGCTGCGCATTCACGAAAAGGTTTGCGGCATTGTCTACGACGTCTTTGGCCGATTCGATCCGTTCCCGTACCAGGGTTTTCCCTATGGACTTTGGATATCGATCAGGATCAATGGCGTCCACTTCACTCCTCACCCTGTCAACGGCTATTGCCATGTCGTTTATCTTGGGAGTAAGCGCGGTCATGGTTTTTACCGCGGTTTGTATGCGATCATCAGCAGATCCCGCGACAAAGGTGCTCGTTCCCTTTAGCCCCAAAAGGTCAGCGTTTGGCTCAAGAGCCTCAATGGCTTTTTGTGTTGCTTCAAGTGCACCAAATCCGGCGTTTACGAGGTGCTCCCCATCGCGTATGTATGCACCCAAAAAGGGTACATATTTCAGATAGAGAACTTTCCCGTATTCGTCGCGAAGCTTCGTTAAATCATTTCTGGTTTGGGAAAGTGCAGTTTTTGCTTTTTCAAGGTCCTGATTTTTGGCAGCAGTGCCGAGTTCTCGACCAGAGCCCATCACGGTTTTGGCGCTCTGCACTATACCGCCAAAGGGCAACAGAAGAATTCCTACGACAACGGCAACGAGAAGAAGTACCGCCAGAGGTACTCCAATGACCGACCAGTAAAATTTTCTGGGTTTCTTGACCGCTATTTCCTTTTGTGGAGGATCCTCGACCGTTAAATCGATCTTTTTGAGACCATCAGCCATAGGTAATATTGTTCACTGTAAAACAACAATTGTCAACCACGAACAACACCAGTTACACAGCGCCTCTTCCTGATATCATCGCACCCGGACTCTTTAACAGAATAACACAATCAAAGACAACGGACTGCTTCCTGACGTAGTCAGCATCCATTTTAATCCGTTTATCAAAATTTACCTCACTTCGTCCGGATACCTGCCAGTGTCCGGTAATACCGGGTTTTGCGGAGAGCACTATCTTCACGAGATTCTGGGTGTGCGGATACTTCTTCTGCTGTTCGATAAGTTCATCCTGGTAGTATGGTCGTGGTCCCACAAGACTCATTTCCCCTCGAAATACGTTGATAAGCTGCGGGATTTCATCGATTGAGTGCTTCCGAATAAAACGACCGACCCGGGTAACGCGCGGATCTTGTTTGAGTTTATAACTATTTTTCTTGTACTCCGTATAGAGGGATGCGAATTTGGGATCTGTGCGAAGTTTTTTGTGTGCGTTGATGACCATAGAACGGAACTTAAACAGCTTAAAAAGTTTTCCGTTTTGCCCGACTCGGCGTGGTGTGTCTGCAAGAACCGGTCCGGGACTATCAAAAAGTATGGCAATAGCCGTGACGATTGCTATCGGGGAAAAAAGCATCCCCAATAACACGCTTCCCGTAATGTCTATGAACCTCTTCATCATGGAATACACCATATGCCAAAAACATTATGTGAGGTGGTCATGTTGTGTGCCGGACATGCTTTCGACGAGTTTTTTTATTTTCGGAACCGAATCTTTTCGACATACGAGCACCACATCTTTTGTATTCACGACAAATATGCCGTCCACATCTATCGTGACGACCAGCTGATCGGTATAGTTATAGACGAGGCAGTCCTCGGTCTGTGTCAATAAGACTTTACCCTGTGTGACGTTTTTATCCTGGGAATGCTCTAGCGCCTCTTTGAGCGCTTCCCATGCACCGATGTCGCTCCACTCGATGTTTTCCGAAATCACGAGCGCCTGGGAGGGATCTAACTTTTCTAAAATCGCGTTGTCAAAATGAATTTTCTCAAGTGTCGGGTAAATCTCGCGCAATAGATCGCCGTATCGGGGAGTCTGCCAGGCATCGGCAATCCGCGACAAACCCTCGTAGACATTGGGGACGAACCGCTTGTACTGGGAGAGGAGAAATCTCGGCGTTGTCACGAAATACCCGAGATTCCATGCGTGGTAGCCACTGGTAAAGTATCGCTGCGCAGTCGCCTTATCCGGCCGATACTGAAAATCGACGAATGCATGAAATGCAATTTCCTCCTCTTTTACCTCTTCTTTTCCGTATTCTATCCATCCCAGATTCTCGCTGGCAAATCGTGGCTTCTGGGCGACAAATACGACTTTGTCGGGGTCTTTTTTCATGCGATCACCGGCAACCCGTAAAATCTTCCGAAATAATGCCTCTCTACGAACTAAGTGGTCACTCCAGAGGATAACCATGGGCTCCTCGGGCGCCGTTTGGGCAAGAATTGCGGTCATCAAGCCCACGGCGGGGCCTACATCGCGCATCTCCGGTTCGCCGATCACGTGATCTGGGGGGAGCTTGGGTAATTGATTCTGAACAATTGACACGTACGCTTCACCGGTTGAGACGTAGACATTCTCCCAAGAAAAATCCGGCTGTAACCGATCGGCGGCAAGCTGAAGCGTGGATTTATTCCCGATAATCTTTTCGAATTGTTTTGGGGATTTTTTTCGTGACAGCGGCCACAGCCGCGTTCCGACCCCGCCTGCAAATATTACAGCATTCATAGTGCGCGCGCGGAAACGAGTCTTTTCATCGTCTCTTTCATACGTTTCTGAAAGATATCTTTCGAAAATCGTTCGGCGTTTATCCTACACGCAGTATTGGTAAATTTCATTTTTTCAAACTTCTCTAATGCGTCGACAAGCGATTCCCGAGTCTGAGCGCTAAACAGCATTCCCGTTATCCCTTCTTGGACAATTTCTGAAACACCGCTGTGGCGATAGCAAATGACTGGTTTACCGGCGGCCTGCGCCTCAACCGCTGCTATACCAAAATCTTCATCTGCCGCGGAAATAAAAGCGCGACAACTTTCATAATAGGCACCTAGCTCGGCGTCTGTCAAATGTCGCGAGACGAATGAGATGGTATCAGATGCCCGCTCGCCAAGCAACCGCTCTTCATACCCTGAACCTATGATGACCAACGGCAGCCGAAGCTCGTTGAATGCTTCCACAATGAGATCTATACGTTTATATCTAACTAATCTTGATACCACAAGATACTTCTCTATCCGAGCCTTAACCCTCTCTGATATGGCGATGTAGTAGTCCGGCCGGCTGCTGCCAATGGCATCCCAGCGCTTAAGCATGGGAAGCATCGCGGGAAACACCCGACGAGCAACCGGCTCCGCACTCCCAAGTCCTGGCGTGGTTCGATACGTTTCCTCCTCGCTCCAGAGGTACCGCGTGGGCGTCAGACAATAACAGATGTGCAGGGTATGCGGCTTGGTGATCACAAACTTTGCTTCTGCAGAGGTTACGCTGATAACGACATCATAATCATCGAACGTAAACGACTCAAACGCCATGGGGGTAAGCCACGGAAACCACTCGTGGTAGTGTTTCGCAAACGGAACGTATTGCATGAAGGATGGTTTCACTGCAAATACGTTCGCCCACCCGGCCCGATCCGGATCATAGACGGCAGTAAAAAGCGGCGCCTCCGGCCAAAGTTCATGAAGAGCCAGTAGCACCCGCTCCGCCCCGCCCCACTTGTTTACCCGATCATAAACAAACGCTATGCGTGGTTGTTTTATCATTCGCTTAATCTCTTTCTCTCTTTCGGCAGATAATTTGAAGACTCGATGATATTGCGACTGGTTTCTTTTTCAAGTTTTTTCCTCGCGACTCCTGCTACGCCACCACCTCTCCGAGCAACCACGCGATGTTGAGGAAAAGATCGTGGTTGTTCCTTTTTGCTTATTTCAGTCGTAGACGCTTCAGCAAGCATGGTAAGCACTAATTCGAGATTGGTCATGTGATCGCGCAGATTTTCTTTCTTGAGATTCTTATGCCTCTTATAGTCACGCGTCTTCATGCCGGCCCAAGCACGAGTAATATCGTCGGTGAGAATGGCAAATTCCGAACCTTCTTTGACTCCGTGCTCTTCCCACTCGTTTGTCAATTCTTTCCTGATTTCGATGCTTTTGAGACGCTGGTTGATCCAGTCATCGCTTCTACCAAGGCTCCGATACGCTTTTAGCGCTCTATTGATCGCCTGCTCCGGATCTTGAGCTTCTTCCACCCGTTCGTATCCCACGCGCGCAAGCCAAAGTTTAAATGGCTCGGCGTTGGGAGAAGGTATGGATTGAATAATACGAAACATTATTTTTGTGTCTGCGCAATCCGTGAGGTAAAATTTCCCGTCAGAGGAGTCCAATTTCAGTTGGTGACATTTTGTCACCGACTCACTTCCTTCATCTCGCAATCGTTGAGCTAGCTTATTCCAATACTTTCTTGGGTCAACGCTGTCACTTAACGCTCCTACCACGTCCACGACAGAAAACCACCATTTCTCATTCTCTTCATCCCATTGCCGTCGAATCCGCTTCCCTTCAAACAGCGCAACTCTCGCAATTTTCTTGCTGGGCATATGGAGGTTATTTTAACATATATTCACATAGACCCTGAGCGTTTCAGAGGAAAGCGTGGACCATGAGTATCGGGTAAGTAGTCGGCTGACTTTATCTTGATTTATGGCGCTTCGTTTGGCAACAGCAGCAGACAACTTCTGAGCTAGTTCTTTGAAGTCCGATGGATGGAAGTACGTAGCTTGATCGCCAAGTATCTCATGAAAAACCGGTATATCAGACACGATCACCGGGCATCCAAGGGCAAGCGCTTCAAGTGCCGGGAGGCCAAAGCCTTCCATGAGCGACGGAAAAACGAGCGCGATTGCATGGGCGTAGAGGTTAGCGAGCTGCCTATCGTCGGCTTGCCCAAAAAAGATAACGTTATCATCGAGATTTAAGTTGTGAACATATTCCATTATCCTCCGATAAAAAAAGTCATCTTTACCTACCAATACAAGCCGTACCTGATTGGAACTTGTAGGAACTTGTAGGAACTTGTTGAAAGCGCGCAGTAACGTTTCCAGACTCTTGTGTGGGTACGCATTGCCAACATATAAAAAATAAGGATTTTCAATGAGTGGTTTTTGACTTTTGACTTTTGACTTTTGACTTTTGACTTTTTCATCCACTCCCTCATACGCCACAATAATTTTCATAGGATCAATACCGAAATGATCAACGACTTCCTGCTTGGTTGTTTTTGATACAGCCAATATAGCCCTCGCCCGCCGAAGTCCCAACTCAAGGGCAATCCTGTACCCCAATCGTCGGAATTTATAAAACAATAACGGCAATGTTGTCGCCTTCCCTGTATCGAAATGAAGGATGGTCAAATCATGAATGGTCGCCACCATCCTGCCGGGGTAAAAGATCGGTATATTGAAGTATGGGATATGGACAAGATCAAGCCGGGCGTTGAAAAGTATCCATGGCATGATCAGTTGTTCGGCAAACGTATGCCATGGGACTTCCGCAAGCGCTTTTGACCACCGTGCGTTTGGAGGACTGAAGGAGTCGTATGCGCTCGCTCGTAAAAACACGACGTACTCATTCGTTTTGTCTTGCGTGGCAAGCTCACCCACGAGATTTCTGATATATCTTCCCACGCCGGTTTCACGTATGAGTCTTGCGTCTATACCGATCTTCATAGCAGTGAACGAAGTTTGATACCCAATAACACGAGTGAAGACAGAAGCCAGCCATAGCGGTATCGGTAATGTTTGTTATAAAAAAGCCGCATTGCGTCATAAAAATGCTTCCTCGTATCTGCTCTCAAGGATTCGTCAGCATGTGCCAGTCCACTCTGATGCTTTTTATGGAGCACCGAGAGACCCGGGTAAAACTGAATACCCCATCCGGCCTCTTTTATACGGTAGCACCAGTCTATATCCTCTCCATACATGAAAAACGCCTCATCTAATAGACCAACCTGATCGATGACCTCCCGCCGTACGAAAAAAAACGCTCCGGAAATACAGTCTACGTCATGAATCTCACTCATCGGCTTATACCCCTCATGATACTGCCCAAAAAGTCGGAATGACGGAAATAATTTCTCAAGCCCTATAAAATACGTTAAGGATGCCCATGGTGTCGGAAATCCTCGATGACACGCGGGATCCATGGAACCGTCGGTAAGCTTCACGAGGCACGTCAGCACTCCCACGTCTCGGTGCTCATCCATGTAGCGGATAAGCTCGCCCAACGTGCCGGGAGCAACTTCCGCATCCGAGTTAAGAAGCAGGACGTACCGCCCAGGTGAAGCCCTGATGCCACGGTTGTTGGCCGCCGCGAAACCTAAGTTAACTTTGTTGGTAATCAAATGGATCTTTACACTTTTGACTTTAGACTTTAGACTTTTGACTTCTTCCGGGCTTCCGTCACTAGATGCATTATCCACGACGATTATTTCCCACCGATCATTCTTCTTGTGGGATAGCGCGATGGACCCCAAACACGCACGGAGAAGCTCCCGCGTGTTGTAATTGACGATAACGATGGAAAGATCAGGTATTCCTTTTTGCTGTTTCATACCAGACGCGATCCATGGCTTTGGCGATATTGTCCCAATCATATTCTTGTTCTATAGTCCTCCGTGCTTCCTTCGCTATCTCGATTCGCTTCCCGGAAGGCGAAAGGAGTCTATCAACGGCTGCGACGAGCTCTGCTTCCGTGTTTGCGATAAGCAATTCCTTGCCATCCGTCACATTGAGTCCTGCGGCTCCCAGTATCGTCGTGACCACGGGCAATCCACTCGCCATGGCCTCCAGTATTTTAAAGCTTGTCCCCCCACCGATTCTAATTGGCGCGAGTAAAAGATCTGCAGCATGAAATTCTTCTTCGATATTCTCCACATGCTCAAGCACTATCGCCTGATGGTTAACCGCGAGCTTTCGGATGGCAGAGGGTATACTTCGTCCCACAATCCGCAGCGTAGCCCCAGGATGACGCTTCTGAAGTAAAGGCCAAATTGATTGTACTAACCACGCGACTGCATCACGGTTCTGCATCCAGGTAAAGCTCCCTACAAACAGAAATACTGGAGTATCCCCAGCTTTTTTAAATTTATAACGAAACGACCTAATGTCGACACCATTTGGAACCACACTTACTGGGGAGGTAGACCCAATTTTTTCCCGAATGACGCGGGCGTCATCCTCTGATACCGCAATAACGTGTGACGCACGCCTCCACACACGCTCTTCCCAAAACGCAAGCTTTAAAACATCCCAATAATATCCAGGGCGCAGGAGCACAAAAGGAGTCCTGCGTACGTATTCCATATAGACCGCGTATTCTATGTTGTGCGTGGCAACGACAATCGGAACGGTCGTTATTGGAACAGACGGCCATATGTACCACGGCTCGATATGAACAAGATCATAATCTCCAGTTGACAATTCATCTGCAATCTCTTCTTTAAGAGATGCGTGATCATACGACGTTAAAAGGAGAGGCTTGGGCCCTATCAAGGAGCGCGCTACGTATCCTGGTTGCCAGGCGTGACCGCGATACCCGGTAATGATTTTTTTACAAAACGGGAGATCATTCTCATATCGTTTTTCTGAAAGATTTCGTAAAAACGTGACCAGCGTTATCTTGTGATTTTTACTCAAGCGGGAAAGGAGATTATACACGCGCACTTGCCCCCCTGAATACAACGGGTACGGCATAAGTGCGGAAACGAAAAGGACGTTCATAACTTCGGTTTGGTCAGGTCAATGATGGCGAATTTTTCGTTTCTGACCAGCACTGTATATTGATTTGCAAGATCCCGTGTTTCCCAATCATTATCCGTGGGAGATACCGTCACATAATGCGTTGCTCCCATCTGCAGCTTCTTGTCAATGTCAAACCCAAGTGGCCATCCCTGACGATTCGTCTGATAAAGAAACGTGGTGTCGCCGTTATACGGTGCGATAACTTTCGCATCTTTTGGGATGAGTCGGTCTGCCGTCTGTCCTGCCTCGACAATATCCGGTCGGTTGATCCAGTAGTATGTTCGGATCGTATACCAGGAAAAGGCAAGCATGAGTAAAAAGCTAATAGCTGCCAGCTGATAGCTTATGGCTTTAGAAAACACATTGTTTGACAAAAGAAAAGCCAACCCCTTACCGAGATAGACACTGATGACCGGTAATAAAAGAATCTGATAATAGTCGTGCTGCACGTTGCCACGGGCAATAATCACCAAGTATAGAAGTCCACCTCCGAGCCACCAACGAAACAACCATCCTTCTTTATTTGAAACAGGAGCCAGGATCCCCAAACCGAAAGGCAACAACCCCCAGTATCCCATAATGAGCTCCCCCAAGCGCTTGGCAAACAACCAGTAAAACCATGCACCTTTAAATCGTATGTTGCCTTCGTTCAAAAGCCACGCATACACGGGTATCCCTTCGGGGTACTGGAGGATCCACTGCCTCCACCACCACAAGGGGAATAAACAAATAAGCGAATAAACGAATAATCCAATAAACAAACGCCAAGATACACCGAACCGCCGAAAAAAAAGGTACGGAACAGGTAAAAGAAGAAACACACCGAACGGCTTGACAAGAAGAGCCAGTGCAGCGGATATGCCAGATAAAACCAGAAGCACCAAGTACCGTGTATCGTCTTTCTTATCACTCTTGTCCTTCTTCTGGGTCGCCTGAAAAACCAAGAAAACGCTTAGGACTGCCCAAAAGACCATGAACGGATCGGGGAGAATTGACCTGCCATAGTACATCCCGTAGGGGAGAACGGCATAGACAAATGCCGAAAGCATGGCGACAGACACGCTGACCGTTGGCGCCACAAGAAGATAGAGAATGATAAGCGTCCCGATGGAGGCGGCGATGGTTACAAGTCTAAGGACTACTTCCACACGGACACGCGGCACAAGTCGCCAAGCGCCATACGCGACGGACTGATAGAAGGGAAACTCGACCATCCTCCACCCCATCGGATTGTCTTTACCCGAAGGTATATTGGAAAGATCATCAAACCGCGGATGCAACGGGTCAAAACCAAACTTCGAAAAGTTTCGCGCAACCGCCGCCGTATCATTCTGGCGCCAGCTATGCCAGTCTGCTATGGGATTAGTCAAACCATACAAACGAACCGAAACCGCAACAACCGAAATAATCACCAAAAAAAAGTATTCTATCTTCTTTACTGTGAAATGCGTAGTTTTCTCCTTTCGATGAGTTCGCCAGATGAGACGAACTCAAATACTTTTTGATTTTTCGCATCGTAGTCGACGGCATCAAATGCCGCGACCACCGTAGGCCAGGAGAATACCCGTATATTAGGATTACGGAAAACAAGCCATAACGCGTCCGGTAGCCCCACTGGAAATACCCACGCCTCTCCGACACGGATAGGCACATTCACGAAATGAAACTCCATGGGTTCGCTCTTCCAATAGTCTTCATATGCCCTATCCATCGCCACAACAAATTTTCGTGTCGCTTCCCCGGCGTCATACCAATCACTTTGCATTTGCTGATGCTGTATAAGCTGGAAAAGCCCGAACGTACTTGAAATAATGATGACTATCAACACGGCAATTGCCCTGCCATTACCCAATAAAAATAGATACGTCTTTTTAAGAAGATACACCAACAGAAGAGCGACAGCCACGGAGGATAAGTAGCTATACCGCGACGTCATGTTCCCCAGGCCAATAAACGGCAGGAGGGAAATGAGAAAAAATCCGACGCCGAAGAACCATATTCTTTTGTCTTCTTTTCCCATCATGCCCTCATATCTCTTCCATGCCCAGATAGAACCGAACCCTATCGCCATAACGCCCACAGCAGCAACGATCATGTGGGATCTAGCGGCACTCCGAATAATCTGCACGATGGGAAGAGAAACCGGACCCAGAACCCCGAGAGACGCATATCCGATAGCGTTACCGATCGCGTTAAACGGTAACTTCAGAAGGTTGTAATTATAGTCCCCGCTCAACCAATGACTGGAAGCCAAATACCGCACTGCCAAATAAATGGGTATCGGAACAAATAATAGACCATGGCGCACATTTCCCACTCGTTTTCGCATCTCCCCCCAACCTTCAGAACTCAACGAATACAACAGATAAAACAATGGCGTCACGATTCCCAACTCATGAAATAAAAGAGACAAAACAAAAAATACAAGCGTCAACAAAAAGTAGACCCGCTTTCCCTGATCCTGCCAAGATATGTAACTTAAGAGACTTGATAGAGAAAAAAACGCGGTAAACAGAAAACCTGTTGCTGAAACCCAAAATATTGGTTCAGCGTGTCCGCTAAGCATGAGGAAGGCAAACGAAGCGAGCGCACCAAGCCAGGAACTTCTCAAGACTTTCCTGGCGAGCAGAAAGACGAGGAGCGTCACGCCGAAATGAAGTGCCACCGATACAGCATGGTAGATGCTTTGATTGAGCCAGAATACCCAATACATGATAAGGAAATAAATTTTTGCGCCGGGCCGATAGAAAAACCCGTCCGCCTGGGTAAAATAGCGCACTATCGTCTGAACGTTTACGTTGCAGCGCTGCGACACCTCATTACTGCCGCAGTCTGCCGCCCAACGAAACCACGTAAAGTCATCTCCCACGAAATTATTGCGCATGATGGACGAATACAAAACCACGGTAAAAATAAGTAGATAGAAAACGACTGCAATCGGAGACATGAGTGCTGCCTTAAGCAGTTTATATAAATCCAAGACCCTGCGTCCGTAGAGATGAAGCGTCCCAAGTGTCACGCCAAACAAAAGCCACAGAACGAACGCAACTTTCGATGCTTCAAAAACATCGATAAAAAAGGCATTGATCGCCAATCCCCCAACCCCTGCGACAAAACCGATAATGAAGCTCCGTGTTTTATAATCATTAACATCGGGCAAGGTCTTTCGGATATACATCACCGTCAATGCAAATATTGCCAAAAATGTACCAAATCCCAATAATCCCACCTCAGCTAACATCCGCAGATAACTGTTGTCCACAGCAAGCCCCACTGATCCGTATCCGCTCCCAAACAAGATATTCCTCCTAAATGTGTCCATTGCGCGTGGCCATTCTCCCTGAAATCTGGTCGTAAACGACAGATCATATGCCAACACTTTTTTGAGTAAAAAATTACCATTGATCACATATACATCTGCCGATGTCGTCGCTACTTTGAGTATCGGCTCAAAGTAAAAATGCCCGAGCTTGCGGGTCACGGGGGAAAGCGATAGATTTATATATCCTGTGCCTTGCGGTAAGTTTTCACCGGTCGGTGCGTTTGGTTCTATGAAAAGCACCGGGTCCGCTTCCAGAAGCGTGTACGGAATAACGAGCGCCGCAGAGGAACTTGCATGAGCATAAATATTAGTAATGTTACTACTAAATAGTTGTCGAACAGTTTTTTGGGCAAAATACGTGTTTGACACATTCATGATGATGGGAAGAGAAACGAGGACAAGCTTTTTCTTCTGCACAAATACGACAAGTCCGACGGCAGCAACAAGCGCAAGCAGCGAAATTCTGGACACAGTCATCACCATCACGATGAACCCCAAAAGTGCAGAAACGACGAGCACCCCCCGCGCTACCCAATTTCTGATCCCAAACACCATGCTGACCAGTATCGGAAGGACAAGCACCAGATACGCAGCCAAGTCATAGTGCCCACTAAATGTGGATGACACGCGGGAGAGTCCTGATAACCGTATGGGAATGCCCTTGGCAAACTCCTCATTCATGGTCAAAAACGCCGGAAACCCCACATACTTTTGTCCGATCCCGTAGAGAGTGACCCCGAGGACAGTCACGGTCAACGCGACAAGAACCCAAGGTAGAAATCGTTTGTCGCGCATGGCGCTAAAGGCCACAAAAAACAAACTCATATATTCTATGCGCCGCAGCATACTCAAAAATGCAACGTTTCCGTGTACATCTCCGAGATTCGGAAAAACGAGCAGTATCCCGTGGATTGTCGCGACAGCCCCGATAAACCAAAAAAGTAATATCGGAACGGTGAGAGGTGTGATCAGACTATTTTTATGACGTAGTGCAGTGATCCCCCAGAAAAAAAGGACAAAAACAACGACGAAATCTTCTATACGGACATACACCCATGTATGCCTGATGTCCACAAGCGGAAGCTTAGGATACAACGGAATAAACACAAGGAGCGCAAGCGTCAGTAGAAATAACACGTTCGCTTTACAAAATTGAAAGAGCTTCTTCATATGTTTGCACAACTGGTGGCCTCCCTATCATACGTCCCGCAAGGATTACTGCCAAGGCTTTCACACGTAACATGCCTCGCAATATCGCAATTGCAAATCGACCACGATGTTTTTTGTAAAAATAGACAAGCCCTCGATAAATATTCACGACCGGCGTACGGCGCTCCCCGCTACTTGCAGCCCCGGTATGGATAAATTGTGCTTCGGGCACGAAAAACGTTCCGTATCCCTTTTCCCTAGCCCGATACAATAATTCTATTTCTTCCATATACATGAAGATTTTCTCATCAAAAAGCCCGACGCTCAAAAAAGAAGATTTTCGCCCGATCAGGCACGCCCCGGAAACCCAATCCACTCGTTGTGCTTGATTGGGTGAATATCGCGTCGCTCCCCAATAGTCTCCTTTTGCAAACAACATAAGTGCCACCACGGGAAGACTGTAAAATGGTCCGCAGGAGGGCTGAGATGAACCGTCTTCGTTGAAAAGCTTTCCACCTGCAAATGCTTTATTTTTATCTTTAATAAACTTGTACAACGTGCCGATGGCGTTGTCTTGAACAACTATGTCAGAGTTAAGTAAGAGCACATACTCTCCCTTTGCCATTTTTATCGCTTGATTATTCGCTTTTCCGTACCCTGTGTTCTCTGTATTGCGCACTAAATATACTTGAGGAAATTTTTTATTCACGATCGCCAAAGAGCCGTCTGATGAGGCATTATCTACCACGATCACCTCGTAAAAAAACGGTGTCTCTTTGAGGGAAAAAAACACGGAAGAAAGACAGCGATCCAATAGCTCTTTGGTATTAAAACTCGGGATGACAATGGAAAGATCCATGGGGATTCTACTGAAATAACCGCGCAAATTTAAGC
>Ga0075708_104_pt1 | contig 28715 bp, 36 predicted proteins | sample RifGroA2_FD_67739 | JGI IMG/M metagenome (GOLD analysis project Ga0075708, IMG submission 67739) | Microgenomates bacterium GW2011_GWA2_47_8 | reverse complement strand
TCAGGTCCTCCCGCGAGCGGTACGCCAGGAAAGCCGGCGAGGGAGGGTAGAGAGGCAGCGTTCGGTTTTATGCACATAGCACTTCTGGGTGGAGCATTTAATCCGCCGCACAACGGTCACACCATGATAGCCCAGCAGGTTCTGGATTTTGCCGGGGTTGACGAGGTTTGGTTTTTGCCCAACTACGGTCAGATCCCCCCTAAACCCGTTGCTCCGGTATCTGACCGCCTTGCGATGACACGCTTGATAGAGCTTCCGCATGTACGCGTGTCAACGCTTGAGATAGATCATGCGCTTGACGGGGACACCATTAACCTCGTCCCGCATTTACCCCGGGAACACCGCTTTGTCTTTATCATTGGATCCGATCAGCTCCCTACGTTTCACCTGTGGGGTAGGTGGACAGAGCTCCTGGGTAAGCTCCCGTTTCTCGTGTTTCCACGCTATGGGTATCCCAACGAGCCGATCTATGAGCACATGAGCGTTGTTTCAGATGAGCTTCTCGTTGGCAGTAACATTTCTTCAACGAAAATCCGCGCCCGGGTAAAACAAGGACTCCCTGTCGAACCGTTTATTCATCCGGCTGTTGCGCGCTACATTGCCGGCCATGCCCTCTATCGGTAGGAGAGCGGTTTGTCGCTTGCGCGTACTCAAAGAACCAAAACCGCGAAAAGGTTATCCGTTCCTCGCGCGAACGATATGCAAAAAATTCTGGACAGAATGGCATATTTTGGGTATTGATTTATACCATATATATGCTATGCTAAGTCCATGAACACACAACAAAAAGCTTCTTCTACGATCAAAATTAACGTGCCAGCGGGGATCCTTCACAACGCCCAAAGCGAAGCGCGCAGAATCGGCATCTCCCTTCAGGATTTTATCCGGATGCTTATGGCGACCTACTTTGCCCACAGCCCCTCCATCCGCGCCATTTCTCGCGATCAGGCCCTATGGGATCGGGCCCAAGAGGAGATTAAAGCCGGTCAGTATAGAGCGATTAAGAACAAAAAAGAATTAACCACATACCTTGACTCGCTCACGGCCTAACCCATGGAGCTCAGGTTTACCACGTCATTTGAGGCAGAGCATAAAAAAATCACCAGAGGTAACGATCCGCTCAAAAGGAAAATCAAAAAGCAGTTACGATTGTTGCTGGCAAATATCAATCACCCATCGTTGCGGTTGCACAAACTGGCCAGTGGTCTATTTTGGTCGATATCTATAGATAAAAGCGTGAGAGCCCTGATCATTATCGAAAAAGAGTGGATCTACGTCTACCACATCGGCAAACACGAAGATGTGTATTAAGTGAACACTTCACGCGTTTCCAGCCCATCATTGCCAGTTATGAGCAGGGGGGTATAGAATAGAGCCAAAGGGACGGATTTTATGGCAGCAGAAGAAACCCTTCGTCGAGTCGGAGAAGCAGTCGCAAGCGCCTTGGGTGGTGGGGAAACCCCGTTGCCTGCGGAGACCCCGCCACCGACCCCGGAGCCCCAAGTGGATGTCGTACAATCCAAAAAGGAACAATTCATCCCCGCGGCGGCAGAAAAACTGCAACAATTTGCCGAAAAAATTACCAAAGGAGTTCCCGAGGCGGTCAAAAAGATCGTCCGGGAAAACGAGCGGCCCCGGGATGCGCGCGTACTGTCTGTGGTTAGTGAGCTTGTCTCAATGGACGAGGCAACCCTTGCCGATCCCGTCTCTATGCGCCGTGTTGGAGAGCGCCTTTTGACCATTATGGCAGACGCCGGGCCGGGGACGCCGACCGGGGAGGAGGCCAATAAATACCTTCAGCGCATCATTGCCGAACACGGGTCCCTTGCAGATCTTCGCGCCCGGGCGCAGGAGTTGCAAGGCCGACCTGGGTCGGCTATTGACGGGCTATTTGACGATCTCGGGCATGATGAGCTGGCAGGGACCGCGCTTGAGGAAAAACTTAAAAAATACAAGCAGTTTTTGCGCTACGACGCGGGAGACATGCACGACACGCATAAAATTAGCGAGTACATAGCAGAGCTAAAGCGGGATGCCTATAAAGATAATATCCCGGAGCGCCAGGTGAAAGAAGCCGTCCGCCGGCTTCAGGATGTGATCGGAGAGAAATGCGCCCCTCCGATGCGAAGTTTCTTCGAGAAGGAAGAGAAGAAGAGTGGTTTTACTCCTTCATTGACAGCATATATGGTTTTTCCCGCGAGCGCGCCCAGCCGTCACTTCAGGATCAGGGAAAGTGGGAAGATTTTGAAAGTTTTCTCAACTGGAAATATGGCGACGTAGATTCTGAACGGTATTTGCAGGAATACCGCATTCACTGGAATGAGCGGGGCCGCCATCAGCACGTCATTAACGGCCTTCTGTATCAACCCGGAGATATCCGCGACCGGCTTCGGGCGCTCCGGCTCATTACGGGAGCTGATCTAGACTACTACTACAAAAACTTTGAATACTCAAACAACGCCGCAACGCTCTACGAGCAGGTCGTCATGGATCTCATGGCAGACAGGCGATCAAGGTACGACGAAAGCATCAAGTGGCTTGCCGAGCGCGTTGACTTTGAAGGCAAGCCGATTGCGCGCGATGAGCTTTATATGGAGCTTAAGAAAAGAAACTCTGAAAAGATAAAAGATCCGGCAACCGGCACAGAAGCAATAGGGAGACTAAGTGCCGCGGATCAGCGCCGGATGATGGAGATTAAATCCCACATTGACCGAGTCGGGGAGGGGGTCATGCTTTGGGATTCAGATGTGCAGAGCTATACCGAGGTATACCTCGAGTCGCAAAAAATGCAACAGCGATACGAACATCTCCTTGGCAAACAGGGTAGCGGTGAGATTGGTGCAGATGAGGCAAAAGAGCTGGGAGAGCTCCCGGACAAGATCGAGCGAAAGATGGCAGTCTACAAGCAATCAAGGGAGAATGGCGAAGGCACACGCAAGGCCTTAAATGAGCTCCGAGGCCTGTCTCCGATTGACATTGAGGTACGAAAAAGGCTTCTTATCTACATTGAAGAAAAAGGCTTGCCGCCGCCCAGCGAGTATAAACTCCGTATGGCGATTTGGGCAGCACGGCAGGCAGCTATCGGAAGCGGCCATGTCGTTTCAATCGGCGCGTTTCAGGCTATTGAGCCGGGGAAGATCCCTGACGAAGTGATTGTGCGCCACGTCCCTGGGCTTGAGAAGGCCTATGAAGAGGCCAAGGGCAAGGCCGTCATGCGCGCTCCGGCATTTGAAGATTTACAGCGTTTTTATAACCCCGAGCTTTTTGCCCATCGCTTTGGGATGCTTGATGAGATGGGTGAGCGTGCACGGCGATTCTTGACACTTTCCCACTTGAAAGACAAAGGGTACGACTGGAAAGAGATGAACGTGACTAAGTCGCCTGCGTGGAAAGAGCTTGCCCATGCCGAGGGTATGACCGAGCAGGACAAAATCGTGCGTTCGCTCATGGAGACAGTTGAGGAGGATATGGGCATTTCATTTTCTCAATTGTTGGGTCCTGGGTTTTTTGCCGGTGGAGGGGACTATGATGCCACAGGGTGGCGGCTTGAAAAAGGGATTCTTGACGAAATACGGCAAAAGTATCTTGATGTCCGGAAGCAGTACCCCGATGGCGCGCGTCTGGACAACCAGGCACTTGGCATTCAATTGTTGGTGGCAGGGACAAAAGAGGAAAAGATGCGTATCCTCGACCTCATGATGCGCCGAACGCCCAGCAAACTCTTTCAGATTGTCACGACCGAGCGAGACCGGGTGTTTGCCAAGTATCATATAGACCTGGATGCGGACTGGAAGCCGCTTCAGAGGGCACTCTCGCTTGCGGAAATGAAAGCGTGGGAAGATGAGACACTTGCAACCGCAGATGTCGATTTTGGGCGAAGAGAGGATTTTGCCGCCCACGTCGTACCGTTTCTTAGAAGGTTGGGAGTCCCGGAGGGCAGGTTTGCTGATTACCACAGCGCCATCCGCGAATTTCAAGAGGCGTTGCAGTCAAAACGATATGTGAAAAAAGGAGATGAGGGATATAGGGATCTGCCTCGCGCGGAGCAAAAAGCCCACGAGCGGCAGTCTAAAAGGATTCGGCATCAAACGATCCTTGAGGCAATCGCCGAGGGCAAGCTCCCCATGACGCTTTCTCTTTCGGATTTTGACTGGAAAGACTCAAACTTTTTCCAGTTGGGTGCAATTGCTATGGATAGGCGTGGTCGTGACAACGAGGCCATGGCAGCATCGCGGGACATCATGAACGACCTTCTGTTTAAGACAGAGTTTCTCTCCCCCAATGATCCGCTCGAGACGCTCAAGAAAATTAAAGAACTTCGCAACACCGTAAATACGTACGCGACGGGAGACGTGGCTGAGCAGGTGAGCAAGGAAGTGCTGCGGGTGTTTCTGGAAATGAACCGCGACCGCGCGATCCACAGCAAGTGGCTTGCGGCGTTTCGGTTCTTACCTGGGTCGGATACGTTTATGCGATATGCAGGGGAGATAGACCTAAGGAAACTTGAAAAGCACGGGATTTATAAATTCATCCCCGGCTGGGACAAGCCCCCTCACGAAAAAATTGCACCCCTGCCGCACTCGATTGGCGAAGCGCTTTCCTACTCGACGCGCTACACGGGCGCCCACGGCAATGCCTATGACGAGTCACAGATTGCTGAAATCCTGGCAACCGCCCAGGATATCGGGATTTTTACAGCTCACCCCGAGTATGTCAATGATCTTCGGGAAGAGTTTAAAGCGACATTCGGGTGGCGCGGATATAGGTTGTTCCGGAAGTATTGGTGGGTGGTGTTGGCGGCAACGGTCGCTTTGGCAGCAGCTAAGTCGATCGAAGACGAACAGCAGCGACACACGTAAGCGCCCGTTTCCCACGGGCTTAGTGGTCGCTTCCTCCCTTGAGTATATTCCCGATTCCCTGTCCGCCTGCGGCGATTGCAGGTTCAGCCTTGAGGGATTTTTGAAATCCGGCAACGATTGCGGGGATTGCCAAAAGCATGCCGAGGCCAATGACCCCCCCCACACCTTTCCCGGACAAACTGTCCCAGAATAGCGGCGGGGCCCACAGCTGGCCGGCTATTTTGTCTGATGTCAATATTTGGGTAACCACGAGGACCCCTGCAGTCGTCGGAAAAACAATAAGTTTGGCCAGGAGATTGCGAAACCACGCCTCAAACGTATTGGCTCCCGGCACGGCATCGATCATAATCTGAAACGGCGCGACCAAAAGAGAGATGATGATGTGAATGTAGGCATCAAGGAGCATAAAGAAAAGCCGGACCACGCCGAAAAGGAGCGCAAATGTGATGATCGCCATGTAGCCCACAGGGATTGCGGCAGCCCCCAACACGAACCCCTTGACCTGAAATCCGGAAAATATCCCCCCCAGAAGTCCCGGAATCACAACCGCCGCAGCCTGGGCATACCAGGGGAAAAGGGCAATAATGTCAAACATCGCGTCCCAGCCTTTCAGAAAAAACGAGCCCGCAACTTTTGGGAACCCGCCGGTTAAGTATCCGCCGACGGTTGAGGGATCCAGGCCTCCGGCTTTAACCAGCATGTTCATAATAAGAAGCATCGATAGGTACATGAGGTCAATCATAAGCCCGACAATCGCGTAAGAGAACGCAACGAGAATAAGCGTAATGACGATTCTGGGGATCGAGTTTTGGACGGTGACGACGGTCTTGGGGTCAATTTTTTTCCGGAGCATCACCATAAAGCCGACGACGATCATGATAATCGCGATGACCCCGTAGGCTATGTTTCTAAGGGCCTTCCAAAGCGGCAGAAGCGGTAAAAACCCCTTATAGCCTGTGCCCTGGGCATACGCCGGATGGATAAATCCCAGAGACGTACCCATGTCTACGGCAAACGCATAGGAGGAAGCCGGCTCGTTGCCGTAGAGAAACGCGATGGCACTCGTAACGCCGGCAAGCGCACTATTTTTGTAGCCGAACGGGTGGTTCGGGTCATCAGTACATCCCGCACCCCAGATGCAGGCATTGACACCCACGTTGACCACTGTTGAGTTGGTTTCTGACCCTTCCTTGTGAAATATTTCTACGCCATCAACCGTTTCAGCGATATACTCGATAATTTTCCCCATGCTCGGAACCGCGTAGGATTCTTTTGGTACTGCTTCTCCAGCAAAAACTGGTGCTGTGGGCACGGCAAATATCAGCACAAGGAATATGAAGGATATGACAACAACATTTTCCCCGAAGCGTTTCATAGTGGTTCTATTATCTGCGATCGCCCCCGGCTCCGTCAATTGCAGGAATCGTATTTTTCCGGCCTACGGGCCCGGCGGCGGTACGGTAAACTGCGTGACGGTGGTCGCACCGGTAAACACGCTAATTGTTTTTATTATGAGAAACGCAACGACAATGATAACGAGCCCGGTGATAGCGCTTGTGAGGGTTCCGCGGGCCGCCTCGAGCTTTTTCTGGTCGCCGCCAGAGAGGAGGTACTTATACCCGCCGGTCAGAAGCATGACGAAAAGGCCAACACCCGAGAGCGCAAGAACCGCCGCGACGACGTTACCCAGTAGCGGATCCAGGCACTGGATCGTCGGGACATCGGTGTCCTTTACGCAGTCATTGCCCCATGCGGCAGCATATATGGGCAAGGGAATGAAAAAAGCAATGAGCGGGATGATGCGGCGCATACACCCTGTATTATCGAGGGTCTCGGCTAATTTGTCTAGCGCGGCTACCTTAGAACGGCTTGGGGAAGTTAAGCGTGCCGCCGATGATCGTGACCCCCAGGAAGTTTTGGACCAGGATCATGATCGCCCACGCAGCGCCGACGATGACGAGCCCGACGATGGCATGGGTGATTTTGTTTCGAGCGGCCTCCATGCCGGCTTTATCGCCACCAGAGGTAATCCACTGGATGCCTCCGAGGATGAGGTAGAAAAATGCCAGAAGTGCCGCGATGATAAGAAGTGCACCTACGGCGGCGCTTATGAGTTGACCCAGGTTTTCAATCTTGACTTGGTTTTGTGGCCTGGTAATGGTTATCGACGGATCGCCTGTCTGTGCAAATACTCGTGTAAACATATTCCTCCTCTGGCAAATATACTTTTATTATACCTTACTTCTGTATTGTTGCGCAACTTTTTGCCTCTTGTCAATAGCCGGTATGTATTTGCCCGCCATTTTTCGTGTTATCCCTTCGGTATGGTTGGGATTTGCATTTCCGGAAATCTAATACCCAAAAATTGCCCGAGAAGTGTGGTGACTGCCCATACTGATGCGAGGATGATGAGTCCGACCATCGACTGGATGATTTTGTCCCGTGCAGTTTCCAGCTTGGCTTTGTCGCCGCCTGAGGTAATCCAGTGAAATGCGCCGGTAATAAAGTAGAAGATAGCCAGGATAAACGCAAAAATGATCATGCCGCCGATGAGGTTGCCGATGATGAGTCCGGTCGCCGTTCCGCCCTTTTCTATTCCGCCTTTTCCGATGGTATCCGGGAGGACGGGATTTATGATTTGCGCAAGTTGGTTCGGCATACTACTTAATTTTTAAGACATTGATGAGGGCACCGGGATCTGATACCAGAATATCGTACCCAAAAAATTGTCCGACGAGGGCCAAGATTGACCATCCGCCGACGACGATAATGAGTCCGACAAATGCATTCGTGATGCGTTCGCGCGCGTCGTGGAGCTTGGCCTTGTCGCCGCCTGAGGTAATCCAGTGAAAGCCACCGACTAAAAACTGAAAGATAAACCAAATACCGGCCGCAACCGTCATGACGCCGACAATCGAGGACACGGTGCTCGTGACGCCGACGAGCCCTGCTTTGGGATCCAGAGCTATGTTGCCAAACGGCCCCAATCCTTCCCCGCCGATTCTGCCTCCGAGCTCCGTCCCGCTTTGCGCAAATACCGCTTGCATATTATTTTGGTCCGTACACTTTCGGATTTAAGATAAATGATGCATCACCAAAAATGATAAATCCAAACATCGCAGCTAATGCAAATGACCCGACGATGATGACGAGCCCCAGAAGTGATTGCCAGATGCGCGCCCATGCGGCATTTAGGGCCTTGGTGTCCCCCGCTGCGCTCATATACTGAAATCCGGCAACCACGAGGTTGAGGAGTGCATAGACACCGGCGCCGACAAACACCAGGCGCAACACATTGCTGAAAAAGAGGACGAATCCGCCGCCCGGAGTGGTCACATCGCCGTAGGGCTTGAACGCCGGACCCGGGTCGATTGTGCCCACGACACTTCCCGCTTGTGCATATACTTTTTCTAAAACCGGCAAAATGTTCATACGGTACGTATTACGGTGGTGTCAGAAGCGGCACTCCTGTGACTTTTTCAATAATCTGGACAATCCAGAAAGACGTGACGACGATGATAAGTCCGATGACCGCGCCGGTCATGGCTTGCTTGCCTTTTTCAATTTGCTTCGTGTCGCTGCTACCGGCTCCCATTATAATGCTAAATCCGCCAAAAACCAACAAAAGGAAGCTTATGACGCCGGCCAACACATAGGCATTTCGTACAATGACGTTGACGAGGTCACCAAATGTCGCAAACGTGGCAAACGTCGGCGAGGTACTTTGAAGATTAAGAGCGAGTACGCGTTCCATGGTCCTCTAAGTGTAAAGAACAGGGGAGTCTGGTGTCAAACATTTGTGAGATTAGCCCTTTTTGGTTATATACCCATCTTACTCCGGTTTGCAGCCCGCCAGGGCGAAAAAGCGGATTAGATGGGTGGATACTGAAAAAATAAATTGCAAATCTGAGTTTTTTTAGTATACTTGGGCCCATGACCTTTGAGCGCGCGCTACGCGCGATAAAGACGCGTACAGAATCGTATTTGCGTACATTTTTTCGAGCGAAGCGAAAAGAAGCACGGGTTCTTGACCCAGCCTGTGTTGAGCTGGTTGATCAGGTGGCAGCCATTGTCCTTCGTGGCGGTAAGCGCACGCGACCATTTCTGTGCTGGCTTGGGTACCAGTCTGTGGCACAAGGAAAAAGGAAAAAGTCTGTTCCGAGTGGAATCGAGGGAGCAAGAGGAAAACTCCGGCACGCGATGGCAGGACTTGAGCTCCTGCAGGCGTTTGCACTTATACACGATGACATTATGGACGAGGATAGTGTTCGGCGTGGCGGGCCAAGTGTTCATGAGCATTTCAGGCGAGTCGCGTTCGATTCCAGGAATCCGAAGGATTCCCGGAATCTGATAAAGAGCGCGCACTTCGGAGAAAGTATGGCGATACTTGCCGGAGACCTGGCCCTGACATGGGCTGATGCGTGTATGCAAAAAATCGGGAATGCAGAGGTTATTGATCTGTATAACCTCACGAAGGAACAGACGATTTTTGGTCAGTCCCTGGACATAATGTCCACGTCCGGCATGCGGCAGATCGATAAGCAAAAGGTTAACGAGATAAAAACAAGCCTTTATAGCGTCGTCCGGCCGCTTCAGATCGGAGCCCTTTTGGCTGGTGCGTCTCAAAAAGATTTGGATACTCTATACGCGTATGGCATGCCGGTTGGCCACGCGTTTCAGCTTAAGGATGACGCCATGGACGGAGATATCCCGGAGCAAGAGTCTGCCGCGTTGTCCCGCTCCTATATACAAAAAGCAAAGAGCGCGATTTTGACGATGTCTATTCCCGACGACGTTCGCCCCTTCTTTTTTGCTCTGGCTGATTTTGTCATAACACGCAGGACGTGATATAGTAGATGCCTTCGGTATGATACAGGATCACGAGTTGGTGCAAAAAATTCTTGCCCGCGACAGGCGCGCCCTTGCCGGATTTTATCACACATTTACACCAAGGCTCCGTCGGTTTATCCTGCAAAAAATCGCCGATCCCCAGGATGCCGAAGAAGTGCTGCAGGATACGCTCTTTGCGTTTCTTGAATCGATCCGCGATTTTTCCGGAAACGCGCGTGTCGGGACGTACCTCTATGCGATCGCAAGCCACAAGGTCGTCGACTTTTACCGGAGAAAAAAGATAAAGCACATTGTGTTTTCGAAATTGCCCAGACTCGAGGCTCTCGTTTCGACACTTCTTAATCCCGAAGAAGAACTCGACACCGCACTGGTCAAAGACAAAATTCGCCACGTTTTAGGAGGACTCCTCCCTAACTATCGGGAGATCATTTTGCTAAAATACGTGGACGAGATGAGCGTTGCCCAAATTGCCGAAAAGTTTGCCGTGACGGTCAAAAGCGCCGAATCGCAGCTGTTTCGTGCCAGGAGGGCATTTGTTGAACTATTCCTGTCTATTTAAAACGTATGGTAGATGCACTCTATCAAAAATTTGTCGAGCGCTGGGAAGAGGTGACCGATATCCCTCCGCAGACGCTCGGGCCGTTGACGCCGCTTTATAAACGCGCGGCGCGGTATCTTAAGATTATGCCATGGCCATTCCTGGTCGTGGGTGCGGGGTTTTTGGTTCTGGGTATGTATCTTCTCTTTGGCTCGGCAATTACCCTCTTGGTTTCCCTCCTTCAGCGCGGGTTTTAGCCTACTTCTTACGACTAATACTGTGTGGTTGATCAACTGCTTATCGCCGGGGTTTCCTTTGGGAGAAATTGTATCGGCATCGTACTACATCCGTACGAGGCGTACCGGCGGATCGTACGCGAAGGGAGCCTGTATGAACTTATTTATATCACGAGCCTCCTTATTTTCTACTTTGCTCTGGCCAGCGTCGTTAAGGTGGCTGCATTCCGGCCGTTCCTCCTGACCCGCCAGTTTATCGTGCTGGTGTCGGCGGTCGTGGCGACGTACTGTGTCGTCATCTGTCTTCTCTGGTTAGTTGGTCAAAAAATGGGCGGAAAGGGAACCCTACGCGGCGTCGCAATAGCATGGGGGTATACGCTTGTCCCCACGGTATTATGGTTTTTCGTGACATCGCTTCTTTATGTCGTCCTCCCGCCGCCGCGGACGACGAGTTTGGCCGGTATTGCCCTGAGCGCGTTGTTTCTCGCCTTTAGCGCTACCTTGTTTCTTTGGAAGCTGATGCTTGGGTATCTTGCCCTCCGGTTTGGCCTGAAGCTTGACCTCGCGCGTATCTTGGTGGTCGTTGCAGTTGTGGGACCGGTCGTGGGGATATATAGCTACGGCATGTATCAACTGGGGATATTTAAGGTTCCGTTCGTATGATTATGAGTAAATCGCGAGACGGATTGGAAAAAATTATTGTCGCCAAACCAGGGGGATTTTGTGCCGGGGTGGAGCGGGCGGTACGCACGGTTGATCTGTTGATTGAAAAATACGGGCCACCTCTCTATGTGCGGCATCACATCGTACATAACGATCATGTGGTTAAGCGGTTTGAAAAACGGGGGGTTATTTTTGTGGAGGATCTTAATCTGGTGCCTGATGGAGCAAGAGTGGTCTTTAGTGCTCATGGTAGTCCGCCCAGTCTATACGAACTAGCAAGGAAACGTCACCTTCAGGTGATTGACGCTACTTGTCCCCTGGTGACTAAAGTTCACTCAGAGGCGAAACGTTTCGCCGCCGACGGTTACTTCATATTTTATGTTGGTCATAAAAATCACCCGGAAACAATTGGCGTATTGGAAGAAGTGGTGCCCACGCAAGTCGTTTTACTAGAGACTATTGCTGATGTTTGGAAAATTCAGCCTCTGCAACAAGAAAAACTGGTGGTTCTCAATCAGACCACTCTAAGCGTTGACGATACGAAAGAGATCATCGAAGTTCTTAAAGACCGGTTTCCCAATTTAATTATGCCTACAGGCAGGGATATCTGTTACGCCACGCAGAATCGTCAGGACGCGGTGAAGGCGTTAGCGAAAGTTGTGGATTTGGTTTTGGTGGTTGGCTCGCCAACTAGCTCCAACTCCAATCGCTTGAAAGAAGTAGCCGAGAAACAAGGGGTCAAAGCGTATTTAGTAAATAACAAAAGGGAAATAGACACCACATGGTTAAAAGGGGTAAGGGTGGTGGGGGTGACTTCTGGAGCGTCGGTTCCTGATGAGCTAGTTACTGCCCTAGTAGAATCTTTTACCAGGGTAGGGGTTGAAGTTGAGGAGTTAAAGCTTGTCGATGAAAGTCGGATTCATTTTATGTTGCCAAAAGAGCTTTAATAGTTGACCTACTTGGTTTTAACAAAAGGGAGGAATTTATGAAAATTCTTAATAAAAATATCAAAGTTACTACCCAAAAAAGCATGGATTTTATCGATCTGACGGAAGAGGCGAAAGAGTTTGTAAAATTGTCTCAGATAAAAAATGGCCTGCTGGCGATTCACTCTAAGCACACAACTATGGCGATCCGGATTAATGAGAGTGAAAAAGGGATTCGATACGACATACGCGAGCTCATGAAGCGTTTAATCCCGAAAGGTATGTACTACCGTCACAACGATCTAGAAGTGAGGACGGAGAATTTGGTTTGTGACAAGGATGCTTCAGATTGCATCAATGGTCACTCTCATTGTATGCATTTTCTCATGGGTAATTCTGAAACCATTCCCGTAGTGGATGGGAATCTCACCTTAGGTCGGTGGCAGAGGATTTTTGCTCTAGAGTTGGATTGCAGTCGAAAACGGGAAGTAGAAATGCTCGTGATGGGAGAATAATATGAATTGGATTATTATCGTTGCCGGTGGTAATGGTGAAAGAATTCATCTTGGTTATAACAAAATTTTTGCACGGATTTACGGGAAGCCGATTATTTTTTGGACCCTGCAGCAGTTTGAAAAAACAGCATGTATTGATCACATTGCAATTTCTGCTCAAAAAAAAGATATTCCTAAAATAAGGCATATCGTTGAGTCTGGAGGATTTTCTAAAGTTGTTTATCTATGTCCCGCGACTTCATCGCGTCAGGCGTCTACGTTCACAATTTTGAATTTTTTGAAGAATCGTATTATCGCCAGTGACTTGGTAGGTATTCACAATGCCGTCAACCCGTTTGTTAAACGCAGTGAAGTAGAAGCTGTATTTAAAGCCGCCCAAAAATATCAGGCTGCACTGCTTGCTCAGTCGGCTACGGATACCATAAAAATCACCAACGGTGACAACTTGGTTTCTCATACGCCGCTGCGACAAACGGCTTGGTATGCCCAAACCCCCCAGGTGGCGAAGTTTGATAAACTCTGGCAAGCTTTTTTTCAGGCTCACGCCGACGATTTTTTAGGGACTGATGATACTCAGCTTTTAGAGAGGATTGGGATACGGGCAAAAATCGTGCCCTGTTCCCATCAAAATGTCAAAATCACATTTCCGGAGGATCTTATCCTGGCGGAAAGAATTATGAAAGATTTCCAAAACAAAGATTATGTTTAGAATCGGTTTAGGCCAAGACTCCCACGCGTTTGATCAAGACACCGATAAGGCTTTGGTTCTCGGCGGGGTGGTGATAGAGAATACTGGTGGTTTATCTGGCGATTCAGATGCAGATGTAATCTTGCATAGCATATGCAATGCTTTAAGTTCGGCAGTTGGTGGTGATTCGCTGGGCACATGGGCTGATGAGTTATGTTTGAAGCGGGGGACGAAAGACAGCAGGGTATATGTAAAAAGGATTATGGAAAAAGTTATGGAATTGGGTTTTAGAGTGGAAAATGTGGCGATCAGTGTGGAGGTTAAAAAACCGCGCATCTCGCTTGAATTGGTTCAAACCATGAAAAAAACCATCGCTTCGTTATTAAACATACAACCAAATCAAGTCGGTATCACTTTTACTTCGGGTGAGGGGTTAACGAGTTTTGGTAGGGGAGAGGGGATACAAGCGCTGAGTGTTGTGCTTATGGGAACACATGATGAAAGCCACCGCTAGGGCAAAATTAAACTTAAATCTGCATATATTACCTCAAGGAAGCGATGGGATGTTTCCCGTACATTATATTAACTGTGAGTTAGATATTTGTGATGCTTTGTGGTTTGAAAAGCAGACGGGGATTATTGAAGTGATATGCGATTTTCCCGGAGTTCCCAACGGGAGAGAGAATCTCGTTTATAAGGCAGCGCAATTGCTTAAAGATTATAGTCGGACAAATGATGGGGTGAAGGTGCGGATAGAGAAGCATATTCCTGTTCGGTCGGGCCTAGGTGGAGGCAGCGCAGATGCGGCCGCAGCGCTCAGAGTTTTGACTAATTTATGGAAGGTAAAAATAAGTAAGCAGGAATTATTGACGTTGGCCAGAAAGGTTGGCATGGATGTTTGTTATTCTTTGATTGGAGGCCTTGCTTTAGTTGAAGGAGATGGATCTGCGGTTACGAGCCTTCCATTGTACCTGCCAAAGGCGTGCGTACTTATTTTAGTTCCATTTGAAGAAAAGCCATCCACGCAGTGGTCCTTTAGACAACTTAGTAACAACAGCGTGGGAATAGATATTGCCAAGACAGATGGGATGCAAAAAGCATTGAAAGAAAAAAATCAGGATGTATTCTTTTCCAGCTTACATAATGATTTTGAGGGACCACTGACTGCGCATTTTCCGATTATTGGTCAGATGAAAGCCGATCTGTTACATAGCGGAGCCAAGGGAACAAACTTATGCGGTGCCGGGTTAGCAATGGCTGGATTTTTTGTCACAAAAAAAGAGGCAACTTTAGCCCAGCAAGTTTTCAAGGAAAAATATAAACAAGCAATCCTAGGGGGTATGCAATGACGAGAAGGGAGCAAACAAAGGTTGTAGCAATTGGCGACAAAAAGATGGGCGGTGGTAACCCCGTGCTTGTGCAGTCGATGACTCAAACCAGGACTCATGATGTTAGGGCCACTATTAAGCAAATTTTAGCATTAGAGAAAACCGGCTGTGAGATAGTACGGGTGACCGCCCCGGATATGGAATCAGCTCGCGCAATAGGGGAGATTAAGAAGCACATTCATATTCCGCTCGTCGTTGATATTCACTTCCAGTATCTATTCGCGCTGGAGGCGATTAAGCAGGGAGTCGACAAGGTCAGAATCAATCCCGGCAATATCGGTGGTCAGGCAAAAGTGAGGGAGATAGTGAGAGCCTGTAAAGACAGGCAGATACCTATCCGGATTGGGGTGAACATGGGGTCTTTGGAAAAGGACCTTTATGCAAAATACGGGAAATACGGCGTGGCCCGGGTGATGGTAGAATCAGCCGCTCGCAACATCGCCATTTTAGAGAAAGAAGGCTTTGACGATATTGTGGTGTCGCTGAAAGGGTCGGATGTACCGCAAACCGTTGAAGCCTATGTGGAGTTTGCTAAACGTTTTCGGTATCCGTTGCATGTGGGGATTACCGAAGCCGGGACTCCCTGGGTTGGGGGATTAAAAAGTGCAGTGGGGATTGGCGCCATTTTAGCTCGAGGGATCGGGGATACCATCAGGGTGTCTATCGCCGGAGAGCCTGGGGAGCAGGTGAAGATCGGTTGGGAAATTCTTAAAGCTTTGAATCTTCGGCAAAAGGGTGTCTCGATCATTGCTTGTCCCACCTGCGGCCGCACGCAAATTGATTTGATCAATTTGGCAAAACAGGTAGAGGATGCTCTACAGATCATCGAAGCACCGATAAAAGTGGCGGTGATGGGATGCGTAGTCAATGGTCCCGGCGAGGCCAGTTTTGCTGATATCGGTTTGTCGGGAGGCAAAAAACAGGCAGCTGTATTTAAGAAGGGGCAGGTGGTCGCAATCATTGAAGATGAAGCGAAAATTTTGCCGCTTTTTCTCGAGGAGGTCATTAAGGTACTCAAAGAAAAGGGATATGACCAGGATGCCCAAAAATTATCAGTCAAGCTGAAGGAATCAATATATGTCTAGGAGTCGGAAGAAAGGCGTTGCCATTTTAGGTAGTACCGGTTCTATCGGTAAACAAACGCTGGAAGTAATGAAAAGTTTTCCTGAAGAACTGCAATTAGTGGCGATCGCCGCTGGTTGTAATGTTGAACTACTGAATGAACAGATACACGATTATAATCCCCGATATGTGGGTTTAACTCGGAAAGATTTGAAAGATACGATCATCAATGTAGCCGGGCAGAAAGTTTTGTTTGGAACAGAAGCTCTAGCGGAAATAGCGACCCTGCAGGAGGTAGATATTGTTGTGGTGGCAACTTCCGGCACGGTTGCCCTACTCGCAACTGTTGCAGCTATAAAAGCCGGGAAAACCATCGCTTTGGCCAATAAGGAAACGTTAGTGACCGCCGGTGAACTCGTCATGCCTTTAGTGAAAGCGCGGGGTGCTGAGCTAAGGACTGTAGACAGCGAACATTCCGCTATCTGGCAATGCTTGATAGGAGAGGATGTTAGAGCTGTTAAACGCTTGATTCTCACTGCCTCCGGCGGCGCATTCAGAGATTATTCATTAGAGCAATTAAGGGATGCTACACCAGAGCAAGCACTCAAACACCCCAACTGGAACATGGGGCGCCAGATTACCGTTGACTCAACAACCCTGATGAACAAAGGCTTGGAAGTCATCGAAGCGCATTGGTTATTTGATTTGCCTTATCAGCAGATTTCTGTTTTGGTTCACAGAGAGAGCATTGTACACTCGATGGTAGAGTTTCATGATGGTTCAATCAAAGCACAGTTGGCAGTTGCCGATATGCGTTTGCCGATTCAGTTTGCTCTGATGTACCCCTCCCGATTAAAGGGTTTGGGTCAAGAGGCGTATTTAGATTGGAGTAAAGTGAGTCAGTTGAATTTTACAGAGCCCGACCTTGTGCGTTTTCCGGGTCTAAAATTAGGATATGAGGTTGGTGTCCGTGGTGGCACGTATCCAGCCGCACTAGTGGGGGCCGACGAAGTGGTGGTAGAAGCTTTTCTTAAAGGCAAAATTGGTTTTATGGATATTCCCGCGCTTCTTAAAACAGTTTTGGGTAATCATCAAAATGCGGCAGTAAGCCTAGAAACAATTCAAGGCACGATAGAGTGGGCCCGAGCGGAAGCGTTAAGTTTATGTCAACAAAGACGACGAACGATTTTTATGTAGGTGATTATTTGTCGGTAATAATATGACAGAGAAACAAGTAGTGTTAGTGGATAAGGATGACCGTCAGATTGGTGTGATGGGGAAACTGGCAGCTCATCAAGGGAAAGGGACACTCCATCGCGCAATTTCGGTACTTTTGTATCGAATCCGTAACGGAGAAACGGAAATACTTCTCCAGAAGCGAGGAAAGGAGAAACCCCTGTGGCCGCTTTTCTGGACCAACACCATCTGTACACACCCAAGAGATGGAGAAACGTATGTAGATTGTGCACTGCGAAGATTAATAGAAGAAATGGGCATATTCATTAAAAAAGAAGACTTGAATTTTGTTTTTCGTCTTAAATATCATACCCAATATGACGAAGAATTCAGCGAATATGAATTAGACAGCGTGTTTGTAGGACAGTGGGACGAGGATGTTTCTGTTGACCACAATGAAGTAGACTCGTATCTGTGGATGGAAATTGGAAGACTTATCCAGGACCTGCACCAATCACCCGGTAAATATACGCCATGGTTTTTAACCATTATGGAACACCCCCGTACAAAGACGATGTTTAATAAGAAAACAATATAATGAAGAGCAATTTAATAGAGCAAAAACCTATCGTCTTCGTAAAAATCGGCGGGTCACTTATTACCGATAAAATAAAGCCGTTTACGCTCAAGGAGCATGCGCTTGAGGTGATCTGCGAGGAAATCAAAACGGCGATGAAGTCAGGCAAACGCCTAATCGTCGGCCACGGCGCCGGATCATTTGCCCACGTGCCAGCGAAAAAGTATCAGACACACAAAGGGATAATAAATGAAGAAAGCTACCGGGGGATGGCCGAGGTTGCAGATATGGCCGCGCAACTGAACCGTATTGTCATTAAAAAATTACTGGAAATGCGTGTCAACGCCGTGTCGGTAAGCCCGTTGAGTACGATCATCGCTGAGAATCATATCATGAAATCGTTTTGCACGGATAGCATCGAAGAGCTTTTACGGCTTGGGCTATTGCCAGTTCTTTACGGCGACCAAATTTTGGACACCAAGATTGGCTGCACGGTATATTCAACAGAAAAAATATTGGGACATCTTGCGATTAAACTAAAGATGAAAGGGTATCTGGTCGAACGGATCATCCATTGTGGACAAACCAACGGCGTCTACGATAGAGATGGGAATACGATACCACTGATCACCGGCTCGACGATCGAATTATTTCGCGGTGCACTTGGTGCCTCAGGCGGGGTTGATGTGACCGGCGGGATGATCCATAAAGTAGAAGAAACACTTGCGCTTGCCCAACAGGGCATCCCCGGACTTATCATCGACGGCATTGAGCATGGAAGCTTGTCTAAGGCCGTAATGGGCGATCCGGTCGTCGGGACGAGGATAGAAGCATGAGAGGGATAACCGTTTCTGTGTCATTGCCCGTATCGTTGGTTCGACCAGGAAATTCAGATGACCCGATGCTATGTGCCTCGACGAACCTACGAACGCGAGTAGTTATTCGTAGTCGAAGTGCTCACGATCAAAAATCATTGAAGAAGATTTTCCAAAAAGTTATTGATGGGTTGGGGAGAAAATATCCGGAGATAAAACAAAGAGGATGGGGTATTAGCGTGATTGGGAACCGACCCGAAACAGCTAGTGCAAACATTGCAGTGCTTGTAGGTACAATTGGGGGCATGTTGTACGCTCATCGACGAATCTGGAATCCGTTGTCGATTCAGGAGATTGCATACAGTATCGTCAAAAACGACTACAAAGAAGCACCTGCTATGGTCGCCGCCTGTGTTGCAGGTGGAATTATTTGGTCACGTCGAGAGCTCCCGTTTCTTGTTAGCACATGGCAGTTGCCCATCCGGTTGCAACCCTCAACACAGAGATTTTCTATCTCGTTTGTCAACGATGGGGATGTTGTACACCGGCAGCGCTTAAAGTCCCGGAATAAAAATCATGAACAAGAAGTCAGGGCCATCGCGGTTGCGCTAAAGCACGGTGATGTGCAAACATTGCGTACGTATTATCAGGACAAAGTTGAATCATCGTCTTGTGATACCGTGTTACGGTATGAACCCATCAATACATATGGGTATCAGGCAATCATGATCGGCGGAGACGGCATTCGTTTAGAGCCGAAATAGACGTATGTATACTACTGATGACCAACAAGAATTATTTATTGTCGTTGACACACGTGATCGGATTATCGGATACAGGACGCGCTACGATTGTCATCACGACAGGCGCCTCATTCACAGGGGAGCCAATCTTGTTATTTTTGATGATCAAGGCAGAATGCTTCTTCAGAAGCGAAGCATGACGAAAGATATCCGTCCCGGGTATTGGCAGAATGCGGTTGGTGGCCACGTTACCAAAGGGGAAAGTTACAAAAAGGCAATTCAGCGAGAGCTCGAAGAAGAGCTCGGTATAAAGGCGTCTGTGCGATTTTACAATAAGTTTCTTTTTACGTATGCCAATGAAACAGAGATGGAGGCAGTATATACAGCAAAATGCAATGGCCCGTTCCACCCAAATCAAACCGAAGTAGATCAAGTAATGTTTATAAGTAAAGACGAGTTACAAAGAAACCATAGCTCTGGAACAGTAAAGCTCACAGAGCTTGCTGAACACATATTTAAATTAGTCGGGTACCTATGAATAATGTTCCCCAACATATCGGAGTCATTATGGACGGGAACCGCCGGTGGGCAAAAGCACATGGGCTTTCGATCCTTGCCGGGCACCGGAAGGTGGTTGATGACGTTTTGGAACCCCTTATCGAGCACGCGGCAAAGCGCGGCGTCAAATACCTGACGTTTTGGGCGTGGTCGACTGAGAATTGGAAGCGCGACAGGCGCGAAGTACAAGGGATCATGAGGTTATTTAAGAAAAATCTGAGAAAGCGCGGCAACCGATTGCAAGAAAAAGGCATCCGTGTCCGTATAATCGGCGATATCGCAACGTTTGATCCAGAGCTCCAAAAGCTTTTGTGTGAGCTTGTGGAGAAAACGAAACACAACACTGTTATTACCGTCGTATTCGCACTTAATTATGGTGGAAGAGATGAGATTATTCGTGCCATGAATAAAGCTATCAGCTATCAGCTACTCGCCTCGCTGGAGCACCGGCGAAGCGGGTCAGCTATCAGACAGGGAATAAGAGAGGATAAAGATATTGTTTCTGAAGACTGGCGACTGACGACTGACGACTTTGTTAATTTGCTCGACACATCCGGTATCCCTGATCCTGACCTTATTGTCCGTACCGGCGGGGAAGAGCGTTTAAGCGGTTTTCTCCTCTGGCAAAGTGAGTACAGCGAGTTTTACTTTCCAAAATGGTTTATGCCGGAGTTTACCCCGGAGCGCCTGGACGAGTCCATGGAAGAATATGCCAAGAGGAAGCGCCGATACGGAGGGTAGCTCGTTAGTGCCAGGGGAATGCAGACTGGATTTCCTGGATACCAAAGACAATACCGGCCAGCTGCACCATCCAGTAGGAAACGAAAATGACGAGAAAGCCGACGATTGCGTAGGTCAGGCGCTGCTTACCCATTTCGAGTTTTTTGGGGTCTCCCGCGCTTGTGACGAAATCAAATCCTGCGGCGATAAGCATGAGAAGGAGCGCAATGCCAGAGAAGGCAAAGACAAACGGAATCGCCGCGGCAACGACGCTACCGACCTTCGTAAATGCGACCGGGCCTTGGACTACACCTCCGGGGTATGTCAGTGTTTGTGCAAATACCGTTGTCATAACACTTTTTACTTAGGGGCCAAAACCGGGAATGCCCAAAATGTCCACCCCGATAATTTTCAAAAGAAATATGGAAAAGATGACCATAAGGAGCCCCGCGATTGCAGAGCTTACAAGTTCTTTGCCTTCATTTAAGCGTTCCGGATTGCCTGCGCTCGTTAAGATTTGAAAACCTCCGAAGATAATAAGAAGAAACGCGATGCCCCCTCCCATGCCGATGCCGATCCGTAATAGATACTGTGCGAATCCTCCTGCATCGTCTGCCTGGATACAACCGATTGCGGTATTGATTGCGTTATTCGTGCAACCGGCGAACGGGTCTATGGCATAAATTACCCCCGTGCCAGCACGTGCCACCACAAGGGTCAGTAGCGTTATTGCAATAGAACGTCCTGGCAATCTAATGTGTCGTGCCATGCATGTAGTCTATCAAAGGCAATGGAAAAAGGAAAGTCCGTGATAGAATAAACGGGGTACTCCCATGCAAAAAACTACAAGTCTTCTCTCCAATGTGCTCATTTGTTTATTTGCGTATTTGCTTATGGGACTGTTTGCGCATACGCTTGCGCAAAGTTGTGATCCTTCCTGCGGGAACGCCATCGAGTGTAAAGATAAAATAGCAAAGTGTCAGGAGGCGTGGGATCAAATGGAGGTGGCCAAAAAGCCCCACGTTGAGACGCTCCGAAAGATGGAGGCAGATATTGCGGTGTTCCAGAGCCGTATAAAAACAATTGAGGCAGATGTTGGGAAAAAAGCAGCGGCGATAGCCCAAGGAGAGCATGAGCTCGGCGGACTCTTGGTGCTTGCGGGCCGCCGCGCACGGCAAATGTATATACGTAGCTCCCTAGCCTCTCCTCTTGTCACATTTTTTGCAAGCAGTAGCATAGGATCGGTGTTTCGGACGCTTGCGTATCAGAGCGCAGTCGTCAACGAGGACAAAAAAACGATTACGCAGATTGCCGTATCGGTCAAAGATTTGGAAGACAGGAAAAAGATGCTTGAAGTGGAGCGGTCATCCCTTGCCTATCTCAAAGAAGAGACAGATAAGCGTGCGGCATCAGTTCGCAAGCTTGTCGGAGAGGCGTCAGCCTATCAGTCAAAGCTCACAAATATTATCGGCGCCTTAACGACGAAGCAACAACAGTTTATTTCGCAAAAACTTGCGGGGTTGGGTTTGCCCACAAGCCTGGGAGCGGGGCCGCTCTACTGTACTGATGATCGCAAGATTGATCCGGGGTTCCGGCCGGCCTGGGCTTTTTTCACCTTCGGTATTCCGCACCGCGTCGGCATGAATCAATATGGAGCGCTCGGCAGGGCGCAGGCAGGTCAGGGATATCAGGATATTCTGCGGGCATACTTTGATAACATTTCGTTTGAACGCAAAGATCCAAACATGAAAATAAAAGTCCAAGGGTATGGTGAAAAAACGCTTGAAGAATATGCACTTCGCATCTATGAAATGCCTGAAAGTTGGCCGGTTGAGGCACAAAGGTGGAAATTGGGAGAAAGCAGTGAAGGAAACCGAAGGACAAGTGATGGTATCAGGGGGGGAAGTGGTGAAGGCATGGTATTCGTCTACGGATGGCGGATATACCTTTACATCCGGAGATGTTTGGGGAAGCAACAGGTCGTATACAAAGCGACTCCGCGATACGAATGGTGATGTTGGGAGCTTCAGTGATCTTATGTCAAAAGCATACGACCGTGATTCGCCGTGTTTCTACGCAGCCCAGGGGTTTCGGGGTGAGTACGGCAAGTCTGCTTGGCTTAAAGAAGAGGAGGTCACAGATATTGTCAACGTTATCCTTCTTGCCCGCAAAGACTCCGGGACGAAAGAACACCTCTATCAACCGGATAAACCCAATCCGGCAGGAACGGATTCGTGGAGCCGCGAAAAAGTTCGTCAGGAACTTTCCTCTCGTGGGGTTACTGCGTTTACCTCGATTTCAGACATCCGTGCAAGTGGTGTGGATTGGGGGGCAGGTCGGGTGACACAAGTGACGGCTACCGGAAACGCCGGAACTGCAAGCTTTGACGGAGCTGAGTTTAAGGATTTTTTTAACCTTCGGGCACCCGCCAATATACAAATTGTGGGGCCACTATTCAATGTAGAACGAAAGTAGTACAATACCCCCGCCATGCCCACATTGTTTGAGGAGACCGCGCTACCCAAGGGCAAACCCGTGAAATCACAGCATCAGTCCTCTGTGAAAAAACCATCAACGATGACCCCCCTTACCTGTTTTGCCGTGAATCCTTCAGGCGTACGGTTTGAAACGCAGGAGGAGGATGAAGAGGTCGTGTTGTTTTTGCGCCAGCACCTGATTGTCAACGTCCCGTGGGTACTGTTTAGTATTTTGTTTGTATTGATCCCTCCGGTATTTTTCCCCTTGGTCCTTCGACTCGTTCATTTCCCTTTTGTTATACCCGCGGGCTACATAGTGATCGGAACGCTCTTTTGGTATCTTGCGACCGTGGGATTTATCCTCATGAATTTTCTCCGATGGTTTTTTAATATCTATATCGTCACGAACGAACGCGTGGTAGACATTGATTTTGTGCAACTTCTCTATAAACAGTTTTCAGAGGCGCGACTTTCTAAGCTTCAGGACATTTCCTATTCAACCGGCGGGATTTTGGCGACTCTGTTTAACTACGGTACGGTGAATATAGAGACCGCGGGAGAGAGTCCTAATTTGGAGTTTGAGTCAGTTCCCAGTCCCGAGCGCGTTGTGGAAACGATTTCAAAGCTTAACCAAAATATTCAGCAGAGCCCACTATGACGCCTTCACTCCCAATTATCGTATCATTTATTATCAAGGCGCTGACCCTTTTGGGACTTGGGCTCTACGGCATATTTGCTGTGGTTATGGTTCGTCAAGAGCAGCTTATGGCGGGGGTCCTCGAGGAAGGCTTTGAGCCAATCTTGCGGCTATTGACAATCCTTCACTTTGCCGGGGCAGTCGGGATTTTTATCCTCGCGCTTATCCTCCTGTAGGTTTATTTTTTTCGGGTCCGTGTTACGATACAGATATATGCGCATTACGCCCGCATTGGGTTCTGTGGTGGGACCGATTGATGACTCACGGTGGGGCCAGGTTTTTATTTCTCCGACAGCCTATGGAGTCGTCGAGATTGAGGATTCTCGTGGAAACGCGCGCAATCGAGGTGTCGGAATACTCACTAAACTGAGTCAACAATTGGAAATTCCTCCCAAAAGCCTTCGCGTGTGTCAGGAGGTTGCTATCAAGGTCATGGAGGAGGGCGTGGTCAGCCTACTCCTTTTGGTCCCTATAGGGCGAGTATTGTATATCGTGCTTTTGGGTGAGGGGACAGTATTTCTCAAACGCGGGGAGCAGCTTTCGTGTCTCATGAACAAAGTTGGTGCGATCTCGGGAGAGGTTTCTGAAGGAGACACTGTAGCTCTTATTTCTCGCAGCGCAATCGCCTCATTGCCCCGTGAAGCATTCACTCATGTCTTTGACCACCTGTCGGCTCTTGAGGTTGCGGAGAAGTTGACACTTCTGCTCCATGAAACCCATGGTGGGAACGGGGCCGCCGCGCTTATTTTTCAGGTGAAGGGCCTTATACCCATAGAAGAAGATGCTCCTGTTTCTTCTTCACTCTTGGTTTCCCGTCGGGGTATAGCGAGCGTCATCGGTGATCCGCGCCGTGTCGTTTCATTTATTCGTCGGAAGACGCCAGCTAGCATGATAGGCGTTCCTCGCCGGCCCATGGCGATCGTGACCATAGTCCTCGGGGTGTTGTTCTTGGTGAGTGTTGTGCTTGGGGTTCGGAAGCAAATGAATGTGCGCAAAAACACAGATATTGCCAAAGCCGTCGCAAGTGCACAACACGCACTTGATGAAGGAGTTGCGCTTTTTCCGCTAAACTCAGTAAAGGGGAGAGAGCGATTGACACAGGCAAAGGACATATTGGCTCCTATTGCCGCGGGTATATCTCCCAAGTCAAAAGAGGGGCGGGATATTGCTCTCCTGTATGGGCAAATTATAGATAATTTGACGCTTGCGATGCAGATAACGAAAGTCGAGCCACAGCTTTTTTTTGATCCTGAGCTTATCAAAAAAGGGGCTACTATCCATGCGCTAGGAAGAGCAGAGGATACGCTGGTTTTACTTGATCGGTTGGGGAAAACCGTTTTTACGCTCGGATTCTCCTCGAAGAGCAACCAGATTGTGGCCGGCGGAGAGGGGTACGACGGGGCGCTTTTTGTCGCCATCCACGGAGACATCGTCTATACACTGACGAAAGACGGAGTCAACCGCGTTTCAACTCGGGAGAAAAAGACCATACCCCAAATGATCAAAACGGATGCCGAGTGGGGGATGGTTGGCGCCATGATTTCGTATGGCGGTAATTTGTATTTGTTGGATACGCAAAAGAGCAGAATCTGGAAATATATTGCAACCGACGCGCCGCTCACCGCAAGTCTCGGAGGGTTTTCCGAACTTCGAGAATACCTCAATCCCGATACGCTTCCGGATTTTTCGCGCGCGACGGGAATCGCCGTTGACGGGTCGGTCTGGATAGGGACGAGCGACGGCCGGCTCATGCGGTTTACCCAAGGCAAGGAGAATACGTTTGTCGCGCAAGGGGTGACCCCGGGACTGGGACAGTATCTTGCCGTCTATACGAGCGATGACGAGAAGAGTCTCTATGTGCTTGATCGGGACAATAAACGGGTGGTAGTACTTACCAAAGACGGCTTGTATGTGTCCCAGTACACCTGGGAGCGGCCCATGGATGCAACGCAACTCGTGGTTTCGGAGAAATTAAAGCGTATATTGCTTTTGGCCGACGGAAAGCTATACTCTGTGGAACTTAAATGAAAATCGTCAACCGCAAAGCATTCTTCGATTACGAGATCATTGACCGATTTGAAGCCGGGATCCATCTCGTGGGCAGCGAGGTAAAATCTCTCAGAGGGGGCCACGCGAAGCTCGATGGGTCGTATGTGAAAGTTATAGGATCAGAAGTCTACCTCGTGGGCGCCCAAATATTCCCATACCTCTATGCCCGTCCGGAGGGCTACGATCCGGCCCGAACCCGGAAGCTTCTGCTGCATAAAAAAGAGATCGTGAGTCTCAAGAGTAAGCTCGAGGGTGCCAATTTGACCTTTGTCCCCCTGTCTTGGTATACTAAAGGCCCCTTTATCAAGCTCGAAGTAGGCCTTGCGCGCGGCAAAAAGCAGTACGAAAAACGGGAAGTCAAAAAACGGGAAGATATGAAGAGGGAACTGGAAACCGAGTTTCGGGGGAAGATTAAGTAAGCCCTCCTGGCCTTACCTCTCGCCTTACCTACTATTCGTAGCGCGGTTCGAGGAGCAGCCTTAGGCGGGCGTAAGAAACAGTAAACTCTCCGCGTCCGAAAAAATTCGAACGCGAAATCGTCAACTGTTTCTAACGGGGATGATTGATTCGACGATGACGCACGTTGAAAAACTGCAAGCCGGCGATGACAAAAGAGCCGTAAAAATTATTGTCAAACCATAATTGCTAACGAACTTAGCGAGCTTGATGAGTCAGCGCTTCGCGCGTTGGCTCTTGAGCGACAACAGGCACGATTTGCGTTTGCGCGAGCAAACTATTTGACTGCCTAAGTCCATCTTTAGCATTCTTTATTCGGTGGGAAACTAAAGGTGTAAACACAGCCGGATCGTCAGAAATCAGCTGACCGACTGATTTCGGAGTAGACAAGGTCAAACCCGATTGCTTATTTTGTCTATTTTATAGAGTAATCGGTATTAAATAGACTACGCTTGTAGACGTTTGCGATGTGCTTCTTCGGACCCGAGCTCATTACTCGGCATCTCCACACTCCGCCCCGACGAACAATCGGGGCTTCGCGTGGCAAGCCACACTTCAATACTTATATAGAGCTTGAAATCTCAATGCGGAGTGTGCCCCGCGGAGCTTTAGCGAAGTGGGGCAATGTACTGCGTCTATATTCTTCGACTCCATGACAGGTCGCTTTATATTGGTTATTCCTCTGATTTAAAACAACGGTTGGTTGAGCATCAGAAGGGATTCGTAAACTCAACAAAACACAACCTTCCATCGGTATTAATCTGGTACTCAGCGTTTCGGTCGAAAAATCAGGCAATTACCTTTGAGAAGTACATGAAAAGCAGCTCAGGCTTTGCATTTCGAAACAAGCATCTGATACAAAATGAACATTCTTGACATTCTTTTCCCCAAGCGTTGTCTTACCTGTGGGAAGTTCGGCAAGTACTTCTGTAACCATTGCGTTTCTACCATCCGACCCATCGAGTCGCGGGATACTATCTGTCCCGTTTGTGAGCGGCCGGCTATAGACGGGGTGACACACTCACGGTGCAAGACTCGATATGCACCTGACGGCCTCACCAGTTTTTTTCGTTACGACGGCGTCGTGCGAAAGGCAATTAAAGCCATCAAGTACCGTCTCGTTACCGACCTCGCAAACGAATTTGTGAATCTCGTTCCTTTATCGGCTTTCACTCATGTCACCTTTACACGATATACTCATGGCGTCCTTGTTCCCATTCCTCTGCACTCCTCCCGATTTCGCGACCGAGGCTTTAACCAGGCAGAGGTTTTGGGTCGTTTGGTATCCAGGAAGTTGCATGTCCCGACCCAAACCGATATCCTGAGGCGCGTGAAAGCGACTACCCCACAGGTCGAAATGAAAGACAGAAAGAAGCGCCTGGAGAATATGCAAGACGTTTTTGCACTGCGTCATGACACATGCAGCTTGACACATGACACATTTGTACTGTTCGACGACGTATTTACGACCGGCGCGACCATGCGAGCCGCTGGCGAGGCTCTCAAGCGTGTGGGCGCGAAGTTTGTCTGGGCCGTCACGATGGCACGATAAGATTTTGAAAAGACTGAGCAACATGAAGCATATAAACACGGTTGCCATTGTCGGTGGAGGAAAATTGTCCAAGCAGTTTCTTTCGGAGATTATCAAAAACGAGCACATCATCGGCGTTGATCGCGGGGCGTATTGGTTGATAGCCAATGGCATCACTCCAGATATTGCGATCGGTGATTTTGATTCGGTAAGCGCAAGCGAGCTTCGAGAAATTAAGCAGAAGGTCAAGCGTGTTGAGGAACATCCCAAGGAAAAAGACTTTACGGACATGGAGCTTGCCGTTGAGCATGCGATTACAATTCAACCCGCTGAGGTTATCATCTATGGAGCGATAGGGAGCAGGTTTGACCATACGATGGGCAACATCTATCTTTTGGAAAGACTTTTCGAGAAGGGGATTATAGGAGCTATTCACGATCTTAACAATGAGGTACGGATTATCACTGGTCAAATTACATTAAGGAAGGAACCCCGCTACTGCTATGTTTCCCTTCTTCCGATTACCGCATCCGTTGAAATAACTCTATCCGGATTTTTTTATGACGTCACCCGTGCTAGTATTCGCCGTGGCCAAACTTTGGGAATCAGTAACGAAATCCATGAAGACGAGGCCACGATAGAGGTCCACCGCGGCAAAGCACTTCTCATTCAAAGTAGAGACTAATATCGATCACCTGGTATAATTCAATTCACGGAGGGTTGGCTGAGTGGTTAAAAGCGAGAGATTGCTAATCTCTTGAGTCTGAATAAGGCTCGCACTGGTTCAAATCCTGTACCCTCCGCCAAATGGAGGGGTGCTCCGAATGGTAAGGAACCAGTCTTGAAAACTGGCGCCCGTAAGGTCTTGCAGGTTCGAGTCCTGTCCCCTCCGCCTTCGTCCGCCGTAGCTAAAGCTACGTCGTACTTCGGCGGACGAAGTCCGCTACAAATAAAAAGCTTTAGCGAAGGAGGATTTCACTTCGCCGTATGTATTACGTCTATATTCTTTCTTGCTCAGATGGGAAGCCTTACACCGGTTGCACCGAAGATTTAAAAGATCGAATAGTTCGTCACCAAAAAGGAAATGTTCCTGCAACAAAAGGTCGCCTTCCAATTGAGCTTATTTCATATTTCGCTTTCTCAAGCAAATACACAGCATTCAATTTCGAGAAATACCTCAAATCCGGTTC
>Ga0075708_102_pt1 | contig 35426 bp, 31 predicted proteins | sample RifGroA2_FD_67739 | JGI IMG/M metagenome (GOLD analysis project Ga0075708, IMG submission 67739) | Microgenomates bacterium GW2011_GWA2_47_8 | reverse complement strand
TCCGATCTCAACGCCTGAAGGCAGGTTGAACCGTGCCAGCCAATGAATGGAACTATCCTTCCCTATCCTCACCCGGAAAAAGTGCCGGTACAAAAAAAGTCGAATCGTATGACTCGGAATAAGCCCGGTCAGCGTGCAAAAAAATACCCAGAAGTCTATAACCCATCTCATGCGTTCGCCCTCCCGACGTTCAAAAGAATGTTCAGTGTTTCTTTTGCAGCTCTCTCCCAGGTAAACTTCTTTGCTTGAGCCAAACCGCGGGCAATTCTATCTTTTCCCTGGCGAAGATCCCGCTCACGAACGGCAACAAGAAGGCCGTTGGCGATGCTCTGGGTACTTTTCGGATCGACATAGATACCGGCTTCTCCTGCAATCTCTGGTAGGCTTGATACCTGACTCACAACCACAGGACATCCCATCGCCATAGACTCAAGAACCGGCAACCCAAACCCTTCATATAGGCTTGGCAATGCCAAACAAAGCGCCTCCTTATAAAGAACCGACAAATCCTCGTCAGGCACATAGTCCAAAAACTTGACGCGATCGGCAACGCCAAATCGCGCTGGCGCGGCAAGAATCTCTTCATAAAGCCACCCCTTCTTCCCCACGATCACCAAATCCATGTCGACGGATTTTTGTTTGTTTTCTCTGAGAAAAAGCGAGAATGCCTCTGTGAGCCGGACAAAATTTTTCCTTGGCTGAAGCGTCCCAACGGACAATATATAATGGTCAGATAGATTGTATTTTCGTGCTATATCTTGTTTGATCATTGTAATTTTGGATTTGTGATTTGTTAAACCCGGGTATGTCACTACGACCTTTTCCGAAGGCACACCGTATGCTTTGATTATAGCACCCTTACTAAACTCGCTGATGGTAAATATCCTAGCTGCATGAGCCGCGGAATATGCAGTCCAGTGCGTAAGCTGATAAAGATCATCGGACTTAAAAAGCTCCGGGTAATGGAGGTACGATACATCCATAATCGACATGACCTTGGGTACGTGGGTAAAACGTGGTATATAGTGCGTAGGAGAAAATATTACATCAGCTTTGGGCCGATCAGACGCCAATGCAAACGGCAAGCGAAAAAGCGTCCAGAGCTTCTTTGGTTGCAATATCCGATATTGCCACCACGGCGTTTCCGGCGGCATATCGGAAAGAGGAGAGTTTGGAAGATAAATACGATATGTGTGATGCGTATCATGTAGTAAATACAGATATCGTAATATTTCGTACGCGTAGCGGCCGATTCCAACCCGCTCAGGAACATTTGCTTCATAACCGTCAATCGCAATCATCATCCAGGTAGTAGATTTTCAGGCAAAACGCCGCGTAAAGAGATACTCTCTTACTCGACGCCTGAGCAATCTCCCTCCTTGACTGGTTTTAAGATAATATTCTCGGCGTTTTGCATCTTTATAATCCATGATATCCCTCTTCGTCGCTTCCGAATCACAAAGAACTGCCTTGCATTCGCGTTTCACCCAACGAAGACGTCTCTTTTGCACGTCAACCATCATTTTTGAGAATGTTTCCGGGTATCGGAGGAAACTTACATCATGCACCGTCGTAACTCCCTTGGCTCGGCGAAGCGGTGGTTGAATCCAATCACTGCTCCAAAATACATCCACCGGACCTATAAACCACTCGATGGGCACGACGTGAAGCCTATTCCATAAGAATTCAAGAATAGTGGGTGGAATCGGGACCATCACCAACCGAAATCGCGGATTGACAACGCCTACCTCCTTACAATATTCAGCAAACTTGGAGAGCTTGCGAAGTGATGCACCGAACAGGATATATTCGTTATCGTGATCTTTTTTAAGGAGCGCTCTCACAAGATTTCTGACGTATTCACCAACTCCCGTCCCTTCATGGACAATTTGGCTGATATCTATTCCAATACGCATGCGTTTCAAATCCCAAATCTCAATTCACAATGACCAACGTGGTATGAAGAGTTTTATAAAAATCTTTTTTCCTTGTTGGGATTTGGTCATTGAGATTTGTTAACTACTTATACCCTTCAGTGTGTTCTGTGTGCCACTTCCAGGCGGTCTTGATAATGATTTCCATGTCCGAGTATTTGGGCTCCCAACTGAGCACCCCTTTGGCTTTTGTATTATCCGCCCACAACTTGGCCGGATCACCAGGTCGACGTGATGCGAAGATACGGGAAACCTTTCGCCCCGTCACTCGCTCGATCGTTTCAAGAACCTCCAGATTGCTGTACCCTCTCCCCACACCAAGATTGAGAGCTACTGAAGCTGAACCTTTCGCAAGGTATTCCACCGACTGGATGTGCGCGTAAGCTAAGTCCACTACGTGGATGTAATCTCGAATACACGTCCCGTCGGGCGTTTCATAATCCTTGCCATACACCTCAAAGCGTTTCCGTTTCCCAACGGCTACCTCAAGGGCGAGAGGGATAATATGAGATTCGTTGGTGTGGTGTTCTCCCAAGTTCCCGTCCGGCATTGCTCCTGCTGCATTAAAATATCGTAGGTTTACATATCGCATGCCGTATATACGGCCATACCATTCAATCATCTCCTCCACCATGCACTTACTCGAGCCGTACACGGAAACCGGTGCGATACGCGCTTCCTCCGTTACCGGAATCTTGTCAGGGTACCCATAGACAGCGCTTGTCGAAGAAAAAATGATGGACGGATTGCCGTGCCGCCTAATCGCTTCAAGAAGGTTAAGCGCGCCACGAAGATTATTGTCGTAGTACTCATAGGGCTTCTCCATGGACTCTCCGGCTAAGGAGTACGCGGCAAAATGAATGACAGCATCAAATGCATCTTGCGTAAACACCCGGTCTATATCCTCACGGTTTCGCAAGTCTCCCACGATGAGCTTCGTATCCCCGACCGCCTGTGCATGCCCGAGAGAGAGGTTGTCAAAAACGACGGTTTCGTAGCCTTGCTGCCGGAGGCAAGCGTTAGTGACCGAACCTATATACCCTGCCCCACCGGTGATAAGCACTTTCATCGTTATTATTGTACCTTACGGGGCCAAAGAAGCGAAATGAGGATAAATGAAAGGAAAAACGCCGCCGCGTACCATGTCAGGCGCTCGGCCGTAAAAAACGTCCAGGTAACAAATAGCGGTATCGCGAGGACGAGGCTTGCAAGTCCTGCCCAAACAAATCCTATCGGGCGCCGGATCACCAACAAGATGGTAAAAATGACAAAAAATCCTATATCTTGCGGCTTCATAGTGACCGATAATACACTATGGTTTTTGATAACCCCTCCGAGACCGTTACCTTCGGTTCCCAGCCAAGAAGTGTTTTTGCCTTCGTGATATCAGGCTGGCGTTCCTGCGGGTCATCAAGGGGTAATTCTTTACATACAATTTTCGAGGTGGTACCAGTCATATCTTTTATCTTCTTCGCTAAATCTATCATCCGGTACTCTTCGGGGTTACCCAAATTAATAACTTCACCATTTGTCCCTTCTGTAAACATTGCCCGCACAATGCCATCAACCAAATCCGATACATAACAAAACGACCGTGTCTGCGTTCCGTCACCGTAGACTGTTATCGGCTCTCTCTTGAGAGCCTGATTGATAAAGTTGGAAATCACCCGACCATCATCTGGACGCATGCGCGAACCGTAGGTGTTAAAAATGCGGATGATGCGGAGGTCAAGCTCATCTCGCCGTTTATATACCATCGTCATCATCTCTCCGAAGCGCTTGGATTCATCGTAGCAAGCCCTGGGTCCTACCGGATTGACATTACCCCAGTAGGTTTCCTTCTGCGGATGTTCTTTGGGGTCTCCGTACACCTCCGAAGTTGAGGCAAAAAGAAATTTGGCGCCGGTTTGCTTGGATAGCTGTAGTAGATTTCTCGTCCCGACCGAGTTAACGAGCGCCGTTTCCTCCGGATATTTTTGATAGTCGACGACAGAAGCAGGTGAAGCAAGGTGAAAAATGTAAGAAGGATTGCTATATTGCCCAGCTATTCCACTCTCAAAAGGCACCGTGACGTCATGCACTATAAGCTTAAAGTGAGGGTGCTTGAGGGCTTGTGCGAGATTATCTTTCCGGCCGGTTATGAGGTTATCGACCGCGATGACTTCATGCCCTGCGGAAAGGAGTACGTCACAAAGATGAGAACCAATAAACCCCGCTCCGCCGGTCACAACACATAACGGGTGTGTTTCCATAACCTGATTGTACTACACGATGGGAACATCCTGCATATCCCAAAGCTCTTGCATGATATCCGCTATCCCATACCTCTGGCGCCACTCAGGATAGTGACGACGAAATTTGGTTGTATCTGAAATGTACCACTGGTGATCTCCCGTTCGGGCCGTGTCAGCGATTGTCGTTTTCATGGTGAGCGAGCCAATCTCCTCTACCCTGCTAACCGCCTCCAGAAGCGAAACATTTGAATACCTGCCGCCTCCCATGTTGTATACCTGCCCAACTCTGGGTTTCCTATAAAACGCCTCGAATGCTGCGACTAAGTCCTGTACATGGAGATTATCCCGAACTTGTTTGCCTTTATACCCATAGACCGTGTATAACCGTTTCTCTTTGGCGCATTTGACGAGGTAGGCTAAAAATCCGTGCAAACGGGCGCCCCTGTGGGCAGGACCCGTGAGACAACCACAACGGAAAATGCCTGTCGCAAGACCGAAGTATCTTCCATACTCCTGAACCATGAAATCAGCGGATGCCTTTGATACACCAAATACGCTGTGCGTCGTCATGTCCACGCTCATCGTCTCGTCGATGCCATGATAGAAGGCGTGATCCTTGGGCAACTCATAACGACTGGGCAACTCGACAAATGGTAGGTAATTAGGCCTGTCTCCGTAGACTTTATTCGTCGACGTAAAAATAAAGACTGCGCTGGGACTGTACTTCCGGGTTAACTCAAGCAGGAGAAGTGTTGCGCGTGCGTTAATATCAAAATCAGTGATTGGTGCACTTGCCGCCCAATCGTGTGACGGCTGCCCCGCGGCATGGATGATGAGGTCAAATCGTGTAGCACGAAAAACGTCCGCCAGCTTCTTTTCATTACGGATGTCCAGACTGTGATGGTGGTAATTGCGATATGATGCTACGAGGGCGTTGCGTACCCTTGTCGTATCACCGTCACCGCCAAAAAATACTTTACGCATGTTGTTGTCGATCCCCTCGACCGCGTTCCCTTTTTGGCAGTAATACCCAACAGCCGCTGAACCCACGAGACCTGAAGATCCTGTAATGAGTATATTTTTCCGTTTCATGGTTTAGCGCTTTCTATAGCTATCAATAATCCATCGTACTGCACGAACGACGTCCTCTATGTCACGATTCTTCAGATTTGCTCCGATGGGCAGAGAAACAGTCCGTTCGCCGACAAACTCCGCGTTGGGAAACATGCCTTTTCTATATCCATACGTCTTTCGGTAGTAAGAGTGACTCGGCACGGGATTGAAGTGTACGCCGCTTCCTATATTCATTTTAATGAGGTGGTCAACAAACTCGTCACGGGTAATTTTCATCGCTTCCAGACGAAGAAGGACGGCAAATAAATGTCGCGCGTGCTTGGTATCTCGTGCATCAGGAGCGGGTAATATAAGTTGTGGCATGTGGGTAAATGCCTGCACATAGCTTTCCCAGTGTTTTTTTCTGACCTTCCAGTTCGCCTCAACACGGGCAAGCTGATGGATGCCGATCGAGGCGGCGATATCTGTGAGATTATACTTAAATCCTGGGATTACGGATTCATAATGACGGTAGTATTTGACGCTATAGCGTTTATATGCGTCGCGGGAGAGCCCATGTAGACTCATTATCCGCATAAACTCTGCAAGATTTTTGTTATTCGTCGTGACCATCCCTCCCTCTCCGGTTGCAATATTTTTGGTGGCATAGAAAGAAAACGCGGTGATGTCGCCAATCGAACCTATCTTTTTCCCCTTGTAGATAGCTTCTGATGCATGTGCTGCATCTTCCACAACAAAAAGTTTATGCCGTTTTGCTATCGCCGTGATTGCATCCATATCGCAGGGACTACCGTGCAGATGAACAGGAAGGATACCTTTAGTCTTCTTGGTAATCTTTTTTTCTATCTCCTTGGGATCTATGTTCCACGTGTCACGCTCTACATCTGCAAACACGGGTGTCGCCCCGCAGTGTAAAATCACGTTTGCGGTTGAAACGAAGGTAAGTGGCGTCGTGATGACTTCATCTCCGGGACCCACACCGAGCGCCTTGAGAGCGAGGTGAAGCCCGGCCGTAGCGGAGTTAACGCCAAGTGCGTGATCGGCTCCGGTGTATGCGGCGAACTCATGCTCAAACCGCTCGGTCTTGGGTCCCGTCCCCCACCAACCGGATTTGAGAGTTTTGACTACTTCAACGATTTCCTCTTTGCCGATGAAGGGTTTACCAAATACCAGAAATGTTTTTCTCATTGGCTTCTTCATGTTTTAAATCTCCGTATCGTCTTGGCCGGCACACCCCCGACTAACGTTCTTGCAGAAACGTCCTTTGTCACGATCGCACCAGCCGCCACTGCCGCTCCTTCACCAATCGTAACGCCGGGTAAAATTACCGACCGGACGCCAACAAAACATCCTCTCCTGAGTACCACGGGTAAGGAAACTGCGGGAATGTATACCTGCACCGGATGATCTTTGTACCCCACATTTGTATGCGTCAATATCATCACATCAAAAGATAGCGTAACATCGTCCCCAAGAGTAATCCCCTCTGCCGTATCTAGGGTCACGCCGTCACCCAGAAAACAATTCTTCCCAATGACCACACCGCGTAACCCCATTCGGTAGAGATTAATGAGGCGTATCCGCTCAATGACCGTTCCAGCTCCTATGATCGCACCAAAAAGCCGAAGGAGGAAAACCCGAAGCGGTGAAATTCCCATAATGGCAAAGAGGTACTGCCAAAGGCTAAAAAACACGTACCGTAGAGCTTTAGCAAGGCCTATTTCGTTAAATGCTCTCATGGGTATGACACGACCGGAGAACTATGGGTGACTGCCAAATGTTTGCGAAATGCCAAAAGGTTCAAAAAATAATGAATGGTATCGCGTATAAGATGAACAGAAGATTTCTTATCAAACCGACGAACAAAAAGAACCGGCGTTTCGATCACACGGAGCCCTTGGTAGTATGCGAGGGCCATAATCTCTGTATCCCAAAACCATCCCTTATGAGTGGTCTTTGCCAAGACGGGGAGTATACACTTTCGGTCAAAAAATTTATACCCGGTCTCCGTATCTTTATACGGAATACCAAGCATCGATCGCACGAGCCATGAGTACCCACGGCTTAAAACGGACCGATGGAGTGACAGCAGCCCCTCGCGATAGACACGGAGACCAATCACCACATCCGCCTGATTTCGGAGAATCATACGAACAAACCGCGGTATATATACCGGTGACACCTCAAGATCAATATCGATAAACCCAACGACACTCCCGCGGGCAAGGACGATGCCATCCCGAATAGCTTCCCCCCTTCCCTCATTGACTGCATGGTAAACGGCGCGAGAACGCGGAGTTTTTTTCACGAGGGACGCAATAATCTCTTTTGTATGATCAAGACTGTTATCGTCTATAAAAATGAGCTCATAAGAAAAAACTGAGTCGTCCAGAACTGAGGCGATCTTACCCACGCTCTCCCGAAGGAAGCCTTCTTCGTTATAACACGCGATGACAAGAGATAGGTCGTAGCGTGAACCAGGAATATGTTTACGCATAGAATATGGCGCTATTTTATCACAAGACAGAAGGGCTTAAAGCACAATAATTGCAACAACTGTCACGATAAGCGCAAACGCGCTTAGTATCAGTCCATACCACACATACTGCTGCGGCGTGTATTCGAGTGTTCCGGTCGCCTCATCCCCAATAGAAATGGGGAAACTATTGAGCCTGTCAGCTGTTGGTTGACTGCGCACCACTTTCTGCCCACTGAGGCGAAGATGCCAATTCGGGTCATACGTTTCAGAAAAAATTAGCTTCATGGGTTTGGGCAAGCCCGTAATGGTAAGTGTGTATGTGGTCGGAAACGTCATGCGCCAGGATAATTTTGCAGTCGTACTGTCTCCCTCTAACCACAAATGGTCTTTGTATTCCGGCGTTTCGTACACAGATATAGTATTGTCCATTCCTACAATGGGAACCTTTCTCAGATATAAATTTGCATCCAGCGCGGCTTGAAATTGTTTCTGCACGTTTGCACTATATTTTCTGTCATCGATAAAAATTTCCCCTTGGGAATCATATGGCAATATGACGTATTTTACTGACCATCTCGCCAGTCGCTTTGCAGTATCCGGAGAATCCATCCATGCAAGTACCGCCGAAGGGCTCCCCGTTTCTAAAAGTGAACCCAGATCGACTGCAGGATGCATATACGTCGACAATCCATATCGCTGCACATGCGGTATCCACAATGTACGGAAATATTCCGGTTGATTGATCACATCTTTGAGTACTTCATAATCGTACGGGACAGTATGGACGACAAATGTTCCGCTGAGTTGACCGCGTACAAATTGTCGAATTGTAGACAACCATAAAGCTAAAAACAAAACTGAAATGACCAATGTAGCCAGGGGAAGCCGTCTAAAAAAGATCTGTATATGTTTCAAGCTTACCGGGATTAACACACTGTACGCGATGGCAATAAGAAGATAAAATTTTGTCGGGTCCCGAAATACATTAAATCCTGGCACGCGTTCAAACATCCAAAGATATACCTCGTCAAACGGCGGGTTGGCACCTTTGGAAAAAAATGCACCAAGTAAGCCAAGAAGTACGAAAAACGAAATATTTGGGTTTATTCGTGATTTTAATTCCTGGTTAATTCGTACAAACAAAAGCGATGCAAACGCCAGTATCGGCAGCAAGAGAAACTCCGGCTGTAAAAAGTAAACTTTACCGAATAAGTTTTCAGGCCAGTTGGGATGGAGCAGTGTAAGTGCGTGAGAAAAATCCGCAAAGCTGAAAAACTTTACAGACGCTATACTGCTATATGAAGCGCCCAAACTTTCAATAGGTTTTACCCTAAATAGTACAAGAGGGAGAATCCAAAACGCGTGCAGAAGGCCGGCGATGATAAACGGGATTCCCAAAAAATATACGTGCCGCCTATCAGCGGTTTTTTCATATACCATTACTACAGACCAGTAGGCCAGAATACCCAGAATGAGTACGTAGACGATTCGTGAATCAAACAGTATCATGAGCGCCAAAACAACACCGGTCAACACACACTGTCTATACAAACGTCGCTCGGAGTTCTCAGGCAACGAGATAACCCGATACAGCCGTATATAGTGTGTCAACACAAGCGGCGCCAAAACATACGCCATCGCCACCCCCATTTGTCCGCCGCCGGAAACCATGACGATATATGTGTTCGTAAGAAATATAATTGGTGTTAATAGCCAAAAAACAGCTATCGTCGGAAAAACTAACCGAACGAGCGATAACGAAGAGTATGTCCCGATAAGCAAAAAAGGTATGAACCAAACAACTCGCTCATACCATGCCCACGTGAGACCGGTCAGCGTATAAAATATTCGTGCCGTAATCAAGAAAAACGTTTCAAGACCCGCGATAAATACCCCATTGCCGCCTAATCCCCAGTGAAGCCAAAATACCCATGCTGTCGGCCAAATAAAAAAATTTGTTACTTCCTCTGGAAAATGAAATCCCCAATCACCCGCAGAAAGAGGGGCAAAACCCAACCATCCCCGGTACACCACAAAAAGTACCAAAATGAGGACACACGTACTCAGCACAACGTAAGCACGCTTCATATCTACCTATTTTTTGTCATTTAAGCACTCCGCTTAATGTTGCCAATTGTTCCCTCACAGAATCAGTTATATCTATCATCTTCTGTGTAGCGCTACTATACTGATAACCGTACACAATAGCAGGCAAAATTTTCCTTTTTTTAACTTCCTCGCCGAGTTTGTCCAAATGTTCAAAATATCCGAAAACGCTTCCTTCAGTCTCTCGAAATCCTTCCTCTCCCAAATCCCACAAAAAATTAGACGCCAAAAAGCTTTTCGGAATCCTTCCGCTATCGTAATACCATACTTCTAAAATGTATCCCAATCCGTTCTGAAAAGGATAGGTTATTTCGCCCAAATATTTTTTATCACTGGTTATATAAAATACTGTCTGATCATTCATGATTGGGTGCATTCGCGTAATCTCGCGGAGAAAAGTTTTACGTTCATTGGCGTATTGTATTTGTAGATCCAAATCTTTTTGTATTGCTTGTACGTGATGAAACAAGTACAAACCTATGATAATTATAAAAAAAATCCCCACCACCTTGAACATTCGTTTGTAAAGCCAGGTAACCATATATCCGAGCAAGAGCGCCGCTCCTGTAACTCCAACGTAATAATAACGGGGAGACAGATATGAAAAGTCTCTGTGGAGAACTACGTAGGGCAAAAAGCTCAACACAGCCAGTAGGATCCCTAAACTTACCGTTTTTCGTGCGCGAGTATCTTGTTTTTCCACGAGTAGCATAAAACCTACGACAAATAATACAAACATGGTACCTATAAGAGAAATGGCATCCGCAACTGGACCCTGTCCGGCCAAATCAAACAACGGAGAGCCGACAAAGTATGTATATTCAGAACGGACAATTCGCGGGACAAACGCATATATGTCCAGGGGCGGCACAAACATCTGAAAGAAAGATGTAAGCGGATAGACAATGCTATGGTAAATAACGGGGAAAATAAGCCCTCCCCCTTGACTACCAACAAAACCCGCAGCTGCCGCCGGAGCAAACAACAGCTCTGCAATGCGAAAAATAAACAGTCCCCCGCCGTATAATAAAAGTGAAGCATTTGCGATTACACCATCTTTAATTTTCCTGCCATTCCCCCATAAAAAATAAAGCATTGGGTACAAAAAAAATATAAACAATCCAGTCTCCTTAATAAATAAAGAAAGGATTCCAACAATAAACGAGAGATTACGCTTCCGCACGTCTTTTGTCTCAAGAAAATCGATATACCAAAAAAGAGAGATAAGGAGTAACGTCGTGGCCGGCACAGTAATGACAGCAGATGCCCAGGCAACTGCCTGACTCCCTACGCTATTCACTGCGAAAAATATTGCGGCTATCCAACCGGCAAGAGTACTTCCCTTGAGTTTCTTTACGAGATGATAAACGAGCCAGGAATTTAACGCATGACACAACACGGCAAATAAAAAAACTGGTGTGAGATTGAACTGGAATATCCCGAAGAATATGAGATAGAATACTCTGGCAAGAATCCTTCCCTCAGCAAAAAAAATTTGAAGAGCAGATAAATCATTAATAACTTTGCTCCAACCTCCAGTAGTTAAATACCCGAGTGTTTGCCATTCGTCCTGCTGATAAAAAGTTAAAAAGACGCCGTGATACGTAATGAATACTATGATCGAAAGAGTAAGAAAAATCAGTGGATGGGCATTTGTATTTTTGTCGAATAGTTTCATTTATGTGTTAGCGGACCCAGATTTCTATCTCATCATTACGATAGGCTGTAATCCATTTTTTTATTCCGGCGTACCGATAACGGGTTTTTACTAAATCCCTCACGTATCCACTGTACATCAAATTATTAACTCCATTAGTATATGGAACCAGATATGTCAAAATGTCAAATTCCTTATTATTCACTTTCTTTTCAAAATCTTTTATTGACTCCTTATAAATCTTATCTGCAATGTTGGATTGCCTGCTGCCATTCTTTGGTATACCTTGAGGAAAATATTCCGCGTCTCCGGCATCATAGACAGGCATACCGCGGGTATATACATAATAAGAAAATGATGGCAAGGGAAAAATCGAAGTATATGTATTTAAATATTGTTCCCATTCTTTTCTATTTTTGTTTATCGCCTGCACATCGACCGTGAAATTTGTTTTTATTAATAATACGAAAATGCTGACTACTAAAAATGCGACAAGTACAATACTTCGATTATTCCGCCAATACGCAACTGCGATAAGTATCATAAATGGAGTGATGAGCTGGTTATAATAGGTCAGATAGGCTCCAGCATTCCCTCCCATTCTTCCGATGATAATTATCCATGAGACTAAAAGGCAAATAATAAAATACGCCGGCGGGTAATGCGCTATATTTTTTTTCCTTTGGATAAAAGCGGTAAGTGTTGCTGACACCGCAATGAAACTTGTAATAAATAATGCAAAATCTCTGACGATAAAATCTTTAGTTTGCAGCTGAAGATGCCACCCTAGATTAGAAATGTAATTATTGGGAATAATAAGAGTATTAAAAAAATAAAAATCGTATTTCCAATTAACCCAAAGCGCTACAAGTCCAAACAGAATTATCCATGATACCGCGAATACAAACGCTTTTTTTATGTGCCGGCACACCAGAAGATATGCTCCTACATATACCACGCCGAGAACAAAATAAGGTTTCGTATAAAATGCCATAATGCTTGCAACGATGCTTGCAATAAGACTGAGATATGAAAAATTCAAAAACCAAGGTACAAAAACAGTGACAAAAAACAAAAATAATCCCATGGAATCGGGACGGGGCCCGTTTTCAACCTGACTGAAGGCTGCATAATGATAGAGTATGAGAATTCCTAAAAAAGAAGTCAGCCAATCACCCCCGATCTTACGTGCTATTTTGTAGAGCCACGCAAAACAGAGAAACATAAACAGCGCGCTGACGATGCGGTGCAGGACATATGAAGATCCGGAAAATTTTGCGATCGCGGCAACGACATAATTATAGAGCATACCGTAGTCCTGGGTGTACGCGGGCATTGAAGAGGCGGTAAATATTGGTTTATTATCCAGTATTCTTTGCGTAAAAAGCACTTGCTTATCTTCACGATAATCTTGAGGTGCATTGAGATTAATTATGGCACTGTGATAACTAAACGTGCGTACAAAAAAAAGCATCCCAATGCAAAAGGCGATGATACGGAATATTTTAAACCCCCAATACCAAAACAGCTTCTTTTTTACGGAAATTTGAACGGTATGAATGAAAGAGCGGACAATTCGCACCTTTTTTTCCAAGTATTTGAATCCAGTATTTTTTTGTAATAATTGCTTCAATTTTCCGTATCTCTGCATAATTTCTTCGATCTTAGCATACTTTTAATAGAAGTTACAAAGACGTGGCAAGATATATATTCCTTTTCTTGAAATGAATGGATAAATTAGCTATTATCGACCAAATGCAGTTATCAAAAAACTCAAGCGTTCTTATTCTTTCACATTTTGCTAAACGCGCAGAAGCCGGAGGGGGACCTCCCCAGGATATAAGAGATTATCTTATACCAAAAGTAAACAAACTCTATTATATTGAGCATCCTTTTCTCTACTCGGACGACCATAGATCTTCGCTGACAATCTATGAAGATGGAATGGTAAAAAACCTGATGTTTACTCCCCAAATATTCGGTCCGGGAATTACTATTTACATTATCCAGATCATTATTACGTGGTATTTTCTTTTACTCACTAAAACTAAATTTGATCTGTGTGTCGCTCTGGACAACTTAAATACCTTTACCGTTTTACCTTTAAGGAAATTTGGTCTGATAAAGAAACTTGTTTTTTACACAATTGACTACATGCCTAAGAGATTTGAGAACAAAACATTAAACAATATTTACCACTTGATTGACAGAATTGCCTGTTATCATTCCGATAATATCTGGATCTTATCGGAAAGAATGATTAAAGCAAGAAAACAAAACAACGTGGATATCAAGAGGAGCGCACCTAGTATACTTTTACCGATGGGAGCAAATCTGTCCGAAATTAAAATTCTACCCGGTAAAAAAATACACCGGCATGATATAGTTTACGTGGGTTATCTTACCGAAAAACAGGGTGTCCAACTTGTTCTGAAATCATTACCAATGATAATCTCTAAAATCCCGGATTTGAAATTTATTATTATTGGTCAGGGAGAATATGAACAAAAACTTAGAGAATTATCTAATAATTTAAATATTAACGATCACGTAATTTTTAAAGGATTTGTCGATAATCATAAACAGGTAAATAATATTCTTTGTAAATCTGCAATAGGGGTTGCTCCGTATCCTCCGATATTAAATAACTATACTTTTTATACCGATCCCGGAAAACCGAAACTTTATTTGGGATGTGGTTTGCCCGTAGTGATAACCGATCTTCCGGCAATCGCCCATGTTATACAATCCGCGCATGCCGGCCTGATTGTTGATTATACGGTAAATAGCATTGCCAAAGCTTTGGTTACGTTGCTTTCCGACGACAGACTATACAACATGTTTAGAAAAAACGCTATTGAGCTCTCCAAGCAATATGATACAAATAGTCTTATAAGCGAGGCCTTTGGCAAAATAAATTAACTTAAGGTTTTCTGTGTATACGAATAAAGTTGGCTATAGTTACAATTACAAAATCAATCATTTGGGGAGTTAATCCAGGATACACACCCACCCAAAACCCATCAGTCATAATAATATCCGAATTTTTCATGGAACCTACCACACGTATATCTTTTCTGCCGATATAGGCCGGGTGGTGAAGAAGGTTTGCAGCAAAAAGATTGCGTGTCCCGATGCTGTGGTTTTCCAGATACTGAACGATCTCAAATCGAGAAAACGGTGCGTCTCCCTTTACAACGACCATAAATCCGAACCAGCAGGGTTCTGCTTCCTTTTCCCACGTCGGAAGAATAAAGTACCTGTCATATTGCTTGAAGAATGAATATAGTTTATCAAAATTTTCTTTTCGTCTCTTGATAAATCTTGGAAGTTTTTTTAATTGCGCGACGCCTATGGCAGCCTGAAAATCGGTCAGTTTTAGATTATAGCCGATTTGAGAATATATATACTTGTGATCGTATCCTTTCGGAAGTTCGCCAAGCTGCCAGTCAAACCGTCTATTGCATGTATTATCCTTCCCCGTATCACACCAACAGTCCCGTCCCCAATCACGAAACTGTCGCACAGCCTTATGAATGAATGGGTTATTCGTAACTACCCCGCCTCCTTCACCCATGGTAATTTGGTGCGCCGGATAAAAAGAGAACGTCGCAACATGACCAAATGTACTCACTAATTTGCCTCCATATCGTGAACCTAACGCATCACAACAATCTTCAATAAACCACACATGATATCTCGCAACAATCCGCATAATGCTCTTAAGCGCTAAGGGGTTCCCGAGGGTATGTGCAAGCATAATTGCTTTTGTTTTCCCGGTTATAGCATGTTCTATTGCTTTAGCTGTCGGATTTCTCGTCCCAGGATCAACGTCGATAAACACCGGGGTGCATCTGTTTTGAATTATCGGATTTACCGTCGTCGGAAACGCGCATGCGGCCGTAATCACCTCATCACCGGGCCGTATCGACCGCGCGCCAAACACAGATGACGTCAATGCAGTAAGCGCAAGTAAATTTGCGGACGATCCGGAATTCACAAGCGATACGTACCGTACTCCCAAATACGAAGAAAAATCCTTTATAAACCGCTTAGTAAACTCCCCCTCAGTCCACCATCCGTCTTTGGCGACTTTGATCGCATTATCAATCTCATGATGATCAAATACTTTACCGGATGTCCGAATAGAAAATTTCATAATTTCCGTACTGCTGTGAGTATGATGCGAACAATCTGGTTTATCCCAAGGTTATTTGCATTGTGCATAAATTCTAACCTTCCGATAACTTTGGTAAACCTGTCCGGAACACCGATACGTTTAAATAGAATAGGATGCCCATACTCAGCAATGACTTCGGCAACTGCACTTCCTAAGCCTCCGATAATGCTATGTTCCTCAAGAGTAAAAATTGCTTTTGTTTCCCGTGCGCATCGTTGCACTAATGATCCGTCCAATGGTTTCAGCGTGTGCATGCTAATCAAACGTGCTGACATACCGTTTCCTTTTAATGCGCGTACAACTTCAAGACCTCTGTATAAGAGCGTCGATGTCGCAATAATAGTCACATCAGTCCCCTTTTGTACGACAATACCTTTCCCTATCCGAAAATCCGGTTTTTTCCTGTAGACGGACGGTTCACCTGCCTTACCCAATCGTATATATACGGGCCCATTGTATTTCGATGCGGCTTTCGTTGCTACCACTACTTCAAACGGATCTCCCGGACATAAAATAACTAAATTGGGTAGCGTACGCATAATACCGATATCTTCCAACCCGTGATGCGTATGTCCATAAGGACCGTACGAAAAACCAGCTCCGATACCAACAATTTTTACGTTGAGATTTTGATAACAGATATCATTTCTGATCTGCTCAAAGTTTCTCATAGTCGCAAACGGAATAATGGAATAGACCCAGGGTATTTTGCCTTCCGTGGCAAGTCCGGCTGCAACACCGGTCATATTTTGCTCGGCAACACCGGCATTTATATACTGTCGGGGGCACACCTGCTGAAAATTTTCGAACGCAGAAAATCCCAAATCACCGGTCATCAAAATAATATTTTTGTCTTTTTTTGCCAACTGCGTTAATGTTTTAATGAAAGAGATTCTCATAGAGACTCCAACGCACGTAGCGCTTCGATATATTCTTCTTTCGTTGGCGGTTTATATTGTGATGACACCTGATCAACATGTTTTTCTACTCCGCCAATCCCCTTGATCGTATGTGCTATAACGACGGATGGCTTACCCGACTGAAACGGAATCTTCTCCAATATCTTCGATAATCCATCCTCAGCATGACCGTTCACTTCCCGGGTTTGCCAACCAAACGCTCTCCATTTGGCCGCAAACGGCTCTAAATTCAAAACATCCTTTGTTTTGCCATACCCTTGCAGACCGTTCTTATCGACAAGAACGATAAGATTATCAAGTTTATGATGTCCCGCAAACAGTGCCGCTTCCCAAACAGATCCCTCGTCGCATTCCCCGTCAGAAAGTATTGCGAATACTCTCCATTTCTTGTTATCAATCTTTCCCGCAAGCGCCATACCGGCTGCCATCGGGAGACCATGACCTAATGATCCGGCAGAAATCTCTATCCCAGGAACACTATGCCTGATTGAATGCCCAGCCAATAATCCATGATCTAGTTCATAGCCTTCAAGAATTTTTTTATCAAAAAAACCTCGTTCTGAAAGCACCGCGTACAACGCCTTTGCATCATGAGCTTTGCTAAAAACCAATCTATCCCGATCTTGCGCCCAAGGCTTTTTCGGATCGATATGCATGATGCGAAAGTATAAAACGGTCAACAGTTCCACGCATGACAGTGCGCCACCCGTATGCGCACTTTGGGCACGATAACTCATCAGCAATATCTGTTTTCGTACTTCTCTTGCAAGTTTTTTTAATTCGTCAGTTGAAATACTATATGTCATACGTGCAATATATTTTTCCATGTATATGCAATTTCGGAGCGAGTATACGATAAAACAGACACAAAACAAACAATTGGGTGTAAAAACCATGCCGGATCAGGAATAGCTAAAAATCCTCGAAAAGCAACAAAAAGAGGCTGGATAAATGTGAGAGAGTACAATATAAATAAGCTCAAACGGATACAGTCGCGCGTTGAATGCGAATCAAAAACATAATAGTGACGGATTCTTCTATATGCATCATAATGTCGCTTTTTGTAAACAGACCGGCGCCGTACAAAATCCGATATATCTGAACCTGTATAGTGAATTATTTCATTTTTGACGACACCATACGTGTCATATCCCATTGTCAATAACTGTGCAAATGCATCGGTGTGTAAAAAGTTTTCTGGCTGTTTGTTTACTTTTTCAATAATTCGCCGTCTGACCATGTGCCCATTGTCGCCGAGCACTGGTAGATCATCTTTTGAAAAACGCACCACTAAGTAATCGTCAGTCTCATTATATATTCGTCCCAGATGATATTTTGTCTCAAAACGCGGCAATTTTTCCGATTTATTCAGATAGTATACAGTCGGGTCATTAACACCGATAAGAGCAGTGTAACGTGTTAAGGCCGGCATATCACGTTCAAATCCGTTGTAGATACTATACGTACCTATAACTGAACCAACCGAAAACGGTGCAATCATTTGCGTCAACCAATTCTTTGTAGGAATAATGTTATCCGGCTCTAAAAACAATATAATGTTCCCTCGAGCGATTTTGATGCCCGTGCTCATTCGGGCAAGTGGCTTATCTTTATATTCCGGAAGACGCAACACGCTACAACCATATCTTGATGCAAGAGAATCAGAACCGTTTGAAGATCCACCGTCCATTACTAAATGTTCTATCAATGTATGATCATAGTTCTGCTGACGAACGGCACGCAACACTTTCTCGAATAACTGACACTCACTATTTAAAGAACACGTAACAATGCTTATAGTATCGTGCTTCATTCTATGGTTTAAGTGAGTTTTCTCTTCCGCATTCTCTTTGCGCCGGAACGTGGAGAACAGAGTATTTTGATATACACTTTTCTTCCCGACTCAATATAGTAATTGTAATATCTATCGGTGTAAGATCTTGAACGGAGAATATTTATAATCTGTTTACCGGTATATGTTTTTGAAAGATTAATCTCATCAAGGGAATTCACGTCGACTGCCTTATGCAAAGTCGGCACTTCTGGAAAACGTGACTGGGGAATTCTTTTGTTGGTCTGTTGTTTAATTTTTGGCCATTCGTTTTTAAATAATGTAACTATTTGATTGAGAGTCTTATTGTACAAAGTTTCCGCCGTATCCCACGGTAAAATTTTTATCTTTTTCCGCGCTATAATATCGCCGGTGTCAACTCCTCTATTTATGTAGTGCAATGATACTCCCCCATTTGACCCATCTATAAAAGGCCAAACGTTCGGATTCATTCCTCTGTTTTGAGGCAAGTATCCGGGGTGAAAATTAATACAACCGAGTGTTGGTATGTCTATTACTTCCGGTTTGAGGATATATCCCCAGAAAGCGGAGACTCCAAGCTCAGGATTTAGTTTCTTTAAACGAAGCAGGACTTTATTTTCATTTAATTCTTCGTGTACATATATATCCTGGGGTGATACGCGGGAATCCCGAACGATTTCTTTAACATAACGCTGTTTCTTAGTATCATGCAAACAAAGCGCAACTATCTCATCTTTCTGTTGTGTCAAATAGTTAGCAACCTGCCAGCCTACCCAATTATTAGCAAACAATATAATACGCATACGTGAATACAATTGTGTTATTTTAATAACAATTTTCGTATTACCGAAGCAATATAATCCACCATTCTCTCAGTGAGCATGACTCCGCTCGGAAGGTTTATTCCATTATGAGAGACATGATATGACACAGGATTATTGATCGGTTGCTTATTATAAAAACAAAACTCCGAGATGGGGAAAAAGAATGGACGTGTGTCTATCTTCATTTCGCTCATTTTTATTCTTAGTTCATCCCGTGTTATACCGAAATCTGTATCTAAAACTATTGTATTCATCCAAAAACTACTCACAACTCCTTTGCGTTCCGGGCTAAATTGGATTCCTTTTATACCTCCGAGGCGTTCCCGGTACCAACGGTTAATTCTGCGTTTACGAGCAATAAGATCGTCAATATCTTCAAGCCTCGACAATCCCAGCGCTGCCTGAATATTACTCATTGCATACATATACCCGATTTCATTGTGCCAAAATTGTCGCGTAAAACTTATTCCGTTATCTACAATCGATCTAGCGCGCTCAATCCAACCCTTATGTTTCGTGACCAGCATCCCTCCTTCTCCGATTGAAAGTAATTTCGCACCCTGAAAACTGAATGCAGCGGCATCAGAAAGGCTTCCGACCTGCTTCCCATGGAGAGTCGATCCTAAGCCTTCGCACGCGTCCTCAAGAATATGCAAATGATGCTTTTTTGCAATTTGCGCAATGCCGTCCATATCGGCAATATTCCCATACAAATGGACTGGCATGATAACTTTTGTCTTCTTCGTGATGTATTTCTCGAGGCGCGATGTGTCAATGGACCAGGTTTCCCGATCGATATCGACAAGAATAGGTATTGCTCCAAGCTGATGCACGACATTAGCGCACGTTACATAGGTCAGGTCCGGAACAATCACCTCATCCCCCCTTCCCACCCCCATGCACACAAGAGCAATATGGAGCGCGCTTGTCCCGTGAGGCATGCTGAGTGTATATTTCGCGTTAACGTATTTGGCGAATGCTTCTTCAAATTTGTAAATGTAATCACTATGGTGGAGATTCCATCCGTTTTTAACGGCATCACTCACGTAACGGATATCATTTTTCCCGATTTTCGGCCCTGCAGTGAGTATCATTTTTGAAGGTTGCCACATTTTATATACGATTTTACCATATGTCATTGATTTCTTTAGGATTGTGCGCTAAATATTGATTTATCCTTTATTATCAATAATAATACCGTTGTTATCATAGTGAGATACTCTATCCGAAAAAATTGTGTAGTCAGTACAAAACAGATATATACCAGTATATGAGATCAAAAGAAACTATAATCTATATCAATTTCGCTCCATATGAAAATGCCGGTAAAATTTTAGACTATATTCTTACACGATTTCATACCGTTTTAGTCTTCAGTTTCAACTTTCATCGTTTGGGCGTACATCAGAAACCGAGCACGTTACGTATTTATCGAGAGGGGAAAATAATCAAACATTTCCGCTTGATTCAAACCCCGACGACACCGCAGATTGCATTTCTTCTTTTGCCAATTCGCTCGCTTATAATCTTTCTTCAGATAATTTTTCACGCGATCCGTCTCCACAGGGAATTCGGGCCCTATGACATATATTTCACCGTGAACGCATTTACGGCATGGTCCGGCAACATTTTAAGACGCATAGGAATTGTGAAAAAGACTATTTTCTGGGTTTGGGATTATTACCCACCGATAGATAAAAGCAAAATTGTGATGTTTATGCGCTGGATGTATTGGCAATTTGATAAACTAGCAAGTCATTCTGATAGTCTTATCTTTTTAAATCACAGGCTTGAAAGACTACGGAAAAAAATAAATATCCTGCCTTTGGCAAAAAGCTACCCAATTGTAGGCATAGGTACAAAAATTATAAATATACAAAGAAATCCGACATTTTCATTATTATTTATCGGTGTATTAAAACAAAGCCAAGGACTCGACTTAATCCTATCTAATACCGAAAAATTATTTTCTACCTTCCCAGCCATAGCTCTTCACATCATCGGTTCCGGTCCCGACGAAGATTATTTCAAGAAACTGGCACAAAAAAGTAAAATGCCAATATACTTTCATGGATTGCTCGATGTATTCTCTGTTGACGCGAAACAAATAATTAAAAAAACGGCAATCGGTATAGCCCCATATAAACCGGAGCGGGGCAATGTTTCCTATTTTGGAGACCCGGCAAAAATTAAAAATTATATCGGATACGGCTTACCTGTCATAACAACAAATGTTTTTGAATTTGCGAAAGAAATCAAAAAAACAAAATCCGGTATTGTTATTCCTTACAACATTACATCATTTATACGTGCGTTGAAAAAAATTAATGCGGATTATAGTGAATATGCATCAAATAGTTATAAACTTTCAAAAAAATATAACTATACTAAATATTATAATTTAATTTTCAAAAACATTACTCAAGCAACGTATTGATTATTTATCTTTAATCTTTATACCGTTCTAATCCATTAAAAAGCATCGTATAATACTCAAGCCTTGGATTCCTGCGCACTTCGGGTAAAAAATCGTTATCGGGAAGTCGTCTAATTTGGGTTTGAACGTATACTCTTTTGTGCCATGTGCTTCTCAGGTGACTCACGTTATACATCAATGCCTTAAGAACCGCGAGTGAATTTTCCGGTTTGCCTAAAATAGCAAATCCAAATAACGAAAGTATATTTAGCAGAAGATGCACCGGTAATACTTTTAGCAACGAATGCGCTTCCAAATTTTTTAAATAACTCATAAGCCTGTTTCGAGTAGCGTTGTACACCAGCTGTGAATACTTATATGTACTATTATCCATACCACCCAAATGGTACACGACAGCTTTGGGTTCATACCAAATCTTGTACCCTGCAAGAAGCGCCCGATGACAAAAGTCCGTCTCCTCAAAATAGAGAAAAAAATCTTCATCAAATAATCCTATTTTTTCAATCACCTCCCGTTTGACAAGCGTGCAGGCGCCGTTTACAGAATGCATTTGCATAGGAACATTGTATTTTGGTTCGTTTGGATCCTTACCATGCCCAAAATAATACAGAAAACCGGTATTCGTAAAAAACGTGCACCCGGCTTGAAGCTTCTTTGTTTTTTGAAATATAAGCTTCGGCTGTACGATACCGTTATTAGGATCTTCTTCCATTCGTCGGACCAGCGTTGTCAAAAAATCTTTCGTCACAATCGTATCGTTATTTAATAAAAGAACATACTGCCCCCTGGCATACCGGTAAGCGTCATTGGTTCCTTTGCAATAACCAACATTCTGCTTAATTTTGATGATCCGCACATGCTTAAATGTCTTTTTCACGACTTGAGCAGTATCATCACTCGATCCGTTGTCATAGAGGATAATCTCATAGTCGACAAAAGAAATCTTCGCAAGCGACCTCAAGCAATCCACAGTATGCCTGCAGCCGTTGTAGTTCAAAATAATAATACTCACTTTCGTCATAATAGAGGCGTCCTGCTATGATATAATACAAGCGTATGAAAGTCATCATTCTCTGCGGCGGTATGGGAACCAGACTCAAAGAAGAAACGGAGTTTAAGCCCAAGCCGATGGTCCTGATAGGCAACAAACCCATCATTTGGCACATCATGAAGTATTACACCTATTATGGCTACAACGACTTTATTTTAGCCCTTGGGTATAAGGCAGACTACATCAAAGACTTCTTTCTCAACCAAAAGGCGTTCACTTCCGACTTTACCCTTAAAACCAAAAACCATACGACAAAGTTCTACTTAAACCATAGGATAGATGTTGACGATTTTACTATAACGTTCGTTGATACGGGTCTCGAAACACAACCAGGGGAGCGAATCTTGCGCTGCCACAACTACATCCCCGCAAGCGACGCTCTTTTCATGGTAACGTATGGAGACGGTGTTACTGATCTCAACCTCAACGATCTTATCCGGTTTCATAAAAAACAGAACACGATAGGCACAGTGACCGGCGTACACCCCCGCTCGAAGTACGGTCTGGTTCAACTTGGGAAAAACAATATCGTCTCCGGTTTTCAGGAAAAGCCGGTCTTATCCGACTGGGTAAACGGAGGTTTTGGTATCTACGACAAAATACGAAGATTTGAATACTCTCTGGAAATCCGGTACAAAACCTTGGATGGTATGGGAATGAGCCCTGACAATAGTAATTGTTTAATCACCGGCGGCACAGGCTTCATAGGAAGCCACCTCGTAGAGGAGTTGGTACGACGGAAAAACCGCGTAACTGTCATCGACACAAACTTGCTCCCCCGTTCGTGGTTTTTACTAAACGGACTGGATAAAAAAACGAACCTTCTGCGCGTCGACGTACGTGACAGACATGCAATTTCCGCAATCATCAAAAAACTTGAACCCCTTTATGTGTTCCACTTGGCGGCACGGGCCATCGTCGAAGAAGTCTATCAAAACCCACAAGAAGCCCTGGAAACCAACATTATGGGTACAGTCAATATACTGGAGGCGGCCAGAGCGTGCCACAACTTGAGATGCGTCCTCGTGACCTCCTCGGATAAAGCGTACGGCAAAAAGGAAGGCAAGTACCGCGAATCAGACGCGCTCAAAGGCGATCATCCGTACGAAGTATCCAAATCCGCGGCGGATTTGATTGCGTATTCCTATTATAAGACCTATGGACTTCCCGTCACCATTACAAGATTCGGCAATGTATACGGCGAGGGTGATTTACATTTCTCCCGAATTATTCCGGGCATCATGATGGCTCTTGTTACAGATAAAACTCTTGCAATACGAAGTAACGGGAAATTCGTCAGAGACTATGTGTATGTAAAGGATATTGTAAACGGGTGCATGCGTTTGGCAGAGGAGGCAGATAAAACCACGGGCGATGCATTTAATTTCGGTTCGCACGAAACACTCTCCGTTATAGATCTCATTAAAAAAGTCCAAAAACTCTTAAACAAAAAAATCAAATACGAAATTCTTAACTGTACACAAAATGAAATTCCATCACAGTCTCTCGATTTTACGAAAATCACTAGGGTAATCTCATGGAAACCGACATGGTCTTTGGAGAAATCCATTTCTAACATTTTTGAGTTCTACAAAAAATTCTATGAAATGTCGAGCCTGCAATAAAGACATTGTTCCCTTTTTTTCTTTGGGCATGATGCCGCTGGTTAATTCTTTTCTTAAAAAAAAACAATTACCCAGAGAAAAAAAATACAACCTATCCCTTTCTTTTTGCCCATCCTGTTATCTTGTGCAACTCAATAAGACGGTACCTCCGGAGGAACTCTTTCGAAACTATATCTATTTTTCCTCAACTTCAAGCAAATTTCTTGAACATTGCCGGAAAACGGCAAATTATTTAACCAGGAGATTCCGCCTACATTCATCCTCTCTGGTTTTAGAAGTGGCCAGCAATGACGGGGCGCAGCTGCAATATTTTAAAAAATTAGGAATCCCCGTGCTAGGCATTGATCCTGCCCAAAATATAGCCAAAATTGCCAATGCGAAAGGCATTAGAACCATTCCTGAATTTTTTAATTTCAAATTCGCTCAAATACTATCCCGGGAAAAAAAGATTCAAGCGGACTTGGTCTTCGGAGCAAACGTTCTGGCCCATGTTCCCGAAATCGTTGACTTTGTCAAAGGCATTAAATGTATTCTAAAGTCTACCGGCTCCGCTGTTTTTGAATTCCCTTATGTTGCAGGGTTATTTGAAAATAAATTCGACACCATTTATCACGAACACGTATTTTATTATTCTTTACTTGCTCTGCGTAATCTTTTTCTTCAGGCTCACCTAATTATTTATGACGTGGAATTAACAGAAATGCAGGGGGGATCGCTCCGGATATTCGTTTCACATCCCAACGTATTCCCGGTTACCAGATATGTGACTCGTATGCTTGCGAGAGAACGCAAAGCCGGCTTCAATGACATCCACCTATATCATCACATTAAAACCAATATAGAAAAATTACGGTCCGATATTTTGCGTACCTTAACCGCTTTAAAGAAAGAAGGAAAGACAATTGCCGCCTATAGTGCACCTGCTAAAGGAAATGTTTTATTAAACTACTTCGGAATCGGCAGCAACTACCTTGATTTTATTGTCGATAAGTCGAAAGCAAAACAAGAGCTATACGCACCAGGAACGCACTTACTCATCAATCCGCCGACTAAAATCTATAAAAAAAATCCTGATTACCTTTTAATCTTATGCTGGAACATCGCCGATGAAGTAATGGAAGAATATAAAAATTACCATACGAAGGGAGGAAAATTTATTATTCCGATTCCTCAATTGAAAATCATATGAAATTTGAAAAAACGAAATTACTAGGAGTGTACATCGTCCATTTTGAACCAAAAAAGGACAAGCGGGGATATTTTGTCCGTACGTTTTGCCAGCAAGAGTTTGCCAATGCCGGTATAGCCTTTCACGTCGTCCAAATCAATCGCTCTCTCACAAAAAGGCAGGGAGCCATTCGCGGCATGCACTTCCAGCGCCAACCGCACCAAGAAGATAAGCTTGTTCAGTGCATAAAAGGAGCTATGTACGATGTAGCGCTCGATGTACGGACGAATTCAAAGACATTTGGCCAGTGGATTGGTATCCAACTTACCAGTGACAATAACACAGCACTTTTTATCCCACAAGGCTATGCACACGGATTCCAGGTCATCGAGTCTGACACCGAGGCAGAATACTTCATGTCTCAATACTATTCACCACAGCATGCAACGGGAGTCCGGTGTACTGATCCTTTCTTTCAGATCACCTGGCCGCTGCCTATACAATTTTCCTCCGCAAAAGACCAGGAGTGGCCACTTGTGGAAATAAATCAAAAAGCATGAACACAGTACTCATCGGTAAACGCGGACAATTAGGCACCGAGTTGGAACGCGCACTATCAGGAAAAGGCGGAAAAGTATACGCGTTTGATCATCAAGAACTAGATATAACGGATTATCAACATACCAACGATGTACTCACACGAATACGCCCTGATATCGTGATAAACACATCGGCCTATCACGTTTTGAGTGAGTGTGAAACGCATCCGGAACAGGCATTCTTGGTCAATGCGATTGCGTTAAAAAATCTTGCAGTGACATGCCGGGACAACAAAATCAAACTCGTTACATACAGCACGGACTACGTGTTCGACGGCGCCAAGGGCAAGCCCTACACCGAATACGACTGCCCTAACCCACTACAATTATATGGATTATCCAAACTCGCAGGAGAATTTATTTGTTTCAACTATAATCCTGATAGCATTGTTATCCGTACATGCGGTGTATATGGTGGTCAAAAAGGAAGTAGACAAAAAGGAGGGAATTTTGTTCTGACCATCCTTGAGGAATCAAGACACAAAACAACGATAGACGTCTCGACGGAACAGATCGTCAGTCCTACTCATGCGGGAGACTTAGCCCAATGCACCGTCGCGCTCGTTGAACAATATTCTGCCCGAGGTATATATCATTTAGTTAATGAAGGATATTGCTCCTGGTACGAATTTGCCAAAGAACTTATTACACTAAATAAACTCTCCATACGTATCAGGCCCATCGATAGAAAGGGAGTATTCTCCGGAATAAAACGTCCGCTATTCTCGGCGCTTACCAACACCAGAGCTAAAAGCGAAGGAATAATTATGCCGTCTTGGCAGGACGGACTAAAAAGATATCTGTGGTATATTACCAAAAAATAGAATATGTTATACTAGCGAAAATTTATGAAAGTTCTATTTATTTCCTCTTCATTCGAAGATGATGCCAGGAGCAAAACAATCAACATTAATTCTCATTATCCCATGGGTTTAGCTTATCTGCATGCGTTCCTTGAAAAATACGGCCATACCGTGCATACGCTTTTCCTCAACGACTACTCATACGCCGATTGCCGAAAAATTGTTCTTAAAAATGTAAAAATGCATTCACCGGATGTTGTCGGGTTTAATATCATCACACAAAACAGAACCGCATCTTTTCGACTTATTCACCATATACATAAAAATAATCCACATATCCGTATATTGATCGGCGGTATACACACAACAGTCATGTATAAGCAAATCCTGAAACGTTTCCCCTATATCATCGCTGTTCTCGGGGAAGGTGAAATTACTGCAAAGGAAATTCTGGAGAACATACACGCGAGAAAGAGCTTGCGGCACGTAGACGGTATTGCATACGTTTCAAAACGAAAAATTATTAAAACGAAAAACAGAGTACTTATTACGGATCTTGATACGCTTCCATTTCCAAAACATGAAGTTTTTTTCTCGGAAACACGCACGATTGCAAGCATGATCACAAGCCGCGGTTGTCCATTTCATTGCAGTTTTTGCGTGTTAAATGCCATTACGCGGGGCTATCCCCGAAAAAGATCAGTACAGAACGTCATAGCAGAAATCGAATATCTCATTGCCACATATCCGCAGCTGGAAACTATATGGTTTCACGATGATCAATTTTTCCTCATTAATTCACGGGTTATTGAATTCTGCAATGAAATATTCCGGAAAAAAATCAAGCTGAAATTTATTTGCAGCGGGAGATTTAAACCAATTTCAAAAGAAATGGTTGAGGCGTTAGAAAAAGCGGGGTTCATTCAAGTACTGCTTGGTCTGGAAAGCGGATCTCCAAAAATTCTCGATCTATGTCACAAATTTATTACTCACGAAGACGTCATAAAGGCGATGACGCTATTTAAAAACTCAAAAATAATTATTTCTACGTTTTTGATCGTCGGGTTATATGGAGAAACCGATGAAACCGTCGAGGAGACGATTAGATTCGTTCAGCGCATACAAAGGATTAAGTACCTGGTTTTCGTGGACATCGGTATACTTTTGGTTTATCCGGGAACGGAAATTTATAGCATTGCAAAAAAAAGAGGCTTTATGAATGACTCCTATTGGCTTACAGAAAAGCCGACTCCCTTTTTTACTGTCGAACACTCCCAAAAACAATTAGAGGAATTCAAAAAACGTACATTAGACAGCATTGCAATTGGCCGTATCCTGACTCCATCGGGTTTTCCTCACCAGTATTACATGATACCATGGATTATAAAATTTCTTATTGCACAAACACCACGCTATCCACTGTATGCAGGACATATTTTGCAGCGCTTCTTCCCATCGGTATACCTACGTGCGCATCATTTGTTTAACCGTAAGCCGCTTGTTTAACCACTTGTGCTTAAAAGTTTTCTTCACTATACTGTGTTTATTATGAAAAAGACTATTCTCTCGGCTATTTCGTTTCTGATTATTCTGTCTTTCTCAGTGACACTCATACATGCGCAGGAACCTAACGAAACGCCTCAAGCATCACCCACTCCTACAATACAATATAAAATGCCTTATCCGGGCATGCTTCCGGACAATTCATTATACAAACTTAAAGTGCTTCGGGATAAAATTATACTTGCTTTAATCCAGGATCCGAACAAAAAAGCCGGATACTATCTTCTATTGGCTAACAAACAGCTACTCATGAGCAGGATGCTCATCGATAAAGGGAATATTCCATTAGCACGAGAAACTGCCCTTAAAGGAGAAAACCAGATAACTCTCATGACGTTCGTCTTTAAAAACGCTGGTCGAGAACCACAAGCAAATTTTTTAGACGAAGTAAAGCTGGCAAGCCTTAAACATCAAGAGTTATTAGAAGAAATTATTAGCAAAGTTAACACAAACGACGCGAAAATCTTTTCTGATATACTGGAATTTTCACAACGAAATGTTAGAGAACTTCAAAGACTGACAGAAGACAGAAATTGAAGTCACACCAGCAACTTCAACTTCATAACCCGATATGAGACAAATTTCTGTCTGTCCCATTTGTCACAGATACTCTTTCCAAACTCTTTACGAAAGCACGGACAGAATGTTTCATATACCCGGCAAATTTTCCGTTTTAAAATGTAATAACTGTAGCATTGCCTTTCTTAATCCCAGACCTTCGTTCAGGGAACTCCAAAAATATTATCCTACCAAACGATACTACGCTTATAACGAAAACAAAAAAGGTTTCTTCTCGTTTATACGTGAGTATTTAATTAAGCATTACTATGCCCCGACGATAGTATCAAAAATCATTTCTGTGTTTATCTCGAATGTTCCCGCTATGCCTACCTGGAAAAATTCTGGTAAAATCCTCGACGTAGGATGCGGTACAGGAGAAACGCTGCAGCTTCTTAAAAGGCTTGGATGGGATGTATATGGCATAGATATTGACCGTCGTGCCATCAAAATTGCTCGCCAAAAAGGTTTAAGCCGCGTAGAATATGGTGCGTATCAACATCTTTCAACCTATCCGGATCATTTTTTTGATGCGATCCGACTATACCATGTCATCGAACATCTGGATAACCCGCAAGAATGCCTCAGAATCATAGCGCAAAAGTTAAAAATCGATGGCGAAATCATTATTGGCACACCAAATGTAGAAAGCATTGTGGCACGTATCTTTAAACACTATTGGTACAATCTCGATTCTCCACGTCATCTCATTCTTTTTTCAGCAAATACCCTTAGGAAAATATTAAAAAAAGAAGGATATTTACCAAATGAGGTTAGATTCTGCTCAGCAGGTGGGATGGCCGGAAGCATGCAGTACGTGTTGTTTCAGATTACCGGACGAACAATAAATCTCATCAATAATACGTTATTTGTTCTTCTCATCTATCCTTTTGAGTGGATATTTGATCGCCTTAAACAAGGAGATATTTTAATCGTGAGAGCAAAATTGTATACCTAAGATAATGGTCTATTTGATTGCCTTGTTCTCCATTTTTGCACCAAGAGTTGTGCAAGACTCATCCACAGTAAAACATATACCGCGACTCCGATTAAGTCTGCTACGGAATTTTTTCCAATTAATACTGCCAGAATTGCAGTAACAATTAACGCTAACGAAGCCCACAACGAATACGAAATTTGAGGCTTAAAAATATTAATAATGATTACGTACGGGACGATAACTTGTACGATTGGATTCATAAAAAATACGTTCAGATAAGGCACTACAGATAACAATTTAAATAACACAAATAATACTCCCGCTATTGCTAAAAATTTGACACCAGTCCATTCCTGTATAGAAGTGAGTTTAACTTTTAATAAATTCATAGTTTATAGAATTTTATAATGCGATGTATCACAAGTATACATAAAACACTTCCTGCCCCGAGCATAGATATCATTATTCCGATATAAAACATTACTTGGGGCTCATACATGAAAATGAGTGTATGAGCATTTGTATTTTGGATCAGCCAACCGTTCGCATAGCCGTCTACAAGAAAGTGACCTTGATCATTCGATTTGAGCGTGGATAATCTGATAGTTGTAATTATTTTTTGAATATTGTCTTTCGCTTTACCTACCTCTCCGATATCTTCAAGGGGAATAACTCTCCACCCGTTATTGAATAATTCGTTTAGTTTGATCATATATGGTCCACTGACATTTTCCAACCGTACAGAATATAAGGTTGGATCTATTTTTTGAACTGTTATCGATGGCTGATCCAGCCTATCCAAATAAGAAAAATCACGTTCAAGCAAAACGGAAATAGGTGAATTAGTTGGTATCGAATTTAAATTCTCCACGGTGATTCTTGCAGGAGAATCATCATACGATCTAAATATTACCTTAATTGATTGACTACGATCGTTTAAAGTATAGTTTTTTCTAATTTTATGCCATTTTTCATCAGCCTCAAGTGAAATAATTTGTGTACTCTGACATGAATTATTTGTTCCTCCCGTAATTATTGCAACGATATTATTGCCTCTTTCTATATGATAATTAAATTGAAGCAAATAGGATTGGCCGTCATCGTAATAAGGAAAAGAATATTCTTTCTCTCCATATTCGTTCAGAACAACAGAGTCCTGATCCAATAAAGTTATACCGTTTGTCTGATCCGAATCTGATATATATATATCCAAAATATGGATTCCGCGATTGAAAAAAATAGGTTTAGTGCTATCTAACATTGACTTTGTGGCTGTATCAATGATATTTTCTATATTTTGATTTGAAACAATTTTATATTCACCGTCATCGGGTACGTTAAAAACATATCGTTGCTGATTGACTATATTCGGCATTTGTTGAGCCACCTTTCTATTTATAGAGTTGAGATAATCAAGAATTTCAATAAATTTATCAGGACCAAATTCACTTTTTCTAATTGATTCGGCAAGCACTTGTCTTTGTGCGTCCAAATAAATAGATAAAACCATGTTCATTTTGTATTGTTCAACCTCTGACATTTTTTGTATTATGTCAACTAAATTTGTAATTTCTTTCTTATATTCCTGCAGGTTGTTTACAATTAATTTTCTGTTTCTTTCCTTCTTTTTCCCATAATCCAGTAGCTGATTTATTTCAGTAACTCGTTTGAATGACAAGCTTGAATATATATCGAACAAAACCGACGGATTATTACTAAATTTTCGAAGCTGTAATTGTTCTTTAAAATTAATCAGTTGATAAAAAAGAGAACCAGGTAATATATTTAAATATGGAAATACTGCCCTATCTTCATAAATATGACGCTCCCCGTAGTCGCAAAGAATACACCTCCCTTTTATTGCGGCTTTATCCGCAAATTTAGATAATAAGTTCTCCTTAGAGGTTGTCTGTAAGGAGCTATCTGCACTAATTATATTTTCATTTGAAATATTGTTTTGATTGAATATAATAGGCACGATACTCGGATCGGAAATTAACTGAATCTGTGATATCACTTCAACCGGAGGACGAGGTGTTTCTATCAGGGCATATAATGTCCATAATTCAGATTTCTTCTTTATGTGCACACCGGGCATAGATTCTAGCGAAGTTTTTAAATAAGCAAAATTATTCGCAGTAAGACATTTGTTTGTATCTAGAATGTCATCCCGCCACAGAAAGTAAGAAATTCCCAATCTGGAACTGATCACGTTAAACATATTAGGGTTTCGATCCGTAAGCGCTTTTATTAACGACTGTGTTAATGCTCCGGATGGATTACCGTCTGTAATATAGGTTGTATTTATATTTGAATTAACTAAGGAATAACTACTCCAGAATCCCCAGCTATATCCGTCGGCACCAGAAGTCATATCTGTAGTTGGTAGCGAAAGAATCCTTGAATTTGAAGGAACATTCTGTCTTATATAATCAATCATTTCTGTAACATATGTAGGGACCACAACTCTCGTAGTAAAAGGTTTGTTCCAATCAAAAAAGTTGCCAAGAAAAAATGGATAATGATAGGCCAGAATATATAAAATCGCGCATACGCCTACCATTCTTCTAAAAAAGTCATTCTTGAGAAATGAAAAAGTCAGACCATTGACCATATAACCAAAAAGGAAAGCCATAGAAAACCAAACCATTGGTCCAAATTTGTATATCGATGACCTAAATATTGAAAATCCTGGTACATTTTTGATAAACCATATGTAAATTCGACCAAATGGCTCATGAGATCCTCCGGCAAAGACTATTCCCACAAGTAGAACGGAAAATATAACAAGCATTAATTGATCTCTCTGAGCCTCTCGACGAAAACGGAGATATAAGCTAGCGCCGAGAACGATGGTAATTATCGGAACAAAACTTAAAATAATGAGACCGGGATTATTTAAATACGCTTGTGAAAAGGGATGAAATAGACTATCGTACCAATCAGGGACCCCCTGCATTCGGAGAAGGTTTATAACACTTGAATTTTTTGAAACAACCTGTTCCCAATTAATGACACCGTTTACACCGCCCAGTGATGAAACTGTAGAATTATAACTTTTGATAACATCCATCACTTGGGGAAAAAGCCAATACGCGTTAAGAAAACCCGTAAAAAATAATGAAGAAGCAATAAATATTATCGTTCGAATTATCGACCGTAGACCATCATTGATACTTTGAATAACGGTCAAAATTATAATGGTGATCAAAGTGGTAATAATTAACCCGCCAAAATAAGGCACCAGACTTCCGCCGTTTAGGAAAAAAATTGTAATTCCGATATATAAACCGGCCATCACCGGGTGAATTTTTTTTGTCAAAGCACGATAAGTAATAACAAATACTATCGGCAACGCGGCATACGCAGAAAATTTTGCGCGCTCGACTATGAACCACGCCTGTAAAATAAAAAAATTATATACATATAAAAGCGTCGTTGCTAATCTCAAAATCCAAAATTTACTTTCCGGAAAAAGCTTTCGAATAGAAAAATACATTGAAAAACTCATAACTAAAAACCAAAATACGAAAGTGAGAGTCTGGCCCATGGCAGTCGACTTTGTAAGCGTCATAAAAATTGTCTCCGGTAATTGGGTAATCAAAAATCCTTTAAGAACCGAAGAATCAGCACCAAAATTATGATATGAATCCCATGAGTAGAAAAGGCTTTTCAGGTATTCCAGGGAATTTACTCTGAAGCCGGAATCATGACCTAATACTATTTGATTACCGTGGAGCCAAAAAAGAGGGGTAAGAGAACAAGTAAAAATAACCGTAATTTCAATAATTTTTCTGAAAAGTGATTTATATTTATCCATAATCTTATACGATCAATGCAATGTTTGTCTTAATGATTTAGCGAAAATCAAATTCCATGAATACTCTCTTCCTAACTTCAGAGATCTATCTCTAAATGATCGGAGTTTTTTTTCGTCTAAAAGCAATTTTATTATCCCCTCAGCGATTTTGTGCATGTTGTCTGAAACTGCGATACCTACCCTTCTTTTAACTATCTCTTTCCATACATCGGGCACTTTAGTGATTATGATGGGCAATCCAACAGCAAGATATGCCTTAACTTTTCCCGGATCCGTATATCGTACAAAATTATCGGGACTGTCCACGTATGGAGCAATTGCAGCAGCACATTTTGCTAATAATGCCTCCACCTCATCATGATTTTTTATAAATCCATAAAATGTTACATACTTTTGCAGATGTAACTTTTGCACCATATCCAAAAGCTCACTTTCCATTGGTCCCCCGCCAATGATGTCGAAATGAAAGTGCGGAAGCTTTGTTACAATCAACGGAATAGCTTCTATAACCGACTGTACTCCCTGTTTCTTCGTTAAATGGCCCATATGAGCCAAATGATAACGTTTGATCTTACTAAAAGGCACGGGGTTTGTGATAGCGTCAGTTCCTACGGGAACGACTATCTGTTTTTTTCTAATTTCCGGATCATTAAGACCCTTTCTTGAACGTTCGAGTTCCATGATTGAAGATAGATTCCATAAAGTATCTGCGTTTTTCGCCGCAAAAGCGTCCAGCTTGTGATAGACAGCATTAATGAACGGGTTTGCAAAACGGTGGGGAATATAGTCAATAGTATAAAAAACAGTTTTTTTTACTAACCCCACCTTTTGGAGCAGTATTCCCATGCATGCATTGATGTTATCCACACCGATAAAAATATCCGTATATCCCAAGCGAATACACCACCATAACGTCAACACTGCATCCTTTATGACACTGACAAATTGAAAAGGTACGTGCCAAGGAAAAATAATTTCCTTAACTCGTACGCCGCTGACGTCAAAAATGCTCAAATGTGATCGTTTCTCTTTTGCAAAGACAAAGGGATGCGCGATAAATGCAAGGTGCGCAGTTTTTCCCCGTAGATAGGTTGCAAGCGCATGCGGCGGACCGGTCGCATACTCATGGGTGACAATGACCACACGCAATTGGTGAAGCTTAGCGGTTAAATTCATGACGATACCATGCAATGGTTTGAGATAATCCCTTCTCAAGCCGGGTTGAGGCGGTGAAGTGAAGATGTTTTTGGGCCTTCGTATTGTCACTGTTTCTTCTGGGACTCCCGTCGGGCTTCGTTGTATCAAATACGATCTTGGGTGATTTTCCGCTCAATCGTACAATAATCTCTACAAGCTCTCTAATGGTCACTTCCTCATCCGTACCAAGGTTCACCGGGTCCGGCTTCGGATAGCGCTCCACAGCCTGCATCATGCCTTCTGCCAAATCTTCAACATAGAGAAATGCGCGGGTCTGACCTCCGGAGCCCCACACCACCACGGGATCCTCGCCGTCAAATACCCGTTTGATAAGAGCTGGAATGACATGGGAAGTTTTCGGGTTAAAATGATCACGCGGCCCGTAACAATTGTACGGACGGACAATACTCACCTTCATACCATACTCTTCTGCATAATACATCC
>Ga0075708_103_pt3 | contig 37764 bp, 33 predicted proteins | sample RifGroA2_FD_67739 | JGI IMG/M metagenome (GOLD analysis project Ga0075708, IMG submission 67739) | Microgenomates bacterium GW2011_GWA2_47_8 | reverse complement strand
ACACCGACATCAACTTCCATTCCTACAAAGACCCCGCCGCCGACAGCTTCCAAGATTCCAACTCCAATGCTAACTCTCACAAAACAACCCACTAGGAATCCTATAGATACACCGGATGAGACACCGGAAGCGACACCTGTGGTGTTGGGGGAGAGCGTAGGAAGCGATAGCTCATCGTTAAGCGCAATCACGCCGAACAACTCCTGGAAGCCATTGGTCATCTCTATACTTCTCCTGGCGACAGGCCTAGCGATCCTTGCCGGATTTTATGCCTGGAAGATAGCGAGAGAGAAAAATTTGTCAGAAAATACCGATACGTAAAATATATTTATAACAAGGTTATCACAAAATTATGCACGTGCATAATTTTGTGATAGGTCGTCAAGACAATGTTACTAAGTTTTTAAGGCCTCACCTCGGAGTATTGCAAGTGGAGGCCTTATGTAATGTATCGGGATACCTTATACTTATTGCATGAAGTTCGTTCGGTATTGGCTCCCGATGATCGGCTGGATGGCAGTCATTTTTTTCTTATCCGGTAGGTCGAGCGTTCAAGTAGCCGATGAGCCGCTTCTCAACTTTATTTTTTTCAAAACGCTTCACGTTATTGAATACAGCATTTTATATATACTTACCCTTCGGGCGCTAAGACAGTCAATGCACTTTAAGGAGAGGGTCAGTATGCTTGTGGTTGCTTTTTTCATCGTAGTTTTATATGCGGTAACTGACGAAATACATCAACTGTTTGTCCCGACACGAGAGGGCAGGCTTCGCGATGTTATAATTGATGCCACTGGAGCAACCCTATCATGGTTATTGATCGAGAAATTATTACCCAGAGCGCCCAAGAAACTCAAAAGCTGGGTGAAGAACTGGGAGATTGGATAAGGAAAAAGGTAAATGGTAAACGGCAAAAGGGAAGAGAAGAGTCGGTAGCTACAGTTATTTGTTTATATGGAGAATTGGGCAGTGGGAAGACGACGTTTGCACAAGGGTTTGCTAAAGCGCTTAGTGTCACCACTCGCCTGCTCTCTCCAACATTCATCATTGTACGACGTTATCAGTCGGAGAAACTCACCGGTTTTTTATACCATCTCGATTTGTATCGCGCAGGAGGAGAGAAAGACCTTCCTGGGTTGGGTCTACCGGAAATTCTTGCAGATTCGGATTCGGTCGTCCTCATCGAATGGGCGGAAAAATTAGGGAATTTACTACCCAAAGAGCGTATAGACGCACGGTTTTCAGTGATGAAAGAGGAAAAGCACAGCATTTCAATATGCAAGATATCATAAAACAAGCGATTAAAATCTTTAATGACGGAGGTATCGTCATTTATCCTACAGATACCGCCTTTGGTATAGGGTGCCGGATGGATGACGAGAAGGCCGTGGATCGGTTATTTGCAATACGTAGGCGGCCACTCACACAAGCGACACCGGTATTGGTGTCATCAGAAGCGATGGCCCTCGCCTACTATCTCGATCCTCCAGAAATTGTACGACATCTGATGGAGAAGTATTGGCCGGGGGCCCTTACCATCATCGCGCGGTGCAAAAAAGAGCTTGTATACTCCCCTATCCGCGGCAGCGGCCAAACGATTGGTTTTCGGATGCCCAATCACGATACCGCCTTGGAACTTATTCGGGGCGTGGGCGTGCCAATCCTGGGGCCGTCAGCTAATTTCCACGGCCACCCCACTCCTTACCGCTTTGAAGATCTGGGTCCGGAGTTTATCAAGCTTGTTGATTTGGTGCTTCCGGGTGATTGCTCCGTGGGTATAGCTTCCACAGTGGTTGATTGTAGCGTCACACCGTATAAAGTAGTTCGACAAGGTGCTATAAAATTATGAGAAAAAAGACCTTTCTCATGTTTACCGTTGAATCAGGAATCGCCCATATTACGCGCTCACTAGCGGTCGCGCAGGAATTACTAGGACGCGGTCACCGCGTCATTTTTGCTTTGGGAAAAAAGAAACAGTACTTCTTGGAGGACACTGGCGTTGAGGTTGTAGACGTCCCCATATCCTTACCTGATAGCACGTTTCCCCTAGGACTTGAGCGACTTAAGGACAGTCAATTTGTCTTAAACCTTGCAAAAAAAGACCGCGATATTATTAACAGATACAAACCCGATTGTGTCTTGATTGACTTTCGAGCTTCTGCAGTGGCTGCATGTCTTGCAGCAAGGATCCCAGCGGTATTCCTTACGGGAAGCGGCGGATTACCTCATGGATGTGTCTTACCGAATCCTGGTTATCCCAGTTTCCTTTTTCAGCTTTTGGAGCCGGTTCTGCAGCGAGCTATTTGGAAAGCGAAGGCACCCTTTTATCGTGCGATGTATAACGCCGCAATATCTTTGGGGTATAACGGTAGCCTGGAAGATATGTTTTACCAGATGTCCTACATCGTGCCAGAATTGAAAAATTACCTTGCAGCCCGGGATAAAGTCCTCAACGTTCGTTACGTAGGATTGATTTCGTGGGATGGATTTGAAAAGAATGCGCCCCCGTGGCTTCTCGATATACATCCAGACGGAAAGACGCTTTACCTTTCCTTTGGGGGTACAGGATATGATGCTAAGAAACTCGTTGCACTGGCGACCTCATTGGTTGATCAAGGGTATCGAGTGCTTGTCAGCGCAAGTACGATAGCTCCAGTTAGTGCATTTCCTCGACAGAAGAACTTATATGTGTCGCAGTACCTTCCGGGTAGAGAAGTCAGTAAGCGTGTAGATGCAGTTGTTTGTCATGGTGGGTATGGAACTTTGATGCAGGCTGTTACGGCTGGCACTCCTGTGGTCGCGGTGCCGTTTAATCCTGATCAACTGTTGCACGCTTTTCGCTTTGCTGAGCTTGGGTTGGGGCGATGTATCGTGAACTTTAACCCACTGAAGGTATTACGTATCAACTGGAACTCATTTCAACAGATGGGAAGTTCTACGTCCAATAAGAATGTCCTTCGAGCAGTTGGTGATGTGTTGGGACAGCGAAATAAATACAACGCTGCTATAAAGAAATTTTTCGTGAGTGTATCGACTCAGAACGCTGCGAAACAAGTGGCTGGTGTTCTAGAGAAAGTTGCAGCGTAGCACCTATGGACGGTCGTAAGAAAGTAGCCATCGTGATCGATTCATCTGGATCGGAGGCGATCCGTGTTGCCCTGGAAAGCAATGACGGTGAACAGCATGAGCTCAAGAAGCCGGTGTCCCAAGGCAACGCACAGGAGGTGCTACCGATGATCGAGGAACTTTTTAAGGAGCACGGCTTAACGATAGATGCTGTAACGGCGATTCAGGTTAACACCGGCCCTGGTTCCTACACTGGGCTTCGGGTGGGGATCGCAATCGCCAATATGCTTGGGGTCCTTTTGGGTGTCCCCATCAATGATCTGCCGGTGGGGCAGATCGTTATTCCTCAATACGAAGGCGATCGGTACCCCTCGTAAACCTTCCGTTGGTAATTTTGTGTGGGGTTGCTATGATAGATATATATGCCAGGTAGTAGAAACTCGACACAAATTTTCAAATGAGAACAGAGTCGTTATTTGTTTGATCTAAGATGGATCCAAAATTCAAGTTAATGATTCACATAAAGTGAAAATTTTGCTTCCTCGCTTGTGCGAGGAGTCGAGTTTTCACTACCTGGTATGGGTGATTTTCTTCGCCATCTATTTACGCCACATCACACGAACAATCATCGCGCGCGTGCTCTTCATCTAGACGCACTTCTTTTCTACGCGTTGGCCCTTGTCTTTTTTAACCTTTTCCTCGGATGGTTTCAGAAAGCCCGTCCTGACGTTTTGGGGTATGCGACCGATATTCACCTTGAGCAGCTTCTTATCGCAACAAACGCGAAGCGTCAGGAGGCCGGTCTGTCGATTTTGGGTTTGAACGCGAGTCTTTCCCAGGCAGCTGCGAAAAAAGCAGAAGATATGTTTGCAAAAGACTACTGGGCCCATACAAGTCCGAGTGGAGCAACTCCTTGGGAGTTTGTAACCGCCGCGGGATACCAGTATGCTGTAGCGGGTGAGAACCTAGCAAAAAATTTTTCGACAAGTCAGGCAGTGATTGATGCCTGGATAGCTTCCCCCAGTCATCGGGACAACCTTCTCAAGTCAAACTACAAAGATATCGGATTTGCAATCGTCAATGGGGTACTAAACGGCGAGGAAACAACGCTCGTCGTGCAGATGTTTGGATCCCAAAGTGGTCAGACACTTGCAGCGGGGGGCCCAGTAGCTGTCAAGCCGGTTGAAGCAGCAGGGCTGCCAAACGTGGTAAGCACCCCAGAAGCACCGGCCCGCAAGGAGTCATCACCAACAAGGGAGAGTTTGCCCCAGGCCCAGGAGCCATCTGTCGTGATATCGGATTCTGCATTGACGGCCGTGAGTTCCAACGAAAAACAAGCTCCATATAATGTCCTGACCCAGAAGTTTATGGAATCTATCAATCGCCCCGTAGTTGATATAACTTCTCTCAAAAAAGGGGCCCTGGGAGCAATGATTGTATTCTTTTGCGCCCTGTTTATTCTGGATGCATGGATCGTCACGAGACGCCGCATTACTCGAGTAGCGGGCCATTCGCTTGCGCACACGATGTTTTTCGGAATATTATTTTTTATTCTCATACGCTCGCTCGGCGGGAGTATTCTCTAAAGCATCAAAGGGTATGATGAGAGCACACGTATTTCATTTTATTGTTCTCTTTGCAATTATTCTGGGTGGTGGTTTTGTCTTTTGGTATGCCCAAGGGATGAGAGAACTCCAGATAGCAACAGGCATAATAACTGTCCTCGGCTACGTCATCTGGGGGATTGTGCATCACGCGATCCAGGGGGATCTTCATCGGAAGGTTGTGGTAGAATATGTGTTACTCGGAAGTATCGCAATCATTCTTTTGTTTACTGTTTTGGGTGTCTGAAACGGGAGATACGTATGAAAGGTGTCATCTTAGCTGGTGGGTTTGCAACTCGACTTCGACCTCTGACGCTTGTCACGAATAAGCACCTTCTTCCCATTTATAACAAACCCATGATTTATTATCCGTTGGAGGCGATGAAGAAAGCCGGCATCAGAGAGGTGCTCCTGACAACTTCAGGTGATCATGCAGGGCATTTTGCTAACCTGCTCAAAGCAGGGGAAGATTTTAATCTCAAGATTTATTATGCCATTCAACGGAATCCCAAAGGGGGTATTGCAGACGCGATTACCCTTTCAGAAGAGTTTGCTCAAGGAGAGCCAATACTTGTGATTCTCGGTGATAACATTTTTGACTTTAATCTAAAAGAATCGTTACGGAAACTTGAGGAGCATATTAAGAAACATGGGAAGGGCGCAATGGATTTCGGTGTCCATATGGATGCATTAGCCAGTCAATATGGAGTGATAGAGATTGACGAGCATGGACGCGTGCTTTCTGTTGAGGAGAAACCGGAGCGCCCCAAATCCGATATCGCTCAAACGGGTATTTATTCCTACGACGGAAGAGTATTTGATTTTATTCGTAAGCTCAAACCGTCGGCTCGAGGAGAACTCGAAGTGACAGATCTTAATAATTTATACCTTCAAGAAGGGTCGTTGCTTTGCGAGATTATTGACTGGTGGATTGATGCAGGAACATCATATGACGAACTCCTTCGCGCGAACAACGAAGTAGCGGTGAGGGTGCGAGGAAAATAAGTTATGATAAACGGCGTTCAATCAAAGCAACTCATTCGTCACCCTGACGAACGGGGTTTTTTTGAAGAGATTTTAAGAGAAACCGACCCAATATTTTCTGGGGAATTCGGTCAGTTATCACGATCTTCTATGCATGAGGGCGTCGTGAAGGCGTGGCACATCCACACATCGCAAATAGACTGGTGGCATGTGATAACCGGAACGGTAAAAGTCGCGCTCTATGACACTCGGGTCGGGAGTAAAACGTACAAAGAACTCGCAGAATTTTTACTGGGCGATGGAGCAAGCGACGTTGTCCTCAAGATTCCTCCTGGTGTTGCTCATGGCCTCAAGGTCATCCACGGTCCAGCAGAGCTCATTTACGTGACAAGCGGCGTTTACAGGAAGGATGAAGAAGGCAGAATTCCCTATGACGATTCTGCCATAGGATACGATTGGGTACAGGGAATGGAGATAACGAATAAGAATATTACTTAAAAATTCAAACTATAAACTTCAAACTTAAAAAAGTTTACAGTTTACATTTTAAAGTTTACAGTCGGTTTTATGAAATTATTAGTCACCGGCGGCGCTGGGTTTATAGGATCTAACTTTATTCTGTACTGGATGAAAAACTATCCAGAGGACGAAATCGTCAATGTCGATAAGCTGACCTATGCGGGGAATCTCGATAATCTCAAAAGCGCGACCCCAAGCCCTCGATATAAGTTTATCCACTCGGATATTTGTGACGCGGTAGCCCTAAGGGAAGCGCTTGTGGGGGTTGACACAGTAGTTCATTTCGCGGCCGAGACTCATGTCGATCGTTCGATCATGGAACCGGGGGCATTCGTGCGGACGAACGTTGTCGGTACTCATATGCTGCTTGAAGCAGCGCTTGAAGCTCGCGTTGGTCGGTTTCATCACGTCTCAACGGACGAGGTTTTCGGATCACTTGAGCTCGGGTCCACAAAGAAATTTTCAGAAACAACGTGTTACGACCCGAGAAGTCCGTACTCAGCAAGTAAAGCAGCGTCTGACCACCTCGTTCGCGCGTATTTCCATACCTATGGCCTGCCGGTAACGATTACGAATTGTTCAAACAACTACGGTCCGTATCAGTTTCCGGAGAAGCTTATTCCGCTGACAATAACCAATATCCTTGAGGAGAAAAAAGTACCGGTGTATGGCGATGGCAAAAATATTCGCGATTGGCTTCACGTTGAAGATCACTGTCGGGCAATTGACGTCGTTTTACGGAAAGGGAAAATTGGAGAAACGTACTGCGTGGGAGGCTTGAGGCAGGATGTTGACAACAATGCCATGGTCCACAAGCTCATTGGGCTTATGGGAAAGGATCTCTCGGCCATTGAATTTGTCAAAGACAGGCAGGGGCACGACCGGCGGTATGCTATCGATTGGACGAAAATTCAAAGAGAATTGGGATGGAGCCCGCTCCATGATCTGGATACCTGGCTTGTGGCAACCGTAGAGTGGTATACCAAAAATCAAGACTGGTGGAGGCGGACAAAGTCCGGCGAGTATCAGTCATATTACGAAAAGCAATATGGAGCCAAACAATGAACATTTTGGGTACTGGGCTTAGTGGTCTCGTGGGATCCCGCATCGTTATTTGCCTTTCCCCCTCTTATACATTTGAACACGCAAATCTTGAGACGGGCGTCGATATTACTGACCAGAAGACCATTACTGAGCTTATTATTACCTCGCCCGCTTTGTGGGTATTCCATTTTGCCGCTATGACCGATGTTGACGGGTCCGAGCACCAAAAAGGTCAAGGGACCAAGAGCGCTGCATGGCGGGTAAACGTACAGGCGACAGAGTACATCATTGACGCATGCAGGAGGAGCGGGAAGCACCTTTTATATGTTTCTACAGATTATGTGTTTGACGGTACCAAAGACGTGTACAGAGAAGATGACGAGCCGCATCCGCTCGGTTGGTATGCGGTGACGAAATATGAAGGGGAGCGTCGAGTCGGTACGCTTGGACCGTTCGGACTTACCATTCGGATTGCCAATCCCTACAAGAGGCGAGATTTGAAAAAATTGGACTTTGTGCACAAAATTGTTGACCGGCTTAAAAACGGCCAATCGGTGAGAGCTCCAAGGGATCAGATTTTCGTTCCGACGCTTGTAGATGACGTAGCCCGGGCAATTGATGTGCTTGTAGGGAGGAGCGCGAGCGGCGTCTATCACGTGGTCGGAAGCCAAGCACTTTCTCCATATGATGCAGCGCGCCGAATAGCAACAACATATGGTTTTGATGCATCACGTATTATGCCCACGACATTCGACGAGTATTTTCGGGGAATGGCTCCTAGGCCTTTCCATGGACGACTCATAAATGATAAAATAGCCAGATTCGGGGTAAAGATGTCAACATTTGACGAAGGGTTACGACGTATCTACGAGGAAGATTCAGTAGGCGAGAGTCTCTAGGTACTATCGTATACATCTCTTAGGACACTATCTATGACGGTTGCATTTATCGGTCACGGCTATGTAGGGTTAGTAACAGCTTCTGTTTTTGCGGATTTGGGTAATACCGTGTGGGTCGTGGGAAGGACGAAGGAGAAAATTGAAAATCTTAAAAAAGGTACGCTCCCATTTTATGAGCCTGGCCTTGAGGAATTGGTGAAGCGCAACACAAAAGCAGGGAGGCTTATCTTTACACTAGACTACTCAGAAGCAGTAGCTTCTTCGGACATCATTTTTATCTCTGTCGGTACCCCGCCAAAAGAGAACGGCGCGGCTGATTTATCGAGCGTTTTTGCTGCGGCAGAAGGTATCGGAAAGTCACTCGTGGGCTACAAGGTGGTTGTTACGAAAAGCACCGTACCGCCCGGCACAAACCGAAAGGTATCAGAGATTCTCGTCAAACACAAACCAGAGGGGACATCTTTTGCCATAGCGTCCGTGCCGGAATTCTTGCGAGAAGGTACCGCTATAGCCGATACCCTGCACCCGGATCGAGTGATTATCGGAACGACATCGGATCGTGCACAAGAGCTCCTCCTTGAGTTCCATACCCCCATTGACGGGGAAAAGGTGCTTTGCAATGTTGAGACCGCCGAGCTTATAAAGTATGCATCAAACGCGCTTCTTTCGACGAAAATATCATTTGCCAACGCGATATCCTTCCTTTCTGAAAAGGTAGGCGCCGATGTTGAGAAGGTACTGGAAGGCGTGGGGCTTGACCATCGGATCGGAAGAAGTTTTCTCTATCCCGGCGTGGGATACGGCGGAAGCTGTTTCCCTAAAGACGTTAAGGCTCTTATTGCTATTGCCTCCGAACACAATTACGATTTTTCTCTTTTAAAAGCCGTTGACGATATCAACAAACAGGCCCAAGCTCTCTTTACCCAAAAAATTATTCGTCATTTTCATGGAGCATTGAAAAACAGGCAGATTGCGGTACTGGGCCTGTCGTTTAAGCCGGATACCGATGACATGCGTGAAGCCCCGTCTATTTCTATTATCCAAGCGCTGTTGACAGCTGGAGCCGTTGTGACAGAATGGAATGAATTTCGACAGCTAGACCTTGTAAAGCTCGCCAAAAATCTCAAGAGCAGAGTCCTGTTTGATGGCCGGAACATCTATGAACCGGCTCGTGTGAAAGCACTCGGATTTATGTATTATGGAGTAGGCAGAATGTAGAGATAAGGAGGTCATATGAAGATCAAGAAAGCACTGATCACGGGGATTGCTGGGTTTGTAGGAAGTCATTTGGCAGAACTCCTTCTTAAAGAGGGGTATGAAGTGTATGGACTCTGCAGATCCCGTACGAAGCGTGACCACATAGATTCCATCGCCAATAAACTTCATCTGGAGGATGCGGACATGTTGGACTCGCACAGTCTCTACACCACACTCTCGCGTATTAAGCCGGATTACATTTTTCATCTGGCTGCACAGTCATTTGTTCCGACCTCATGGGTCTCCCCGTCAGTGACGCTGGAAGTAAATATCGTCGGAAGCGCGAATCTTTTTGAGGCAGCCCGCCAGGCCGATATTGATCCGGTTATTCAGATCGCGTGTTCATCCGAAGAATACGGGCTAGTGCACGACAACGAATTGCCGATCAAGGAGGAAAATCCGTTACGTCCTCTTTCTCCGTATGCTGTGAGTAAAGTTGCCATGGATTATCTGGGGTATCAGTATTACCAGTCGTATAAAGTGCGGATAGTAAGGACACGTGGATTTAATCATACCGGTCCACGGCGCGGCGAAACGTTTGCAGAGTCCAACTTTGCCAAGCAAATAGCGCTTATTGAGAAAAGCAAACAAGAACCGGTCATCCGCGTGGGTAATCTAGATGCCCAGCGGGATTATACTGATGTTCGCGATATGGTGCGCGCTTACCTCTTGGCAGTTGAGAAATGCGATCCGGGTGATGTATACAATATTGCCGTCGGTCGCGCCATACGCATCGGCGATATGTTGAAGCTTTTGTTATCATTGACAAAAGTCAAAGTAACCATGCAAGAGGATTCCACTCGCATGCGTCCGTCAGATGTGCCGGTTCTTATAGGAGATAATACGAAATTCTCGGCAAAGACCGACTGGAGACCAGAGATCGCATTCGAGAAAACCATGGAAGACCTCCTCAACTATTGGCGCGAGAGGGTCTAAGATGAAAGCGGTTGTCATCCTTCCGACGTATAATGAGCGAGACAATGTACAAACACTCCTTGACGGTGTGCGTAATGCCTGGAAAAAGATACCTCACCACTCGCTTGACATAGTGGTTGTTGATGATTTGTCTCCCGATAAAACAGCCGACGTTGTTGTAGAGTATCATCGGAAACAGAAGAATGTTTACCTCGTTTCCGGGAAAAAAGAAGGCCTCGGGAAGGCACTTCTGCGAGGAATGCGGTATGCGATAGACAAGCTTGACGCAGATATTATAGTCCAGATGGATGCAGATCTTTCCCATGACCCCGGGAGTTTGCCACTTTTTTTACGCGCGATTGATGACGGAGGCGACTTTGTCGTAGGGAGTCGTTACATTGACGGAGGATCAATCCCTAACAACTGGGCAATTCACCGGAAAATTTACAGCATGGCTGGGAATGCCATTGTTCGCTTTGGCCTCGGATACTTAAGGGTTCACGATTGGACTGGGGGATATCGGGCCTATAAACGAGAATTTGCTTCCCGCATAATGAGCGAAATGTCCCTCTATGAGGGATATGTATTTCAGATAGCATTTCTGGATAAAGCGATACATGCCGGCGCACGGGTCGTGGAAGTGCCGATACAATTTAGTGATCGACGGTTCGGCCATTCAAAAATCGCACCATACCAGTACATTCGTGACATCCTGTGGTATGTCGGGAAAGAACGGATTCAGGTGCTCTTGGCAGGATCGTTCGGAAAATTTCTTGTGGTCGGAAGTATAGGATTTATTATTAACACGGTTGTACTCGAGGGGTTGGTTCTCTTTCACTTCCATCCGACGATCGGAAGTATTGTCGGGGCTGAGCTTGCAATCATCTCTAATTTTGTATTGAATAATGCATGGACGTTTCGTTCACAAGCGATCGATCGGGGTCTGAGGCTTCGAAAATTTATTCAATTTAATGCAACGTCCTTGGGGGCGGTCGTGATCCAGGCGGTATCCATAGCTATCGGCACCGCCTTTTTCGGTGTAAATGCGTATCGGGTCTTTTACATAGTAGGCGTTGCCATCGGTCTTGTTTGGAACTATACCATGTATTCAAGAGTCATTTGGAAACAATGATGCCGTTTACTTTCCCTAAAAAGTTTTTGAGCCTCGAGTTATGTATCCTCGTTGGTATCCTTATTCTCGCGGCGTACCTACGTCTGTATAAAATTTCGGAATATATGACGTTTCTAGGTGATGAGGGAAGAGATGTCCTCGTCGTAAAGCGGATGATCGTTGACCACAAGTGGACACTTTTGGGTCCTACCGCCTCCGTTGGAGGATTTTTCCTGGGGCCGATCTATTACTACTTCATGGTGCCGTTTCTTTGGATTTGGCGACTTGATCCCACGGGTCCGGCCGTCATGGTCGCCCTTTTTGGCGTGGCTACCGTGTACCTGGTGTACCGCGCGGGAGGCGATATGTTCCATCCGTGGGTGGGGTTGGTAGCAAGCGCACTGTATGCCCTGTCGCCTGTCGTAATTGCCTATTCGCGATCCTCGTGGAATCCTAACGTCGTGCCGTTTTTTTCTCTTTTGACCATATATCTTTTATGGAAATACGCAAATGATCAGAAGATGCGCGACGTTTTATGGGCCGGTGTATCGATGGGCATTGGCCTTCAGCTGCACTACCTTTTCCTATTTCTTTTTCCGGTTACAGCTATATGGCTTGCATTATGTGGAAAGGTGGGGATGAAATTTCGATCATGGATGCTTTGCGCGGTGGGGTTTGCGATAGGGTATGCCCCGTTTCTCTTGTTTGAGCTGCGCCACGGGTTTCCCAATGCGCAATCAATTATTCAGTTTGTCCTTGCTGGTCGCGACACTGGACTTGTCGGCGAAAAATACTGGAATATTATCAAGGAAGTATTATATCGACTCGTCGGTCGGCTCGTACTGCGTCTTCCTCAGCCGGAAATATGGCCAGATGTTCCGGGGTGGCAGCAAAGAGCATGGCAATGGGGGATAGTTGGGATATTGGCAACTGGAGCGAGCCTGTTGGTCTTGCATGCGATGAGTAAGCCGTTGGGAGTGGTTTCGGAGCAAGAAGGGAATCGATGGAAACAGTCTTCACTGCTGCTCCTGCTTTGGGGTGGCATGGTAGCAGCGTTATTTGGGTTGTATAAGCGGGCGATCTATGATTACTATTTCGGAATTTGGTTTGCATTGCCTTTTTTTCTTACCGCGTTGGTTCTCTATCACATGAAACGAGTTCGTCTAGTGGGCGGCGTGGTATCCATTGCGGGTGTTGTATCTCTCCTTTGGTGGAACTGGCAGGGACGGCCCTTTATTTATGCACCGAATAGTCAGCTCGCACAAGTCAGAAGTATTGCTAAAGAAGCGCTTGATAAGACCCAAGGTCAGTCATTTAATTTTGCCCTGGTCACCCAGGGTAACTCTGATCATGGGTACCGGTATTTTTTTGAAATTTGGGGGAATCCACCGGTCACGATAGAACCGACATTCAAAGATCCGGAGAGAAAAACTGTGACTGATCAGTTGATCGTGATCTGTGAGATGCCAGACTGTAGGCCGCTCGGGCATCCGCTCTGGGAAATTGCAGGGTTTGGGCAAGCGACGATTTCCGGTACCTGGCAGACATCCTTTGTCACGATTCATAAACTGATACACTTGTAGCTATGATAAAGCCATATCTTTCCGTTGTCATTCCCGCATATAACGAAGAGACTAATATTCGTCTCGGTGCGCTTGATACGGTATCCCGATACCTTGATGGCCAGAAGTATGAGCGTGAGGTGATACTCGTCAACGACGGTTCTACTGATCGGACGGGAGAACTCCTTCGTGCGTACACAGCAGGGCACCATAACTTTCGGTTTATAGACAATCACCACATGGGAAAAGCAGGATCGGTAATCACCGGCATGAGAGACGCCAAAGGCGAAATTGTGTTGTTTTGTGATCTGGATCAAGCGACCCCTATCCCCGAGGTTAAAAAACTGCTCCCGTGGTTTGGCAAGGGGTATGATATCGTTATCGGATCAAGAAATAGTAAGCGCGAAGGAGCCCCAATGTTACGCCGTATTATGGCGAAAGGATTTATGATATTGCGAAGCATGGTATTGGGGATTCATGGAATTTCCGACACGCAGTGTGGGTTTAAAGCATTTCGTCGGCAGACGATCGGACGCATTTTTTCAAGGCTGAAGCGATACGGAAAAGTAGAACCTGTCAGCGGATCCATGGTGACGGCGGGCTTTGATATAGAAGTTCTCTATCTTGCAAAAAAAATGGGGTTTTCCATTAAAGAAGTAGCCGTAGAGTGGCACTACGTTGAGACGAGACGAGTCAACCCGATGAAAGACTCCTGGCAGGGACTTATCGATATATTCGCGATCCGTCTTAACGCTTGGCGCGGACGGTATCAGTAACGATCTGATGAAACAGAGAAACACAAGGGAAAGTTTCGTTATTGGCGGCTGGGCGTTTGCTATTATATTTCTGTTTCTTTATTCCTACACCCAGGTTGATTTAAGCCTGACGCTCTCAAGAGTAAGCGCGTGGCAGGTGATTCAGAAATCGTTTCAATTTATAGGGTTTTACCAAAGGCCATTATCTACGTTCCTGTATGTGTCCATTGTGTCCTTGCTCTACGTTCTTTATGGAGCGACCATTAAGGGCGCGCTTCGGGGATGGCTCTCCCGTACCTGGTTGTGGCGGATTATTCTGTCGACAACTGCAATTCTCGTTTTTTCCTACCCTGCATTTTCCTACGACTTGTTTAACTATATGTTTACGGCAAAAACCGTTCTCGTCTATCACAAGAATCCCTACGCGGTCGTACCACTTGAGTTTTCCGGGGTTGATCCTTGGTTATCGTTTCTTCATTGGACGCATCTGCCGTCTGCATATACGCCATTATGGATTTTTATGACTCTCCCAGCGTATATACTTGGGTTTAGAATGTTTCTCCTTACCATGTTTAACATAAAGCTTCTCGTTGGGATTTCCTACATAGGTGCCGTTTGGGCACTTGAGCGGGTGATGGAGACGTTTGACCCAAAAAATGCACGTGTTTCTGTTGCGGTGTTTGCTCTCAATCCCCTGGTCATTGTTGAAGGCCTCGTGAGTGGTCATAACGACATGGTGATGATGGCGCTCTCTATGGTTTCGCTCCTTTTGTTTGTTAAACGCAAAGCGTGGTTTTCTTGGATTGCCCTCGTGCTTTCTATCGCCGCAAAACTCATGACGGTTTTTTTACTGCCGAGCGTGTTGTTTGGGTGGAACAGGAAGATTGCGCTTTTTGGAATGTGCCTGGGATTATTGCTGGTTATGACCCAGAGGGAGGTTTTGCCGTGGTACTTTTTGTGGATAATGCCGTTCGTCGCGCTTTTTCCCGACAACGGGAATATCGTCCTTGTCGCGGGGGGAGTGTCGCTCGGGCTTTTATTGCGTTATGCTCCGTTTATCTATTTTGGTCACTGGGACGCTCCGGTTCCTCTTCTAAAACTTTGGTTAACGACGATTCCGATAGCAGTATCTCTGGCTCGGGTAGCGCTTGTGGCATTTCCCCGATCTCGTCGATCCAGTTAGGGCGCACTAATACATATACTTTACTCGTTTGCCCCATATTCGTAGGTTCAGGTATAATGAGCTCCATATGAATCCCGGTGTTGGAATTCGCTTGCGGCATGGATTCGTGCTCAGCTTGCTCCTTATAGGTCTTTTTATAGCAACACGCCTGACAAACCTTACCAAGCTTCCCATTTTTACCGATGAGGCTATTTACGTCCGATGGGCGCAAATAGGCACACGAGACGCCTCCTGGCGCTTTATTTCTATGACAGACGGTAAGCAACCCCTCTTTACGTGGGTTGCCATGACTATAATGCGATTTGTCCCCGATCCGCTCTATGCCGGTCGGTTGGTGTCGGTTCTTTCTGGGGTAGGAAGTGCTTTGGGTATATTCTTTTTGTCCAAAACATTATTCAAAAGTCTGAGGGTCAGCTTTCTTTCAAGCTTCCTGTATATTATATCGCCCTTTAGTCTCGTCTATGATCGCATGGCGCTGTACGACTCTCTCGTTGCTATGTTTTCTCTGTGGAATCTCTATTTTGCAGTCCTCTTAGTTCGCACGCTTCGGCTCGATGTTGCGCTCATTTTTGGGATGACTCTGGGACTTGGCATGCTCAATAAAACATCTGGTTTTCTGAGCCTTTACCTCGCGCCATTGACCATGGTCCTTATGGACTGGAGACGTGGGAAGATAATTAGGAGAATAGCTCGGTGGGCACTTCTCCTGGCAGTATCTGCTGTATTGTCTCAAGCTGTGTACGGTGTCCTGCGGCTATCGCCATTTTTTCACATGATTGCACAAAAAGACGCAATATTCGTCTATCCTTTCCGCGAGTGGATCAGTCATCCGACACATTTTTTTGTCGGAAACATGAGAGGCCTTATCGATTGGCTGGTGCATTACCTTACGTGGCCTGTCACCATAGCTGCCATCGTGCCCGCTATCTCTATCTTTCGTAAGCCCCGCGAAAAACTTCTTCTCTATGGATGGTGGTTAGCGCCATTTGTCGCCCTTGCCCTTTTTGGCAAGGTGCTCTACCCGCGATTTGTGTTGTTTATGTCGATGCCGCTACTTATTCTTGCGGCAATCGCGGGCAGTATATCAATGACTGGCCAGCAGGATGGGGAGTTTCCGAAGTTGCGAGTCTTTTGGCCGAAGCGTCAAAGCGTGGCCACATCGTCGTCTACACAGAGGGAACATTTGGACTTCTTCCCTATGGACTAGAGATCATGCTTGTCGATAATCCAAATATCGAAATACACGGTATTTGGCCGGTCCCTGAAGACATACCCCAGGAGGTCGCCCGAGACGCGCGCCTTTACCCGACGTACTTTGTCATGAATCAACGCCTGGATGTGCCAAGAGGTTGGCTACTGACACTCGTTGCCTCCTACCCAAAGGGTATCCGTAAAGACAGGACGCTGCGCCTCTATAGTGTTTCGGCTCCGCTCTCCCAAGATGCGAAAGTGAAAAATACTTCTTCAGGGTCCGATAATTCACTATCTTCCCAGAATAAGACTCAGCCAAAACCATGAAACCATTTTTAAAGACCTCCTGGGTTGCCATAGCGGCGATCATAGCACTTTCCTGTATAGTCCTCTGGCCGCTCGCACGAGCCGGGTTTTATGTCACAGACGACGGAGAGTGGATGGTGATACGACTTAGCGCATTTTATCAGAGCTTGCGGGAAGGACAATTTCCTGTTCGGTTCTTAGGCAGACTCAATCATAGCTATGGGTATCCGGTCCCAAATTTTCTCTACCCAGGGTATCTGTATATAGGATCTCTCTTGCACCTTCTTGGCGCGTCGTTTGTCGATAGTGTGAAGCTCGTCATGGCGGCGGCAGTCGTTGGTACCGCAGTTATTATATTTTTTTGGATAAGACGTTCTCGGTCGTACGTTTCTGCTCTTGTGGGGGTAGCCAGTTTTCTGTTTGCTCCGTATTTAGCGTTTGATCTCTATGTTCGTGGATCAGTTGGAGAGGTTTTGTCGCTTTTGCCGGCATCGCTTGTATTCTATGCAGCTGACGCCAATAAGAAGTGGATCCTCCCGATTGCGTTTGCAGCGCTTATCCTAAGCCACAACACGTTAGCGTTCATATTTACGGGTTGTTTTATCGCCTATACGTGCTACCGCAGGCGATGGGAAGCTTTGCCGTTTATGTTCCTTGGATTCGGAGCAGCGGCGTTTTTTTGGGTCCCGGCACTTTTGGAAAAGAGTCTTGTGGTATTTGACTCAATACCCATTGCAAACCCCCTCTTGTATTTTGCAAGCGGAGAGAAGATTTGGCTTATCGGTTTCCCAACGGTCCTTGCAGCCGTATTTCTCATATTTCAAACACGACATAAGAAAAGTGGTGACACAAAATTTTTTCTGGTACTTATCGTGCTCACGATGTTTTTTGCGACTCCAATGTCATTTGCTTTATGGCAGTATAAGCCGCTTGCGTCACTCGTTCAGTTTCCATATCGTCTACTTGCCGTGGGTCTCATAGCGGGGCCGTACCTTATCGCATCTTGTTGGGATAGCCTCCCGCGCAGATGGCGCTTCGTCGTATGTGTAGGAGCAATAGTCATCTGGATTGTCCCTCTCTCCCGTACGCTTGGAGGAGTCAACTACGTGAGGCGGGAGGAGGGGTACTATACTACTAATGAAGCGACCACGACCGTCGCTGACGAGTATATGCCGCGTTGGGTACGCGTCAAGCCGGGGAAGCGCGCAGACGAAAAACTCACCTTTGTTCTCGGTCACGGAACGGTTCAATACCTAACGCACAGTACACAGCGAATAGTGGCAAATATTGTGGCGGCGGAAGACAGTACGATTCAGCTCAATACGCTTTATTATCCGGGGTGGGGGATCACGATAGATGATCAAACAGTTCCCATACGGTACGATAATAGTGGCGGTGTTATGCAGGTTGTGGTCAAAAGCGGCCATCACACCTTTCTCTCTGAGTTTCGGGAAACGATCAGTCGATTTATTGCCGACGCCGTAAGTTTTGTGAGTGTTATCGTATATATCATTGGTGTCATACGATACGCACGGCAGCGGCAACGGCGACAAACATGAATAAAGAAAACAAACACACAATTCACCTCTCGCGCATCATAAAACATGCCGTTGTCCTATGTGTTGTCCTTTTGGCCTCTTATTGGAGTGTCCGGCCACTTTTTGGTCCGGCTCATTCTTATTTTCCCATGCATGACGATACCCAGGTCGGCAGGGTTGTCGCAATGGGAAGGGCGCTTCGCAACGGTCAGTTTCCGGTGCGATGGGTGAGTGATTTGGGGTATGGGTACGGGTATCCACTGTACAATTTTTACGGGCCTTTACCCTATTATATCGGTGGATTATTGTATTCGTTAGGAATACATGGTCTTATCGCGACGAAGTTGGTGATGATGTTAGGAATAGTCCTCGCCGCCGTTACGATGTATATCCTGAGCGCCCGATTCTATGGCGCTACAGGAGCCATCGTGAGTTCTATGCTTTACGTTTATGCACCCTATCACGCGGTTGATGCATATGTGAGAGGGGCAGTTGGAGAGACCTGGGTTTTTGTCTTTCTCCCGCTTCTTGTGTTGGGATTTCTTCTTTCTTCACAAAGAACCCATCAGAAAACGGCGGTGCTTGTCGGGGCCTTGGGTCTATCGGGAGTCATTCTTTCCCACACCGTGTTGGGGTATGTGACTGCTTTGGGGGTAACGGTGAGCGTTGTATTCTATTGGATCGTCCGGCTGGCAAGAGGGGACCGTGATAAACTTGCGTTCCTGTCGCAGGGAGCAATCGTTGCAGTCGGGCTATCGCTCTCAGCATTCTTTTGGCTTCCGGCGATGGCAGAAATGCATGAAACAAACGTTATCAATCAGATAGGGCCAACGGCCCGCTTTTCTGATCACTTTGTTTGTATTTCCCAATTATGGAACAGCGCTTGGGGCTTCGGCGGCTCTGCGTCCGGATGTACAGACGGCATGTCGTTTCGACTTGGAAAACTTCATATCGTGCTTGCGGTATTAGCCGTAGTGCTTCTTTTTATTAGGCGTCCTGTAGGCCTTAGCAGAAGGTATATCGTTGTGGCCATCGGGATCAGTTTGTGTGCCATATTGCTTATGCTTCCGGTATCAGGACCTCTCTGGCAGCTTCTGCCCCGATTTTCGTTTATACAGTATCCGTGGCGATTCCTGGTGTTTGCAGTTTTTGGGCTATCGATGCTATCGGCATCATTAGTCCAGTGGATTTCCTCGCGAGCTCTTCGGTGGTTCGTCGTCTTTGGCTTTATGGTGCTAACCGTATTTCACTATGGAAAACTCTTTTCACCGCAGTATTTGTATGCAATCGGTCCTGACACTCTTGAGACAAACGAAGAGCTTCGTTGGAGGGTATCGAAGATTTCCGATGAGTACCTACCGGGTTCTTTTACACGACCAAGCTCGATCAATGACTTACCCAAAACGCTTATTGAAGGCGACTATGATGTTAACGAAGGAACAGATATTGATACTGAGACATACGTTCGCTCTTATGTCGTAAGCAGTAAACGACAAGAGGTCGCCCTTAATAGAGCATATTTTCCCGGATGGAGATATTATGTAAACGGAAGCGAAGTAAACCCGCGGGTCGTCAGTAATATTCCACATGTAGTGCTCGAATCTGGGAATAGTGTGCTGGAGTTGCGATTTACCAACACGATTTCCCGATTGATAGGAAATGTACTGAGCATTGGGACGTTGTCTGTGCTCCTCTTTCTCTATGGCAAAAAAACCATCGCTTAACGTCGTTATACCTGTGTACAATGAAGAAGTAGAACTTGACAAGAGCGTCAGAGCAGTTCATCGCTATCTGACGGATCATCTATCGGATTTTGATTGGAACATTACCATAGCAGACAACGCATCGACTGATCGGACGCTTGCGATCGCACACAAACTCGCACGAAGCCTCTCGCACATATACGTCCTTCATCTGGACCAAAAGGGCAGAGGGAGAGCGGTAAAGACTGCTTGGCAGAGCGATCACTCAGATTTCGTGAGTTATATGGACGTTGATCTGTCGACGGATCTCAAACATTTTTCTCCCATGGTACGGTCTCTTTTGGGCGGGTACGATGTCGCGATAGGTTCACGAAACGCCCGTGGTGCCCGCGTATACGGGAGAAATATTCTGCGTACCATTACTTCCATTGGATACATGCTCCTTATCAAATTGTTTTTTTGGGTTCATTTTTCCGATGCACAGTGCGGGTTTAAAGCAGTAAGTCGCCGTGTTGTTGAGGCTGTTACTCCTTCCATAGTTGACAATGAATGGTTTTTTGATACAGAGCTGTTGATTTTGGCTGAGAAAAAGGGATACCGGATTTATGAAGAGCCCGTGACCTGGGTTGATAACCCAGGTTCGACGGTACGGGTGATGAAGACCGCACAAGGAGATCTTTTTGGACTTTTGCGGCTTTTTATCACCCGGCCATGGTGAAGGGAGTACTATGTCTGATATTGATATCGCTTCGATTTTTGGAGTATTTTATGTCGTATCCGCGGTCATTTCATTTTTGGGATATTTTTCTGACGTTGGTCTTGCTGCAGCGCTTATTCAAAAAAAAGATGACCTTACCCGAGAGGATCTGGTTACGACGTTTACGATCCAGCAGTTCCTTGTAGGCCTTGTCAGCATTATTTCCTTTCTCTTGTCGGGTCGCATTGCGGATTTTTATCGGTTAGACAGCGCAGGAGTGTATCTTCTTCAGGCACTTATCATCTCTTTTTTCCTATCGTCTTTGAAAACCATTCCTTCTGTTCTTCTGGAGAGGAGGCTTGAGTTTCATAAACTCGTCATCCCCAATATTCTTGAGACCATAGGGTTTTACTTGGTTGCAGTGATTCTGGCTTGGAGGGGGTTTGGCATTTCGAGCTTTACCGCGGGAGTATTAGTCAGGGCTGTGGTCGGTTTGGTTGCAGTATATAGTATTGAACCCTGGCGCGTTGGGATGGGTATATCCAAGCGCGTTGCAACTAGGCTCCTGCGCTTTGGTGTTCCATTTCAGATTAACTCTTTTTTGGCTCTCATAAAAGACGATCTTTTGACGGTATTTTTAGGGAAAGTGTTGCCATTTACCGAAGTGGGATATATCGGATGGGCGAAAAAATGGGCTGAAGTGCCGCTTCGGCTCGTCATGGACAGCGTGGTACGCGTGGCGTTTCCGGCGTTTTCCCGGTTGCAACAGGATATGACGCTTTTGGGCCGCGCCATAGAACGCACACTATTTGGTCTTTCTGTGACGATATTTCCTTTGACGGTCGTCATCGCAACCCTCGTACGGCCGATGATTGATGTAATCCCCAGATACCATAAGTGGGAACCGGCACTTCTCTCATTTTATCTGTTTGCATTATCCTCGGTTCTTGCGTGTTTATCTACACCGCTTACGAATGCACTAAACGCTATAGGGAAAATAAAAATAACTCTGTGGCTCATGGTGCTATGGACATCGTTGACGTGGGTGGTAACCGTGCTTTTTATCCGTTTGTTTGGTTTTCACGGTGTAAGCGCAGCATTGCTCTTTATAGCAAGTACTTTGGTCATTGTGGTCGCACTTGTGAAGCGCATCGTACCTTTTTCTTTTTGGCGAAGCATCAGGGTCCCAACAGTTGGCGTATGTATCATGGGACTATTTCCTTTGGCAGGGAGAGTAGTGTTTGGAAACGGATTCGTATGGAATCTTCTTGCGATAACGATGGGTGGTATACTCTACATAGTATTTGTGTGGCGATTTGAGAGAAATACCCTACAGGTGATTATACGCGACATGCAAATACTTTTGCCATGGAAACAGTCTCGATAGTCATTTCTGCCTTTAACGAAGGATATAGATTAGACCGATGTCTCACGACGTGTACGTGGGCTCATGAAGTAATTGTCGTTGACAGTTCGTCGATGGATGATACCGTCACGGTCGCGAAAAAATACACGAATCATATCTTCAGCCGTCCCAATAATCCCATGCTTAACGTGAACAAGAATTTCGGATTCGGCAAGGCATCAGGAGAGTGGATTCTTTCCTTGGACGCTGATGAAGAGCTCCCCCAAGCACTCGTTGGGGAAATTAGGTCAGCTACAGAAGGAGCTTCAGTGGTGGGGTTCTGGATTCCGCGAAAGAATATTATTTTTGGAAAATGGATACAGCACGGAATTTGGTGGCCCGATAAACAGCTTCGCCTCTTTAGAAGAAACAGAGGGAAGTTTCCCGGCAAACATGTGCATGAGTCGATCGAGGTAGACGGCCCGACCCTGACCCTTACCCAGCCGTTTATTCACCACAACTATCAGTCTGTATCTCAGTTCATTCGCAAAATGGACACGCTCTACACAGAAAGTGAAGTAAAGAATCTTCTGGCGGCTGATTATCGACTGAATTGGTATGATGCTGTACGGTTTCCCATGTCTGATTTTCTCAAAACGTATTTTGCACAAGAAGGGTATAAAGACGGACTACACGGTTTAGTTTTAAGCATGTTGCAGGCTTTTTACTCGTTTATCGTATTTGTCAAGCTTTGGGAACAAAGCGGTTTTGGACAGAGAGACGTGGACATATCGGATGTATCTGGGGAGTTTCATCGTGCGGGAAGAGACATAGAGTACTGGATGCTCACAAACCAGATGAGACGAACGAAAAATTTTCTGTTGCGTATAGGACTTAAGCTCAAACGTCATTATGTCGCGAAGCGTTAATGTCATGTTGGTGATATCGTTTTTGCTCCTTGTTGCAGTCAATATAGCATTTTTGGACTTCGTGATTTTTTTACCGAAAAAATTCGCTCCCGAGAATGTGAGCACCGTCGCAACTCCCGCTCCTCAATCTATCCTTGACACCGATTGCCCCAATTCGTGCAGAGCGCTTATTGCGCGTGAGCAAGCAGTCCGTGTGTTATCCTCAACACCATCCAATCAAGAATCGGATCAAATATCGTCCGTACCGGTTGCTGCCAAGGAATACGTCATTCCGATCGGGTCAGGCGTTGTGAAAAGCGATTCGTGGCAAGATGTCGCTGGTGCCGAAGCAACGGTGGATACGAGAAATTATCCGCCGATAAAATCAGTAACACTTGAAGTGTACCTTAAGATTCCGACCGCCAATGGACAAATCCGCGCCAAGCTTTTTAACGTCACAGATAAACACGATGTGTGGTTTAGCGAAGTGTTTTCCGAGGGGCCTGTTCTTACGAAAAAGGAAGTATCTGTTGCGCTTGAGCAAGGGTTAAAAACGTACAGAATCATGGGACTATCGACACTCCGATATGAAGCAAACGTCGAAAATGCGAGGCTTCGAATCGTTACCTATTGACATGAACAGCGTATCTATCATCCTCGTCAATTGGAACGGTAAAGAGGATACTCTTGCGTGTCTCGCTTCTCTCGGCAAGTTTAAAGTTAAAAGCCCGCCCGCCGGCGAGGCAGATGCAAAGTTCAAAGTTATTGTGGTGGACAATGGTTCAAGCGATGATTCCGTAGCGGCAATCAAGAAGAGTTTTCCTGAGGTTGACGTTATAGAAACTGGTCGGAATCTTGGGTTTTCGGGAGGAAATAACGTCGGCATCCGTCGGGCGCTCGAGCATGGCACGGATTTGGTGTGGCTTCTCAATAACGATACGGTCGTTGATGAAAACGCGTTATCAGCCCTTCTTGAAGCCTTTACACAGCCTGATGTGGGTGTCGTAGGCTCCAAGATCTATTTTGCGCCGGGGCGGGAATATCACAAGGAGCGATATGAGAAGAAAGACAGCGGGCAAGTCCTATGGTATGCAGGAGGCATCATTGACTGGAACAATATGTACGCGTCGCATCGCGGAGTCGATGAAGTGGATAAAGGTCAATATGACAAGATAGAAGAGACTCCGTTTGTCACCGGTTGTTCGATGATGGTCAAAAAGCAAGTATTTGAAAAAATCGGATTACTCGATGAGAAGTTTTTTGCGTATCTAGAAGATCTAGATTTTTGTTTACGAGCAAAACAAATGGGATATAAGCTACTTTATGTGCCGCAATCAATAATTTGGCACAATAATGCCGGTTCAAGCGGCGTTGGCAGTCAGCTTCATCAATACTATATGACGCGCAATCGGCTACTCGTCGGTATGCGCTATGCGCGCCTGCGGACAAAATTTGCGCTCATTAGGGAAGCCTTGCGCATGGGGATGATGGGACCCTCTATCCGTCGAAAAGGAGTTGTGGACGCTATGATTGGAAGATGGGGAAAAGCATGAAAATATCAGCAATAATTATAACAAGAAATGAAGAAGCGAGGATAGAAAAATGTTTGTCATCCCTTGCATGGGTTGATGATATCGTTGTTGTTGACAATGGATCCACAGATAACACGCGGGGAATAGCCCAAAAACAAGGAGCGACCGTTATCTCCTCCGGAAAAACTCGTGATTTTGCCAAGCTTCGCAATATTGGTAAGGAGAAAGCTCATGGCGAATGGCTTTTGTATATCGATGCTGATGAAACTGTGACGCAAGAGCTTGCCAAGGAGATTAAAAAAGCGGTCAGCGGTCAGCGGTCAGCGGTCAGCGGGTATGAAATCAGAAGGAAAAATTATTACTTGGGTCACGAGTGGCCGGGAGACGAGCATATTCTTCGATTGATGCGCAAAGACGCACTCGGGCAGTGGTACGGAGAACTCCATGAAACTGCCCGCGTTCAGGGTGAAAAGGGCAGGCTAAACGCTCCAATACTTCATGACACTCATCGGTCGCTTACGGAGATGGTTGCAAAAACCAATGAGTGGTCGACTGTTGAGGCGAAGCTTCGGTTTGATGCCGGGCATCCACCTGTTGTTTGGTGGCGATTCGTGCGGGTTATGCTGACGGCGTTTTTTGATTCCTTTATCAGGCAAGGGGGCTGGCGAGTAGGTGTTGTGGGGTGGATCGAGAGCATCTATCAAGCCTTCAGCATGTTTATCACGTACGCAAAATTGTGGGAGTTACAACACAAAAAAAGGTTATGAGAGTCATCGTTCTGACCGGACCACCAGGAGCGGGGAAGAATACCATCGCACAGATAATTGCAAAACAAAAAAATCAATGTGCGGTGATTGATGTGGATTTGGTTAGATGGATGATTCTTCAGCCGCATAAGGCGCCGTGGGAAGGAGAGGCGGGCAAGAAACAGCAATTGCTCGGTGTGCAAAATACCTGCTTGGTGGCAAATAATTTTCTTAAAGAAGGATATGAAGTGATTATTCTTGACGTATTAACAACCGACACTGCAAAGCTTTACAGAAAACAACTCCAAAAAAGCAATGTAAAAATCCTTTTGTTACTTCCGACGTATGAAGAAATTCTAAGAAGGAATATAATTCGCCCCCCTCGGTTGAAAGAGGGTGAGGTAAAAATGCTTTATGATCAACAAAGGGCATTTAAAGGGTATGATGAAATTATAGACAATACTCATCTTTTTCCAGAGGATACTGCACAAAAATTACTTCAACATTTTAGTATATGAAAAGACAACTTGAGGATACTACACGAATTGCTCTGTTTAAGGGGAGAAGAATACGGAGAACGCTGTATCAACGAGAATGGTGGTTTGTGGTGGAAGATGTAGTTTTGGCGCTCATTGATTCTAATGATCCAAAACAATATATCCAGAGGATGAAAAATCGCGATTCGGAATTATCTAAAGGGTGGGTACAAATTGTACATACCCTTTTTATGGAAACGTCCGGTGGTAAGCAAAAAATGATTTGCGCCAACACCGAAGGAATATTTCGCATCATCCAATCAATACCATCTCCTAAAGCTGAACCGTTCAAACGGTGGTTACTCACGGATGAATGGCAGAAACGTGGGGCGCAGGAGCAAAGAGACTACGAGATATTGACCGCAGAAATTTCCAAAGCAACCTTTGGTGTTACTCCGAGTCAGTATAAAGATTTAAAAAGATTAAAGAGGGAAAATCTGCGTGACCACATGGACGACCTGGAGTTGATCTTTACAATGCTCGGAGAGCGCTCGACCATGGAAATTCACCGCAATGAACATTCCAGGGGAGTTCCAAAGCTAAAGTCCGATGCCAAAGCCGGTGGAGAAATAGCAGGAGGAGCCAGGAGAAATCTGGAAAAACGTCTCGGGAGGTCAATAGTTTCAAAGAAGAATTATTTACCGTACATAAAGAGATTGAAAAACTAATCAATGAAACATTTTTTGATACGATTAATGCCGATTTTTTTTATTTTTTCAGTCTGGTTTATCTTCGCGTCGTCGTATTTCCTCAAAGGCCTGGTGCCGTTTCCGAGTAAATACCTGGTCACGTTTTTTCCGCCGTGGAGCGCCCAGTATGGCATGCCGCTCAAAAACAACGCGATGCCGGACGTCGTCACCCAGATTTACCCATGGAAGAGGATCACTATCGATAGTTGGAAACAGGGACAAGTTCCGTTATGGAACCCTTATAGCTTCTCTGGTACGCCGCATGCGGCCAACTATCAGACGGCTGTATTTTCTCCCGCCAATCTCCTCTACTTCATATTACCGTTCATCGATGCGTGGAGTATCTCTATCCTCCTTCAGCCACTCCTTGCGGGGATATTCATGTACCTCCTTCTTCGTTGTTCAGATCGGTCGCAGGAAGCAAGTCTCATAGGATCGATTTCTTTTATGTTCTGCGGATTTTTGACCGTCTGGATGGCGTACGGGACGCTCGGGTGGGCGGTGCTTTGGCTTCCGCTTCTTTTTGCAGCAGTAGTTAGACACATGAGTAAGCCATCATGGTGGAATCCTGTCATTGTTTCGCTCGCTCTTGCATGGTCGTTTTTTTCCGGGCATTTCCAAATGAGCGTTTATGTACTGGTTGCAACGTTGGCGTTTGTTGTCTACCAGTCCATACGAACGAAACGAAAGAAGGCGGGTGTTGAGTTAATATTGGCAACAGTGTTAGGCCTACTCCTTAGCGCACCACAAATCCTTCCTTCGCTTGATGCGTACGGCCGGTCAGTACGAAGCGAATTATTTACGCAGGTCGGCGGCATCTCATGGCAATATATCATTACTCTATTTGCGCCTGATTTTTACGGCAATCCCGTGACGCGTAACGACTGGTTTGGGTTTTACGCGGAATGGGCGTCTTATGTCGGCGTCGTGCCGCTTCTATTGGCGGTGTACGCCGTGGTGCGACGGAGTAAGCATATAGGATTTTTTCTGGGACTTGCCGTCACCTCACTTCTTATCGCAACCCCTTCTCCTGTCAATGCGCTTATTGTCTGGCTTAAGTTACCTGCAATCTCCACAAGCTATGCAGCAAGGATCATTATCCTCACCAGTTTTTCGCTAAGCGTCATTGCAGCATATGGGCTGGATGGATTGCGGGAAGATTGGGGAAAGAAAAAAATGTCTTCAGTGTTTTCTACAGCCATGATTGTCGGTGCGTTTCTTATTATTGTGTGGGGGATTGTTGTGATCATACGACCGTTTCCCGTTGATAAACTTCTGATCGCGCGAAGGAATCTCATACTTCCTACAGGTTTTGCACTAGGGTTTTGCGCGCTTGCGTATGTGTATCCGGAGGTAGATATTTTGTCGTTCCTCAAAAATAAAGTCGGTCATGAGAGGATATTCGGCAATCTCGGCGGTGAGGTAACCAATGCGTTTAACTTCTCCGGTATTGAAGGGTATGATGCGGTGTATCAGAAACGGTATGGAGAGTTTATCCGGTCGGTGAGCAACGGACAAATTATTACTCCTGAGCGGTCCGTGGTACAGTTTCCAAAAATTGCGAACTTTTCCGAACAAGCATTGCAGCTACTGGGGGTGCGCTACATTGTTCACCGAGTAAGCGACGGCCGATTCTCATGGGCATACCCGTATTGGGAATATCCGTATTACCGGAGTCTTTACCGTAATGAGTATTACGAGCTGTTTGAAAATCAAAAAGCACTGCCGCGTGCATTTTTAGCTTCTTCTTACGTTGTTCGTGATACTGATCAGGATATTGTTGATACACTTTATTCGGAAGAGTTTGATTTCAGGCAGACCCTCGTTTTAGAAACCGATCCGGAGATTGCTCCGGTACCAGGAGAGGGAACTATTGATATAGCGAAGTATACTTCCAATGAGGTGGTGATAAAGACGATCTCGACTGTTCCTAAGCTTCTTTTTCTTTCTGATGTGTATGATCCGGGATGGAGAGCAATGGTTGATGGTAAGGAGGCGCGGATCTATCGCGCGGATTATGACTTTCGCTCGGTTGCCATGCCCGCGGGTGAGCACACCATCCAGATGGTATACTGGCCGAGGAGCTTTGAGATCGGATTGTGGTTGGCGGGAGCTGGAGCAGCGTTGCTTGTTATATCTACAGGGAGGCATCTTGTCAGAAAGACATGAAAATCGGAATCTATAATCCATATGTTGATACGCAGAGCGGTGGGGAGCGGTATACGCTTACTCTTGCCTCTCATTGGTCCAAGGTGCATGACGTTTCCGTCTTTTGGGATAAAAGCGATATTCTTGATGAGACACAAAAACGGTTAGACATAGATCTTTCGAGGGTGAACGTAGCTCGGAATATTTTCCGAGGATCTAATATATTCAAGAAGTTATTCTTAACGCGTCAATATGATCTTATTTTTGTATTAAGCGACGGGAGCATCCCTTCCACCTTGGCTAAGCGAAATATTCTCCACTACCAAGTGCCGTTCCCGACAGTTGCCTACTCAACAGTAAAGCTTTTGCGTTACCAGAAAATCGTATGTAATTCGAAATTCACAAAGCATGCGCTTGACTATCGAGTCGCCAGAGGTGCCATGGTGATCTATCCACCGGTACCTCCGATCCAAGCGAGTGAGAGAAAAAAGGAAAAACTTATTCTTTCAGTGGGACGGTTTACCGGTTTCCATACTGCTAAAAAACAACATGTGCTCATGGAAGCATTTGCCCAAGGCCTTAAAGAGAAGAAATGGAATGGATGGAAGTTGGTACTTGCCGGAGGATTTCTACCAGGCGACCAGGAATATTTTGATACACTCAAGGAGATGGCAAAGGGTTTGCCGATAACCATCGAAGCGAACATCTCTTGCGATTGCCTCACGGACTACTATCGAAAATCGAAGATTTATTGGCACGCGGCCGGATATGGCGAAACGGATCCCCGTTGGATGGAGCACTTCGGCATTACGACGGTAGAGGCTATGTCCGCCGGAGCCGTACCTGTCGTGTTTGCGGCCGGCGGTCAACCGGAAATCGTCGAAGACGGCAAAAACGGATTTCTCTGGAGGACCGTCAATGAGCTTCTTGAGAAAACCAACAACGTTATCATGAATAAAAAAGACGCGGCAATTTTTCAAAAGAACGCGATACAAACAAGCAAACAGTTTTCTGTGTCGCGGTTTTGTGATGCATTTGACGAATTGCTCTCCCAGATCGCTTTATGATGTATAAATCATTACGTGTTTGGTCCCCTGATATATGGGCAATTTCTGCTTTCATTGTTATTGTGGCAATTTTCTTTTCACCGACTATTTTTCAGGGGAAATTGCCTGTTCCCTCTGATGCGCACGTGGGTCTTTATCATCCCTGGAGAGATTTATATAGCAGTAAATATCCCCGAGGCGTGCCATTTAAGAACTTTTTGATCACCGATCCGGTGAGGCAGCAAATTCCATGGAGGAAAATTGCGATTGATCAGTGGAAGGAAGGCCAAATTCCTTTATGGAATCCATATAATTTTTTCGGTTCACCCATCCTCGCCAACATTCAGGCAGCGGCGCTTTATCCCCTGAATATTCTCTTTTTCCTATTCGCATTTGCCGACGCATGGACGATCCTCATTTTGCTTCAGCCGATTTTGGCCGGACTCTTTATGTATTTCTACTTGCGATCACTTGACCTCCGACCCATCGCAAGCCTTCTGGGAGCAGTGGTGTGGACTTTTTCTGGATTTAATATAGCCTGGTTAACATGGGGGACGATAGGGCACGTGGTGCTCTGGTTGCCGCTCGCGCTTCTTGCTGTTGATAAACTCACGAAAGGGCGATTCCCGGAATTAAAGCAGTCTCAATTCCGGGAATCGATGATAAAGATTGCATGGTCTGCATTTTTTGTTGCGTCCATGATTTTTCAATTTTTTGCCGGGCACGCGCAGGTATCTCTGTATTTTATTCTCGTGGTCATCGCTTACGCCACCATGCGGATCCTTCAGGCGAAGGAACGGAAAAAATCGATACAGTTGTTTGTGTTGTTGCTGGGCCTTTCGGCGTTATTAACGGCTATTCAATGGGTGCCACTTCTGGATTGGATTCGGCAGAGCAGCAGAGTCATTGACGGATCGGATTGGCGTCAAGAGGGGTGGTTCATCCCGTGGGTTCACCTTGTTCAGTTTGTAGCGCCGGATTTTTTCGGTAACCCGACGACATTAAATTACTGGGGTCAGTGGAATTATGGAGAATTTATAGGTTACATCGGGATATTACCATTGGTGTTTGTATTCATCGCTATTCTTTCTCAATCTGCAAAGAAGTACAGATTTTGGATTGGCATTGTTGTTGTCGCTTTACTTTTTGCACTACCAACGCTTATTTCATATCTGCCCTTTGTTCTCAAGGTTCCTATACTCTCCTCAATCCAACCGACGAGACTTCTTTTCCTCGTGGATTTTTCCCTTGCTGTTCTTGCGGCCTATGGAAGTAATGCCTTTATTGAAAACTCAAAGAACGTGCGTTGGGGCTTGGTGATCGTAAGTATCGGTGTTGTATTGGGATTCCTCTGGGGGATCATTATCGCCTCGCGATTGGGTATTTTCGATGCATCAATCCGGGTAAATCTTGATGTAAGCGCGAGTAATCTTCGGTTGCCTACCCTGTTATATATAGGCGCCACGATGCTTCTTGTCGCATCGCATCGTTTGGGAAAAAACAACATCGCGCGAAACGTACTATTATTCGGCTTTGTCGTTCTCGTGGCCGCTGATCTCCTCCGATTCGGATGGAAGTTTACGCCATTTACCCCGAAAGAGTATTTTTTCCCTGAGACCGCGATCATTTCATTTCTCAAGAAGCAGCCCAAGCCGTTTCGCGTGATGAGTGTGGACAAAAGACTCGCGCCGCCAAACACGCTTTCGTTTTGGGGAATTGAATCTATTGAAGGATATGATCCGATCATTTCGAGCCGCTATGAAGAATTTATGGCAGCGGTGGCACGTGGCAAGCCGGATATCGCTCCACCCTTTGGGTTTCATAGGATTATTACTCTGGACACTGGTGATTCACCGTTGGTTCCCATGATGAACGTCCGATATATTCTCACACTTAGTGACCTGACAAGGCCATACTTTTCAAAAGTTTTTGAAGAAGGTGAAACCAGAGTCTATGAAGACACACGCGTATTTCCACGCGCATATTTGGCTTCACACATATTGACGGCAACTACTAAACAAGAAGCAATTGAGGACGTATTGAAGAGTTCAGTATCCAAGGAGTCTGCGGTCGTAGAGGAGAATGTGCGTGTTGACGGCGAACCGCTATCGCCCGACGAAACTGCTTCAGTTGTTTCGTATGAGATAAATGAGCTTCGTATACAGGCATACACCCGCGCGCCACGTCTTTTGGTCATTGCAAACGGTTTTGACGAGCATTGGAAGGCTTATATCGACAGCCAAAAGACGCAGATCGTGAGAGCCAATTATATATTCCAAGGGATCGTTTTGCCCGAGGGTAGTCATTCTGTTGACGTAATATACAGATAGGAAGAGACGCATGGTGATGTCCACTCCCGGCAAGCTCCCTCGTGACAGATTTCGTCGTCTGGTACAATCAAATAGTATGGCAATGGGACCGACCGTCAGTATCATTATCCCGAACTGGAATGGGCAAGAACTATTAGAGCGAAATCTCCCGCAAGTATTGGCTGTCACAAAAGAAGCTGGAGAGATTATTGTTGTCGATGACGGGTCCACAGATGATTCGGTCAACATATTACGGGAAAAATTTCCGATGATTCGAGTTTTACAGAAGAAATCGCATGAGGGCTTTGCGAGTACCGTGAATCAAGGAGTGCGTGCAGCAAGTAGTGACATAGTTGTTCTTCTTAATACCGATGTGGAGCCAGAAAAGAATTTTCTTGCACCGCTCATACTTAATTTTGACAGTCCACAAGTTTTTGCTGTTGGATGTATGGATAAAAGTATCGAAATGGGTAAAACGATTCTTCGTGGTCGCGGATTAGCAAAATGGGAGAAAGGCTTTTATGTGCACTCTCGCGGTGACATCGATAAAACTGATACCGCATGGGTATCTGGAGGTAGCGGTGCTTTCCGAAAAAGTTTTTGGGAAAAACTTGGGGGAATGGATACACTCTTTAATCCTTTCTACTGGGAAGATATCGACATTAGTTACCGAGCAAAACATATGGGATATCGACTTATGTTTGAGCCAAAAAGTGTCGTGAGACATTACCATGAAAAAGGAAAAATTTTCATGAATTATTCAACTTTTTTTATCAAGAGAATTGCGTACAGAAATCAATTTCTTTTTGTATGGAAACACGTTGGTGGCCGCCACATGATTGCGCACTGTCTATGGGCACCACTTCGATTAGTCCAAGCGGCCATGAGTGGCGATATAGCCATGGTTGCAGGGTATCTCAGCGCGACTATCAGAGTCGGTGGTGTCCTGCGATATCGATTCCAATCTTTTCGTGAAAACAAAGTAGTCATCGCATGATTTTGATCGAACTCATAAAATATATTATAGGAGTTACGCTTCTCATGTACCTTCCGGCAGAGGGAATATTTTCGTTTGGGAGGCTAGATGTATCAGGGTGGAAACGAATAGCTCTCGTGTCTATTTGTGGAGTAGTATTGTTGACCTTTGCAGAGTATGGACTTTCGCTTTTAAAACTTCGCTATGCGGTATTTCCATTTGTGCTCATTCTTTCCGGTATAGGGCTATGGAGACGTTCAGCGTGGATCAAGTATATTCAAAGAGATTGGTCTGGGCCACATTGGATACTTTTCATATTTGCGCTATTGTATTCATTATCGGTAACAGGGAGTGGATGGATCACAAAAGAAGGCCTTATACTGCGTGGGATCAATGCGTCTGATGGAATATGGAATGTCGCGCTTATCAGCGAGCTTGGGGAAATGATCCCACCGGAGCACCCGGGCATTAATGGAGTTCCCTTAAAAGGGTATCATGTATTTTATAATCTTTGGGTTTCATCTATAGCACGGTTTACTTCTCTTGATAGGGTCTCACTGCATTTTCAGTACATCCCAATGACTATGTCTCTCCTGTTGGTATATATCCTGTACGTCATCGGAAAACAATTAAGTAAAAATAGTTACGCTGCGCTTTGGTCAACAGGCATAGCCTTATTCGGAGGAAGTTTTTCCTATGTATTACCTTTGTTCTATCACGAGAAAGTGAGCTGGGACGACGCTTTTGGAATTACTCAACCAGGATCGCTACTCCTGAGCCCTTCTTTTGTGAGTTCACTCATTATTTTTATTGCAGCAATTGTCTTATTGGACGAATATATACGGAGACCATATCCAATTACTGGGTTTTTTCTGTCTCTCTTGGCCGGTATCGCTGTGGGTTTCAAAGTGTATGCCGGTATGATTCTTCTTCCTATTATTTTTGTAATGACAATCTATGTATGGGTGGTACAAAAAAAGCATCATATGATATTCATATTGATAGGAAGCATGTTCATCGCATTGCTTGTATTTTATCCTTTCAATGCCAATTATGGTTTTTTACTCTATCAACCACTTTGGCCACCACACCGTATTATGCAGGGAACGTTAGGATTTACCAATTGGGAACTAAAGAGACAGACACTTACACAACTCGGGAGTTTTTTCGGGCTCATAAAGCTTGAAATAATTGCTTTTACAGTATTTTTTTTCGGTAATCTCGGTACAAGAATCATTGGATTTATCGGAATTAAAAAATTTTCTTTTAGTCAAATGAGCTATATTCACACGTTTTTGTGGTTAGCTGTAGGCATTTCATTTATAGTTCCTATGTTTTTCATCCAACCGATCGGTGCGTTCAACATGATTCAGTTTTTTTGGTATTATCTTGTCTTCGTAGGTATCCTTTCAGGATGGGGAATATACGAATTTCTTCAACGATTTTCCAAAGTCCCTAGGTATATCATCGCATCGTTAATAATCCTCATAACAATCCCGTCAGCAACAGAAAAAATACTTGCCTACTTCCCATTTTCGCCAACACATATAACGATATCAAGCAGTGAGTTATCTCTCTATGATGTCATGCAGAAAACGGGATCGTACAACGATGCAGTATTGATCGTTCCTTCGTTGCCCGAGTATTCAAAAGCTGAGCTATCCAGATGGTTCTGGGGCTCATCGCCTCCAAAGGTAAGTGCATTTGGTCATAAGCGAGTGTTTTTGGGTAACGAGGTAGTTCAATTTCCCTATGAAGAGTGGATCGGGCCACGGATAACACTCCTCACGTCACTTATGGGGCCACAAACGAAAACAAATATATCTGAGGAAGAAATACTCGAAGCAAGAAACTCCCTGAAGACACTCATCGATTCATATAAGATTCGATTTATTCTCTCTCATGTTCCTTCGCTATGGTTTACGAGTAAATTTGGATTAAAAGAATTAATAACGAAAGACGGTTTATCTTTGTATGAAGTGCGACCCCTGTAATATATCATGAAACGAAGCATTTCACTTGTCATTCTTTTTTTCTCTCTTCTAAGCGTCATTTCCTTTAGAAATTATTTCTTCAAAGGGTTAGTGCCGATTCAGTTTAACCTTTTACCGTCATTTTATAGCCCGTGGAAATATTTTTCGTGGCCGGAATATCAATCTGGAGTACCGAATAAACCGATAGGTACGGACAATCCAAAACTTTTTTATCCGTACAGAAAATTTACTGTCGATGAACTCAAGAACGGCAGAGTACCGCTATGGAATCCGTATGTTTTTTCCGGAAATATTCATGCAGCGACATATCAAGCTGCGGTATATTATCCGTTGAATTTTTTGTACTTCATTTTACCGCTTGCGGACGCATGGAGCATCCTCGTCATATTGCAGCCGATTCTTACCGGACTCTTTACCTTTCTTTTTCTCAAATCTCAAAAAATATCAGATAAGGGAAGTATATTCGGGGCTTTGAGTTTTGCATTTTCTGGCTGGATGATTTCCTGGTGGGAGGAGTCTATTGTCATCGTGCATAGTATCCTATGGCTACCGCTAGCTCTGTATGGATCAGTTTTATTGTGGGAACAGAATCAGCATGCCCTGAAAGGGTTTCTCCTCATCGTTATTGCTTTGTCTATGTCAATTCTTGCAGGATTTTTACAAATGACGCTATATCTCGGGATAGTGTTCTTTTTCTGGAATATGTATTTACTTTATACATCAAAAAACAAATCATTGGGTAAGCTCGGTTGGCTTGCCGCTTCAGTGTTGTTGACACTCTTGGTGACGGGGGTGCAATGGCTTCCTGCTTTTGAGGCGTACGCTTATTCTCCGCGGAAAGTTGTAGCCGCGACGTTTCTATTTGAGGAGTTTCTTGTGCCACTTCGCCACCTCGTCACCTTTCTATCCCCTGATTTTTGGGGTAACCCGGGTACTTATAATTACTTTTTTCCGGGAATTTTCTATCACGAAAAAGTTATATACATGGGAATCGTGCCGCTCATCTTTGTTCTCTATAGTATTTTTCATGGCAGAGGAAGAGAGATCGTATTTTGGAAAATTACAAGCGTTGTGTTTCTTTCACTTGGATTTGCCCTGCCGACCAGTTGGTTATGGTACGTATTGCGAGTTCCTATTCTATCGGTTGCCAACCCGAGCAGAATTTTCGTCGTCGCGAGTTTTGGTTTTTCAGTTCTCGCTGCGCATGGATTAGATCACTGGTGGCAACATATGTCGCGGCGAAAATTATTAGTGTCCATTTCTCCTATAGCTATCGGATTTATTCTGTTGTGGATTTTCGTACTCAGTATGTATGTAGTCAACTATCATTACATGGATATTATGAAGATTTGCTCCGGGACTCCCGCGCTTGGTCCTTATTGTAAATTAATCAGTACATCAAGCGTAGCAAAATGGAGTACCCCCTATGCGACCATATCTTTGAGAAACCTCGTACTCCCAACCGTTTTTTTCATGGTGAGCGTTATTTCGATAGTAATATTTTCGAGAAGGAAAATAATTCTGTATGTGATGCTTCTCCTCATTGTTTTTTCGAGTGACCTTTATTTTTCAACTAAATTTTTATATTTCTCCGATCGTCAATTCGAATTCCCACTCGTTGAACCCATTCGTAAGCTCAAAGAGCTTGCTGGAATTTCCCGTGTGTGGAGCTACGGTAACGCCTATATCGAAAAAAATATGTTATCGTATTACGGTGTGTATTCGACAGAAGGATATGATGCCTTATTTTCGCAGCGCTATGGCGAGTTGCTCTATATTATTAAAAATGGTGGCGTGATAACTGATCAAATTCACCGGACGGACGTTGACCTGAAACAAGCGTCTGAAATTGAGTCCTTTGGAAATATCGAAGAGAGACTTCACGTAATGTCGCTATTAGGCGTCAAATATATTCTTGAAGTGAAACGTGGTGAGAACAAGGATAAGGTCCTTACGGAAAACCGATTTCCGAAAGATCTTTTTAGTCTCGCGTGGGAGGATGATGCATGGCGAATATGGGAATATAAAAATGCCCTTGCTCGTGCACTTTTTATTCCAGAGTTTGTCGTTGAGACTGATCGTCAACAGATGGTGAGTCGTCTATTTACTAGTACTTTTGATATGAAAAAGACAATTGTACTTGAGGAAGAGCCAGCGCTCATCCACCAGACCAGTACCCGTAAGTATTCTGCTATACTGGAAGCTGAGGCAGAAGTTTCGATCAAGAAGTACCAACCGACGACTGTTGAGATTGCCATTCGAGCGCCTGTAAATGGATTTTTATTTTTGTCGGATAATTATTTTCCTGGCTGGAACGCTACGCTTGATAACGTTCCGACAAAGATATTCCGAGCAGACTACGCGTTTCGGGCAGTTGAAGTGCCGGTGGGCGAGCACACCGTGAGGTTTGTATACGCCCCGCGGTCATTTACTGTTGCGTGTCTTATTTCCGTTTTCGGAGTGCTTGCCGCCATTGCGTCGGTGGCGTGGGGTGTTCGAAAGAATCATGAGAACCAATAATGAGTTGAAATCCAATCGGTCATACGTACTCTGTTTCGTCGGAATAATCATTCTGGGGCTTGCCCTTCGTAGTGTTCGTATCGTTCATGTACCTCCCGGTATTACCAATGACGAGCTTGGATATGTCTACAACGCATACTCGATTGCAAAAACCGGAATGGACATTTATGGAAATCGATTTCCCATTCTTTTTCATATAGGCAATTGGCCGTTTATGCCGATTCCTACGTACATCCTCGCGTCAATTTTTCTCTTTGTTTCCCCCACACAGTTGACCGCTCGTTTGATGAATATCATCCTCGGAACAACGGGAATTGGCATACTTATTATTCTTGTTAACCATATTTATAAAGATAAACGCCTGGCCCTTCTGTCAGGATTAGTACTTGCCCTCTCTCCGTGGCACATACATTTTAGTAGAACTGCATATGACGGACCGGTGGCAATTTTCTTGTATCTTGTTGGAGTCCTTTATGGATGTATAGCTTCGAGAAAGCATTGGTTTCTTTTCCCGATGTATGTTTTTGTTGCTCTGGGAGTAGGCTCTCACAGGGCTTCGTCAGTCATCGCGTTCCCGATTACCCTCTTCACATTTTGGTATCTCTGGCCATCCTTGGTACGTAAGCGCCGCTATGTCATCGAACTGGCTATTGGGATTCTGTTTATTCTCGGAATATTTTT
>Ga0075708_101_pt2 | contig 39307 bp, 37 predicted proteins | sample RifGroA2_FD_67739 | JGI IMG/M metagenome (GOLD analysis project Ga0075708, IMG submission 67739) | Microgenomates bacterium GW2011_GWA2_47_8 | reverse complement strand
AGACAAAAAGGAGCAAGACTCCAAGGAACGCAAACAGTCGAGCCTTATGGTCTCCCTTTCCGTGCACTCCCCATTCTGGTAACACACGGCAGACGAGCACTTTCACCCAAACCCCGCATTGATACAACCCAAAACCTTCAAAAAGTGCAAGAATCGTATAAGAAGGCAGTAAAAACCGCTCATACGTGGCAAGCGAGAATCTGTTGGCGAGCGGGAAACTTGCGTAGGAAATAAAAACCGGCCCGACCAGAAGGAGAGAAAAAACGAAGAGAATAAAATACTCCCGACTCTTCCCAAATACCCACACCGCGCCGGCCACGGCCAGAACAATCCCTATCCAAGTCAAATCAACAACGAGGTAGGTCACGTAGGCTTGAAGCGCAAGGAACCGATGAACCAGGAGTGCTCCATAAAACCCGTTGGTGACAAACGTACCGTAATCATCCCGTGTTACGAGCCGTATAAAATTTGTTAGATTAACCGCATGATCCCAGTTGATGACTGCCCGGCCGCCTGCCGCAAACGGAATATAAAGATACGGGAGGAGTCCCAAAAGAAATAACCCCACCAACTTGCCCACAAACCAAGCGCGCGCCCCTCCTGCCTTGGGCAACGTATGCCGATACCGCAACAGCCAGAAGCCATATACCGGTGTGAGAAAGGCAATAATATGGTGGTGCGTCAAGGACAAACCAAAAACGAAGCTTGCACCCAACAGATACCTATGATCCCGTGTTTCTTTCCAAAGGACCATAAGAAGCATAAGGAGGAGGATAAAGAAATCAAACAACGCAAATACTTCAGCCGTAATACTGTAGAGAAAAAATAAGTAATTTCCGGCAAGGACGCTTGCACTAAAGACACCTGCCAAACGCGACTTCGTCAATCGGCAAACAAGATAGGAGACAATCCCTACTGTTGCTGCGTGGAAACTTGCAGAAACCAGCCCCGCACGCCAAGCCGGGGTAAACCAGGGGAGTCTGGTCGCGATCCAGATAAATAAGGTATACAGTGGGTATCCGGGTGGATGCGGCACACCAAATAGATATCCTGCGCTGACTAAATCCCCGCTGTCCCCGCCAAAGATACCCTGCGCGAGAAAGAAAAAAAAGAGTGAAAAGCTAACAAGCGTTATCGCCGAAGTGAAAACGATGGGAGGCAAAAAACGTTACCGGGTCTTCCTGGAATGATTTGGACTCGGGTTTAAAACACACAGCTACCTGTTCTGAAGCCGTGGACGTCACGTAGATTTTAGCCAAGTTACCCGTCCCTGCAAGATCAATAAATTTGCTCTTGAGCTCCCCGACGTTGATAAGTTCAGTGATATCACTCCCTATTAAATTTACGGCTTTTGCCGTATAAAGAACCCCCGTTCCCCATGGAAAGCTCGCTTTGGTCGAATAGTACCGAAGGTTTGCATTATAAAATTCCGATGTGGTGTTACGAAGCGACGTGTCCCGACCTTTCTTGAGCTGTTCAAAAGGATCAATCGTTGCCAGAAGTCCTACTGCCAAAGCACCAAGCAGTGCAATAACGATGAGAAGTTCAATGAGGGTAAATCCTGACACCTGGGCAGCTTTCGGATTTTTCATAAATTATCTCTAGTACTGGTGTATCACAGCGCAAAAACACTTGTCAAGTGGCAACTCTCATTCGACTCTCATTCGAGCTTATTTAAACTGGCTGGTCAGGTTATATATAGGCGTGATGATGGAAATGACGATAAATCCGACGCCAAGCCCCAAAACAACCATGATGATGGGCTCGATTGCGGTCGTCAGCCCCCGGATAAGATGCTCTGATTCGGTTTCAAAATAGCGCGATAACTTATTGAGCGTCTCATCCAGTTTCCCTGTCTCCTCACCGACCTTCATCATCTGGGAGACAATGGGCGGGAATACACTGTGCCGGGCAAACGTTTCCCCCAGCGGAAACCCCTTTTCAACCTTCTTGGCAATATCGTCAATGGCGTTTCGAAATAGGACGTTTCCGAGCGATGCCTTGAGTATTTGGAGCGCGGCGAGGATATGAATGCCGGATGTAATGAGCATACCCAGTGTCCGGGTAAACTCAACCAGAAGCACTTTCGTTTGTAAATCCCCAATCACCGGAAGCCGCAGAAACACTCTATCAACCATCATCTCGCCGACAGTCGTTTTTCGCCATTTTTGAAAGAGGATAAAACTGCCAAATGAAACCATGAGGATAAGCCACCAAAAATTGACAAAAATGTGAGACGTAGCGATAAGGAGTTTCGTCGCTGTGGGAAGCTCGATATTGAAATCTTTATAAATATCAGTAAGCTTGGGAACAACGACGGTCATCATAATCATAACGACGGCTGCCATGCCGATGATGATAATGACCGGATAGATCATGGCTCCCTTCACCTTACTCCTGAACTCCCGCTGCGATTCAAGTGTCTCAGCAAGCCTTGCAAGCACCTGGTCAAGGGTCCCCGAGGATTCACCTGCGCGAACGAGTGCGATATAGATAGGACTGAACGCGCCCGGGTATTTAGCAAGCGAGTCAGCCAGGTTCCCGCCACCTACGATTTGATGCTCTATATCGAGAAGCATCCGCGTAAATACGGGATTGGTGGTTTGGCCACGGAGGATCGTCAGCGCATCCGGGAGAGACAGCCCGGCCACGATCATCGTCGCAAGTTGTCGTGTGAAATTGACGATATCGCCAAACCCTACCTTTCGGAACCGATTGGCAAGCGTCGCGAGCCCTTGCTCTTTGGATTCACGAAGCGAGACGACGAAAAGCTTTCTATCTCGGAGAAGTCGGGCAGCCGCGGGAGCCGCCGGTGCCTCAACCATTCCGGTTACCCGTTTACTGTCACTGTCGCGCCCTATGTAAGAAAAAAAAGGCATGAGACACAACCCTTTCCTATACCCCTTTCAGCACCCGATTGATCTCATCCGGACGGATGGCATAGGAGACTGCTGTTTCCGCACTGATTTTTCCCTCTTTCACGGCTTTCAGAAGTGCGGATTCAAGGAGCATCATACCGAGCTCTCCGGAGGTTTGAATGGTATTGTCCAACAGATGCGTCTTTCCGTCGCGGATCGTCGTTTTCACCGCAGGAGTGGCAGTCATCACCTCTGCGACCGCCATGCGGCCCCCCGCAACAGCAGGGACGAGTCGCTGTGCCAAAATCCCTTCGATGACGGAGGAAAGCTGCAGTCGTACTTGGGGTTGCTGGTTTTCCGGAAACACGTCGACGATCCGGTCAATACTTTGCGCCGCAGAGTTCGTATGCAGTGTCCCAAACACAAGGTGCCCGGTTTCTGCCACCGTGAGTGCAGCTTGAATCGTTTCAAAATCACGTAGCTCTCCCACCAAAACAACATCAGGGTCTTCCCGGAGAACACTTCGAAGCGCCACATTCCACGAGTGAGTATCCCCGTGCATCTCTCGCTGTGACACAATGGATAATCCCTTGGGATAGACATACTCTATCGGATCCTCAATGGTAACGATGTGCTGAGCCCGCGCCATATTAATACTATTGATCATCGCGGCAAGGGTCGTTGATTTCCCGTGTCCGGTGGGACCGGTGACAAGAACCAGTCCCTGTCGTAGCTTGACGAATTCATGACAAATCGTGGGGAGCCCTAACTCATCGATGGTTCTTATCTTTGAGGGAATGAGCCTGTATGCTGCGGCGATCGAATTCTGCTGATAGTAAATATTTGCCCGAAGCCTCCCGACCGGGGAGGCGACGGAAAAATCTATTTCTTTGTTTGTCAGGAATAATTCCTTCTGCTCCGGCGTAAAAAGGGTAAATGCGAGTTGCTCGGCGTCTGGAACGGTAACGGTCTGCGTAGCTTCCATGGGCTTCAATACCCCGTGAATCCGAAACATCGGGGGAAACCCGACAATGAGATGTAGATCGGAGGCCTCAAGCCTAGCAGCTTCTGAAAAGAGTTGTTGAATATCCATAAATAAGTCAAAAGTGTAGAGTGTAGAGTGTAGTTACGCTTTTCACTTTACACTTTTCACTATACACTCCTGACTTTTTTTAATCTTGTGCTACTCTCAATACTTCCTCAAGAGTCGTCACTCCTTCGAGCGCCTTCATGTATCCATCTTGTTTCATGGTGATCATGCCCTCAGATACTGCTTGCTTCTCGATGTCCCCCATTGGAGCCCGTGCAAGAATAAGTTTACTCATTATTTCTGAGACAGGAAATACCTCAAAAATTCCCAGTCGCCCGACGTATCCCATGCCGACACACGACTGACAAGGGAGATCCCCCATCGTTTTCTTTCCGCGGTAGAGCACAATTTTTTTATCCGGTGGAACCAGGGTACCCAGTGTTTTTTTCATATCATCGACCACCGACTGCTCGGGTATATACTCTTCTTTGCAGGTGGGGCAAATCCGTCTCGCAATGCGTTGTCCGACAATGGCGCTTACTGCCGAGGCGACCAAAAAAGGTTCAGCGCCAAGGTCAAGAAGCCGCGGCACGGCTCCTGCAGCGTTATTGGTATGAAGCGTAGAAAATACCAAATGACCGGTAAGCGCGGCCTGAATCGCAAGATCCGTCGTTTCCGTATCGCGAATCTCTCCGACGAGGACAATATTGGGGTCTTGCCGCAGAAACGACCGGAGCCCTGTGGCAAATGTCAGGCCCGCTGCGGGATTGATCTGCACCTGATTGACGCCCGCTATCTCATACTCGACGGGGTCCTCAAGCGTCATAATATTGACACGAGCGCTATTGAGGCGAGCAAGGACGGCATAGAGCGTCGTTGTTTTTCCCGATCCGGTGGGACCGGTGACAAGGATAATGCCGTGGGGACGGAGCATTGCGGTTTCGAGATTTTTGAGGGCCAAACCCCGCAAACCCAGCTCTTGCAAGGTCGGGATTCCTCCTGATTTTTTGAGAAGACGCATCACGATCTTTTCTCCATGAACGGTAGGAAGTGTCGAAACACGCAGATCAACCTCGGATTCGCCCATCTTAAAATTAAAACGTCCATCCTGAGGAATGCGCTTTTCGTCAATTTTCATATCAGAAAGAATCTTTATCCGCGAAACGACCGCCTCATGGAGTCCCCTGGGAAGAGCAAGTCGCTCTTGTAGGATACCATCGACCCGATAGCGCACTCTCGTATCGCCCGTCTGTGGTTCTATGTGGACATCGGACGCGCGGGTACGCATTGCTTGTTCTAAAATTGCCGAGACTATCTGCGCTATCGGCGCCTCTCTAATAACTTCTCCTAAATGTCCGGCCTCATAGGTCTTAACGCTGTTTGGGGTCGACTCCCTGAGGGCCGCCGTCACGTCCGCGCCGAGGGATTGGGTATAGAGGTCTTCCATATGGGAAATAAGATCGTCCTTTGTTGCCATAAATGGTTTGATGGTTTTCCCGGATTTTTTCTCCAAAAATTCGATGACTTGAAAATCAAGGGGGTCAAGCATGGCAACCGAAAGGGTGTCCGTTTTGCCGTCGTAGAAAAAAGGGAGGAGCGTATATCGACGCGCAACCGCTTCCGGAATAAAGTTAACGACATCAGGAGATATGGCTTTCCCCTCAAGGGCGACAAAAGGAATGCCTAACACTTTCGCGCGCGCCTGAGTTATCGCAAGATCGGAAACTATACGCTTGCGCGCGAGGATATCCTCGACTGGCGTACCCGTATTGAGAGACTCCAGACGCACTGCGTCTGACTGCTCCTGGTTCAACTGACCATCGGAGACGAGAATGGAAAGAAGTTCTTGGGCAGATTCTGGCATATATGTATAATACTACAATACAGCAACAGTGAAGAGTACGTGCGAAAACTGGGGGCTCTTGAGTTCAGCGATGAATACACAGCAAGTTAATATTGTATGCATGCATATCTCGTAACCGGCGGCTCTCAGGATGATCGACTTGCCTATATTCGAGAAACGCTCGCAAAAGCCACGATCGCTCCCATCGATCAGATTACGATCCAAGACGATGAAGCGACTATTGGAATCGATGCGGTGCGAACACTCACAAAACAGTTAACGCTCTCGCCAATAGCCTCGCGGACTCGGGGCGTCGTCATAAAAAATTCCCATTCCATGAGCCTCTCGGCCCAAAACGCCTTCCTCAAAACGCTCGAGGAGCCGCCCGGCGACGCGCTCATCATTCTGGAAACCGCTCAACCCGACGCGCTCCTCCCGACAATCCTCTCGCGTTGTCATAGTATCCGTGTCGTAGGCAATGGAAAATCCAATCAATCCGACGAAGACACCCAGCTCCAATGTGTGAAAACATTAAAACAACTGCTCTCCTCTTCGGTAGGGGAGCGGCTTAAACTCATCGACACACACATCCGCACCCGAGATGAGGCGCTTGCCTTCGTTGATCTCTCAATCTCCGCCATCCACAAGGAACTCGTCGACCACGAGACCCATACGGATCTGAGAAGTAATGAAAGAACGAAACTTCTTCGCGCACTCCTTGTCGCCCGTACCCACATCCTAGGCAACATCACCCCAAAGCTTACCTTGGATGTTGCATTTCTCCCTCTCTCAAACTCCCTAGACAACCCAACGATCATCATGTAAAATGATGCGTAGAGCGAGATAGTGACGCTCGTTTTTTTCTCCACATCGCAACGTGTGCGGAGTAAACTCCACAAAAATCCATGGCAAAAACCACGAGCTACACTGGCAAACAAATCATCGTTCTTGAAGGCCTCGAGCCCGTCCGCAAACGCCCTGCAATGTATATTGGGACAACTGCACTTGCAGGCGTCCATCACTGCCTCAATGAAATCATTGACAACTCTATCGACGAAGCGCTTGCCGGTTTTGCCAAAAACGTGTGGGTGACGATTCATAAAGACGACAGCGTTACCGTCACAGATGACGGTCGTGGAATACCGGTTGACCGCGTCCCCAAGTACAACGTATCCGCATTAGAGCTCGTCATGACCAAGCTCCACGCGGGCGGAAAATTCGAAGGGAAAGCGTATAAAGTATCAGGAGGACTCCACGGCGTGGGAGCCTCGGTCGTCAACGCACTCTCAACTCATCTTCGGGTGGAAGTTCACCGCGATGGAAAAATATTTATACAGGAATACAAACGAGGAATTCCGACCGGCCCGATAAAACCTGGCGGTAAGGCGCAAGACACCGGCACGACGGTATCCTTCACTCCTGATGCCGAGATATTTCAGGACGGCATTAGCCTCAACTTTGACACAGTCAAAAAACAGATTCGAGACAGAGCGTATCTTATCGCAAAACTCAGCTTTCACCTGGTCGATGAACGCACGAACCAACAAACGCATTACTACTTTGAGGGCGGTATCACCTCGCTCGTCAAAGCACTCAATAGAAATAAGATAACGCTCCACGAGCCCATTACCATCAAAAAAGCGTCTCCGGACGGCGGCATCGAACTTGAAGTCGCGATCCAATATAACGACGGATTTTCTGAATCAGTTGAATCCTATGTCAACGTCATCCACACCGTGGAGGGAGGCACGCACCTGACCGGCTTCAGGATGTCTCTCACCCGCGCCATTAACGACTACGCCAAAAAGGTGGGCGCCACCAAAAACGGCGACGACAATATTATCGGCGATGACACGCGCGAGGGCCTGACGGCTATCGTCTACGTCAAGATGTCCTCCCAAAATCTCCAGTTTGAAGGTCAGACCAAAGGAAAACTGGGCAACGCCGAGGTCCAACCGTTCGTCCAGTCCGCAGTCAAGGAAGGCCTTGATACCTACTTTGAAGAAAACCCGGGTGACGGACGAAGTATTCTCGAGAAAGTTTTTCTGGCCGCCAAGGCCCGTTTGGCCGCCAAAGCCGCCAAGGACGCAATTATAAGGAAGGGTGCCTTGGAAGGCGCAAGCCTCCCCGGCAAGCTCGCCGACTGTCAAGAAAAAGACCCAGCAGTCTCTGAGCTATTTATCGTGGAGGGCGACTCAGCTGGCGGAAGCGCCAAGCAAGGCCGAGACCGGAAGTTTCAGGCGATCCTACCGCTTCGCGGCAAAATCCTCAACACCGAACGTGCGCGCCTCGATAAAATCATCGAATTTGAAGAGCTCAAAGCCCTCGTCATCGCCCTGGGCATGGGAATCGCGGACAGCCTCAATGCCGAAAAACTTCGCTACCACCGCGTTATCATTATGACCGACGCTGACGTCGATGGCGAACATATAATGACCTTGCTTCTGACCTTCTTTTTCCGACACCTCCCATATATTATCGAAAAAGGCCACCTATACGTTGCCCAACCGCCGCTTTATAAAGTAACCATGGGTAAAAACATTCGCTACGCGTACTCAGATGATGAACGGAACAAAATCGTCAAGGAACACGGCATGGATCTCAAAGGATTGCCCAACATCCAACGCTATAAAGGCTTGGGAGAAATGAACCCTGAACAACTTTGGGAAACGACGATGAACCCGGTAAACCGCGTCATGCGCCAGGTCAATATCGCTGATGCCGTGGCAGCCGACCAGGTGTTCGCCATGCTCATGGGCGACGACGTGCCACCGAGAAAACGATTTATCCAGACGCACGCGAAGAGCGCCACCTTAGATATATAATAATGTTGGCGCTCGAGTCCGCCGACCAAGCGCTCTTTGCGACGTGTACGAATAGTACTGAAAAGTCGCAAAGCAAGCTAGGGCGGGCGAAGTCAGCTACCTTAGATATATAATAGAAAAGTAAACGTTTAAAAAGGAGGTTCTATGACTAAACTAACCGCGGGCAAAAACCCGCCCCAGCAAATCAATGTTTTTGTCGAGATCCCGCAGGGCGGGGACATCAAATATGAGCTCGATCGCGACAGTGGGGTAGTCTTCGTCGATCGCTTTCTCTACACAGCCTTCACGTACCCGTTTAACTACGGCTTCGTGCCGGGGACGAAAGCTGATGACGGCGATCCTGTGGACGCGTTGGTGCTCTCCGACAAATCCGTCGCCCCAGGCACGGTCATCCCGGCCGTCACTATCGGAATGCTGGAAATGGAGGATGAAGAGGGGATAGATACGAAAATTTTAGCCGTCCCGACCCTCAAAGTCGATCCCTACTACGGCGCGTGGAAAGATATTGCAGATGTCCCGCAAGCCATCAAGGATAAAATCAAGCACTTCTTCGAGCACTACAAAGAGCTTGAACCAGGGAAGTGGGTAAAGATTAAAGACTGGAAAAATAAAGCTGCGGCAATGGAAGATATCAAAAAAGCGCTCCCCGCGTAAATATCAGAATGAACATCGGCAAAATCGTACCATCGGAAATCGTTACAGAGATGCAGCGTTCGTACCTGGACTACGCCATGAGCGTCATCGTCGCCCGGGCCCTGCCTGACGTGCGTGATGGCCTCAAACCCGTCCATCGCCGGATTCTCTACGCCATGCACGCTCTGGGCCTTTCCCACACCTCCCGCTACACGAAAAGTGCCAAAGTCGTGGGAGAAGTCTTAGGCAAATTCCACCCACACGGTGACGCACCGGTCTATGAAGCGATGGTCCGGCTTGCGCAGAATTTTGCCATGCGCTATATGCTCATTGACGGTCAGGGAAACTTCGGCAGCGTCGATGGCGACCCACCGGCTGCCATGCGGTACACTGAGTGTCGCTTATCGTCAATTGCATCAGAAATGCTTTTGGATATTGAAAAGGAAACCGTCGGGTTCACCCCAAATTTTGACAATACCATTAAAGAGCCTACCTATCTTCCGGCCAAGCTTCCCAACCTCCTTCTCATGGGATCGGAAGGTATCGCCGTTGGCATGGCCACCAAAATCCCGCCGCACAATCTGACGGAGGTGGCAGATGCCATCATCGCGATGATTGGAAAAACCAAAATAGAAAAGTCATCAGCTATCAGTCATCAGCCATCAGACAAACAACAATCAGAAAGTCTGAAATCTGAAGACGGACGACTGACGACTTTCCACTTTGACATCACCGTCGAAGACCTTATGGAGCATATCCAGGGCCCGGATTTCCCGACAGGAGGAGTGATTTACGACTTGAGTGAGATCAAAAACGCCTACGCCTCCGGCCGGGGAAAAATCGTCATGCGGGGCAAAGCCGAAATTGAAGATATCGGAGGCGGCAAAAGTGCCATCATCATCTCCGAACTTCCCTACCAGGTGAACAAGGCCCTGCTGGTTGCCAAAATCGCAGACTTGGTCAAAGAAAAGAAAATAGAAGGTATCAGCGACCTCCGTGATGAATCCGACCGTCGCGGCATCCGCGTGTACGTCGAACTTAAACGCGACGCCAAACCCAAGCAGGTCCTCAATAACCTCTATAAACACACGGCTCTCCAGACAACATTCCCCGTCAACATGGTGGCCTTGGTGGATAACACGCCGCAAACCTGCAGCCTCAAACTCATCCTTGAGGAGTATGTGAAGCACCGCCACGATGTGGTGAGGCGCCGGAGTGAATTTGAACTTAAAGAAGCCCGCGCCCGCGAGCATATTTTGGAAGGCTTGAAGATTGCCGTTGACCACATCGACGAGGTCATCGCCATCATCAAGAAAAGTGCCCACGCTGATGAGGCCAAAAACAAGCTCATGACCCGCTTTAAGCTTTCGGATCTTCAAGCCACGGCGATCCTGGACATGCAGCTCCGACGCCTGGCAGCGCTTGAACGCCAGAAGATCGAGGATGAGCTCGCCATGATCCGCGAAACTATCAACTATCTTGAGGATTTACTCGCCCACCCGGAGAAGATTCTCAGAGTAGTCAAGGACGAGCTCGCCCGCCTCAAAGAAAAATACGGCGATAACCGAAAGACGAAGGTGTTCAAAAGCAAAGTAGGTGAGTTTAGCGACGAACAGCTCATCCCCAACGAAAAGGCAATCATCACCATGAGTCAATCCGGCTACATCAAGCGGGTACCGCGCAGCACCTTTAAGATGCAGGAGCGCGGAGGCAAAGGCGTGATCGGTATGTCTACAAAAGAAGAAGACACGATCGACCAGCTCGTTACCGCGTCTACGCACGATAATATGCTCTTCATCACGGACCGCGGACGAGTATATCAAGTACGCGTCTGGGACATCCCGGAGGGGAGCCGCCAGAGCAAGGGACAGGCGGTCGTCAACCTCATAAACATCGAGTCCGGTGAACGCGTAACAAGCGTCCTCGCGTATAGCTTAAAGAAAGACGAGCAGAAAGAACACGGAGTGAAATACATCCTGATGGCTACGAAAAACGGTACCGTGAAAAAGTCCAAGCTCACCGAATACGAAAACATCAGAAGGAGCGGTATTGTCGCCATCAAGCTCGAAGCGGGCTCGCCGAAAGGCGAAGCGGGTGATGAGCTTGCCTGGGCCAAGCTTACAAGCGGCAGCGACGACATACTGCTCGTCACCCACGAGGGTAAGTCCATCCGATTTAAGGAAGATGAAGTCCGTCCCACGGCCCGCGACACGATGGGGGTGCGCGGGGTCCTGCTGGGCAAAGAAGACTTTGTGGTCTCCGTGGATATCATTAATCAGGAAAATAAAGGCGCGGATTTTTTGACGATCATGGAAAAGGGGATCGGCAAAAAAACCGCGATTCGCGACTTCCCCAAGCAAAGGCGCGGCGGCCAGGGCGTGAAAGTGGCCGTCGTCAAGGATAAAACCGGCAAAGTGGTCGTCTCCCAAATCGTACCAGATGAGTGTGAAAGCGTCATCCTCACCTCTACTAAAGGCCAGGTCGTCAAGCTCCCCATCACCTCCGTCCCCCGCCTAGGACGGGCAACCTCCGGGGTGATTTTGATGCGTTTCACGGATAAATCCGACACCATCGCCGCCGCCACGTGTCTCACCAAATAGCCACGAGCCAAGCAACCGCAACAAGTCTTTCAAAAGAACGAACGTTTTCATAATCCCTATCTCTTGATACAATAGGGGCATGAAGAAAAATGAACTGCGAAATGCCACCCATGTCCGGAACTTTATTTTCGGAGTAGAGGATAGCCTGGTCTCAACCGTTGGGCTTCTTTCGGGTATTGCCGTCGGCGGGGTCGCGCGCAGTCAAATAGTCCTTACGGGAATGGTGCTTCTTTTCGTTGAGGCATTCTCGATGGGCGTAGGAAGCTTACTGTCCGAGCAATCAGCCCGGGAGTATCTTAGCCACAAAGAAACCTCGCTCGGCGGGTCTCTTCTAGATAGCATCATCATGTTCACATCGTACTTTGTCGCGGGCTTCATTCCGCTGTCTCCTTATTTTCTCTTTGATCCAGCGCGCGCAAGTGTTCTTTCCGTTACCCTGACGCTTTGTGCGCTATTTTTGCTCGGCAGTGTCAGCGGAAAATTTTTCGGCATTTCCGTTGTGAGAAACGGAGTCCGTACACTTATCATGGGCGGCGTTGCGACAGCGGTGGGCGTTGCGGCCGCAATGATTATCGGGAAGTAATCTGATATATGCAAATAGATGGACGTGCTCTCGCACATGACATACTTGTTCATCTTGCAGCAGACGTAGGCGATCTAGCCCAAAAAGGAACTATTCCAACGCTTGCCGTCATCCTGGTCGGCGACGACCTGGGATCTCGCTCCTATATCAAGCAAAAACAAAAAGCCGCTGAACAAATGGGAGCGAAACTTATTTTGAGTCATCAGCAATCAGACGTCAGCTATCAGCAAATACAAAGTATAATTGAAAAATACAATACCAATCCCGCCATCCACGGTATCATTCTCCAACGCCCTCTGCCCGAATCGCTTGATGCACAAAGTACAGCACTGTGTAGTACTATACTTTTGTCTAAGGACGTCGATGGATTTCTTCCAAATTCACCCTACCCGGTCCCTGTCGCCGAGGCGGTCATCGCAATTTTGCGTTTTGTTTTTGCCCAATTAGACACATCAGTCCAATTAGCCCAATTTGATCTGTGGCTCAAAAAACAGCACATCATGGTCCTCGGGAGGGGAGAGACAGCTGGCGAACCGATAGCCGACGCACTTTTAAAGACAGGCTGCAAGGTGACCATAGTCCATTCCCAAACCCCCAATCCCAACGAAGTTACCAAAGCCGCCGACATCCTCATCAACTGCGTAGGGAAGCCAAATGTTGTACGACGTGACAACATAAAAAGGGGAGCCATCCTCATAAGCGTCGGACTTTGGAGAGATAGCACAGGAAAGCTTCATGGGGATTATGAAGAAGATGACATCAAAGACGTAGCCTCCTTTTACACCCCCACGCCCGGGGGAGTCGGCCCGGTCAACGTCGCCTACCTCATGGCCAATCTGGTTAACGCGGCAAACAAGCTACTATAGGTCTTGTTCAACGCCTTTCGGAAGCGTACAATTGTCTCGTATCCGCGCGCTAAGGGTTCGTTCGAAAATAACTTTCTAGGTATTTTCCGATACGTCCCTTTGTGGCGCACCTTCAAATTTAAAGTATTCAATTTGTTGACGGATGCGGCCTAACATATCCTATGGGTAGATCACACATCACACCATTTCAACAACCGGACGACACCACTTGTGGGCCATCGGCGCTCAAATCTGCGTTGGCTATTTTAGGAAAACGGCGGTCTCTTGCCTCACTTATCGATCTTTGTAAAACGAATCGCAACGGAACGACGACAAAAAATATTGTTGCCGCAGTCAACAAACTTAGATTTCCCGTTCTGATTGTCGAGTACGCGACACTTCATCATCTGCAAAGCGCTCTTAAATACTCACCCAATGCGCCGCGCGCGGTACTGGTCTCTTACCTTTATGATCTGGATGAAAAAGACGTACCTCATCCTGATTCAGGTCACTGGGCTGTCGTTTCTGGCTACTCTGCACGCAACAGCAGAATCGTTCTTTTGGACAGCGCATCCGGTAAAAAGAAGTCCTACCCATGGAAAGAGTTCCGTGATCGGTGGATGGATTACGATCTCAAACGGAAAAAAATTAAAAAGGGACGGAAGGAGTTTAAGCTCGTCCGCCGCTGGCAGGAGCAACTCCTTATGGTGATTGCAAAGGATGAAGCGAACCTACCCAAGTTTACCATTTCCACCGCCAAGCTCTTTCCTGCTTCGTAATTACATCTTCTTCGATGGACACGTGTCCGAAAAACAAGAAAAGTCGTCTAGAGCAGAATTTTGTTATTTCTTCTTAAGCACGATCCCACAACCTCCCAACAGAAATCAGCAAACGTCATGCCTACGGCTTTATAGGAAACCGTCATGCCGTAGTCATCGCTGTCTCCCAGGCCGGGGTTGGCATTGGCTTCTAGAATAAAGATTTCCTCCCCGCGCAGGCGAATATCCAATCGGCTGTAATCGTGAAAACCAAACGCCCGGAACGTCTTGTGGCTTATGCGATACAGCCTTTGCATGAGTAAGGGGGTAAGCGTTGCTTTGGTGACATGAGATTCTTTATAATCTGCGTGTCCCTCCTCCCACCGACTGTTATACGTGAGAAAGGCGTTCGTGCCATGGGTGTCAAACATGATCTCCGCCGGGGGCAGCACCATGAGACCCTTTTCGCTATCAAGAAGGGTGACCTGAAACTCCCGACCGGTGATAAACTCCTCGGCATACACCGGCTGATGAAACGTATTGACGCGCTCTTTTACTATAGAAGGTAAATCTTCTGGTCTAGCGACGACGGCATCCTTGGTCAGCCCCACACTACAGTGCTCACGCGCAAGCTTAATAATCACGGGAAACTGCAAATCAGGTCGTATCGGTTCCTCACTGGTTACAAACAGTTGCCATCGTGGAGTAGGCAGGCCAGCTGTATCAAGTGCCGCCTTCATCTTGGCTTTATCGTTGCAGACGATAATCGCCTCCTTCGTCGCACCAGTATAGGGAATCTGTGTTGCTTCAAGCGCGTCAAATGCCGCAAGCGACAGCGGTGTATCCAGACCATCCCACTCGATGAGGTTAAAGATGACGTCAGCAGAAATCTTAGCAATTCCGTCCATCGAATCCTCTGAGACCGCCACAAGCTCGACCGCGGCCCCCTTGGTAGTCAAGGAAGCCGCCACCTCCTCGGCCGAGTCTTTGGTATCCTCATCCGTTGCTTTATATGGCGTCGCACGAGCCCGGCTGGTAGGGAGACTGTAGATGATGGTAATTCGCATACAGAAAAAACTCAAAACGCAAAATTCAAAACTCAAAGCCACAACGTAAAACTTAATACTTTTCAGATTTGAATTGTTGTTTTGACATTTGAGTTTTAAGCTTTGAGTTTATTTCCGATGAAAGCGCTGATGTATCTCCCGCAGCTGCGGATTAGTGATGTGGGTGTAGATTTGGGTCGTCGATACGTTCTTGTGACCTAAAAGTTCTTGAATCGCCCGCAGGTCAGCCCCGCTTGAGAGAAGATCCGTTGCGAAACTATGACGAAGTCCATGGGGCGTGATTTTAACGGGAAGGCGAGCCTTCTTCACATACTTTTCCACAGAGCGCTGGACACTTCTGGCCGTCAATCGCCGCGACTGCCCAGTTTTATCGCCCTCATCCGGTGTCTTTCCCGAATAGCGGATGAACATGGGCTTCCAGTCGTCATCCCGGCTCTTGAGGTAGCGGCTGAGCCACTCGGCAGCCGTGTCTGAGAGAAATACGACGCGCGCACGCCTGCTTTTACCGATGACGCCAAATTCTTTTCGATCGAGATTCACTTGGTCGCGGTTGAGAGCGGTCAATTCTGACACGCGAAGACCGGTTGAAAAAAGAAGCTCAAGGATCGCCTTGTCTCGAAATCCCTCGGGCGTACTGATCTGGGGCATATTGAGAAGCCGTTCGACGCCCTCACGCTCGAGAAATTTGATACTCCTGCTTTCGGCTTTCCCAAGCTCGACCATCTCCGGCGGGATAGCCTTTATCCCGCGCTTGATGAGGAACTTGAGAAACGATCGGAGGGCTATGAGATGATAGTTTTGGGTCACGCGCTTCAGGCTTATATCGTGTTCGTCAACGAACCGAGAGAGAAACAGTCGGTATTCCCGTACCTTCTGGGGAGTAATAGTGGCGGGAGAAGGGGATTGGTCGCCCAAAAAAGACAAAAACCGCTCGAGGTAGTGTTTATAGTTTCGGATCGTAAGCCTACTGACGTTGCGTTCAAGCTCGAGATACTCAAGAAAATTTTTCACTAACTGTGGCAGATTCATAAAGAAGGTTTTACGACGTCTATAAACCGTTGTAAAACGATGAGGCTCAAATGTCAATACACTCGTTATCGCACATCGTAAATAACTGTGTCTCTCTGTTTGGCAAATACAGGAAAGTGTTGAACAAAATAGGCGTCATTGACCACCATGCCCTGTCGCTCCCGGTCACCGATCATGACAAAATCAACGCTGTATTTATTTAATAGTTGAGCTGTTAGGGGATCTCCGGCATAGATACGCATGATATCGTCTTTTCGATTTTGTATATCATACCCATAGGTCGTCAACCAAAAATCAAGTCCCATGACGACTTGACGGCCCAATACCATGGCCACCCAACTCGTTGTTGGTCCGGTCAAAAAAATCGCATTTTTCTCGGTACGTGTACGGATCTGTTTTGTAAAATCTATATCTTCCGTCGAAAAAAGTTTGTATTTTTGCTTCTCAAACTGCAATAGGTTCATCACATCAACAAATCCAGAAAATATCGCACAAAGGATAAGTACTGCTACCAGTATCTGAGACAGCAATCGCTTCGACCACACGGTAGTAAGCAAAAAATGGGCGACCATCCCGGCAGAAAAAAAATACCAATAGAGAAAAAACTTCCGATTGTCCCACATATTGGGTTGAAATGTCAGGATGTTACAGGCAACAAACAGAAGCATGAAAGGGATACTAAACACGCGGACAGAGGGCGTTGCGAAAAGGAACGCAACCGGTATGAGGATAGTCATAACCCCAATGTTATTGAACCAAAACCACACAAGCGATTCCCCTGGCTTATCGGCTATCCAACCAGGGTTGAATCGTATAAATCCCTGACCTCCCCCGTAGGAAAGGTACCAGAGCTGTGGCAGGGCAAGCGCTGCCATGGGCAATATCCAGAAAAGCCAAATCACGCCTAACCTTCTGTATCGAAAAAACTCAACCGCCATGATAAAGCACAACACAAGGACGACGACCAAGAATGAGTGGATATGCACAAGCGGCAATATGCCGCAAAGAGCTCCCAATCCGAACAGCTTCCACCATGGGCGCGCCATTTGAGGCGACTCAAAAATCCGCCAGAGACTAAAAAGCAAAAACAGCGCAATCGGCGCTCCCAAAAGAAATCCCCGCTGCGGAATAAACTCTGCAACGATAAAGTTAAGCCAGGCGATGTGGGCGGATTGAATTTCGGTGAATAAATACAGAGGCGGCGGATGGTACTGGGCAAGCTTTCCGGTAAAAAAATCGACAAAGAACCAGATAAATCCCAACCCCCCGTTAAAGAAAAAAAGTGCCATGGCAAGGGCTGCTACTAAGCGGCTTTTCCATACCGAAAGATACAGGATGTAGGAAACCACAACGAGCGCAAAGGACGCCAGAATGCTCGGAAGGACGGTCGCCTGGATAAGCGTCGCACCGGATCTCAGAAGGAGCGCAGAAAGAAGATCAGCGACAAAATGGTAGCGGAATGGTTCCCCTAGATACAACGGGTGGGACGCAAGGATCAACGACCGATATGCAAAATTAAATATATAGATTATGTGTACAGACCAATCAGCCCAAACGAATGACGACCCGGTCCAGTATTCTGTACCGTCGTATACGAGCATGTGTACCCAAATGGCCACAAAAAGTACCGACCATCCGGCGACCACCGAAATATCAAACACTCGGATACTCCAAAAAACCCGTCGAAAGAAAAAACTCCGCGCGCTATCCATGGCGAAATGGACTCAACGGTCCTAACGCTCCGGTCATAAAACGAAACCCGCACCCGGCAACAGCCAACAGAAGCGGCAGCACCGGGAGAAAGTACCGTCCTTCATCAAATACGACATAGGTGATAATAACAAGATAAATGGAAAGGAAGATTCCCGTGGTGCGCCGCGACGGAGAAGAATTTTTTCCGGCAGCAACAATCAGTTCGACAAGTGCCCCAATACTCCCCATAAGAACAACGAGGACGATTTGCCAGTTGGCGAAGATATGCCGGACTGATGAGGTTATTCTCTGTGGAAATGTTCTCAAGATGTGCGACGGAGTAAGCTTTCCAAAGTATTCCATATGGTACTTGGTAATCCTCACGCGGTCGAGGATGATGGTGACGGGCGAACGCTCCGGGTAGAAAAAAAAGTTTGGATGGAGCATGGTAAAAACCAAAAAAAATCCGACGGTGCACACCGCGATCGGGGTAAGCATCACTCGTGCTCCATGAAGCGTACGGACTGATTGCCGAAGTGCTTCATACACCAAAAAAACGCCAAAAAACATAAGGCCGTTGAGCTTGATACTTGCGATCCCGGCAAGTATCGCGCCAATACAAAAGGGGAACCACACGGAAGTTTTCTGTTTTTTGGCAAGATACCACTCAGAAACGACAAGGAGCAAGCACTCAAAAAAAAGAAACATGCTGTCTCCCAGGGCATGGGTCGCGATCTCTTGGACAATGGGATGGAAAAGGAGGGCGAGGCTTACTCCGAGCGCCAGTACGGGTCGACGGAGGAGGAGTATAAGAAACACGAAAAATAATCCAAGAGACGCTGATGCAAAGATGGCCGATACCGTTCGCCCATCACGAAGGAGGTGATACAGGTCGTTTGAGGCAGGAAATACACCCCCCTCAAACTTCTGGAACCGAAAGTACGTCTGTGGCGGGAGACCGAGCGTATCAAATTCCGCCTCCGTGTGTCCGAATAAAGAAAGTCCTATGCCGTAAAAAATTTTCGCACCGTTAAAATTTGCATATCCCCAGTATTCATTCCAGAGTGGATCTTTGTAGTCGCCCCGGGCGAGTAGGGGAACGATCCCACCCGTCCGAATCCAATACATTTCATCTGCTATAAACGATGCGGTGTTGGTCGAAATGCTGCGAAAAAAGCTGAAAAAAGAAATTGCACCAACCACCAAAGTCAGGAAAAATATCCAGGCGCCTGTTGAGGATCGGGTCGACCGTAAAAACATACGTACATCCTATCATACCAGAACAAAAATGTGCGACGTCATTACTTCATGTATAATTGGATTCGATGACCCTCGGTATTAAAGTCGGTCCGCAAAAACAAAGCTTTATCGATCTTGAGCAAACCAACGCCCCGTTTGCCGAGGTCTGGTTTAACGTTTCACGGGCAGATGACTATACGGAGCTCTTCACCGAGCTCAAACGCAGGAATATGCAGGTTGGACTCCATTTCTGGGGTGTGTTAAACGACAGCAACTCACCCGGACTTGGATATCCGGACCAGTCTATCCTTGACAGCTCAACGGATTTAATGAAAAAGACCATTGATATTGCCGCCACAAACAAATTTCAGTACGTGAACATTCACCCCGGTAGCCGTGCGATCGTGAAGATAGATTTAGATCGTATGGACTATCCGTACGTTTCTGATCCAATCCCGCTACCACAGGCACAGACGATTTTCCTTGAACATGTCACGAGACTTGACCGGTATGCCAAGGATCGCGGCGTCGTTTTAACCGTTGAGACTGTCTCGCGGCTTATACCAAAAACCGATTGGTACAACCCCGCGTCGCGCCTCAAGCCCCTCGACATTTATCAACTCCCGGTCGCGTCTGTACAGGCCGCCGCGGATCACGGCATCGCTATAGCCAATGACTTCGTCCACACAGCAACCGATCCTGCCTCTGACGATCCGCATGAAATCTGGACATACCTCTTAAGCACCACGCAGTTACTTGCCGCTGCAACACGACTTATCCACCTGGGATTTCTGGTTCCGCCATACAACGGTACGGATAATCACGACACACTGGATAATCCGGTGCTTGCGACAGATCAGGCATTACCCAATAGACAACAAATGATTGAACTTCTCAAACTTTTCAAAACCCGGGACGACGTCTGGATCCTGGTCGAACCCAACGGTCGACATACCGAGAACTACTTCTTAGCCCAAAAGATCCTCGCCGAAGCGCTCCAAGATTAGCCTCATTTTTGGGGCTCTGTAGTGACCTAGAACAGGTTTTTCAACCATAAGATGTAGTTGGAGTCATCCACGATAGGATGCCCCGGACAACCTAATGACATGACGACTATTCATCAAAATAGAGGATGAAATCTTCGGAATGAAAGAACGGAAAAATATTCTTAAAGTCCATTTTGCGACTGTCTTCTGAGACGTTGCAAAATGGACGACTACTTTTGCTGACGTGCATGCGCACGTCGCAAAAGTATTATTGTGCGACTATACGGATCCTGACACCCCACCTATCCTGTCCAACCTAAAATCAGCGGTAAATCGTCAAGGACATGCGTATGGTCTGAATCACTACAACCTAGGCCCTCGGGGAAGACAAGCGACCACTCACCCGAAACATACCGAGAAACCCATTGCAAACGTATGTCTCCCTGTAGTCATCCCTCTTATGCACATAAACGAGTCAGAAGCGAGTCTCCCAAAACCCTCTTTCGGGTGTTTTATCGCGACATAGATATAGAGCGTTGTTATGCTCCAAAACAATAACTTCGAGGTCAAAAAGGACATATGGACACCTTCCTATGCACACGGGAAGAAGTGATATTCAGAGCATATTAATAAGCTAAACAATAACTATTGAAGCTACGTCAACGGTGATATCGAGGATATTTTCGGTGATATTTAGATTGTTCTTATGCTCCATACTGCAGTTTTCAAGGCAAGAATCATGAGTCAATTTGTATATGGCATGATACGATTTGGAGCGTAGTAGCAATCTAGAATACGAATTCTATGCACACATTGTGTACTCAAGCTGGCGCCTGGTACTTCCCGTGTGCTATCAAGAAGCATGGGCTGTGAAAACTTCGTTTAGACACCGTGAAATAAAATATCCACAAATATCCTATAGTTTTACTTTCGTAAAGATTAATATATCAAACTATATCACCTTTTCTCTACTCCCCACTTCCCTATCCTCCGCCTCCACGGATGTATTTAATACACATAGCCTCGCCAATGAGAAGCGAGAAGAATAATACAAAGTACGATCATCGCCAAACTAAAAAATTCTATGGTCGTTTTACGATAGAGTTTTTCCAGGACATACTGTTGTGCCATGCCAACGCTACTATAGAGGCACGTTGTCAGAAATAATGCCTTGAGGGTTGGCTGTACCGGCCAAAAGGAGAATATCCACGATAATTCCGTAAGAACGGCGGCTAGGGCGATACTTATCTGCCACACGCGCCTTGGGGGCTTCTCGCTAAGCTCAACAGACCAAAGTGCTTGAATAATCAGGATGAAACTGACGATTGAGAGGAGAAACATGTGGAAACCGATGGGAAATCGTAGGGTAAAAAGAACAGAAATAGATAAGAAATACGTCACCAGGGTAACAAGAAATCCTACAGAATGAGCAGCCCGCAGAAGCGCAATAGTTCTGCCCGCGGCAACGTTAAAGATATTTTCTGTGAGAAGCAGCGCATACATTCCTACCGTATATAAAAGGGCAATCGGAATCCTCGTGAGCCATCGCACCGGAAGAAGGAAATAAAAAAGCGAGACACTCATCGTGTAGAGCGTGGGAAGAGACAAAAGCATAAACCATTCTATCCCTCGCAAATCTTCACGCAATCCAAACGCAGTCAACACGACAGTCGCAACCGTTAAGGTGGCCGTGAGTGGATAGCGCCACTCGACACTCGCCACCTGAACGAAAAGAAAACCACAACCAAGGATGGCCGTGATTGTGACAAATTGTTGCCGCTTGGAAAGCGGGAATGACCGGTCCCAACGCTTCAGTCGTTTTGTTATCGCTGTTCGTATCATAGCGATGGTGAAGCACTGTTTTCTACGGCGCTATTTGTGAATACCCTCGCTATGTCTTCAAGGCTTTCCAGTTTTTGGGTCAAAGCCTCAAGCGCTTTCTGGTCCTGGGGGGCAAGCGTTATCGTTGACCGTGGTTTCATAATCGTCTCGACACGATCGGGCGTTATCCCCTCCTCGCTCAGACGTTTGACCGCGGCTGCAAACGTTTCATACGAGAAATACAGCTCGTAATACTCCTCTGTCTCAACAACGTCTGAAGCGCCCAGGAGCAGAGCTTTTTCTAATATCGTGTCGTAGGGATACAAAGACCGACTAACCTGTACGAGGCCGTTTCTCGTAAACAGAAAACTTACGGCTCCCGGAGAGGCTATTGATCCTCCGAATTGGTCAAAAAGATTTTTTAGGAGCGCGACCGTCCGCTGCTTATTATCTGTCATTGTTTCAACGAGTATCGCTGCGCCGCCGGGACCATACCCTTCGTAGAGTATCTGCGACAGTGAGCTCTCGCCCTTTCCCTTCCCCCGGGCTGCTGCACGTTCAATATTTTCCTTTGGCATGTTGACATCACGCGCTTTTTCTATAGCAAGCCGCAATTTAAAGTTGGCTTCTGGATCCGTCACGCCACCGGCCTCGCGGACGGCAAGCTCGATTGCGCGAGCAGCTTTGGTAAACAAGGCGCCTTTCACGCGATCTGTCACCGCCTTTTGATGCTTCACTTTCGACCACTTTGAATGACCAGACATGGAAATTAAAAATGCAAACTGTAAACTTTTTAAAAACCCAATATTAAAGTTTAAATTTTAAAGTTTGGAAGTTTGCACTTGTATTCTATCTTCTCTCTTGACATTTCTCAAGAAAGTCGGTACTCTCCTGTCCATCCGCTATGGCAGATACGACTACTGCTCCTGCTGCAATTGCCGCCGCTCTCAACCAAAACTGGAAAGAGGCAATCCGCATCAATACCGCTCTACTCAAAGACGACAAACAAAACACCGAATCGATGAATCGGCTGGGACATGCGTATCTCATGTCCGGTCAATTGACGAGTGCCAAACGAACCTATGAAAAAGTGTTAACGACGGATCCGTACAATCAAATAGCACAGAGGAATATCAAAAAACTACTGACCCTCAGAAAAAAAGACGTTATCCGCCACCCCCATAAACAAATCTCGCCACTGTTGTTTCTCGAAGAACCGGGGAAAACGAAAATTATCTACTGCGTCAATCTGGCTCCCACCCAAAAACTGTCTGCATTAACCCCGGGTGAGGAAGTACTCCTCAAGGCAAAAAATCACTGCGTCGAGGTCCGCAACTCGCGGGGCGACTATCTCGCGGGACTACCCGATGACCTTTCGTATAAGCTTATAAAATTAATAGCAAGCGGCAACAAGTATGAAGCGTTCATAAAAGCCGTCGGGAAAAATTCTCTCGCCGTATTTCTCCGGGAGACCCATCGGAGCCGTCGTTTTACCCATCAACCATCGTTTGCGTCCCAGCTTTCAAACGCGTTCGTTCCAACCATACGTAGCGACAGCGAGACCGACAGGCCAGATGTCACACCTACCGGCGAAAAAGATGAAGACGACGCGACAAGCGACGCACCCAATGCCGACGAACGGGATATCACCTGATACAAAGAGAGCCCCTGCCTATTGCCTCGGATAGAATCGATGTTCATAGCGGGTACCCATATGAACCGTGATATCAGCCCGATCATCAACTTCTGTACGCTCCTCAAGCGTACAACCATAGATAAAAGTGACCAGTCGTGCGGTATTGCTTTCAAGAATTTTTTTCCTCCCGCGCACTATACACCCGAGAGGGGCGCTACCCGAGACATCGTTCCCGATAGCTACAACATGAGCCCCCATGTGCGATAGAAGTCTCCCAACGCGGGATCCGAGCGTCGCAGTGGCTGTCGTATTATAAACGATTACTTTCAACGCCTCGCTGCGAATGCGATCGTCCTCGAGGTTCGTACCCAGCTGGGTATCCAAGCGCCTGGGGTCAAGAAGCACTCTGGTGCTGCCGTCGGCAAGGCGTTCCGTGGTCAAGACACTTGCCTGCGTCATGTCAAAAATCTTGAGGTCGTCAGGCCGAAGAAACGACAATCGAAAAACAAAAGACACAAACACACCAAGTGGCATGTTTGTTTGATAGCCCTGTGACACCAGCCGAAAGACCGACCCTGCAGAGAACACACGCCCCAGTGCGTCTCTGGCGTCTCCTCTATCGGGAAGCGACCCGCCACGGTCTCCGATAAACCACGGCACCCACACGCCAACAGCCTCCTCAACGGATGAAACGAGAAGTCCCCGATCGCGACTACTTGACGATTCTAACGTCCAAAGGGCACCTAGGGGGTAGCTGCCGTATCCGTACACGCCTTCGACAAATCCATGGACGGGAATTTTCACGATGCGCACTATCGGACGATCAGCCCCCCAGGACACAAGAAGCATGGGATCCCCGACAACGAGAACTCCTTCACGAAATCTGCCCTGAGCAGTAACAATGCGTAAAACGATGAGGACCCCCGCGATACACAAAAGCAATAGACACCCCAAAAAAATAATGCGGCGGCGGGGCCAGTCGTAGTGGGCAGCGTGGCGCATCATTCACCACTCTTTTTTCCCTTTCTTTATGATCTCGACCTGAGGTAACTGCCATGGGGATGCGACACCCATTTGCTTCTGCGCCTTTTTCTCAAGACTCGACTTTTTGAGTTTCTTCTTGTCACCTTTATAAAACCCGCCGAATGAACCCATATGAACTAAGTGAAAAGTTTACCTATCACGTATCACTATTGTAAACCCACTGCTTCTCCAACTCAAGCAGTCGACCATCAGCAATCGCCTCCCGTATGTCCCGAACCAACCGGTGCATGAACCAGAGATTGTGAATGGTCGTAAGCCGGTAACCCAGAAGTTCCCTTACATGGAAAAGGTGATGAATGTATGCGCGCGAGAAGTGGGTACACGTATAACACGCCGCGCCTAACGAGGGCAAATATGTCATCGATCTCCCCCACCCCCAAAAGATGTCGCGGCTTCTCATCCGGAAGTAGTGGGACAACCCAATCGAGGACGTCGACCATTTCTTTTTTTGTCTCCCCGACCGCAACGCCGCCAATTGCCATCCCGTCAAAATCCATATCCCCAACAAACTTCGCAGACTCGCGGCGTAAATCTTCAAAAATGCTCCCCTGAATCGATCCGTACAGGGCTTGATATGGTTTTCCCAACTTTACACTTTCCACTTTACACTTTTCACTGGCGGTCAACGACCGCGTCGCCCACCGATGGGTCCGCTCCAGGGATTTTTTAGCAGCCATATGCGTCACAGGGTAGGACGTGCAATCGTCAAACGCAATGTGGATGTCCGCACCCAATTGCCATTGACGTTCCATCGAATTTTCCGGAGTGAACAGATGTCGACTCCCATCCCAATGCGACCGAAACTCGACCCCGTCTTCCAGAAACTTAACAAGCACGCCAGTCCGATCATCTGCGTCTTCCTGAAGCACCTTGGTTTTCTGTAACTGATCCAGTTTGATCGCTTGATTCCCGGTATCGAGCGTGGATTTAAATTTTTTGTCCCGTCCTAATGAAAATGCCTGGAACCCGCCGCTATCGGTAATAATCGGCCCGTCCCACCCCATAAACTTGTGTAAACCCCCAAGCTTTTCTACGACCTCTATCCCCGGCCGCAAATACACATGATACGTATTGACGAAAAAGAGCTGGGTGCCAATGTCCTTTGTCTCCTGGGGCGTCAAGGACTTAACGGTGGCTTGCGTCCCCACCGGCACAAACGCCGGCGTCTTGATCACTCCATGAGGAGTACGAATCTCTCCAGCTCTTGCCTTGGTTTTCTTGTCTTGTTTGATAATCTGAAACCGGAATCCCGCCATAGAGGACTATTGTACCCGATCTATCCCATCCCGTGCTCGATTTTGAGGCGACTGACTTTACCGGAAACGTCATCTAGTGATACACCAAACTCTGGCAGGAGCCGCTCAACAATCGCGAGCGCTGCTTCAAATTCCGGCTGAATGATGGTTTGAACACCCAGAGACTTCAGGCGTGCCTGATCTTCTTCATGGTGCGTGCGACAGATGATTTTTATCCTGCGGTTAAGGGTCTGGGCGTGCCCGATGACGAGTTCCTGCGTGTGCCGATCCGGGATTGCGATAATGATCGCGCGTGCAAGGTCTACCTGTGCATAATCTAAAACGTCTTTATCCGCCGGATCCCCATACACGACATGGATCCCGTGCTCCCGAAGCGACTTAACAGTCTGGTGGTTATAATCAACGACCAGAAACGGGACACTCGCCATTTCAAGCGCCCGTCCCACATACTTGCCTACCCTACCGTAACCACAAATGACGATGTGACCCTCCATGGGATACTGCTCCCCGTGGCTCGTTGCTGCTTCATCACGCTGGGTAAATAGCTTAGGGATCACCCTGCCGACGTTTCTGGCAAACCAGTAATACACCCCATGGCCGGATGCAAGGATGGGTGTACTCACGAGAAGCGCGCCAAATGTAACGGCCACGAGAATCGCGTATTGATCTCCCGATAGCGCACCAAGCCCGGTACCGACGCCCGCAATCACAAACCCAAACTCAGACACTTGGGTGAGGGAGAGTCCCACGAGAAACGCGGTTTTTTGATGGTAGCCCATGAATCGAAGGAGTCCATAGACGACAACCCATTTAATGAACACTACAGCCATAAGAAGGATGAGAATCGTGGGGAAAAATACAGCGACAACCGAGAGAGGTACGGTCATTCCCAATGTCACAAAAAACACGACAGCAAATAAATCCCGAAGCGGCCGAATCTCGGCAAATATCGCATGATTCTGACTCGTTTCTGCGATAATGAGCCCCGCGATAAACGCACCCAACGCCGCCGAAAGCCCGGTCGCGTAAAAGACAACGGCGGAAAGAAACACCACCGCAACAGTTGTCAGGAGGAGGATCTCCCTGCTCCCGACAGCAGCCGCAGCTTTAAGAAGTCGCGGGATCCCTTGCTTGCCTAAGAGTAATACGATCCCGATGGTCAAGCCCGCGACAAGAATCCCCAAAAGAATCGACAGCACAGCACTTACGACACTGGTATCCGGCTTTTGCACCACCGCCACGATAGTCGGCAACAAAATCATGATAGGAATAACGGCAATATCCTGGACGACCAGCCAGCCCGTGGCCACCTCGCCCGGCACTGTCTCAAGCTCACCACGCTCGGAAAGGATTTTGACGACAACTGCGGTAGATGAAAGCGAAAACGCGGCTGCCATAAACAGGGATGGGAGTATACCGATTCCCAATCCCATGGAAAGGACAAGAAACACGATGAAGCTCACGAGGACTTGCAGGATGGCCGGAAAAAGAACAGAGCGCAAAACTTTCCGAAGCCTGAAAAACGAAAACTCCACTCCCAGGGTAAAAAGAAGAAGCGTCACCCCAATCTCTGCAATACCCTGTAGAGTTACGTGGTCAATGATGCCGGAAGCGAGATTACCGATGAGGACACCGGCCGCGATGTACCCCAAAATCGTCGGTTGCTTGAGTACTCGGGCAATCGTCCCCCCGCCGATTGCGGTAGCAAAAACGAGGAGGAATGTGGTGATGAGAGAAAGATTATGGGGTGTCACTTTAAACTTTAAACTTTAAACTTTAAACTTTTCCCCAGTTTACATTTTAAAGTTTTAATTTTGAATTATTCTGTTCATATCATCCGGTATCGGGGATTCGATTGCAAGATGTTTACCGGAGGCAGGATGCTCAAATTCTACTTTCCATGCGTGGAGCATGACGCGCGGAGCATCCCCGGCCCGGTCCCTGCGGCTTACCTTTCGCCCCGCGTAGAGATAATCACCAACAATAGGATGGTTTATATACTTCATATGCACGCGGATCTGATGCGTTCGACCGGTTTCCGGATAAAGCTCTACAAGAGATATATCTTCACTTTTGACTTTTGACTTTTGACTTTTGACTACTTTGTATCGCGTGACTGCTTCTTTCCCCCCAGGCACAACGCCGAACCGCTCCGGATTCCATGGAAGTCTGCCAACCGGAACACGGATTTCCCCTTCTTCCGGCACCAATTTTCCATGAACGATCGCTAAATACGTCTTTTTTACCGCGCGTTCCTTAAATTGTCGCTGGAGCTCTACGAATGCTTCCGGGGTCTTGGCAATAATGAGAATGCCCGATGTCTCTTTGTCTATCCGGTGCACAATGCCCGCCCTGCTACAGAAATCACTATTCTGAGCTGACAGCTGACAGCTGACAGCTGACAGCTTCTTCTCCACCCAATCCTCTACAGTCTCCTCTTTCACCGATGCGGCACGATTGACAACGATACCGGGAGGTTTGTGTATGACCAATAGCGCATGGTCTTCAAAGAGAGTCTTTATGTCCAAGGAAGGTAGGGTCATCGAATATTCTTCTTCTTTTCGCAGGAAAAACAAAGCGTCGCCGCAGGCAGTACCGCCAGTCGATCGGTGTCAATCATCTGCCCGCAGGAACGACAAAATCCATAGGTACCCTCACCAATCCGAACAAGCGCCGAATCAATATCGGAGAGCTGATTTTTCATCTGTAAGACGAGTGCTGCGAATCGATCGTGGCTTGATTCTTCATTCGCTTCCGTATCTGTCGCCGCATTATCATTTACCCGCTCCGGATCAGCATACGGATCCTGAGCAACGAGCTCGGTAATCCTTGCGGCAACACGGCTTTTTTCTTCTTCCAGGTGTCGCCGAATATCACTAAGGACGTGTATAGGGTATCCATCCATAGAAATAAAATAATTTTCCGGGTCATCGCGATTGAGTCAATCGTTTTTGCACACCAATCACATGCTCCTTCATAAAACGGTACGCATTGCGACTCTCTCGGACAATACTGTGTATGCCGTTTCGAATATGCTCTTTTCCTCCGCCGAGAACGTAGTACACGCCAAAACTTTGCCCAAAAAGCGCAATCAAAACCCACTGATTGACGCTCAGAGACTTCCAGTATATATTACTCTCTTTGACAAATTCAAGGCCAAACATAAGGGCACTTAGTAAAAGGAAAAACCATATACCGACGAGTCCATACGCCCAACGATCTTTTTTTGCGCGGCGACCAAGGTACCCGACGCCAATGCCCAATAGTCCCATCGCCAAGATGACGTAGAGTTGATAGGGATGTCGCAGTCCCTCGTGACCAACATAGCGGATGGCAAATGGCAAATGGGCAGGCGCCCCCACCTCACTCCCATCCAAAAGCGAAGCGATGCTACCGATAATAATAGTGAGCGGTATGCTTGCCGCAAATGCGTCAAGGAGCCACCCAAGTCGCATTTTGTACCGTCGCGCAAGCACGAGTGAAATCCCAACGCCCGCAAGAAACGAGCTGTAGAAGGATAATCCCGGCGCGACCCAAATTGCCGGAATTTTAAGGAGCGTCGGAGAAAATATATCCCAGTGAAATGCAACAAATCCCAGCCGGGAAGCCACAAATGCGCCTACAGTTGCCCAAAAGGTCGTATCGAAAATATGCTCCTCACTCACTCCTTCTGCACGAAGGGAACGCCAAAAAAGAAATGAATAGAGTGCCCAGGCAAGAATAATGAATACGCTAAAACTATACAGATGAAATGCGCCGATCGTAAGTAATATTGGATACATACATACTAGTATACCTCATGCAACGGACTTGTTTGAGTTCTGCGTCGTCTTATCATACAATAGAAAGCATGACTGCAACTGCTCACGCCCTTGTGGCCGGAGCGATCGCCGCCAAATTTCCCGATCCCGTTACTGCCGCGGCCATCAGCTTCTCTTCACATTTTATCATGGACAGCATACCCCATTGGGATGTGGGGACCAACTGGCGCATGCGGCCCAAAACCATTACGGGAATCTTTGCCATAGCAGAGACGATCGGCGGCATGTGTCTCTCGTTCTTTCTTTTCGGCGGCCATGCACCGACACTCACGTTGATCGTCGCAATCGTCGCGTCTATTCTCCCTGACTGGCTGGAAACTCCTTGGTATGTACTTTTTGCGCATCAGAAGAAACACGAGCCAGCTCCCCGTGCGGGCATCTGGGAACGCTTTTGCTATCACATCTATAAACTCGAAAACACCTTCCACACAAAGGCGCAATTACCCCTGGGACTTGCTACCCAAGTCGTTACGGTCGCCTTTTTCTTGGTTGTCTTGTCTTCCTAACTCAATAATCTTTAGCCGTGCTGCGTGACGCCGGTAAAACGAAATTTGCCCAGATGAAGCGTCGGCACGAGACTTGGCGATCCCTCTGAACCCTCGAGACTAAGGTCGTTGCCGATTCCCCGTATGTCTTTCAATGCTTCAAGGACGCTTTCGGTATACCGTAGGTTCCGAGCTCGACCGACAATGGTGCCATTTTCTATGAAAAACGTTCCATCTCGTGTCATACCGGTTAAGATGAGCTTTTTGTGATGGACGACTCGTGTGTACCAAAACCGCGTTATGAGGAGCCCTCGTTTCACGCGTTTGATCATAGCGGATACGTTTTGTTTTCCGGGTAGGAGGACCATATGCGTGGGTATCGGTCCCCACGTGTTGGGCGCAAGGAGCGCGTGACCGGTATTTTCCTTGCCGTACTTATGGCCGTGATAGGAATCATAAACGACATTCTGTGCGACTCCACGATTTACAAGCGTAATTTTTTTCTTGGGAGTGCCTTCATAGTCAAAAGCCATTGGATAGCCTGCAGCCTGAAACGGGTCATCGACGATAGTGAGCGATGAATCAAAGAGTTGTTTCCCGATATTTCCCTGGTAGAAACTGACGTCTTCGTGGTAGATGCGTGCGTTGGGCCCCAGCCAGCCGAAAAAGTCGAGAAGCTCAGCAACTGCCGGCGGCTCGAGAATGACTTCATACTCTCCTGCGGGAACATCGACGAACTCCCCGTGGGTGGCTTTGTAGATTGCGGTGTCGGATACTTCATTCGTCGTTATCCCACTGCCGAACTTCGTGTTTTGACTTGCAAATCCGCTCCCGCGCTCACCCATAACGATTGATGAAAGTGATGCTGCTGCCCCGATGTGATATGCCCACACGCCGTGAGAATTCGCAACCCCCAGTTCACTGTCGCTTTCTGAAAACGCACCACTTGCCACCAGATCGTGCTCAAGCGCATTGCGTATGATGATTGCAATCGCCTGTGCTCTCCCAGATGATCCGATGTGTTTATCGCCCTTACGGGGTCGCGATATCCGTCTATAGGTATTTCTGGTCGGAAGCGAGTGAAAGTGCGGATCCTCTCGCTGTAGAGTCGCAAGCATTTTGGCGCGGGCGACCGCCGTCCGGATACCAATGGGGTCTGTTCTGTTGGCGCGGGCAACACCGATTTTACGGCCGAGGATACACCGAACGTGAATCTGAGTATCGGTCAGAGACACTGATTGGTGAATGTGGTTCTGGGCAAAACGCGTGAGCTCCTCCGTCCCTCCCCAAATAACTACCTCCGCCTCTCCGACACCAAGCCTTTTGGCTTCTTTGAGCGCGTATCCCGTCATGGCCTTGAGCTTTTGTTTTCCAAGCATACTCTGGCATTACCCCTTTTGCCTGTTACCGTTTCAATACCCCGACATCGACACCCCGAAACCGGGCGGGGGAGGCGCCGTGCCCGGTATGCATAAGCTGTGACGGCTGCCCCTTCCCGCAGTTCGGAGTTCCCCACACAACCCAATGGTCGCGGCCGCAGATAGCGTCACAACTCCCCCAAAATACGGGCGTCATGCCGGTGTAGATCGCGTTTTTCAGCATCCGACCACGCTTACCATTTTTGATCTCCCAGGCAATCTCTGTCCCGAATTGAAAGTTGAGGCGCTTATCGTCTATACTCCAGCTTTTGTTTGTCGAAAAAAAGATCCCGTTTTTGGTATCGGCCAGAAGATCAGAAAGTTTCCATGCTTTCCCGCTTTGAGCGTTATCTCCTGGTTCGAGGTTAATGTTCGTCATTCTGATCATCGGCAAGTGTCCCCAACCCTCTGAGCGAACCGTGCCGCCGCTTGACCGATCATATCCCGGAACGGTTTTTTGCAGTATAGAGGCAACTTCGCGCGACGTTTGGTAGTCAACAAATATGCCGTTTCGGACGAGGTATCTCCTCTGGGCGGCGACACCTTCATCATCATATCCAAAGGTGCCCAGGCCCAAGGGGACGGTCGCGTCCGCGGTCAAATTGACGATTGGCGCGCCGTAGCGAAAGATTCCGAGTTTATCTGGAGTCAGGAATGTCGTCCCTGCATACGAGGCCTCCCATCCAAGTGCCCTATCTCCCTCCGTTGCGTGCCCGCAGCTTTCGTGAATCTGAAGAGCCAGTTGATTGCCGTCGAGGATTATGTCCCGTTTCCCCCCTGGACACTCATCTGCCGAAAGAAGTGCCACTGCCTCCTCGGCGATGCGCTGTCCGTTGTCAATAAGCTTCATCCCACGCACGTTTTCAAAGCCTCCGGTAACGAACTGACCTCGAAATGAATTTGGGAACGACCGGCTCTGTACGTCGCTCGCATTGGTTGCCGTTGCTTCAATGCCGCCGCCACATTCAACGAGCGTCTGGGTAATCCAGTGTCCTTGCGTGGATGCAAACAGCTTTTCCTGCTTCCACCCGGTATAATATGCCTGAGAAATCTTCAGATGCTTCACCCGACGCTGAGACTCGTCAGCGGCAAGAAGGAGCGAGACTTTTTCATCCATCGAAACCGTAAACGGATCTTCTGCATAGGGAGTTTTATATGTACCGCGCAGAGGTGACTCTTGGGTAAGGATCACAGGATCGGCTTTTACCGTGGCCGCCGCACGGGCGAGGACGACCGCTTTTTTGACTGTCGCATGGATCCCCGCGCTTGAAAGATCGCTACTTGCGGCAAATCCCCACCGACCGTCTTTCACGACCCGGATGCCGTACCCCATGGAATCGTTACTTTCCATGGCCTCAACAACCCCATCTTTGGTTGCGATGTGCTCCTTTTGGTACTGCCCCACCTTTATATCACCGTACGAGACACGGGAAAGCTCAAGAGCGTTAAGAGCAGTATGGGCGATATGATCAAAGTTCATAAAGCTGGTGCCAGAGGTGGGACTCGAACCCACACGGTCTGTAAAGACCATTAGTTTTTGAGACTAACCTGTATACCAATTTCAGCACTCTGGCAATGGCGGGCAGGTCTACCTCTGCTGCCGGCAGACAGGAATTCCGCCATCTGGGCGTTATTGTATCCTAGGCCCGGGGGGAACGCTAGTTTGGCGAGGGAACCGCGTGCTTTTTCTCAACACTATAAAAGCGGATGCGGTTACCCATAAAGATAAGGTCGATCTCCCCAAGCGGACCGTTTCTGTGTTTGGCTATTCGAAGTTTCGTTGGAATCTGCTCTCCCCAATTGGCTTGATCTTGCTCCTCACGGTAGAGAAACATGACGACGTCTGCATCCTGTTCAATCGATCCGGATTCTCGCAGATCAGAAAGCTCCGGCACCCTCGTACTGCGCGACTCAACTGCACGGGAAAGCTGTGAACAGGCAAGGACCGGTAGTCGAAGTTCTCGGGCAAGATTCTTAAGCGACTGGGAGATGACCGAGACTTCCTGCACGCGGTTGTCAAATCTTCGTCCCGAGTCGGCTAGTTGCAGATAATCGACAACGAGAAGCTTTACCCCGTGCTCGATCTGGAGACGCCTGGCTTTGGTGCGCATTTCCAATATGTTGAGACCCGGCGTGTCATCGATAAATATGGGGGCCTCTGCAAGCTCTCCCATGGCTTCTGATAACTTGGTAAAGTCATCATCGGTCAGCTTGCCGGTTTTGAGTTTCCATGCATCGATATCCGCCTGAGCCACAAGAAGTCGGTCAACGAGCTCTTCTTTACTCATCTCAAGAGAAAAGATACCGACCGGCATCTTTTCACGCACTGCAATATGCTGGGCGATATTAAGAACCATGGCCGTCTTCCCGGTCCCCGGACGCGCGGCAAGGATGAGGAGGTTCGAGTCCTGCATGCCTGCAAGCCGAAAATCCAAGTCGGAAAATCCGGTCGGCACACCGCGAAGTCCGCCAGCCTGTTTATGAAGCTCATCGAGTCGATCAAACGAGGACGCAAGTGCGTCTTTAATCGGAATAAAATCTCGCTTGGTGGCCTGTTGGGAAATTGCGAAAATTTCCTGTTCCGCTTGATCCAGAATTTCGCGAGCACTTCCCTCGTCTTTAAACGCAAGCTCGGTCACTTTGGCCGCGGTTTCTACGAGCCGTCGCTTCGTATAGTTTTCAACGATTATCCGGGCATAGTGCTGAGCGTGAGCGCTCGTCGGAACGACGTTCATAAGCTCTGCAATGTAGGACGGGTTCCCTGCGATTTTCAACGTCCCTGCCTTTTTGAGTGCTGCGGTAAGCGTCACGACGTCAATCGGCTCATGGGCTTCAAACAGTGCAATCATCGCCTGGTAGATAACGCTGTGGGCATCGGCATAAAAATGTTCCGGGCGCAAAAACTCTGCAACATCTATCATCGCGTCTTTATCAATAAGGATCGCACCCAACACCGATTGCTCGGATTGTGCATCATGTGGGGGAACTTTGGGATCCTGCATAAAAACAAGTGTAAAGCGGAAAGTGTATCGTGAAAAGTGAAAACGGTAAAAAGTGCGATACCAGCTTATTTCTCACTTTACACTCTGCGCTTTACACTCTTCACTGAAGTACGACTACCTGCATCTCACTGGGAAGTTTATCTTTCGTAACCGTTAATTTCGGCTGCGGGAGAGCAACATCCTTTCCTAGCTCCTTCAGAAAAGCGGCGACAGGCAAAAGAGCGGAAAAAATATCGCTATTGAGCCCTGCCCTCTGATAGTGCATCGGGATAACAATCGATGGCTCGATTTCGTGGACAAGGGTCGCTGCGGCGGCAGCATCGATCGTATAGTGCCCACCAACAGGGACCAGAAGTATGTCAACGCCATCCAGGCTCTCTACCAGATCGGCGGAAAGTGCATGACCCAAATCCCCCAGGTGTACAACGCTCATCCCGTCTACTTCTATCCGATAGATAGTATTGCTGCCGCGCGTTGCCCCTCCTTGGGCATCATGGAAAACCCCAATGCCCACAATTCCCACGCCTTTTATCTCATACTCGCCCGGCCCTGATACGATAAATGGGGTTCCTTCGATCTGAAGGGTCGCATTGTGATCTTCGTGTGCGTGGGAAACAGTGACGATGTCTGCGGCGATGTGTTTGGGAAATGGCAACCCAACCACACGACTCTCCCTAAGCAACACCCTTATCTTATGGTATCTCCAACTACGAAGGGCATCTGCCTCCCTGTCCGCACATACAAACCTAAGTCTTATGAATAAAGACGCACTACTGGCAACGGGCATTGGTCTGGGCTTAGGCCTCTTGATCGCCGTATTGTTTATATTCGGACCTGGACTTGCCACATCAATAACAAAGATCAAACTCCCGCAGATCAACTTTTCCCGTCGCACCACCACCCAGCAGACACCCACACCGGACCAAAAAAAACAGGAGCTAACGCTCGTCGTTAGTGCTCCACTTGATCAGGCTATTGAGCCGACGAAAGACGTGGTCGTATCCGGCGTAACGGTCCCCGGGGCCACGGTGGTAATCCAAGGATCCAATGACGACGACGTCGCTACCGCGGACAGTGAGGGTAAATATGCCGGCAAAATCACGGTATCCGAAGGAAAAAACGATATCACCGTCACAGCCTATAGCGACCAAAAACAACTGACCCAGTCGCTATCGGTATATTTTACCGAAGAGAAATTTTAACACCCTATGAAACGAGTCTATTGGAAATTTTTCGTCACCGCATGCTTGGTTGTCCTTGGGCTTGTCACTCGAAGCGTTTCGGCAGTTTCTCCCACTCCCACGCCTTCCGGAATACTTATACCGGATAAAGCATCCACCACGTCCTCTGACACCACGAAAAAAATTGAAGATCTCAAAGAGCGTTTAGCCACAAAGGTCACCCAGCTTCGACAACAAGAGCGCAGGGCAGTTTTTGGCACGGTCAAGTCCACCTCAATTTCAACGTTTACCGTCGAAACAAAAACAAAAGACGTCAAGATAGAACTGACCGACGACATGAAGGTTATCCAGTACCTCAAGGGCAAACGGACCGTGCTCTCCTCCGATGATATAGAAAAAGGCGACACTGTGGTCGTTTTCGGCGTGTACGATACGACGCTTGACCTTCTAAAAGGCAGTGTGGTATTTATCCAAAATGCGATTCCGACGCGCGTCTGGGGGCTCGTCACGAGTGTCGATCGAGAAGAATTTACTATGACGGTCGCCTCAGTAACTAACCAGACCTATGTGGTCGATATAGAGAAATCTACCAAAGCATTTTGGTGGGACAAGGATAAAAAAGCAATCGCCAAATCAGGTTTTTCGAAAATCACCGTAGGCGATACGGTCCACATAATCGGCACTCCCGTACCCAAAAAGGAACAACGCGTAAGCGCGGACAGGATTCTCTCGACAGGAAACATTACCAGAGCACCAACCACTCAACCGACGAGCCCACCAGCGTCGCCACAACCCACCCAAACACGAGAAGCATCTGGGGGTGCCTCTCCTACTGCGACAAAGAAGCCGACCCTAACCCCTACCAAGAAACCAACCGTCACACCAACCCCGTAACCCCTGCTTTATGATGTTGACCGAGGTGATGTAATTCTATTACCATGATACTACGATGAAACACTCAAAGACTAACCCCTCCCCGACCGACACTTCATCCTCCTACCCAATCCCAGCAATGAAAGAACTTTTTGAAGCGATTCTTCGCCTCAAATCCCCGGATGAAGCAGCCAGATTCTTCCGCGATCTTCTCACGATTGCGGAACTCAAAGAATTTGCCAATCGATGGCAGGCAGTCAAGATGCTTTCCCAGGGCACATCCTACACCGTGATAGCTGAAAAATTAGGGATGTCTACGGCAACCGTCACCCGCGTCGCCCACTGGTTCCACCACGGCATGGATGGATATAAAGCAGTGGCTGACCGGATGTTTCAAAAATTGAAGACGTAACCTCTTGTGTTCACTAAACTTTTCGCCATCTGCCTCCTCGTCAACGATTTTGAAAAATCCCTATCATTCTATCGGGATGTCTTGGAGTTGAAAATAAAAGACAAAGAAGAAGGGTTTGCAAACTTTGTTTTAGAAGGAACTGAACTTGCAATCTTTCAGAAAGACGCGGCAACCGCCATGTTTCCGCGAGAATACATGAAGCCCTCCGGCGGATTTCTCATCGCCTACAAAGTAGGTGACGTGGCGCTCGCTTGCGTGGATCTAAAAAAGAAAGGTGTTGTTATATTTGAAGGCCAGAAAATTACTCCCTGGGGACAATCGGTTGCCTACTTCCACGATCCCGACGGCAATATTTGGGAAGTGACTTCTTAATATAGAATGTTTGTAATGTTTGTAAGAATTACCAGCCGCTTGGCATCCTTCGGCACCTCACAAGCACCTCACAAGACACTCTCTTGCGAACTCTCTGTCTGTGCAAGAGAGTGTCTTGTGAAACGTAAATTCCCGTAGTATGCTCTCTTCATGGCAGCGAAAAACTCCGTCAAAGAGTTTGTGGATCGTGGCATCTACCACATCTACAATCGAGGAGTGGAGAAACGCATCATTTTTATCGACGATCAAGATCGCGCAGTATTCCTCTCTTACCTCAAAACGTACCTTCTCCCCAAAGACGACGCTGCCCTGCGCGCTATTCTTGCCAATCCAACGAGTTCATCCAAGCAAAAAGATCAAACGCTGAAACTCCTGCGGCTCAACAACTTCGCGGATTCTATAACTCTCCTCGCCTACTGCCTCATGCCTAACCACTTTCATCTTCTCGTAAAACAAACAGAAGCCACAACCATAGATCGCTTCATGAACTCATTCGGTGTGCGCTACTCCATGTACTTTAACCGCAAGTACCGCCGCGTCGGACCACTATTTCAAGGGCTATATAAAGCAGTACTTGTGACAACCGACGAGCAGCTCCTCCACCTTACCCGCTACATCCACCGTAATCCTATAGCACTAGCTTCGCAAGACACTCTCTTGCAAAACTACAACTACTCGTCGTACCCTCAGTACCTTGGGTTAACCCCTACAGCGTGGGTGCATTCGGAGGATATCCTTGGGTATTTTCAAAAATCCGGGCGCCGGGGATATCAGAAATTCGTTGAAGGCATTTCAGAAGAAACGTATGCTCCCCTCATCGTCCACGCCTGCTTAGACGATGAGGGGCTTTAGCTTCGCAAGACACTCTCTTACGAGATTGCAAGACGAAAACAATAGTTCTGGCGGTACCGATGTGTTTGACCACCACATTTAGACATTTGATACCATCTGTTTTCTTATTGGCTCGTACTTCGTTTTCACTTCTCCGTCTACGGTAATCCGTTGAAATTGAGCAGGTAGTGCTTTTGCCGTATGCATTCGTGGTCCGTCTTGAAAATGAAAGTGGATGTGCGGCTCGCTCGTGTTCCCTGTGTTTCCGCAGAGCCCCAAAAGATCTCCTTGCTTAACATGATCACCAACTGAAACTCCTATAGAGGAGTTCTTAAAATGACACAGTAAGCTGTATTCACCGTTTTGATGATCAATGATAACCATGTTGCCTACGCCGACTCCTCTATCACGTTCCCCAGGCAATACATCTATAGCACCGTTAATAATTTGTATAACGACGCCCTCCGCGGGAGCGATCACGTTCTCACCAAACACTTCATAATCCTCAAGTTTTTCACCATTTCCCGCATGTTCTCTTCTAAAATCGTACGCATAGAGCTGATTTTTCGGCCCATCCCCATCAGCAAATTTCATGTGATTATTTGTTTCGACAGTTCTCCCTCCATTACTGACCATCCACGTACCTCTGAATGGAAGAATAAGTTTCGTTTTCGTTTGGTAATCCATACGCTTAGTATACACAAAATAACCCCGTAAATTATTCCACTATTAACTCCGATAAAATCTCTCTTGACATCAGCATATTAACATGTTAATATGCTAATAATCTTATGATATTCCTATTATCATCGACACCTATCTTTTTATCATCCGCTCAACTTCCAACGGCGTCTTTACCGCGCGCTCCCCGCCATCACACCCACGCTACCCTCTAATTCACGCGCGTGGCGGAGCCTTGAAGTTTTTCCCATTTACCATTTGCAGATTTGTCATTATTTCAATCCTCCCCTACTCGCAGGAGAAATACATGGTGTGTTTCTGATTCTGCACACTACATAGAAGTGTAGAATCCTGTCGAGACGAAAGGAGAATTATGAGAAATCAACAAAACTCCGTCCTTTTGGACGGCGACTCTCTGACGATCGAGGATATCGTGGCTGTCGCCCGCGGCGACGTGTCTGTCGATGTACCTCGTGAAGTTATCAA